>Ga0070734_10002478_pt1 | contig 22202 bp, 24 predicted proteins | sample Coa_R1_8_FD_66444 | JGI IMG/M metagenome (GOLD analysis project Ga0070734, IMG submission 66444) | Surface soil microbial communities from Centralia Pennsylvania, which are recovering from an underground coalmine fire - Coalmine... | ecosystem: Environmental > Terrestrial > Soil > Unclassified ...
TTGCCGTTGATCCGCTCACGGTCATGCCTCGCGTGCGCCGTGTTGTGGCCGTCTATGACGTGGGCCGAATTATGAACGCCAGGACGGCGCAAAGCCAGTTCATCGGCGGCATTGTGTGGGGCGTTAGCCTGGCGCTGCATGAGGATACGCAAATGGATCCCGCCACCGGCCGCTTTACCAATGCCAACCTGGCCGAATATCACGTGCCTTCAAACCTCGACATCGGCGAGATCGATGTGTCCGCGCTCGATATCCCGGACACCAAGCTTGATTCCATGGGCGCGCGCGGCATTGGTGAAATTGGTATCACCGGCACTGGAGCGGCCATCGCAAATGCAGTCTTCCATGCCACGGGCAAGCGTGTGCGTGATCTGCCCATTACGCCGGAGAAATTGCTCTGAAGAGGTCCGCGTTAGTCGCGCATTGGGTGCACCGCTGTAGTAACGTCACTGTGCAGCGCCAATGTGAGACACTTATTGTTAATGGCCAAATGGAAGCAATACGAGCTATGGGCGCAAACCGCCCAGAACAAGTGGGAGATCGTCGGCCTGTTTCCCAGCCCTGAGCTCGCCACCGCGGTCGCAAATGCGCGCACCGCCCGCACCCGCCTGATTGAAGTCCTTTATGACGGCACTAAGATGATGGGGCAGGAAATCATCGCCGAACTGGGGAACACCCGCAAAGAATAGCCCGCGCGCCTGTTTTTTGGACTATCATTAGCTGCGTTGGTATGTATCTGGCTTCGTCCTTCCCGGAGGGCCTATGTTATTCCCCGCTTCCCGCTTCTGCCTTGCTTCACTTGTTATCGTCACGCTTGTTCCCTGCGCCGTTGCTCAGCGCGGCAGCGATCCTCGCTCGGGTGGCGCTGTTGATCTGCCCAGCGCCGGCTCTCCTATCATGGAAAGAAACACTGATCCTCGCTCCATATTTATTTCCGGCAAAGTCGTGCTTCAGGGTGGCGGGTCCGCCGGGCGCATTGCCATTGAGCGGATATGCAACGGCATGGTTCGGCGTGAGGGCTATACAAATAACAAGGGCAACTTTCAGTTTGAGCTGGGACGCAACTCCATGGAGCGTGACGCCAGCCAGGCCGATTCCGATCGCATGGTCAGCAATAGAAATGCGCGCTTTCCTCCTTCCGGCGGAAGCGACATCCGGTATGACGATTGCGAACTGCGCGCTTCCATGCCCGGATTCTCGTCTACTTCCGTGCCCATGCGGGTTTATGCCGGCGCCACCCAGCTTGAAGTTGGCACCATTGTGCTCACCAAAATGGGGACCATGGAAGGCCCCACGGTCAGCGTAAATACCATGACCGTTCCAAAAGAGGCACATGAAGCCTTTGAGAAAGGCCGCAAGGCAGGCGCAGAAAAGCAATTCGACGAGGCCGTGACTCAGCTCAACAAGGCTGTTAGCCTCTATCCGCAATATGCGGCCGCATGGTCACTGCTGGCGGAAATCCACCGCCTGCAAAACCAGTTTGGGCCGGCCAAGGAGGAATATGCCAAGGCCCTGGCCGTGGATCCCAAGTTCATCAATCCTTATTTCGGTTTGGCTGCGATTGCCGTAATCGAAAATAAATGGACTGACGCAGCGCAGCTTACGGACCAGCTTATCCAGCTAAATTCACTCGCCTATCCCATGGCATACTTCTTCAACGCCGCCGCCAACCTGAACCTGGGCAAGCTGGACGCGGCGGAGATGAGCGCGCGCAAGTTTCAGCAAGTGGACAAAGCGCATACCCGGCCGGACATTGCGCTTCTTCTGGCAAACATCCTTACGGGCAAACACCAATACGCGGAAGCTGCGCAGCTTTATCGCGATTACTTGGCCGTGAAGCCAGACGCTCCCAACGCTGAAGCGCTGAAGAAAGAAGCGCAGCGCCTGGAAAGCCTGAGCGCCGCAAAACAATAGCTTTACTGGATTAGGATTTTCAAAGTTCGTCTGGATCTTGTTCGCAAGATTTTAAAGCGCGCCGCAAACTAAAGGGCGTACCATTTCAGTTGTCGAATGGATTGTCTTTCGCGGATGTTCCGCTTGAACGTTTGCGTTTTTTTGATGGGAGGCTGCAATGGCATATCGCTTCCGAAGGTTCGTTATCTGCTTGATGATCGTTATGGTGTGGGCCGGAACGCTCGCCACGGCACAACGCGGCAGCGGTTCCTCAGGTTCAGCAGGCACGCCTTCCCGCAGCACTCCCTCCACACGAACACCGAATACGCCAGACACAAGTACGAAGCCAATCTTTGTGTCCGGCAAGGTCATGTTGCAGGGCGGCGGAGCGCTGCCTGAGCCAGTCCCTATTGAGCGTGTTTGCAATGGAACGGTGCGGCGTGAAGGTTATGCCGATACAAAAGGACAGTTTGAGTTCCAGCTGGGCCTGAACCTTATGTTTCAGGACGCCAGTGAAAATGATAGCCGCATCACTCCCGCTTCACAGTCGCGATCCGGAAGCAGTAATGGCCTGAGGCCTCTTGAACTGAATGGCTGTGAGTTGCGCGCAGTGTTGGCAGGTTATCAATCCAGCGTGGTAAATCTGAGGGCCATGGGCGGCGATACATGGCAGTATGAAGTAGGCACAATCTTTCTTAAGCGGATTGGAAATGCTCCGGGAACCACGATCAGCGTGACCAGCATGGCCGCGCCCAAAGATGCCTTGCGCGCCCTGGAAAAAGCCCAGAAGATCAAGGCGGACAAACCGGTCGAAGCGGAAAAAGAACTGACGAAAGCCGTGAAAATCTATCCCCAGTTCGCGGCCGCATGGACTCTGCTGGGCGATCTCCATCGCGAGCACAAAGACTTCAACACTGCGCGGACGGACTACGCGCAAGCTATCGCGGCGGACCCGCAGTTTGTAAATCCCAGCTACGGTCTGGCAATGATTTCCGCTCAGGAAAAGAAATGGGATGACACAATCCGCTTGACCGATCAGGTCATCAAGCTTAACTCTGCTGCGTATCCGCTGGCATATTTTTTGAACGCCGCAGCCAATTACAATTTGCAGAAATTTGCGCCGGCGGAAGAGAGCGCCAAAAAGTTCAAGGCCCTGGATACACAACACAGTCATCCAGACGTTTGTCTGCTGTTGAGCTATCTCTATTCCGGAAGGCAGGATTACGCATCTGCTGCCCGCGAAATTCGCGAGTATCTGGTTCTTGCGCCCAACTCACCCGATGCCGAATCACTCAAGAACGACGCCAAGCGCTTTGAGGATTTAAGCGTTTCCGCCAAGAAAGACTAGACCGGCAGTTGATTTTAGTGGCGGTTTGGAATGCCACGGAGCATTCGCACGAAACCTGCCAGCCAACATCAACACTGAGAGAGATATGACCACCAGGCTGTGACTGCTGAACTTCATCACGTCTTGGGCTCGCACCTTAACCCGCCGTCAGCAACTCGACCCACTATTCCCACTTGTGGCATTGAGCTACTCAGGATTTCCATGCCCAGACCAGCGCTACGCAAAGAGTGTCTCTGCTGGTTTTGGCATTCCGCTTGCACTTATATCCAGTGACTCTCCCCTGGAATCCAAAAACAGAGGGTATGTGTGTTTATGAAGAAAGCGTGCTTCGTTTGTCCTCTTCTGTTGTTCGCCATCACGGCATTGGCCCAAAACAATTTTGTCTACACCAACGATAATTTTTCTCCCAACACCGTTTCCGTCTTCAAGGTAAGCCCCAGCAACGGTGCGCTCACGCTGATTGCGGGCTCGCCGTTTCTGACAGGCGGAAATGGCGGAGGAGGAGACGTGAATGCGGAAAACATCACTACCGCAACGCAAGGCACGGCAAGTTTTCTCTACGAGGCCAACAACGGCAGCAGCACCATCAGCGCATTTGCCATTAACCCAAAATCAGGAACGCTTGCGCCTGTGCCTGGATCGCCATTCCAGGTCGGCACAGCGACTTCAGGTTCCACCATGTCACTGACCTCCAGTCCAAATGGGCGCTTTCTTTTTCAGGTCGACAAGAGCTCAACATTCATTCGTACTTTTAACATCGGGGCCAACGGCGCAATCACAGAAGCTGCTGGTTCGCCATTCGATACCGGCGCCGAGGCTGAAGGGCTGAAAGTTACGGCCAATGGAAGTTTTCTACTGGTAGGTCTGCGCTCATTGGACGCGCTCGGCGTGTATGCAATTGATGCCAACGGAACGCTTACGCCGGTGTTCGGTTCGCCATTCCTAACCAACGGCCCCGCAGTGGCGGTGGATAGTACTTGCGCCAACAACCGGGTGTTCGTCTCCAGCGCGGGCTCGAACCTGATTGACGCCTTCGACATGGCGGCCGACGGTACTCTGACGCCGGTGGCCGGATCGCCATTTCCCAGCGGCGGCACCAGCACTATCAATGCACTCACGCTTACGCCCAGCAACCAGGACCTACTGACCAGCGATGTATTCAATTCAGAAGTGTCGTCACTGGCCGTCGGCCCGGATGGTTCGCTGCAGCCTGTGCCGGGATCGCCTTTTGCCGCCACAGACTGGGTAGGTTCCATTGCCACCACCCGAAGCGGTAAGTTTGTTTATGCCTCACTCATCGCCCAAGGGGCGGTGGACGGATGGATGATCATGAGTGATGGAACGCTGCGTCCTGTGCCGGGACGTCCATTTCCATCCGGACAAGGGGGCGTGGGCGTGCAGGCTTTGACGACATTTCCAGCGCCTTCATGCACTGCCACGCAATAAGCCTCGATGTTCGCGTAGCTTCGTCTGTAAAGGACCTGGGCGCCACCTGGGTCCTTTTCTTTGCTGATGGGACACTGGGCAGCCGCAAGAATTTCCACGTATCATTCAAACTGCTTCTGGTTTTTTTGTGCAGTTCGCTTTACCATCGCCAATAGTGTCCGCTTCAGAGCACAAATCGCTAGACAAAGATAAAGACCGCCTGGTCTCCGCCGTGCAGGCGGAGGACGATGCGTCTTATGAACTCAAGCTGCGTCCGCGCTACCTGCGCGAATTCATTGGACAGAAAAAAGTAAAAGAGAATCTGGCAGTCGCGGTGGAAGCCGCAAAGTCTCGCGGTGAAGCGCTGGACCACGTTCTCCTTTACGGGCCGCCTGGGCTGGGCAAAACGACGCTGGCGACAATCATCGCCAATGAAATGGGCGTAGCTTATCAGCAGAGCGCCGGGCCTGCCATACAGATCAAGGGCGATCTCACGGCGATCCTAACGAACCTACGTGACAAGCAAGTCCTGTTTCTGGATGAAGTCCACCGCTTGCAACCTGCGCTGGAAGAAATACTTTATTCGGCGCTGGAAGATTACAAGCTCGACATCATTATTGGCCAAGGACCGTCAGCGCGGACCCACACCATTGACGTGAGTCCATTTACTTTTGTGGCTGCGACCACGCGTGCCGGGATGCTGTCATCGCCGTTGCGCTCGCGCTTTGGCATTTTGCTGCGGCTGGAGTTCTACACCGATGAAGAGCTGAAATATATTGTTGAACGCTCGGCGGAAATTCTTGGCGTATCGATTGATTCCGAAGGCGCCGCCGAGCTGGCCGGCCGCGCCCGTGGAACTCCGCGCATTGCCAACCGCCTGCTGCGCCGGGTGCGCGACTTTGCCCAGGTGCGCGGGCAGGGCCGCATTGACAAGACCACCGCACAAGCCGCATTGGAAATGCTGGAAGTGGATAAGCATGGCTTTGATGAAGTTGACCGCCGCCTGCTGCTGACGATTATCCAGAAATACAACGGCGGCCCTGTCGGCTTGAGCACGCTTGCCGCTGCGCTAGCGGAAGAACAGGACGCGCTGGAAGAAATCTATGAGCCGTTCCTGATTCAGATTGGCTTTCTTGATCGCACACCGCGCGGACGCGTTGCCACGCGGATGGCTTACGATCACTTTGGCATTAAGTATGGACGGCAGCCGGAACTGTTCTGAATTGCCGCAACCCAAAACCTCACCACTGATTAACGGATGACACTTATCTGCAAGCGCCAAAAGCCGATGCGGAAGTCCCGACAAATCGGCAAGAGTGCGAAAAAGAAGACCAATAAAGCTGGATGTCGCACGCCAGAGCCGGTTAACCTTTCCTGTCAATTCCAGTCTAAAATTGGAACCTTCTAAACGGATTCCAGGTACACATTGACGTGGCAAAGCGGCGACATTTCAAGGATCTTTTCTTCAAAGACTCCGCCAGAACGCTGGCAATAATTCTGCTGGCCGCGTTACCTCTCTATGCCCAACATAAAGGCCCCAGCCTTCCTGCGCCGAACCTGAAGGCCGAGATCAGTTCTCTCACCATCCCGCGCCTGCCGTCCGCGCCCAAACTTGAAGACTTTGAAGGCATGGAGCCGGTTACCGATCTGGCGCGGAAGATGTTGAAGATCGATAAGTTCACGCAGCAGGAGCCGCGCGATGGCGAGCCCGCGAGTGAGCCCACGGAAGCCTACCTGGGCTATACCCATAAAAGTTTTTATGCTGTTTTTCTGGCTTTTGATAAGCACCCGAAACGGATCCGCGCGCGCATGTTGCGCCGCGAGTTGATTGACGACGATGATCAGGTTGGCCTCTGGCTGGACACGTTCCATGACCAGCGCCACGCCTACTATTTCTATTCCAACCCGTACGGCATCCAGCAGGATGGACTCTTTGCGGAAAGCGGCGGCCCGGACAATTCATTCGATACCGTGTGGCATACGACCGGCAAACTCACCGGCAACGGCTACATGGTGATAATTGAGGTTCCATTCAAGTCGCTGCGCTTCCGGCAGCAGGCATCATCTCTGAGCTGGGGGGTGATCCTGATACGGGTGATTCCGCGTAACTCTGAGCATTCATTCTTTCCGCCCAACAGCAATCACATCCAGGGCATGTTGACCAAGGAAGGAACGATCAACGGCCTTTCAGAAATTTCACCCAGCCACAACATCCAGTTTATTCCTTATACGTCAGTGGAAGCGTTCCGCGCTTTAGATGAGCGCGATCCCGCCGCTGACCGCTTTACCGGCAAGCACGTGTATCCCAAAGCAGGCCTGGATTCAAAAGTGGTGATCAAGGACAGCCTGGTGCTGGACGCGACCATTAATCCTGATTTCGGCCAGATTGAATCCGACGATCCCCAGGTCACCGTAAACCAGCGGTTTGAGGTTTTCTTTCCGGAGAAGCGCCCCTTCTTCCAGGAAAACTCCAATTACTTTCAGACACCGATGCAACTGGTGTTTACGCGCCGCATTGTCGATCCGCTGTATGGCATACGCCTGACCGGCAAACAAGGTCCGTGGGCCGTGGGCGCAATGCTGGCCGATGATCGCTCACCCGGCAGAAGCGTGATTGGCACTGACCCGCTCGCGGGCCAGAGCGCGTACTTTGGCGTGATACGAGTGAATCGCGAATTTGGAAAGAACAATAGCTTTGGTTTTATCTACACCGATCGCGAATTGCACACCAATCCCGATTCATTTTGCAGCGCCCTGCGCTGCGTTGTGGGCTTTAACCGCATTGGCGGCGTGGACACGCAGATCAGGATCAACAAGAACTGGCAGTTCAACGCGCAGGCCGTGACCAGCGAAACCAAGTTCAACGACGGCTCACACCAGTCTGGCCCTGCGTATCATGCTTCCATTGAGCGCAGTTCGCGCGCGTGGGAATACAACACGCTGTTCGAGGACATTTCCGCCGGCTTTGATTCCGAGACCGGCTTCGTGAACCGTACGGACGTGCGCCGCGTGGGTAGCTTTCTTGGCCGGACTTTTCATCCTGAAGGCAAGCTACTGACGTCGCATGGTCCGCGTGTTTTTGAGCAGAGCCTGTGGGACCACAACGGCACTCGCCTGGGCCACCTGATTAATCCGGTATACGAGTGGAGCTTTCCGCGCTTTAGTTCTTTTTCCATCTTCACGGTGTGGGAACATGAGCAGTTGCGCCCGCAGGATTTTTCAACGCTGACGGCTAACCGGGATTACCCGCATCTGGTGGGCGGCGCGGAGATCAATACGCAATATTTCAAGTGGCTCAATTTTGCCATGGAAATGGATTGGGGCACAGCGACAAATTTTGTGCCGCGCACAGGGCCGCCGGTGCTGGGCTACCAGAACACCGGATTTGTTAAGGCGACTGTGAGGCCAACAAAAGGGCTTACTGTTGAGAACACTTATTTAATGACGCGGCTGCTGGACCAAAACACGAACCTGAATATATTCAACAACCACATCATGCGGTCAAAGTGGAATTACCAATTCACCAAGGAGTTTTCACTGCGCCTGATTGGCCAGTACAGCACTACCATCTCCAACCCGTTCCTGACTACGCTGCAAAATACCAAGGGATTTAATGGCGACGTGCTATTCACTTACCTGCTGACTCCCGGCACGGCCGTCTACGTCGGGTACAACAGCGATTTACAAAATCTTGATCCGCGACTGGAGCGCGTCTGCGACGGTCTGCCTTGCCTGCCGGGACAAGGTTTTGACGGCCTGTTGCGCACACGCAACAACTTTATCAATGACGGCCGCCAGATATTTATCAAGCTTTCGTATCTGTTCAGATATTAAGAAGTGGCCGGCGCGCTTACACCTCTGCTTTCCTTGCGCCGCAGGAAAATCACCAAGATCAGCAGAATGAAGACAATGATCGGGGTGGGCAGTTGGTTGTTCATGTGATGCGCCACCAGCGTATACACTGCGCCGATCATGATCCCGCACAAGCCCGCAGCCGCCAGCGCGGCCAAACGCCGTATCAGCAAGCCAATCGCGCCCAGTGTTTCACACACACCCACCACCGTAAGGAACCATGGCGCATAAACCCACTGCGCAAGCATCTTGGCGGGCATCAGCAATTTGGTCAAGCCTGCAAACAAGAACAGCGCCGCTAACAGGCCACTGATAACCCACATTGCGATCTTTTGTCCCTTTGACATGGTTCCTCCGTGCATCGATTTTTTTTGGATGAGTCTACACGCCCGCGTCAGCCTTTGGCTACAAGATCGGCAAGACGGTCCAGGCTCTGGTTCCATCCGGCTTCCATCCCGGCCAGCATCTGCGCGGCGTAAGAAACCTTGCCGACCACGCGGGTTTCCAATGTGAGTTTTGTCTTTGCGCCCTGCGCTTGGAACGTGACCGACGTGACGCCCTCCAGCAAGCTCTTGCCTTCATGATCGTAAGCGTTGTTGGTGAACACCAGGCGCTCGGGCTTCACCACTTCGCTGTAGACTCCGGCGGATATATATTCCGTGCCGTCTGGCGCGCGCATGACGATGCGCCATGCGCCACCGGGCCTAACATCCAGTTCGCACACCGGATTAGTAAAATTCTTTGGCCCCCACCACTGCGCCATTTGCCTGGGATCTGTCCAGGCTTTGAACACTACGTCAGGCGGAGCATCAAAAACGCGAGTGATGACCAGCTCCGCTTGCAATTTGCCAGAAGCGGCGTTGTTTTTCATGGTCATAGCTAATCCTTATTCAGTTCAGTAAAAGAGTTCTCATTTAAGCGTAAGAGATTTTCTTTTTAACTGGCGCACATTAGTCCCTGGCGTCCATCCAGGATCTCCCACTGTCCGATTACGGACAGGAGACTTGGCTAAAGGATGCAATTTATTTGCGTCAAAACGCACATTGCTTTACCAAACTTGAGTCTTTTCACGCACGCCAGCGAACAACTCTCTCTGTATTTCGGTGTTTTTGTAAGTGGCACTCAGCTTGCTAGACCAATAAGTACAGAGATGGACAAGGCTGATATGAGCTTGGGTAAATTCAGATTTTTGCGGTGGCTCCTTAAGAACGCTGTTAAACGGCTTGGGGACCCCGGCAAGGAGGATGTGATGGCGAAAGTGATCAATTTTTACGTTCCGGCAAATTTTCCGTTGTCCAACAAACAGTGGACGCCTGAAGAGCTGCGCGGCAAGATCATCAACTTCCCTGCCAGTGTGACCCGCAAGTCTGCCTAGCAGCATAGGCTGGGCTGCCTTCCGCAACAAGGTTGGTGGCCCAGCCAAATTTTTGTTTCTCTCCTGCATTAAGAGTTGCTTTCCTTCTGTGCGCTGCCCAAATATGCTTCGAGTTGGTCGAGCGTTCCCTTAAAGCCCTGCTGCATTGATCCGCGACCTTCCTGGAACGTCCTGCGCTCTTCTTCCGTGGCATTGATAGGAACGCCGTTGAGCGTCATGGTGGTCTTGCCATTCGTCTCCATCAACGTCATGGTGTTCAGCACTTCCAGCGGCCAGGTGGCGCTCATGGGATGGCGAGTGACGCCACCCTGCGGATCTGAGAATGAGACGACGTGGACGAGCCGTTCCGGCGGAACAATTTCACGAAAAACAAATTTTCCCCACATCTCATGGCCGTCCGGCGTGCGCATGCCGTAATGGAAAATGCCGCCCGGGCGGAGGTCCATTTTGCAGCTGAGCATCGTGAGCCCTTTGGGTCCCCACCAGTTCTTCAGGTGTTCAGGATCGGTCCATACTTTCCACACCAGTTCACGCGGCGCATCAAAGACGCGCGTGATGATGAATGGCTCGTCGCTGCCGCCGGTGGACTTTTCCAGAAATTTCTCGAGTTCGGCGCCCAGCTGCGTCCATCCTTGCAGGAAGTTCTCGCGCGCCAGATCGGGATTGTTCTTTGGATCAAAGGTTTCAAGGCCGCTATGCGTGAGCCTGAGCCTGGTGTTTGCACCTTCTGGGAACAGCTCAAAGGTGACAAATGAAATGCCGGGATTGCCGCGGAAGCGCCAGTCGTAAGTGATCTTCCTGCCCGGAACCACTTCTGTGACCTTCCAGATATGCGGAAATTTTTTGCTGTTATGGCTGATGGTGAACTCAGTCTCAAAGCCGACGACAGGCTTGAACGATTGCAGGTCCTTCATGTACCACTGCTTCATCTGGTCATAGTCGGTGATGGCGTTCCACACCAGATCCGCGGGGACGTTGAAGGTGCGCTCAACGACCACGGGCGCCTCGGCTGGGCTAGTTCTTTCTTTGATTGCGGGCATGCTTCTTCTCCTTATGAATCTTTTCTCGTTCCGGGCGTTGCGATTTCCCGCCCTTTGATTTCAGCCCATCGATTGTTGGGGCGTCGGTCTTGCGATTTTCAGTTTTCAGCTGTTCTTGTTTGAGCTTATGCAGATAGGCATCAAGACGGTCAAAACTCTGCTCCCAGAACTGGCGATAGTGTTCCACCCAGTCATGAACTTCCTTAAGCGCGGTGGGCTCCAGGCGGCGCGGACGCCATTGCGCTTCGCGTCCGTGGGCGATCAGGCCGGCACGCTCCAGCACTTTCAGGTGCTTGGAAATGGCGGGCATGCTCATATCGAATGGTTTGGCCAGCTCGGTGACTGAAGCTTCGCCCGAGGCGAGCCGGGCCAGGATGGCACGCCGAGTGGGATCGGCCAGTGCTGCAAAGGTGTTGCTGAGTTGATCAGACATATTGGATTCGGCCACTCTGTACTAAACCAATCAGTTAAATAACCTGTAGGTTAAATACAACAGGAGGGAGGTGATGTCAAGGGAGGTTTCGTAAAAAGTCGGAATGATATACAAATTATAAATTTAGCTAGACGACTGCTATACACTTTATATTTATAATTGACAACGATAAACGAGCCGTTTAGCATCAACTTGTTATGGTATTTGACTTCGAGAAAACGCGCATTGAGGCAACGGCCAGAAGAAATGTCCTCATATCTCGAATTCAGGAGATTCCCAAGGAAAAAGCTCGATTGGATGAGGAACTTCAACAAATTCAAGTAGAAATGATAGCCCTCGATCAAATCCTCGAAGGGCTGAGTTACATGGAAACAGGCGGTCCTCCTCCTGACTTCGAGGAGCTTGGCTTTAGAGGACAGATTGAGAAAATCCTTCAACTGCACGTTCCCAAGTATCTGCTTCCTACCGAGATTCGTGAAAAGTTGGGGGCTGCGGGTATCACCGGAAGTACCCCTAGAAATTTGCTGATCAGTATCCATACGATCTTGAGCCGGTTGGATAAAGACAAACTTATTGAAACGACGGAACAAAATGGGCGAACAGCATACAAGTGGAAGGGGCCGATAGATCCCTATTTGCAGATTGCGTATTCGCTTAAGCCTAATCCCGCTTTAGTGGGACTGGCTTCTTCTGCGGCTCCTCCGAATGAAGGCCGCGGACTTACCGCCCAGCGAAAGACTGCTGATCAAAAGTTGGCTGAAGGCATTGGAGCAATTGTTGCAGCAGAGAAAACTAGGACTGACAAGAAATGATAGTGAACTAAATTCAAGCCCCCAGCGTGAAGCGCTGAGGGCGGGAAGGACAGCAGCAATGACGATCTCGATTAAAGTAACGTTCAATGCTCAAGGGTCTACGGTAGAAATCACCGTGGAACCACCTGCCTAACAATTTGATGCTTGATTGGATCCCCCGCTTCCTGCGCTCACAGGTCGCGGGGCCAATCCGAAATCGCGGCGTCAACCTAAATCCACTTCAATTTTCAAGCCTTTTCCGCTAAAACTCAAGCCCATGACCTGAATCAAGTCTTGCTAGTGCTTCTTATTACGCAACTGTTTTTGTGCCGATTGGCGAAACTGAAATCTAAATTCTCCTGCGGTGTAAACGCCCCTGGCGAGAAGAAGTGTGTTCATGGCATACACGGTGGCACGTAGCCTCTGCACTTCAGTCAGGCGAGCGATAGCATCGTCATAATTAATTAATGTTTTGCCAAGCGGGATCATGTTATCGCCTTGGTCAGATCGCGCGGTTGTATTGGTTGCCATATGACTCTCCTCAAGCCTCGAATTCAATTCATTGGATTGATTTTCAATTTACTCAAAACGCAGATCAAGGACAAATTGTTGCATCGGCGCTTTGTTGTTTGCCAAGCCCGTGAGAGATGGGCCACAATGACCCTACCCCAAGTTGATGTAGCGATTTCGTAAAGTTGGAGCGTTGCGATGGCGAAAATCAAAATCGAAAGCGTCGTTGATCATCTCGATCATGAATTCAAAAAAGCACTGGATGACACAATGGCGAGATTTGCGGCTGGAATTGATTATAATCGTGACGCACTTTTTAAGTACTTCCTCCAGCGCGTTTATCAACATTGCAGCGTATGGGAAGACGTGCCCGATTACAGACGTTCAACCTTGATCCCTGCTTCTAGGGAAACAAACTTCTCCACGTCGGGGTCTCAGAAAAGCCGCATTCTCGTTTATCATTGCCAGACAAGTATGGCCACCTCTGTTCGCTCCTTTGCCAAAATCAATCTCGGTTTGAAGATCGGGCCGCTGCGTGAAGACGGGTTTCACGAGCTGCGCACCATTTATCAGACCGTGGCGCTGAGCGACCAGGTGCGCGTAGACGTAAGCAAGGGCGTGGGCATTGAGATCGCGTGCAAAGATCCGCGAGTGCCCGACGACGAGAGCAACACCTGCTGGCGCGTGGCGGACAGAATCTTGCGGTCGCTAAAAGTGCGCGGCAAGGTGCGGATATCGATTGAGAAGCGGCTGCCGGTGCAGGGCGGGCTGGGAGCGGCGTCGTCCAATGCGGTGGCTACGATGCTGGCGCTGGAAAAAGAATTGAGGCAGCCGTTGTCGCCGGAAGAGCGGCTGCGGATTACATCCGAGGTCGGCTCTGATCTGCCCCTGTTTCTGGTGGGCGGCACGGTGCTGGGGACAGGACGCGGGGAGCAGGTTTATCCGCTGCAAGACCTGCCCAGCTTTCATTGCGTGATTGCTACGCCGGAAGTTGGCGTATCAACGCCGACAGCTTTTGCGGACTGGGACAAAAAATGCGCCGCAATATTGGCTGACCGGAAGTTGTCCGACGTTAAATTGACGGACAAAGAGAGCTCAGATAGAATAAATACGTTCAGTCGCACAATTTACGAATGGCTGAACGGGAGTTTTACCCCAACCGGTGTCCCAGGCAAAGGCCGGGACCGGGCCGAGGCACTGCTTCTCGACCTTGTCCGTACCGGGATTGAAAACGATTTTGAAAGTGTCGTTTTCCCTAAGTATCCCGCAATACGCGAGGTCAAACGTGCGCTTGAACGGTCTGGGGCGAAGTATGTATCGCTTTCAGGATCAGGTTCCGCGGTGTTTGGTCTTTTTGCCGACCAGGAATCAGCGAATCAGGCAGTAAAGAAGCTGGAACAGAACGATATCCCGGCTCAGGCCACAGTGACTTTGCCCCGGGAACGGTACTGGAATGAGCTGTTTGGGGCAGGCGAGCGGAGAGAAAAGATCGGGTGACGAGAGATCGGGTGATCTGTTGATCGCCGTGATCGGGTGATCGGAAAACCAGCGGTTGGGAGTCGATTTGGAGTCGATTCGACGCAGTTGGGGCATGATTTATCCGGATTTTTCTGGGATCGAATGACGTAAGTGCTTTGTTTTCCTAATCGAGCCCCAGGGGGGAGGGTACCCCCTTCTGCTGAGAGAATCACGCAGAGGGCTGTGGGGAGATCGGATGATCTGTTGATCGCCGTGATCGGGTGATCGGCCGCAAAATTTTGGATGAGTCTTTACCAGGCGATTGACGTATGGAAAAGGGTTTCGGGTAAAGAACTTTTACGTTATCGCTGTTTTAAGAACTTAGAAACAAACAGGTACAGTGTCCAAAGCGCCGATTTTTATAGTCTGCCTCTGGACACCGCACAAGCAACAAATCTGGAAAAGCAGTCTTGCGAGCTTTTCGCAGAGCGATTACCTGACGAGAGAGCAGCCGGTTTTGCTTCGATTGACGAAGCAATTGCAGCTCACACCGCGATTTTAGTTAGTAAATAGAGCTGCATGGTGAGGTTTTGGGCCGTCGACTAATGGTAGGTCAAGTGCCTTTGGAGCACTTTGTCTAGGTTCGAATCCTAGCGGCCCAGCCAAGTTTAGGCTTTGAGCAATTTGGATGTGGGTGCGGCGGCGGGGTCCTTCGACTTCGCTCAGGATTTCGCCAGCAGGCTCAGACGCCTGCTAAGCGGCTCAAGTTCGAATCCTAGCGGCCCAGCCAGATTCATCGGGTGATCGGGTGATCGGGTCATCGGGTGATCGGAAAAGCAAAGACGATCCAAGGGAACAGTTTGTAGTTAGCAGCTAGGAGCAAGTGGAATTTCCGATGTAGCAAACCAGCTCATACGGAGTGAAAAGCCATGGCGACGATAGCGACAGCAACGGAAAAACCGGAGAAGAAGCAGGAGATGCAGCCGAAGGAACAGAAACCTCAACGTTCGCGCGCAGACGATAAGTTCAAAATCTTCTGCGGCACCGCGAATGAGGCCTTGACCGACGAGATCTGTCATTTCCTTGGCCTGGAACGCGGCAAAGCCACCGTCACTCGGTTTTCTGACGGCGAGGTTTATATCCAGGTGATGGAAAACGTGCGCGGCGCCGACGTGTTCGTTGTGCAGCCCACGTGCTTCCCGGTGGATGAGCACCTGATGGAGTTGCTGCTGCTAGTGGATGCGCTCAAGCGCGCGTCGGCCCGGCGCATCACCACGGTGATTCCGTATTACGGCTACGCGCGCCAGGACCGCAAGGACAAGCCGCGCGTTCCCGTGTCGTCAAAATTGATTGCTGATTTGCTCACGACTGCAGGTGCGCACCGCGCGCTGGTGGTGGACTTGCACGCGCCGCAAATTCAGGGCTTCTTCAATATTCCGGTGGACCACCTGTTCGCTTCGCCGGTGCTGGTGGACTACTTCAAGAAAATGCAATTGCCGAACCTGACAGTGGTTTCGCCCGACGCGGGCGGCGTGGAGCGCGCGCGCTTCTTCGCCAAGAAAGTTGATGCCGCGCTGGCCATTGTGGATAAGCGCCGCACGGACATGAACGTGGCCGAAGTGATGCACGTGATCGGCGATGTGCGTGGCCGGACTTGCTTGATTATCGATGACATTATTGATACGGCGGGAACGCTGGTGAAGACGGCGGACGCCCTTGTAGGCGCGGGAGCTTCAAAGGTGTTTGCCTGCGCGTCACACCCGGTGCTGAGCGGGCCGGCGATTGAACGCATATCGAAGTCGCAACTGGAACAGGTAATTGTTACCAACACTATTCCGCTTACGGGCGCGGCAAAATCCGAGCCCAAGATAAAAGTTCTGTCGATTGCCGGCCTTCTGGGAAGGGCAATCCAATCCATACACGAAGAGACTTCCGTCAGCACGCTGTTTGCATAGTGCGGGTGGAAGCGGAGAAGAAGGAAGAGACCAATGAGTGCAACAGTAGAAGTAGTTGAAGCCCAACCCAGGCCGGACAGTTCACGCGGCAAAAATGAAGCGCGTCGACTGCGCGTGAGCGGCCGCGTGCCGGCCGTGGTTTATGGCGCCAAGAAAGAGACCGTGGCGGTAAGCCTTGATCCCAAAGTGATTTCGCGAATCCTTGCTTCCGCCAGCGGCCACAACACGATTTTTGATCTCCAGGTGGGCAGCGAAAAGACCAAAGCAATGATCGTGGACTGGCAGTTTGAGCCGATCCGCGGCAGCATCCTGCACATTGACCTGAAGCGCATTGCCATGGACGAAAAGATGCGCGTGATGGTGCCTATCCATCTGGTGGGCGAGGCCCCCGGCGTGAAGCAGCAGGGCGGAATCATGGACCAGATCATCCGCGAAGTGGAAGTGGAGTGCCTGCCGGGCGATATTCCAAGCCATATTGATGCGGACGTTTCCGCGCTGGAATTTGGCGTGGTGCTGCGCGTGAAGGACCTGCCACACGGCGGCAAGATCAAGTTCATCACCCCTGAAGACCAGGGCGTGGCGCACGTAACGGCAGTGAAGGAAGAAGTTGCGGCAACTCCTGATGCGGCAGCGGAAGCTGCGGCAGCGGGTCCGGCTGAGCCTGAAGTCATTAAGAAGGGCAAGCAGGAAACGGAAGAGGGCGCTGAAGCCGAAAAAGCTCCTGCCGGCAAAGAGAAGAAGTAGCCGCGGTGAAGCTGATCGTTGGGTTGGGAAATCCTGGTATCGAATACCAGTTCACGCCCCACAATATCGGCTTTCTTGCCGTTGACCGGATAGCCGAGCAGTGCGGAGTAATGATCGATAACCGGCACTGCAAGGCGCTGACGGGCAGGACCAGAATCGGAAACGAAGAGGTCCTGCTGGCCAAGCCGGAAACTTACATGAACCTGAGCGGCATGTCAGTGCTGGAGCTGACCAGGAAGTATGAAGTTGAACCGCAGCAGGACTTGATTGTGATTTATGACGAGCTTGACCTGCCGCTGGGAATGATCCGGATCAGGGCGAGGGGTTCGTCGGCGGGGCACAATGGAATGCAGTCGATTATTAACGCGCTGCAGACGGAAGAGATTGGCCGGATCAGGATTGGCGTTGCGCCAGACGATCCGAAAAAAGGCGGAGCGAAATATATACTCGCGCCTTTTCGCAAGTCGCAGATGGTGGCAGTGGATGAAGCGCTGGACCTGACAGCGGAAGCGATGCAGGTGATCGTGAATGAAGGCATTCTGATCGCCATGAATAGGTTTAACAAAAAGAACAAGAGTAACAGTGAAGAGACCGAGGGTACTTAGTATTTGGTAATTGGTATTTCGCTAAGTACCAAATACCAAGTACCAAGTACCTGGAGAGCGGAGAGGCAAATGCAAAGATCCTATGAAGTAATGTTTATCGTACGGCCTGACCTGTTGGAAGAAGACATGGACAAGCTGATCACAACACTGCAAGGCCATGCCACCACGGCCGGGGCAACGATACAGAACACGGAAAAGATGGGAAAGCGCCGCCTGGCATATGACGTCAAGAAATTTTCAGACGGCCAGTATGTGCTGTTCGTCCTGCAGGCTGACGGCAAGGCCATCCATGAACTGGAGCGCCGACTGCGCGTCTCTGAGCCGGTGATCAAATTCATTACCGTGCGCACTGACGAAGAAAAGCAGCGCCTGGACAAAGTGCGCAAACTGCGTGAAGCCAAGGTAAAGAGGCCGCCGGCAGGATCACAGCAGGCGGAAGCGGCAGAGAGCCCGAGCGTAAGCGCGTAAAGCAGCCTTTGGCTCTTGGCCGTTAGCTTTTGGCTTTGACTCGTTACTTATCGCTGATTCGACGATGCGATGGGTAGCAGGCTAAGAAGAATTTCAAATCCTGACTCGTATAAAAAACGCACAGGATTTATAAAAAACACGATTTCGAAAAGAAAAGATTTGCGCGCTGTGGAGCGCGCTGCTTGAAGGAGAAACATGGCTGACGACAATCAGGAAGTATCAACACCATCGCCACGGCCGCAGGGCGGAAGGCCGGATGGTCCGCGACCAGATCGTGGACCGGGTGGTCGCGAAGGCGGCGGCGGACGGAAATTTTTCCGTCGCAAAAAGGTCTGCAAGTTCTGCGTGGAAAAGATCGATGATATTAACTACAAGGACGTGCGCTTGCTCGGGCAGTTTGTGGCGGAGCGGGGCAAGATCGTCCCACGGCGGCTGACAGGTGTATGCACGCCGCACCAGCGAAGGCTTACGTCGGCGATCAAGCGGGCGCGCAATATTGCCTTGCTGCCGTTTGCCGCGCGGTAGGAATGATCACCGCGGAGACGCGGAGCATTCAAACGAAGTATGAAGTGGGTCTCTAGGTCCCATAAACCAGCGGAGCAGGTCCCTCGGGTCCTATTTGGCTGCTGAAGAAAGCGCAGCCAAATACACGGACCTCTCGGGATGACGACTTTTAGGGTTATGGCATTTTCGAGATAGCCACGAGCAAAAACCGGGTTGGCAGTACAGAGAGATTTTTACTGGAGATTTTGAAATGGAAGTCATTCTAAAAGAAGATGTTCCCAAGCTGGGCCACCGCGGCGAAGTTGTGAAAGTCGCGGAAGGATATGGCCGCAATTACCTTTTGCCGCACAAGCTGGCCATTGAGGCCACCACGGCAAACCGCGCTGTGATTGAGCAGATGAAGCAGTCTGCCGTGCGCAAGTCGGCGGTGGAGAAAACCGCTGCCGACGCGCTGGCGCAACAACTGGACGGAACCGCGTTGAGCTTCCAGCGGAAAGTCGGCGAGAAAGACCACCTGTTTGGATCGGTCACCACGTCTGACATTGCGGAAGCGCTGGAGCGCAAGGGATTCAACATCGACCGGCGCAAGCTGCAGCTGAATGAGCCGATCAAGAGCCTGGGCGAGTTTGAAGTGCCTGTGCGCCTGCATCGGGACGTGACCAGCAAGATCAAGGTGACGGTGGAGAAGGAAGCGGCGGAAGCGTAAGTTATCGCCGGAATCCTGCCCCATCAAGCCAACATCGGGCTTGCTGGAACCCCGTCGGCCTAGATCGGAAAAGCACTTACCGCGGATTGGCGCGGATGAACGCGGATCAAGACGATCAGCGTAAATCCGCGGCGATCCGCGGTTTTTGTTTTGCGAAGCTCACCTTGGCGTCCGCGCACCCGGTCTTTCCGCGGTACGTTGACTCCCCGTCATCAGTCGCGTGGGTCCGGCGCTTTATGTCTCGCTGTAATGTAAGCAGCTCTGGAAATCTGAACCACTTACATCGATTGAATTCCCAAACGTCTCCCGTACGTGGACTGACAACGTAGATTCCGAAGGGGGTGGTGGCCGCAGTGTTTGGATAATCGCAGTGAGCGCCGAATGAATAGTAGTCAGCAACGAAGCTCTTGCCTTCGTGGTCCAAGCGCTCCAACTCACAGTATCGCGGCGACAAGCGGATTTTTTCATGCCGAAGCACAACGCGAACCAGCGACTCGGCTTCAGTGGCCTTAATCGTGGCTGCTTGGCCAAGGGCGGTCCAAGCGGCAAAACAGACCAAGAAAATCGCTACTATCCGAAGGGGTTCCCTCATGCCCCACACTATACGCTCCGCATGCGCACGTCGATCTATTGCGAAGGATTGGATCCAGTGCCTTCGCCGGCGGGCGCGCCAAAGCCACAACGGCCGCGCCAGCTTTGCCGCAACCGTTCGCGCTCCTCGGGCGTCATGCGCTCCCAGCGCTCATCCATACGCTCCTGCATGCGTCGGCGCATATTGGAACGAGTCCCGCGAAAACCATGTGCGCCGAAAAGGATGCGGCACAGCGCCAGAATTCCAATGGCCTGCCAGAAGGTAATCTGTCGCCAGCCGAACAACATTGGCAGCAGCCAATTCCAAAGGCGCATGACGATTTCGCCGCCGATGAAGATGAATAGCGTTATTCCCAGAATTGCCGCCGGGACGATCCAAAATAATTTTCGCTTTCCTCTGGTCATATCAATCACCTCATACTCTCAAAAATCACTTCTTCGTAAGCTCGTCGAAGATGCTCTGCAAACGCTGACGTAGTTGCAGCACCGCATAGCGCTTGCGCGAGAGCAGCGTATTTACGCTCACGCCAGTCTCTTCCGCCAGGTCCTTGAAGCTGCGTCCTTCCAGCTCATGCGCGACGAACACTTCGCGCTGCTCGTCCGGCAGTTCGTCGAGCGCAAGCTCCAGTTCATCCAGAAGCAGATTGCGGAAGTAGAGCGCTTCCGGCCCGGCATCGGGCGAGGGCAAAAGGTCTTCTATCTGCAACAACTCGCCCTCTTCGCCTTCGACCGCCGTGTCGCTGAAGCGCTCCGGCGTCTTCTTTCTGAAGAGATCGGTAATGCGATTGCGCGCCACGCGAAAGAGCCAGCCAGTAACGTGATCAATCGGCATCAGCAGGCGATTGGCTTCTACCAGCCGGTAAAAGACATCCTGAAAAACGTCCTCAGCGTCGCGCGGATCGGCCACGCGCCTGCGGATGAAGTTGCGCAGCCGGGAGCCTTCCCGCTTCACCACTTCGGAGATCCGCTGGTCCTGTTCGAGTGCCATGTGGTCTAAGCTCGCCACGACATTCCTCTACCCGTGTAGACGAATGATGCGCGCGGATATTGTAGGCGCGCTTTGCTGACGACGGGCGGACGAGTTGCGAAGGCAAGCGTTAAATCAAATCGGCCCGCGATAGCGGCGCAGTCGTACAGCGATGGCGAGGAACACCGCGGCAACGGCCAGACCGCCCCAGAGTCCTGGCTGATCAAAGAAATGGTGCGGGATAAGCGTGCTCATGAGATCCGCATTCCGGGGCATCTCGGGATCCGTCGGCCCCGTCAGGCGCACCGTTAGCAGCGACAGAAAATGCGTGGTATTGAAAGCCATCTTTTCCACTCCCCAGACCACGAAAGGCGGCAACACGGCCCATACAAATGGAGCGCGCGGGGCCGTGGCAGAAACCAGGAACAGCCAGGCGTAAAGAGGCGCGTACCAGAGCCCATGCACGGTGAGCATGTGGTAAAAAAGGTCGAGCGTGGAACGAAAGAGAGACTGTTGTGTCCACAGTGCGGCGATGTTTGCGCCGCTCCCCACCAAGACCGTACTGGCCAGCAGCAGCATGATGAACTGCGTGACCACCGCGATGACATAAGAGAGCACCGGGATAATCAACAGCGGAATCGCGAACTTGGAAAGAACTGTGGTGAGATCGGAGACCGGCATCGATTTCCAGAAAAGGATGCTGCGATCGCGGCGCTCGCCATAGAGCGCGTCCAGCGAGTAAAAGATTCCCACAACAAGAGCGATGCCCATGATCAGGGCGGCTGATAATTCGTGGGGCAAGGCGAACGGCTTTTGAAGGTCCCGCAGGTTGATGGCCCATGTGCTGCCGTGCATGCGGTACCGCAGAATAATCAAATTAATCAGGAGAGCGACCAGGAAGATGGCGGCTGCAGCGAGCGGAGCGATATAAATCAGGCGGTTCTCCCAGAACTCACGCCGCACAGACCAGTAAAAGACCTGGGCATAAGAGATCGTCCTGGGAACGCTTGCCTGCGTGCTGAGGGCAGGTTCTGGCAAAGCGACGTTTGGAATGTTCATACAGCGGCTCCTTTCGGCTGGCCTGCATGATTGCCCACCACGGCAACGAATAAGTCAGCGATGCTGGACGTGCGCACTTCACCCAGAGCGGCGAGTTGCCCGCGCTCGACACGATCAAACAGCATCACGCTGCGTCCAAGGGTCTCTCGCTCATGAATCGGTTTGAACGCACGCGCTGCTGCAACCTGCGCGGGATTCACCATGACTTCCACGTAGCGCGACTCGATTTCTTCCATGCTGCAATCCAGCACGATGCGGCCGCGATCCATGAACATAAGATCGGTGAGGACATTCTGGAGTTCGTCCACCTGGTGCGTGGTGACCACGATGGTGCGGTTGCGGTCGAAGTAGTCATTGAGCAACGAATCGTAAAATTGTTTGCGATAGAGAATGTCAAGGCCGAGCGTGGGCTCGTCTAGAACCAGCAATTTCGCATCGATGGCCATCACCAATGCGAGGTGCAGTTGGGCCACCATGC
>Ga0070734_10002479_pt1 | contig 22200 bp, 17 predicted proteins | sample Coa_R1_8_FD_66444 | JGI IMG/M metagenome (GOLD analysis project Ga0070734, IMG submission 66444) | Surface soil microbial communities from Centralia Pennsylvania, which are recovering from an underground coalmine fire - Coalmine... | ecosystem: Environmental > Terrestrial > Soil > Unclassified ...
ATCGCCTCCATCTTCGCCTGGACGCGCGGCCTGGCGCACCGAGGCGAACTTGACGGCACCCCGGACGTCACCAGGTTCGCCGAGACTCTTGAGAAGGTCTGCATCCAGACCGTGGAAAGCGGCAAGATGACCAAGGACCTGGCCGTGCTGATCGGTGCCGACGCGCCGTTCCTGAACACCGAGGACTTCCTGGCGGCGCTGGACGACAACCTCCGCGCCGCGATGGGGTCCTGAGCGCGAGCCCGCCCGGACACGCTGCCTGAGCACGCAGAAGGAGACCTGAAGAGATGGCCCGCAAGGGGAAGGTGACCGTGGTCGGCGCCGGGTTCTACGGCTCGACCACGGCGCAGCGGCTGGCCGAGTACGACATCTTCGATGAGGTCGTGCTCACCGACATCGTCGAAGGAAAGCCGGAAGGGCTCGCGCTGGACATGAACCAGTCGCGCCCGGTCGAAGGCTTCGAGACCAAGATCACCGGGCAGACCACGGGCCTGGCCGGTGAGGGCTACGAGGCGATCGCCGGCTCCGGCATCGTCATCGTCACCGCGGGGCTGCCCCGCAAGCCGGGCATGAGCCGGATGGACCTGATCGAGGTCAACGCCAAGATCGTCCGCAGCGTGGTGGAGAACGTGGTGAAGCACGCGCCCGAGGCGGTGCTCATCGTGGTCTCGAACCCGCTGGACGAGATGACCGCGCTGGCGGCCAAGGTCTCCGGCTTCCCCTCGCACCGGGTGATGGGGCAGGCGGGCATGCTGGACACGGCGAGGTTCAGCTACTTCGTCGCCGAGCGCCTCGGCGTGCCGGTCTCCTCGGTGCGGACGCTCACCCTCGGCTCGCACGGGGACACCATGGTCCCGGTGCCGTCGGCGTGCACCGTGGACGGCGCGCCGCTGGCCGACCGGCTGCCCGCCGCCGACATCGAGGCGCTCGTGGAGCGGACCAGGCAGGGCGGCGCGGAGATCGTCGCGCTGCTCAAGACCGGATCCGCGTACTACGCGCCGTCCGCGGCCGCGGCGAGGATGGCACGGGCCGTGGCCGAGGACGCCGGCGCGGTCATGCCGGTGTGCGCGTGGGTCGACGGCGAGTACGGCATCTCCGGCGTGTACCTGGGCGTCGAGGCCGAGCTTGGCGCGACAGGGATACGCCGGATCGTCGCCCGCGACCTGACCGAGCCGGAACTTGCCGCGCTGCGCGAAGCGGCCGACGCGGTACGCGAAAAGCAGGCCTCGGTCGCCAGCCTCTGACGGGTCACGACGGCCTGCGGGTGCCCGGGCGCGGCGGCGACCCGAGGATCCGCAGGATCGTGGTCCGGGCGATGCCGGAGACCTCCTGAATGCGCTGCGGGCTGACCCCGGCCGAGGCTGCTGCCCGGATCACATCGTCGCGCTGGGCATTGACCAGTGCCCACGCGCGCAGTTCGGACTCCGCGGCCTGCAGGGACCTTGTGCGCATGCGATCGGCCCTGCTCTTCGCAGTGCGGCGGGCTCGCGGCACCGTGACCTGGGCAGCCGCTGGGACTGGGACGGGGCCTGGCTCACGCCCGGGAGGCGGCGGCCGCGAGGGCGGGCCCGGGTCCGGCAGCACGGGGCCGGGGTCCCGCGCGGCGCCGGGGTCCTGCGGGGCACGTGGGTCCTGCGCCGCGCCGGGATCCTGGCGGCGGAACGTCCGTGCTGCCCGGCGGTCGTTCTCGTTCCGGGTGCTCCAGTCGCCGGCCGGTTCATATCCCTGTTCGATCAGCCACGCCGTCATCTCGTGCTGAGCACCCCGCAGGGACAGCGCGTCCACCCCGACCGCGATGGCTGTCCCGTTGGGGAAGAGGATTCGGCAGGTGACCTCCAAAAGCGGCCGGCTGAGCAAAACTTCGACGGGCTTGGTCGTCGTCTCCACGGTCGTCACGTCCTGGGCAGTCCCTGAGCACGCGCGCCGTCATGCCGGGTGAGGGGCAGCGTGCTGGCGCCCCGCAGGCGCAAGCCTGGCGGGGCGCGATTAAAGGCTCCCCCCGCACAGTTCGGTCACTGTCGCTTGGGGGGAGCGCCCAAGCATCACCGACGAACCCGAGCGCCCGCCGAGTCGCCGCTGTAAGAAACCTGTAGAGCCGCCGAGCGTCTTCGTAGGGCCGGCGGCCCGCTCAGGTGGCCGTGCCAGGCCGCGGGCCACCCCCGCTCAGCGGCTGAGGCGGCGCATGGCCAGCTCGGTGAACAGGGCCGCGCCGTCGGCCAGCACCATGTCGTCGAACACGGCGAGCGCGGAGTGGTTGAACGGGGCCGTGGCCGGATCCACGCCGGGCGGGCACGCGCCCAGCATGATGAAGGCACCGGGAACTTCCTCCAGGACGTAGGAGAAGTCCTCGGCCCCCGCCATCGGGTCGGCCTGCGGGTGGTAGCGATCGTCGCCGACGAAGTCCGTCACCACGCCGGCGGCGAACCGCGCCTCCGCATCGTCGTTGATGGTCACCGGGTAGGAGTTGGTGAACTCCGCCGTCGCGGTGAGCCCGTGCGCCGCGGCGATCTGGTGCACCACGCGGACCGCGGATTCCCGCACCAGGGCCCGTGACTGCGGCGAGAACGAGCGGATGGTCACCTCGAGCCTGGCCTCGTCGGGGATGACGTTGTTCGTGGTGCCCGCGTGGAAGCTGCCAACGGTGATGACCACTGGGTCGAAGATGTCGAAGCGGCGCGTCACCAGTACCTGCAGTGCCGTCACGATCTCGCAGGCCACCGGAATGGGGTCGGCCGCGTGATGTGGCTGGGAGCCGTGGCCACCACGGCCGGTGACGGTGATGTCCAGGGCCTCCGCCGCGGCCATCATCGGCCCCTCACGGGTGCTGAACACCCCGAAGGGCAGTTCAGCGGACGCGACGTGCAGCGCGTAGGCGGCGGCCGCCCGCTCGCCCGCCGCGTCGAGCACCCCTTCCTCGATCATGAACCTGGCGCCGCCATGCCCCTCCTCGCCCGGCTGGAACATGAACACCACGCTGCCGGGCAGCTCGGCCCGGCGGGCGGACAGCAGCCGTGCCGCCCCGACGAGCATCGCCGAATGCAGGTCATGCCCGCAGGCGTGCATGGTGCCGTCGATGCGGGAGGCGAACCCGAGCCCTGTCCGCTCGGCGACCGGCAGCGCGTCCATGTCGGCCCGCAGCAGCACGACCGGCCCACCGCCCCCCTGCCCACGCAGCACCGCGGTGACCGAACTCAGTTCCGAGCCGAGGGTAACCTCGAGCGGCAGGCCGTCCAGCGCGGCGACGATCTTCTGCTGGGTCAGCGGAAGGTTCAGCCCGACCTCGGGCTCGGCGTGGATGGCGCGCCGCAGGTGGGTGAGTTCGCCCGCGATCGCCGTCGCGTCCTCGGTGACTGCCATGTCCCGCTCCTCGCTCGTCTCCTGGCCCGGCCCGGGCGCCCGCGGCCAGAATGTCATGGACGGGGCGGCGGGGTCAGGGCTGTTTGTGTGGGGTGGTGGGGCCGGGGCTAACAGTATGCGGCGTGCCCCCGCGGAGGGCGGCGCGCCCAGGAAGGTGGGCGGCACCCAGCCCCGCCCCGCGTACGCGGCCCGCACCGCCGCCTGCACCGGCGCGGCGTCCGCGGGCACGAGGGCGATCACCGAGCCGCCGAAACCGCCGCCGACCATCCGTGCGCCCAGGGCCCCGGCCCGCTCGGCCGCCTCGGCCGCCACGTCGGCCTGCGGCCAGGAGACCTCGAAGTCGTCTCGCAGCGAGGCGTGCGAGTCGTGCAGCAGCGGGCCGAGTCCGCCTACATCGCACGCGCCGAGCAGGTCCACCGCCGACCACACCCGGCAGTTGTCCGAGACCACGTGATGGGCCCGCCGGGCCAGCACCGGGTCCCCGATCGCCGCCGTCCGCGCGGGGTCGGTCACGTCGCGCAGGCTGGGCACACCGAGCGCCCGTGCGGCCTGCTCACACTCGGCCCGGCGCTGCGCGTACCTGCCGTCGGTCAGTGCGTGCCGGGCGCCGGTGTCCACCACGAGCAGCGCGAGCCCGGCCGCCGCCGGGTCGAACGGCACCGGGGTGGTTTGCCCGCTCCGGCAGTCGAGCAGCAGCGCGTGCCCGGCCTCGCACAGCAGCGACGCGGACTGGTCCATGATCCCGCTGGGCACGCCGACCATCTCGTTCTCCGCCCGCCTCGCCAGCGCGGCGAGTTCGGTCCGCGGCACGTCCGCCCCGTAAAGGTCGGCGAGGGCGATCGCCACCGCGCATTCGATCGCGGCCGACGACGAAAGGCCAGCACCCTGCGGCAGGTCGGAGTCGATGACCAGGCTGGCGCCGCCCACGGGCAGGGCCGCCGCACGCATGGCCCAGGCGACGCCGGCCGGGTAGGCGGCCCAGCCGGTCACGGTGCCGGGGCGCAGCCCGGGCAGCGGCACCACGGCCTGGCCCTCGGACTGCAGGGAGCGGATGTCCAGCACATCGCCACCGCGCCGCGCGGCGGCGACCACCACGCCCCGGTCCAGCGCGAACGGCAGCACCCAGCCGGAGTTGTAGTCGGTGTGCTCACCCATCAGGTTCACCCGGCCGGGCGCGTGCCAGACGCCCTCGGGCGCCGTGCCGTGCCAGGCACGGAACGCCTCCGCGGCATGGTCGGCCGTCAGGGTCACCGCTCGGCGCGCCGGGCAGGCAGGCCGGGAGCGGACCGCTCCAGGGTGAACTGCCAGGCGTCGGCGACCATCGCGGCGAGTCCACGTTCGGCGCGCCAGCCGAGGTCGGCGTGGATCCGGCCGGAGGAGGCGACGAGCACCGCCGGGTCACCGGCCCGGCGCGGGGCGAAGTGGGACGGGATGTCCCTGCCGGTCACCTCGCGGCAGGCACTGAGCACCTCCAGATTGGAGAACCCGGCGCCGCTGCCCAGGTTGTAGACCCGGTGCTCGCCGGGCACGCACGCCTCCAGGGCGAGCATGTGGGCCCGGGCCAGGTCGGCCACGTGGATGTAATCACGGACGCAGGTGCCGTCCGGGGTGGGGTAGTCGTCGCCGAACAGCCGCACCCCCTCCCCCGCCCGGCTCCCCATTCCCCCTTCACCTGCGCCGCCACCCAGGGCAACCCCCAGGATGGTGGGGATCAGGTGCGTCTCCGGGTGGTGCCGCTCGCCCAGCCACCGCCCGCCGGGCCCGGCCGCGGCGCCCGCGACATTGAAATACCGCAGGCTCACCGCGCCGATCTTCTGCATCCTGGCGTACTCGGCCAGGGCCGTGTCCACGGCCAGCTTGGACGCGCCGTACGGGCTGGTCGGCCGGGCCGGCGCGTCCTCCTCGATCGGTGTGCGCTCGGGCTCGCCGTAGACCGCCGCGGTGGAGGAGAACACGATCCGCGCGACCCCGGTCTGCCGCATCGCCTCCAGCAGCGCCAGCGAACCGCCCAGGTTGTGTTCCCAGTACAGCGACGGCTTGGCCACCGACTCGGCGACCAGTGACTTCGCGGCGAAGTGCAGCACGGCGTCCACGCCGTCGGCGAGCATGGCCTGCGCCTGGTCGCGGACCAGGCCCTGGGTGAAGGCCGCGCCCGCCGGTACCGCGTCGGCGTGCCCGGTGGACAGGTCGTCGAGCACGGCCACCTGGTGCCCCTCGCGCAGCGCCAGCGCGGCCACCACGCTGCCGATATAGCCCGCACCACCGGTCACCAGCAGCCTCATCCGGCCTCCCGCAGCCTGCGCGCAGCGTCCTCCGGCAGCACGTCGTTGATCCAGACTCCCATGCCCGATTCACTGCCCGCGAGGTACTTGAGCTTGCCCGGCGCTCGCCGGATGGACAGCACCTGCAGGTGCAGCCCGAACTCCTGGCGCGCGAACGGGTCACCGCCCGGCGCCTGATGCCACGCGGCGATATACGGCAGCGGCACGCCGAACAGCGCGTCGAGGCGCCGCAGTACGTCAAGGTACAAAGTGCAGAACGCGTCCCGTGCCGCGTCACCGAGATCCGGGATGCTGGCCACGCGCCTGGCCGGGAAGAGCACCACCTCGTAGGGCCAGCGGGCGGCCGCGGGCACGAACGCGACCCAGTGCTCGTTCCGGCCGACGATCCGGATGCCGGCCGCCAGTTCACCGGCGACAAGCTCGTCGAACAGGTTCGCCCGCCCGGCGGCGGCGTGCGCCCTGGCCTGGCGGAGCATCCGCTCGGTGCGCGGGGTCACGAACGGGTAGCCGTAGATCTGCCCGTGCGGATGGCTGAGCGTGACACCGATCTCCTCGCCCCGGTTCTCGAAGCAGTAGACCTGCTCGATGCCTGGCATATCGCCAAGCACCGTGGTGCGGTCCGCCCACGCCTCCAGCACGGTGCGCACGCGCCGCGGGGACAGGCTGGCGAAGGACGCGTCGTGGTCTGAGGTGAAGCAGACCACCTCGCACCGGCCGATGGCCGGACGGCCGGGGACGCCCGCCGTCTCCAGCGGCCCCCCGGGTTGTGACATGGCCGGCAGTCCCACGGCCGCGGCCGGGTCGCCGGCACCCCGCAGCGAGGGGAACCGGTTCTCGAACACCACCACGTCGTAGTCGTCCGCGGGGATCTCGGTCAGCCTGCCCTCACGGGACGGGTCGAGCGGGCACTCCTCCGGCGGCGGCAGGAACGTCCGGTCCTGGCGCTGGGCGGCGATGATCACCCATTCTCCGGCCAGCGCGTCCCAGCGGAGCCCGGACGGGGACGGTTCCCCTGCCTCGCCGCCCGGCTCGTCCGGGTCGGCTGCCTGGTAGCCCAGTGGCCGCCGGTCCGGCGCCTTGGCCCGGCCAAGCCCGGGCGACTCGTCGTAGTAGATGATCTCGCGCCCGTCCGCCAGCCGGGCGCTGTCCTTCCAGTACAGATGTCCTCCCACGGGACACATACGGTAGCCCGGCTCCCCTCACGGCCCGGGCTCGCCTCCCGGCTGTGCGGCCTGCCAGGCCTCGTAGGCAAGCTCCAGCCGGCGTGCCACCACCTCGGCCGGCGGCCACGCCACCAGGACCGTGAGCGGATCCGGGTCCGCTGGCTCCGGGAACGAGCCGAGTTCGGGGAACGGAGCCGGCCCGGCTGCTTCCGGTGCGCTGCTCAGCTGCGCGCGGACCTGCCCGCCGAGCGCCATGGCCAGGTGGGCCGGGCAGTACCAGCGCTGGGATCGCAGCTGCCCTGCGGCGGCCACCGAGCCGTCCAGCACGATGCGGAAGCCCGCCGGTTCCAGCTCAGCGTCGTCACGGAAGTGCACGCCCGGCAGGACGGCGCCGGTGCGGCGCCGCAGCCGGGCCCGCGCGTCCGGGATGAAGCGCTTGATGATCTCGTTGTCCAGCGGGTCGGCCAGGCCGGCGAACCAGGAGAGTGGCAGGTAGGCCTGCAGGACCTGCCCATCCGGCGCCGGCTGCGCCTGGCCGGTGGCGGCCTGGCCGCCGGCCGGTTCCTGCCCGGGCGGCGGGGCCGCCGCCAGTTCCTGGGCCGCCGAGCCGAGCTCGGGGTATTCCGGGTGCTCCCGGGCCAGGTCCGCGAGCAGGGCTGGCGCGCCAGGGTCGCCGAGCGCCACGCAGCACCACGCCTGGGTCAGCGCCGCCGCCAGCGTGGCCAGTTCGCGGACCTCTGGCGGGTACTGGTCGGTGCGGGCGACGCGGTCGAGTTCCGCCTCGACCTGCGCTCTGGGCGGGCTGGTGTCGGCCGCGATCTGGGCCGCCCTCGTGTCAAGCTCGCGGGCCACCCCGGTGAGGTCCATGGCGCTGTCCTTGCCACGGAGCTGCGCGGTCAGGTGGTCGAGCCTGGTCCGCAGGTATTCGGTCGCGAGCGGGGTCGCCGCGATCTGCACCGCGGCATCGAGATAGGGCAGCCCCTGCGGATCTCCGGTCAGCACGAGCACGGCGCCCTGGTTGAACCGGACGCTGTAGTCCCCGGCGGTGGCCGCCGCGAGCTCGAGCACCTGGGTGTTCAGCGTAACGGCGTCGCTGCCGAGGTCCAGCTCGATCGCGGCCCGGGCGGCGAAGCCCAGGCCGTCGAGCCGATCCAGCTGGGACTCCCGCCAGACATATTCGAAGTCCTCGCCGGCCTGGTGGTCCTTGCCCGCGCGCAGCAGCAGGTCGGCACGCACCAGGCGATACCAGACGTTGAGCGGCTCGATACGCAGCGCGTCGTTGGCGGCGGCCAGGGCCTGGTCCAGCCGCTCGGCCTCGGCCTGCCCCGCCAGCGCGCGGGCGGATATCTGCAGCAGGATCGCCCGGACCGCGCTGAGCCAGCCCTCGCCGCCGTCCGGTCCCGCCGGTCCGATCAGCGCCAGGGCCTCATCGACGTGGCCGAGGTTGGTGAGGGTGACGATCCGGCAGCGCCGGGCCGCTGGGTCGTCCGGGTCCAGCTTCATGGCGTGGCTGCTCAGTACCGCCGCGGCCCGGTCGCAGTTGAGTTCGCTCAGCGAATCGGCCAGGCGCACCCAGCGCTGCGCCTGGGACGGGTCGAAGGCGATGGCGCGGGCCGCCGCGATCGGCGCCAGCCAGATATGGTGCGCTCGTGCCTGTGGCACTAGCTGGCCGGCCAGCGCGGTGGACAGGTAAGAGTGCGTCATGAGGCTCCACGACGTCTTCTCCCGGAGCGGATGGCGGGCATAACTGGCATCCAGCATTGCCATGGCCTGGTCGAGCCGGCCGGCCTCCTCGCGCAGCGGCTTGCCCCAGCCCTCGACGAGCAGCGCGTCGGCCAGCCCCAGCGTGGCGTCCTCGTGGCCGGGCACCAGCTTCAGTGCCTCCTCGTACTGTTCGATCGCATGCTGGGCGAGGCCCGCTATCGCGCTGGCCAGCCCGGCGGCGGCGAGCAGGTCGGCCCGCGCCGCCGGTTCCGCGCCGGTGTCGCTGGCAATGCGCACGCGCAGCCCGGCGACCTCGGCGAGCAGCGGGGCGGCGGCCGCGGAACCTACCTTGTCGGCCAGCCGGCGAGCCACCTCGAATTCCCGTTCCCGGGCGGCGCGCTCGGCGGCCGCCAGCCAGATCTCGTCAGGGACCGGCAGGAAGAGAACGTCCAGCGCGCCCGCAGGATCGGCTATGGCAGGGAGCTCATCGACCAGTGCGCGGGCGCTGTCCAGGGCGCTGGGCGGCTGGCCGCGCTCGGCGAAGAACATCTCGACGGCGGCTGCCGCGCAGCGTTCCGCCTTCCAGGCCTGCCGGGCGAGGGCATCGGCGGCCTCGGCCTGGGCGCCCAGCCGGGCCATGGCCGCCCGTACCGCCAGCACCTCCGCCTCGTGGTGGTGATCGGCGGCGCTGGCCTGTTCGAGCAGGTCCGCCGCCCCTGGCTGGCCGGCCTGCAGGGCCAGGCGGGCCAGCATGATCAGTGCGTGCGCCCGAAGGTCATCGGGAACGGTGGCACGGTCGCCGAGCGGCGCACCCACGGCCAGGTAACGCAGCACCGGGGTGAGCCGCTGCACCGAGCGGGCCGCCAGGGCGTCGGTCGTGGTGCCCAGCCGGTCCGGGCACCACGCCGCGTCGGGCGGCAGCGGGAACGGCTCGGTGATCAGCCGTTCCGTCTCCGCCGGGCAGCCGAACAGGAACGCGCGCGCCCAGGCCGCCAGCCAGGTGGCCGCGCCGTCCAAGGGGTCGGCGGCCAGCTTCGCGGCGATCGCGTCGCGCCGCTGCGGCCACAGGTCGGGGTCAAGGCTGCGCGCCGTGAGGGCCGCCTCTTCGAGCACGGACAGCCGGGCGTCGGTGTCGTCGAGCCGCGCAACCAACTGCTCCGCCTGGCTGCGCAGCCGGGCCAGCGCGAGCCTGGCCGCGGGCATGGTTGCCACCAGGTCGTCACCGCGGGCCGCCTCGGCGGCCTGGGAGGCGGCCCTGGCCAGCTGATCCGCTGCCTCGAGGAACGGCTGGAAAGCGCGATCGACGGCGTCCATATCAGTCACCGGTGCCCACGCCCGGCGCGGTGTCCGGACCGTGCGCGGCCGTCATACCGGCCGCGGCGGTCTCCGGTGCCCCCGTCCGGCCCAGGCCCGGCGCGGAGGCACGCGGCTGGAGCAGGCGGACCTCGCCGGCCTGGCGCGTGGTCACGGTGAAGGCGCCGAACGCGGTGACGTCCCGCCCGCGGCGCATACCGTTCCGCACCGCGCACCGGCCGGCCTGCACGGCGAGTTCCACGATGTCGCCCTGCCCGATCCGCTCGTAGAAGCTGTCGTTGAACCTGCCCAGGTCCGCCAGGTCGACGGGAGCCTGGGTGACGACGACCGCGTGCAGGTCACCCTGCAGCAGGGCGGTGAAGGCACCCGGATCGGCCGGTGGCCCCAAATCCCAGCCCAGCGGCGGCGGGTGGAACTCAGCGACGAAGACGCTGCACCCGGACGGCGCGAGATAGTCGTCCCGCAGCACGTTGATGGGCACGGGATTGAACGTCGACCGGTTGCCGCAGCCCATGCTGATCACGATCCGGCCCGCCATGGCCCAGGCGAAACCGATGTAGTGGACCACGTCCCAGCGTTCGGCGGCCAGCTTGTCCCGCAGGTCGGCGCTGGGGAGGTTCGGGGCCAGTTCGAGGGTGATCCGCCTTGTGTCGACGAAGGTCTGGCTGATGGTCCCTTCGAACTCCTGGCGTCTGGGCTGGATGGACCGGCCGGTCTCGTCCTCGTACTCGCGGAACTGGGCGGACTCGAAGGCCGGAAACTCCGTGATCGCGAGGACGCGCAACTGATCCCGGGCCGGGGGCGGACTGCCCGGGGCATCGACGAAACGGACGAAGGCCATGTCCTCGCTCACCGAGAGCGGCACGGCGTCGTCGCCCCAGGCGTACTCCCAGGGAAGCTGGCTCAGTCCGCCTGCTCTGTCCACGCGGACGCGCAGCAGGAACGGCGGCGCCGCCCGGTCGTAGTCCACCGCGGTCCTTGCCTCACCGGGGATCAGTGCCCGTTCCAGCACCTCGCCGAGGGTCTTCACCTCCTCGTCGCGGGTGATGGCCTGACGGCGGGACCAGCCGTCCACGGCGGACAGCACGCCGTCGCCCAGGTCGGCCGCGGACCGGGAAATCACGATGTCGGCCTGGGTGCTCCTTACGCCGATATGCCAGCCTCCCGCGCTGGCCGCATCCTGCTCCACGGTGAGATCGATCCGTGGCATGGCCGACTTGCGGGCGTACCGGGCGCCCTTCGGGTCACGGTCCGACACCACCTTCAGAGTGGTCGCCCCGATCACCTTGATCCACGGTGCGACGGCCTGCGGCGGCTGGTCCACCAGCAGCTGCAGGCTCGGGACCTTGTCCAGGATGTCGGCGAACAGCGTGCCGAACCCGCCGAGCGCCGCACTGCTGCTCTTGGTGATCCGCACGATCCCCATGACGAGACCGGACTGCAGGTTGACGATGGGGCTGCCCGAGATCCCGTCGCTGACCAGGTTGCCTTCGATGCGCAGTTCTCTGGCCTCCCCCTCGCTGTGCGCCCGGAAGCCCGCCGTGAATCGCTGTGGCTGGAATTCCATTGTGGCCTTGTCCGGATACCCGGCGGCCAGCAGCGGGGTTTCGACCAGCACGTCGCCCGCGTCCAGGATCACGCAGGGGCAGTCGGTGGCCTCCGGGACCGTGAGAATCGCGACATCCGGCCATTCCCCCGACGCTTCCAAAATGGTCGCGTCGAGCTGCCTGGACGTGCCGCCCCCGGCCGGGAACCAGCGCACCGAAATCGGGTCGTTCCGCGGCGCGAGAGCGGAGGCGACAACATGGCGGCAGGTCAGCACCTGCCGCGGCGCGATGAAGAACCCCGTGCCCTTGGTCCGGCCGGCCTGGATCTGGACCACACATCTGCCGAGCAGATCGGCGATCTTCGTCTGCTGGCCGGCGTCCAGCCCAGCGATAACGGTCATCTGACCTTCACTTGTCCGGCGGGGGAGTCTTGTCCCACTGGAGAGTCACGGTGACGTTGGCCGTCGTAGTGCCGCGTACCAGCAATGCGACGAGCGTGCCCTGTTCCAGCTTGAATTCAAAGCCGAGCTGGATGCTGAAATGGTCGGGTTCGATGGCTTTGACCGCTGCGGCGATATGACTGCCCAATGTCTTGATGGCGTCCGTCGCGGAGCCGAGTCCCTCGGTGAGCGTGCTGCCGACCTCGTGCTCCGTGGTGTCCTGGCGCGCCTCGACGTAGAACCGGACGCCGTCGAGGACGACTTCCACCTCGCTGACATCGTCATCGCTCATGGTCCCCCCCTTTGTGCGGGACAATCCTAGAATAGGCAGCCCTTGGTCAGGTGACGTGCGGAGGTCGGGATCAAGCCGTGAACCAGGTCGGCTGGGACATCATCGTGGTTCTGGTCATACTGCTCGTCGGCGGGTTCTTCTCCGGCGCGGAGATGGCTCTGGTCTCGCTGCGCGAGGGCCAGGTGCGCTCGCTGTCGCAGCGCGGCAAACGGGGCCAGCGCGCCGCGAAGCTCGCCAGCGATCCCAACCGCTTCCTGTCCGCGGTCCAGATCGGCGTGACCGTGGCGACGCTGCTGTCCGGCGCGTTCGGCGCGGCGACGCTGGCCGCCGCCATGAAGTCCGCGCTGATCTCGAACAACGTCAGCTCCGGCTGGGCGTCCGTGCTCTCGCTGATCACGGTGACGGTCGCCATCTCGTTCTTCAGCCTGGTGCTGCAGGAACTCGCGCCCAAGCGGCTGGCGCTGCAGCGGCCCGAGTCGGTCGCGCTGTTGGCGGCCCCGATACTCGACCGGATCTCCGTGCTGGCCAGGCCGCTGGTCTGGCTGCTGTCCATGTCCACGAACCTGGTGGTGCGGCTGCTCGGCGGCGATCCGTCGGCCGGCCGCGAGGTGATGACCGCCGAGGAACTGCAGGATCTTGTCGTGGGGCACCAGGCGCTGTCGCTGGACGAGCGGCGCATCGTGGCCGACGTGTTCGACGCGGGGAAACGCCAGATCCGCGAGGTGCTGCTGCCGCGCACCGAAGTGGAATTCATCGCGGCCGACACCCCACTGGCCCGGGCCGCCGAGATGGTGTCCAAGGCGTCGCACTCCCGGTTCCCGGTGTACCAGGAGTCCTACGACGACGTGATCGGGTTCGTGCATCTGCGCGACCTGCTGGACCCCGGCCTGGCGGGCAAGGCGCTGGTGGTCGGCGAGGTGTGCCGGCCGGTGGAGCGGCTGCCGATCAGCAAGCGGGTGCTGCCGGCGCTGTCGGAGATGCGCCGCGACCGCGCCCACCTGGCGATCGTGGTCGACGAATACGGCGGCACCGCGGGCATCGTGACCCTGGAAGACCTGGTCGAGGAGCTGATCGGCGACATCAGGGACGAGTACGACGTGGAGGAGAGCCCGCGCACGCTGGCCGGCGGCCAGGTCGAGGTTGACGGCCTACTGAACCTGGACGAGTTCGCCGAGCAGACCGGGGTGGCCCTCCCGGAGGGCCCGTACGAGACCGTGGCGGGTTACGTACTCGCGACGCTCGGGCAGTTGCCGGTCGTCGGGGACGCTGTCGAGGTGGACGGGCACCGGCTGACCGTGACCGAGATGGACGCCCGCCGCATCGCCCGGGTGCGGGTCGGCCCCGCCGCCCCAGGCCCCGGCGATGCCCCCGTACCCACTGTCCCCGACGAGCCCGGGCGCGCCACGCCGCCTGCGTAGCGCATGCTTCATAGACTGATTTCTCGCACCTGGCCCGCCCGGGCGGGTGCTACGGCAAGGGTCGGCGGCGTGCGGGGAAGGCGGCATCGTGCATCCTGTGCCTGACCACGACACGGTCCTCGTCGTCGACTTCGGCGCCCAGTACGCACAGCTCATCGCGCGGCGGGTCAGGGAATGCCAGGTGCATTCCGAGATCGTGCCGGCCAGCATGCCGGCCGCGCAGATGCTGGCGCGCGAGCCCAAGGCGATCATCCTGTCCGGCGGCCCCTCCTCGGTGTACGCCGAGGGCGCCCCGCCCATCCCCGACGGCCTGCTCGACGCCGGAATCCCGGTCCTGGGCATCTGCTACGGATTCCAGGCGATGGTGGCCGCGCTCGGCGGCACGGTGGCCCGGACCCCGGTGGGCGAGTACGGCGGGACCGAACTGCGGCTGTCTTCACCTCCCGCCCCGGGCGACGGCTCCGCCGGCGCCCTTCCATCCCCGGGACCGGACGGCGGGCTGCTCGCCGGGCTGCCCTCCCCGCAGCAGGTGTGGATGTCACACGGCGACACCTGCACGCAGCCCCCACCCGGGTTCGCGGTCATCGCCCGAACCGCGGCCTCTCCCGTGGCCGCGGTGCAGGACCCCAGCCGCGGGCTGTTCGGCGTGCAGTTCCACCCCGAGGTGGCGCACACCCCGGCGGGCCTGGAGGTGCTGCGCCGGTTCCTGGTCGCGGCCGGCTGCCGCCAGGACTGGACCATGCGCGGCATCATCGACGAGCAGGTGGCCAGGATCGCCGAGCAAGTGGGCGGCGCGCGGGCCATCTGCGGCCTGTCCGGCGGGGTGGACTCGGCGGTCGCCGCGGCGCTCGTGCACCGGGCCATCGGCACCAGGCTCACCTGCGTGTTCGTCGACCACGGGCTGCTGCGCCAGGGCGAGGCCGAGCAGGTGGAGAAGGACTTCGTCGCGGCCACCGGGGTCGACCTGCACGTGGCGGACGCCGCCGGCGCGTTCCTCGGCGCGCTGGCTGGTGTGGCGGACCCGGAGGAGAAGCGCAAGATCATCGGCCGTGAGTTCATCCGCGCGTTCGAGCGGGCCACCGCGCAGATCACCGCGCAGGCCGGCGCGCACGGCGAGGCCGTGGAGTTCCTCGTCCAGGGCACCCTCTACCCCGATGTGGTCGAGTCCGGCGGCGGCAGCGGCACGGCCAGCATCAAATCCCACCACAACGTCGGCGGCCTCCCCGCCGACCTGGGCTTCAAGCTGGTGGAGCCACTGCGCGACCTGTTCAAGGACGAGGTGCGCAAGGTCGGTGCCGAACTGGGGCTGCCGCCGGCGATCGTGGGCCGCCAGCCCTTCCCCGGCCCGGGCCTGGCGATCCGCATCGTGGGAGAGGTCACGCCGCAGCGGCTGCGGATCCTGCGGGCCGCGGACGCGATCGTCCGCGCGGAGTTGTCGGCGGCCGCGCTGGACGAGCAGATCTGGCAGTGCCCGGTGGTGCTGCTCGCCGACGTGTACTCGGTCGGTGTGCAGGGCGACGGGCGCAGCTATGGGCACCCCGTGGTGCTCCGCCCGGTGACCAGCGAGGATGCCATGACCGCCGACTGGGCGCGGCTGCCGGACCCGGTGCTCACCACGATCGCGACGCGCATCACCAACGAGGTCCCCGAGATCAACCGCGTGGTGCTGGACGTGACGAGCAAGCCTCCCGGCACCATCGAATGGGAGTAGCCGTCCCGGTCCTAGGACTCATGCCGGGCCGGAGATAAGGCATCTGGCCGATGCGCCGGGGTGGGCCTTACGACGAACCTCAGTGATGGCGGGCATACCGCGCGCCTGCCACCGAGGAGGAACGTCATGTACCCGTACACCACGCAGTACCTGGCCACCGAGCGGGCCAAGGACCTGCGGGAGCAGGCCGCTGCGGCGCGGCGGGCCGGCGAGGCCCGCCGCGCCCGGCGCGGCTCAGGGCCGGTGCATGCCAGCCGCGCCCACGTCCGCAGGCACGGCACGCCGCGCTGGGCCTGAGGTGGTCGGCATGGCGGTCATCGAAACCTGGTTCGCCGCGGGTACCGAGCTGGCCTGCGGCACCAACCCGGACCTGTTCTTCGCTGAATCACCGCTGGACGTGGCCCGGGCCAAGGAACTGTGCGCCGGCTGCCCGGTGCGGGCCGCGTGCCTGGCCGGGGCCCTGCAGCGCGGCGAACCATGGGGCGTGTGGGGCGGCGAGTTGCTGCTCCGCGGGGCGATCGTGCCCACCAAGCGGGCTCGCGGTCGCCCGCGCAAGTCCGAGCTGGCCGCCTGAGCCATCGGGGGGTTCCTGGGGGTCGTCCCGGGTCAGCGCCGAGCCGCCCGCCCCGGTGACCGAGTCCGGCTGCGTCGCCTGGTCACGCTCGCAAGATGCCCGCCGGTCAGGTCACCTGGGCGGGCTCGGCGGAAAAATCCTCGTATTCGCGGTTGGTGAGGATCCGCCGGGTGGCGTCCATGGCATCCCAGACATCGGCGTACCTGGTGGCGATGGGGACCGGGCCCAGCCGGAGCCGGTCCGGCGTCCGGTAGTCGCCGACGACGCCCGCGTGGATCAGGGCCTGGCCGAGCCGCCAGGCCTCCGGGTGGCACAGGCAGACGTGGGAACCGCGGCGGGACGGGGTGCGCGGCGACGCGACCGTGCAGCCCAGCGGGGCCAGCCAGGCGTCGGCGAGCGCGATCAGATACTCGGTCAGCTTGATGCCCTTGTCGCGCAGCCGGTCGATACCCGCCTCGGCCAGCAGTCGCGCCCCTTCCTCCACCGCCGCCGTCCCGGCGATGTCCGGGGTGCCGGTCAGGAACCGGCCGATCCCCGGCACCGGGTCGTAGGACGGGCCCATCTCGAACTGCGCGCGCTGGCCGAACCAGCCCTGGATGGGCTGGCGCAGTGCGGTCTGCAGGCGCCTGCTCACGTACAGGAACGCGGGCGCGCCCGGACCGGCGTTCAGGTACTTGTAGGTGCAGCCGACCGCGAGGTCGGCCCCGCAGGCGTCGAGTTCCACCGGCACCGAGCCGGCCGAGTGGCACAGGTCCCAGAGCACCAGCGCGCCCACGTCGTGCACGATGCCGGTGATCTCCGCCATGTCCGCGAGTCCCCCACTGCGGTAGGCCACGTGGGAGAGGCTGACCAGCGCGGTCCTGGAGTCCACGGCGGCACGCACCGCGTCCGCGGTCAGGCCGTTGTCCACGTCGGTGTGGATGAGGCGCAGTTCCGCGCCGCGCTCGGCGGCGATCCCGGCCAGCACGTAACGATCCGTCGGGAAGTTGTCGTCGTCGGTCACGATGACCGGCCTGCCGGAGCGCGCGGCGAGGGCGGCCCTGGCCAGCTTGTACAGGTTGACCGTGGTGGAGTCACACACCACCACCTGCCCCGGGGCGGCGCCGAGCAGGTAACTTCCGAGCAGGTCACCGACCCGGCCGGGCAGGCCGATCCAGTGGCTCCAGGACCGGACAAGCCCGGCACCCCACTCGCGGCGCACCACGTCGGCGATCCGGTCCGCCGTGGTGAGCGGCAGCATGCCGAGCGAGTTACCGTCCAGGTAGATCAGCGCCGGATCTTCGAGGAAGAAGCGGTCACGGAAGCCGGCCAGCGGATCGGCCGCGTCGCACTCGAGCGCGAAGGCCCGGTCGGCGGGAAAGCTGCTGCTCACCGCTCCACCCTAGGTTGTGTTGTGCAGGCGGCAGAGTACGGGCGGCCGGACCTGTGCCACCCCGAGGCCGACGCGTCGCCGCCCGGCCCATCGTGCGCACGGGCCCGCGGTCGAGGCGTCCATGGCACCGGGCCAGGCCGCCCCCCTCCTCTTCCTCCGTGTGTCCAAACGTCCCTAACGTCCGATCTGTTACATCGGCACGAGCTCGAAGATCTCGACGGTGTAGCGGCCCTTTCCTTCGGTCAGGAACGGGTGGCCGTCGGTCAGGGCACGGGCCCCGTCCAGGGACTCGGCTTCGACGATCGTGTAGCCGTTCTGGTCGCTGGGGGCAGGGCTCGAGCCGTTGTCGCTGACCGCGGTGCGGGCACCGAACGGCGCGCCGGGGTCCGCCAGCGCGGATCCCACCTTGCCCATCCACGCGCCCCACGCCTGCATCTGCTCGGCGGACTGTTCGGGGGTGAAATCCTCCATGGGCGTCGCGGGGCCCCGGTACAGGAACAGGAACTTGCTCATCTGCGGCTCCTCTCGTGACGCGGGGAGCCGGCCCGCTCCCCGCAGCGCGCCAACTGCGCGCTCACTGAAGCCGACGAACGGCCGTGCCCGGAATCGACAGCGGCACGAGAGGATTCCCGCGCGGAGAAGATGCCTGGCCGGGTCAGCCGCTACCGCGGCGGCCACGGCGCAGGCCGAAGATCACCAGCAGCAGGACGGCCACCGCGGCGAGCACCGGCAGTGCCCGCTTCAGCACCGGGAAGCCGGCCACGCTGAGCAGGTCGATGGCGTCCTCGTCCGGCGGCCGGGCGGCCCGTGGCGCGGTCGCGCCAGCACCTATGCCCTCGGCCGAGGCGCTGTCGGCGGGGGCGCTATCCGCGGCGGCACCGTCGGCACCGGCACCGTCCGCAGAGGCGGAGGCCGGCGCGTCCGCGGCCCCATCCGCAAGATGGCGGCCGATGCCGGCGAGTCGCTCCTTGATGTCCCGCACAGACTGCGGGCCGAGGTTCTCGATCTCGAGCAGATCGGCCTCGGTGCGGGTGGACAGGTCGTCCACCGTGTGGATGCCCACCCGCCGCAAGCTGTTGTAGGCACGTACGGGCAGGTTGAGTTCCTCGATCGAGGCCGCCGCCGAGGCACCGTCGGCGGAACCGGTGGCCGCCCCGGGGCCGGAGGCGTCCGCCCCCGGCCCCGAGCCATTGCTTGCCGCCACGTTGGCTGCTGGCGCGCTGGCCAGCAGCGCCGCCAGATTGGCGGCGAACCTCTCGATGATCCGCCCGCTCACCTCGGCCATGACGCCACGGCCGAACTGGGCCGGCCGGCCGGTGACGTTCATGGTCGTGTGCACGACCACCTTGGTCTGGCCGCCCTCGTCCTCCAGAGACGAGCGGACCGTCGCCGAGGCGGTACCGGCGCCGCGCGTCTCCTTCCCCGATGCCTCCAGCGTGATCGACCGTGCCTGCTCGTCGCGCTCGGTGAAGTGGGCGGTGCCGGCGTAGGTCATCGCCACCGGGCCGACCTTGACCTTGATCCGGCCCTTGACCACGTCGCCATCGACAGAGTCCACGGTCGCGCCGGGCATGCACGGCGCGATCCGCTCGACGTCAAGCAGCACCGGCCAGGCCTGCTCCGGCGGCACCGGGATGGTGAACGAGTGCTCCAGTTCCATAGTTCAGGCTCCTGACGCCACCGCCAGGGCTCTGGCGGTCAGTACCCGCGCCAGGTGGCGCCGGTAGTCGGCCGCGCCGTGCAGGTCTGCCGGCGGGTTCGTCCCGTCGTCCGCGTGCCGCGCGGCAGACCGCAGGGCATCCCGGCTGGCCTCGGCGCCCGCCGCCGCGGCCTCGGCCGCCCTGGCCCGGACGGGGATCGAGCCCATGTTGGCCATCCCGATCCTTGCCTCGGCGACGTGCCCGTTGCTGCGCCGCGCGAGCGCGGCGACCCCTACGATCGCCCACGCTTGGGCGGTCCGATGGAACTTCTCGTAAGAGTAGCCCCATCCCGGGCCGAGCTTGGGCACCCGGATCCCGGTGAGGATCTCGTCGGCGGCCAGGGCCGTGGTGAGGTAGTCGTCGAAGAATTCCGTGGCGCCGATCGCCCGTTCCCCGCCGGGGCCGTGGGCGATCATGGTCGCGTCCAGGGCCACGACGACCGCGGGCAGGTCAGCTGCCGGGTCCGCGTGGGCCAGCGACCCGCCGAGGGTGCCGCGGTGCCGTACCGCCGGGTCGGCCACGGTACCGGCCGCCTCGGCGAGTAGCCCACAGTGCCCGGCGATGAGCGGGTCGCGCATCACCTCGTCGTGTGTGGTGAGCGCGCCGATCAGCAGCGTGTCGCCCTCGTCCCTGACGCCGCGCAGGCCACCGATCGAGCCCAGGTCCACCAGGAGTTCGGGGTAGGCCAGCCGGAGCCGCAGCAGCGGGAGCAGGCTCTGCCCGCCCGCGATCACCTTGGCGTCCTCGCCGCCCTCTGCCAGCGCGCGAACCGCGTCGCCGACCGAAGTCGGCCTGACGTACTCGAACTTGGCCGGGATCATGCCGCGCCTCCGCTCATGCCCTGCGGGCTGTTGCCCTGGGTCTGGTCGCTCTGCCGGGCCGCGTGCTGCTCGGCGGCGCTGGCTTGCTCGCCGCCCTGGGCCGTCTGTATCGCGCGCCAGACGCGCTCAGGCGTGCACGGCATCTCGATGTCCTTGATGCCGAACGGGCGCAGCGCGTCGATGATCGCGTTGACCACCGCGGGCGTGGACGCGATCGTGCCCGCCTCGCCGACGCCCTTCACGCCCAGCCGGTTGGCCGCCGGGGATTCGGTCCGGTCGGTCACGTACGACGGCAGGTCGGTCGCGGCCGGCACCAGGTAGTCGGCCAGCGTGGTGGTGACCAGGTTGCCGTCGTCGTCGTAGACGGCCTCCTCGTACAGCGCCTGGGCGATGCCCTGGGCCAGCCCGCCGTGCACCTGGCCCTCGACGATCAGCGGGTTGATCACCTTGCCGATGTCGTCCACGGCCACGTACGAGCGGATCGTCACCATGCCGGTCTCGGTGTCCACCTCCACCGCGCACAGGTGGGTCCCGTGCGGGAAGGAGAAGTTCTCCGGGTCGTAGGTGGCTTCGGAGTCCAGGTTGGGCTCCATGCCGTCGGGCAGGTTGTGCGCGGCGAACGTGGCCAGCGCGACCTCCTGGATGGAATGGCCCTTTTCCGGGTCGCCGCGCACCTGGAGCCGGCCGTGGACGAACTCGATGTCGTTCTCGCTGGCTTCCAGCATGTGCGCGGTGATCCGCTTGGCCTTCGCGATCACCTTGTCGCAGGCGCCGACCAGGGCCATGCCGCCCACGGCCAGGGAGCGTGACCCGTAGGTGTCCATGCCCTTGGGCGAGACCTGGGTGTCACCGTGCAGTACCCGGATGTCCTCGAACGGCACGCCAAGCTGGTCGGACACGATCTGGCTCCACGCCGTCTCGTGACCCTGGCCGTGCGCGCTGGACCCGGTGACCACCTCGACCTTGCCGGTGGGCAGCATCCGGATCGAGGCGTGTTCCCAGCCGCCCGCGCCGTAGGCCAGCGAGCCGAGCACCCGGGATGGGGCCAGCCCGCACATCTCGGTGAAGGTGGAGACTCCGAGGCCGAGCCGGACCGGGTCGTTGTCCAGGTTCCGTTCGGCCTGCTCCTGCCGCAGCGCGTCGTAGCCGAACAGTTCCTTCGCCCGAGCCGTGGCCGCCTCGTAGTTACCCGAGTCGTAGGTCAGCGTGGCGATCGTGGTATACGGGAACTCCTCGTGCTTGATCCAGTTACGCTCGCGTATCTCCAGCGGGTCCACGCCCAGTTCGGCCGCGAGCTCGTCCATGATCCGCTCGATCGCGTAGGTGGCCTCGGGCCGCCCCGCGCCCCGGTAGGCGTCGGTGGGCATCTTCGTGGTGAACACGCCGGTGCACTTGAACGAGTACGCGTCCATCTTGTAGATGGCCGGGTACATGAACGCGCCGAGCAGTGGCACGCCGGGCGTGACCAGCATCAGGTAGGCGCCCATGTCGGCGAGCAGGTCCACGTCCAGGCCACGCAGCCGGCCGTCGGAGTCGGCCGCGATCCGGATCCGCTGCCACTGGTCCCGGCCGTGGTGCACGGTCAGGTTGCCCTCACTGCGGGACTCGGTCCACTTGACCGGTCGGCTCAGCTTGCGCGTGACCAGCAGCGAGAGCACCTCTTCCGCGGTGACCTGCAGCTTGGAGCCGAACCCGCCGCCGACGTCCGGCGCGATCACCCGGATGTTCTGCTCGGGGATCCCGGTCACCAGGGCCAGCATGACCCGCAGCACGTGCGGGATCTGGGTGGCCGACCAGATCGTGAACTCCCCGCCCTCGCACATCGCCACCACCGCGCGCGGCTCCATGGCGCTGGGGATCAGCCGCTGCTGGCGGTAGGTGCGCTCGATCACCACGGGCGCGTCGCGGAAGGCCGCGTCGATGTCGCCCTGGACGAAAGGCCAGACGAAGCTCTTGTTGCCCTCCGCGTGCACCTTCGGCGAGCCCTCGTCAAGGGCCGTCCTCATGTCGAGCACCGGGGGCAGCGGCTCGTAGCTGACGTCCACCACGGCCGCGGCGTCCGCCGCCGTGTACCGGTCCCTGGCCACCACGACCGCGACGGCCTCGCCGACGTAGCGGACCTCCTCGGTGGCCATCGGCGGGTGCGCCGGGATGACGATGTCCTCGGTGACCGGCCAGGCGCACGGCAGGCTGCCCTGCTCCTCGGCGAAGTCGGCGCCGGAGAAGGCGGCGATCACCCCGGGCATGGCACGGGCCGCGGACAGGTCCACCGAGGTGATCCGCGCGTGCGCCATCGGGCTGCGCACGAACGCCATGTGCAGCATGCCGGGCAGCACGAGGTTGTCGGTCCAGTTCGTCTGGCCGGTGACCAGCCGGGCGTCCTCCTTGCGGAGCCGGGCCTGGCCGACCTCGGCTTCGGGTGCCTGGGTATCGGTGGTCATGAGGTGGCTCCCGACTCCGCCGCGCGCCGGACGGCGCGGACGATGTTCTCGTATCCGGTGCACC
>Ga0070734_10002480_pt1 | contig 22200 bp, 16 predicted proteins | sample Coa_R1_8_FD_66444 | JGI IMG/M metagenome (GOLD analysis project Ga0070734, IMG submission 66444) | Surface soil microbial communities from Centralia Pennsylvania, which are recovering from an underground coalmine fire - Coalmine... | ecosystem: Environmental > Terrestrial > Soil > Unclassified ...
GCGCCCGCTTCACCGATCCGGCCAATCTCAAGGATTTCTACTCCAAGGAAAAATATCGAACCGAATCCCGGCCGCAGCCTTCGAACAAAGAGGTCGCCCGCGCCGTCGAAATGATCGCCAAAGCCGAACGGCCCATTCTGGTCGCCGGGCAAGGCGTGTTCCAGCGCAAGGCCTGCGAAGCTCTGATGCAAGCGGCCGAAAAGCACGAGTTCGCCGTGGTTTCTTCGGGACCCATGCGCGGCCACTTCCCCGATGAGCATCGCCTCTCCGCAAACCTTGCGCCCGACGCGCTGATGAGCGCCGATCTCGTTGTCTTCGTCGGACAATACTGCATGCCCAGCCCGGGCGAATACCGATTCAATCCGGATGTCAAAACCATCCGCGTCCATCCGGTGCAGGAAGATCTCGGCCGCAACTGGCCCCTCGATCTCGGCATTGTCAGCGATGAAAAAGTGTTCCTCGAATCGCTCGCCAACGAACTGCCGGCCAAAAAGCGCGACGCTTGGGTCAACGAACTCGCGGCAGCTCGTAAGAAGTTCGAAGACATGAACCTCGCTCACTACGCCCTCGGATTGAAACACAGCGCCGCGACGGATCACATCCATCCGGCCGTGATGGCCAAAGAAGTTCACGATTTTCTCTACAAAGGCGACATCGATCCCAAACAAACCGTCACCGGCATCGGCGGCTGGACCACCGGAATTTTCAGCGGCCGCTGGATGCGCGCCAACCGTCCCGGCCAGGGTCTCGCATGTGGCTATCAATACGGCGCCATCGGACCGGATCTCGCCATGACCATCGGCGCGGGCGCAGCCGTGCAGCGCGGCATCGGCCCCCAAGCTCCTTATAAAGGTGCGCCGGTGCTTTGCATCACCTCCGATGCCGGTGTCGCCTACAGCATGTTCGAACTCGACACCGCCGCGAAATACAAAATCCCGGTGATCGCCATCGTATACAACAACAATTGCTGGGGCATGTTCCCGGCCGCCATCGGAAGCGCCCGTTCCATGCACCTTTATCTGTTCCAGGAGAATCTCCGCTACGACAAAATGGCGGAAGGCCTCGGCGCGCGCGGCGAATATGTCCGGACTCCGGAAGAATTGCGTGCGGCATTGAAGCGAAGCTACGACGCAGCGTCGAAGGAAACCATATCGTCGCTCATCAACGTGCAAGCGCTCAAGGAATTCACCTCCGGCAACCAGTATCCGCCCGGCATCGCGCTGCCGACCGAGCCCGGCGTGGGGGCCTTCGCCCACTGAAAACGATCGATCTGGTCGCGGGAATCCTCGAAAACTACGCGACTCGCGGGACTTTCAAGGGATTCGCCCGCGGCCCGGTCCGCGCCGGCGCAGCTACCTTTAAAATTCTCTGGCATCGTGATCGCCTTTTCGAGCTGATCCTGGACACGCGCAAAAAAACGCTGCGCTTCCCCGTGGTTCTTCCCGAAGTTCCGGCGCCCATGTATCGCCAACTCAAAGAATTCCTGGACTCCCGCAAATCGCCGGATCTGCCGGACCATCGCCGCATCGATCCAAAGAAAGCCGTAGTGCGCCCGTCATTGGGATCCGGAAACGTAGCCCTGACCATGACAGTAAAAACAGCGGACTACGAATACGCCACCCGCAAACTAATCCACTTAGTGCACGAAATCTTCCTGGTCTTCCTGCATGAAGGCCACTACGAGTACATGGTAGAAGTCTTCGACCTAGACCCCGACCACCTCTGATCCGCGTACCCGTACCGAACTGCGACCGCAAGGGAGCGCCACCACGAACAGCCGTGGTATCGCTCTCTCGCGGTCGCGGTTCGGTCAGGACTGCTAATCCCCAATCCCTAATCCCCAAACCCGCCTTTATTTCACCGGCCACACCGTAAAATCCCGCATCGCCATCCGCACCGGCGTACCGCCCATGGAGCGCAGCGCATCCGCCAGCTCGAGCAGCGTCCCGCGCGACAGATCGAGCGAATGCTCCTCCGGCTGATACTTCGTACCAACCGGATAATCTTTGTACGGCGCCGCCATCTCTTCGATGTGCGTGCCGAGCACATGTGCGACGATTTTACCCTTGGTGAACTCCACCAGCCGCTCGGTACTCCGCACAAACGCCGGAAAATCGCGCACGTATAACCGGCCCGGATACAAACTATCGCCGGTCAGAAGCACGCCCGTCTCGCGATCGTAAAAAGCCAGGCTCAGTTTGTCGTGCCCCGGAATCGGAATGACGTCGAGCACGCGGGCGCCCAGATCCACGTGGCCAATTCCCTCGGGCCACTTCTCAATGTGGAAAAACTCGCTCGTGCCTTCGACAGTTAACGGGACCATCGTAACGTTCGGAAGCCCGCGAAATCCGCCATCGCCCGCCACGTGATCCCCATGCGAGTGCGAATGGGTAACAATCAGCTCAATCGAAGCGCGTCCTTTCGCCTTCAGCCATTTTGCGATCAGACCCGTCACCGCGCCAGCTGCATCGCTCGGCTCAGCGCCCGTGTCTTCCAACAGCACTTTTTCCTTACCGAATAGCAAGTAGAGAAACGGCTTCTCGTAATCCACGCAGCCGGATTGTCGCAGAATGTAGAAGTCTTCGTTATAAGCGTGGACCTGCCAGTCAGGAACTTCCAGACAATCCGGACCGCCCGTCATCCAGTGCGAAAGCAGCGTGCCGGGCCGCACACCACCCCCATCCGGTTGCGGCGCCTGCGCCATCCCGAAAACAGCACATGCGATCCAGAAAAATCCGAGCCGAGTCACCCCATCATTCTAATAGAGCGTCTTCATCCCCAGGTCTGAATCCGCGTCGCGATCTCGGCTTTCAACTCCTGTTCATCCCATTGCGCCCGCGCCAGCGCCTCCGCCGGAAGTTCGCCCAGCACGTCCGCAAACAACAACGGATCCGGATGCGCGACCACGGCAAATCCCAATGCGTCGGCCATCCGGTCTGCGATCCGAATTAAGTTCACCAATCCGAAGGGTCCGCCGTTCGGCACGTCATGATGATGCGCAACCACTTCGGCCAGTTCCGGAGGAAAGGGCATCCGCGCCATCAACCAACTCCCAGCCTGGCAATGATCCACATCGAATAGTTCACGTTCGGTGTTCATCAGATCGAAGGCGTGCTCGCTCGAAACGGCCAGCAGGTTCGCATACGAATCCGGATACTTCACCAGCAGGGCCAGCCTTCCGATGTCGCGCAGCAATCCAGCCACGTACGCAATATCCGCATCCATCTTGCACGCCCGCGCCAGCTTCTCGGCCAGCAGCGCGCCCGCCAGACTGTTTTGCCAACACACCCGCAGCGACCGGACATTCAACACCGGCGCTACGAAATCGCCCACCGCGCGCGTTACCGTGATCGACTTCACGCGCGCCAAGCCCAGTACGACAATGGCATGCGACAACGTCTTCACCTGAGCCGTCAAAGCGAACAGCGGCGAGTTCGCCATTTGCAGCACGCGCGTCGCGAACACCGGCTCGGCCGAAATCATCTTGCCTACTTCGGAAATATCCGGATCTTCCCGGGCCAAGATCTGCATCAACCGTGTCGCTACCATCGGAAACGGCGGCAGCTTATCTAACGCCCAAGGAGCATTGTTCGTCGGCGGCTTTCGCTGGCTCTTTCGTACCTCGGTCAGGGTCATGGTCTTGCCTCTGAAACCTTATCGGAACGCACCCGGACGAATATGAGCGCCTCTTATTCATTAGAATCGCGCCGATATGACAAGTGCGATGATGCCTCTACTCCCACCTACTCCTGCCCGCTCCGACATCCTATTTCTGGAATATCGCCTCGAGGTCGTCAGTCACTGGCCGCCTTCTCCTCGCAAGAAAGCCGTCGCCGAAGCTATCTCTCGCCGCCTCACCGCTCTCGCCCGCGGAACCTTAGACCGGCCGGAAATCGTGGATGTCCTCAATTCCAGTTGCCGCCTTTTGGATTCCCTCTTCTCCCCCAAGGATTAGTCCTGCTATCGTAAGTCAATGTCCGCCGCCAAGACCGTCTTCCTCTTCGACGTCGATAACACCCTGCTCAACAACGATCAAGTCACAGCCGATCTCAAACGCCATCTCCAAACTGAAGTCGGCCCGGACCGCGCCCAACGCTACTGGCAAATCTTCGAAATTCTCCGCACCGAGCTCGGCTACGCCGATTACCTCGGAGCTTTGCAGCGCTATCGCATCGAATACCCGCGAGATCCCAAGTTGCTGGCCGTATCTTATTTCTTGATCCGCTACCCGTTCGCCAACCGGCTGTTCCCCGGATCCATCGACGCCGTGCAGCACGTCGCGCAATGGGGACCGGCCGCGATCCTCTCCGATGGAGACGTGGTTTTCCAGCCGCACAAAGTCTACCGTTCCGGGCTGTATGAAACCTTCAACGGCAACGTCCTGATCTACGTCCACAAGGAACACGAATTAGAAGACGTAGAACAGCGCTTTCCAGCCGCGCATTATGTAGTGGTCGACGACAAACTCCGCATCCTGGCAGCCATCAAAAAAATCTGGAACGATCGCGTGACCACCGTCTTCGTCAAGCAAGGCCACTACGCGCACGACGCGAAAGCCATCGCGCAATATCCGCCCGCTGATGTGAGCATCGATCGCATTGGCGATCTGTGCAACCACAGCTTCGCGTAGTTAACGCCGGACTACTTGTCCAGCAATCGAAAATTCACCTGGACCGTCGCCTGTACCGCTACCGCTTTCCCGTCTTTGCGCCCAGGTTGAAACACCCACTGGCGCACGGACTCGATCGCCGCCTCATCCAAACCCGAACCGAGCGGCTTCAAAACCTTTAGCGCCTGCGGCTTGCCGTTCGCATCCACAATGACGAAAAGGACCACCGTCCCTTCCACCCTTGCCCGGCGCGCCTCTCTGGGATATTTTGGTTTGACTTTGCTCACGAGCTGCGGCAGAGAAATTCCGATGCCGCGATAAGATTCGATTTCCGGCCCGGCCATAAAACTCAACCTGCACCTGGCGAACGCGGGTGGATCCGTTGGCTGGAATCGCCACGCAAGCAGCGCCCGTTTCACATCTTCCTCCCGGCTCGGATCGCTCAACTTGGTGACCCGAAAATTCGCGGGAGTGCCCCTTTCATCTACATCCAACGAAACCGATGCGGAAAACGATTCATATGGATCGCGCGGAGGCGCCGGCTGCTCGACTTTCAAAACCTGCAAATGCGGGGTGCCCTGCGGCGCCTCACATGAAAATCGCTCGATGTGCATCAAGACGTGCGTTTCCGGAATTCGAAAATTCACCTCCACGGTTGTATCGGACGCAAGTGGAACCCCGTCCGTCACGCCCGGCTTGAATTTCCACAGCGCCACTGCCTTCAGCGCGGCTTCATCAAACCCAAATCCGATCGGTTTCTTGATGCGCAAATTGGTTGGATTCCCGTCCGGATCCACCACCAGTTCCACCACCACCGTTCCATCGACGCCGGCCTTCCTCGCTTCCTCTGGAAAATCCGGCTCCGTGCGTGCCAGAATTTCAGGCGATATTTGTTGTGGGAAACAAACCTTGATAATGAGCGCGAATAATAGAATCAGGCGCATCCGTTCAAGCATATAACAACGTTAGAAAACGTTAGCAAAGCACACCGTTCCACTAGTACTCTCGTAACCTTGGATTTTCGATTGCAAGGGTTATGATGGAGGTAGGGATGCGGGCGCGCGCGACGAGTTTTCTGACCATCGCGGTCTCACTTTTCATCGGGGTCTTACCTTTCTTCGTAACACTGAACGCCGCGCCCCCCAAACCCATCACCCCTCAGGACCGCACGCTGCTCGAAGATCTCGAGCGCCGCAGCGTCCAATATTTCTGGAATGAAAGCGACCCGTCCACCGGCCTGGTGCTTGATCGCGCGAGCGCCGACGGGGGACGCGCCAAAGGGCCCAGCCGCGATATCGCGAGCATCGCCGCCACAGGCTTCGGACTCACCGCCATCTGCATCGGCGCCGAACATCATTGGATTCCGCGCGACCAGGCGCAAACGCGCGTCCGCAACACGCTCCAGTTTCTTTCGTCGAAAGCCGCGCAGGAACACGGCTGGTTTTTCCACTGGATGGATGTCTCCACCGGCGAGCGCAAGTGGGACAGTGAAATGTCGTCCATCGACACCTCGTTTCTTTTGGCGGGCGTCGCCACCGCCGCGCAATATTTTTCGAACGATCCCGACATCACGCGGCTCGCGAAGCAAATCTACGATCGCGTGGATTTCGCCTGGATGCTGGACGGCGACACTCACCTGCTCTCGCACGGCTGGGTGCAGGGCAAAGGATTCCTGAAGTACAAATGGGAAGCTTATAGCGAGCTGTCATTGCTCTACCTGCTTGCTATCGGATCATCCACGCACCCGATCCCGCCCGATTCCTGGTACGCCTGGCAGCGCCCGCTCTATTCTTACGGTCCTTATCACTTTATCAGCGGCGGTCCGCTATTCACGCACCAGTATTCGCAGGCTTGGGTGGATTTCCGCAATCGGCGGGACCGCGGCTTCGTCGACTTTTTTCAGAACTCTGTGAACGCCACGCGCGCCAACGATCTTTATTGCCTCAACCTCGCGAAACTGTTTCCGCTGAGCTTCGGACCGGATATCTGGGGCATCACCGCGTCCGACAGCACCAAGGGTTACAAAATCTACGGCGAGATCAAACAGTTTGAAGCCGTGGACGGAACGGTGGCGCCGTGCGCCGCCGGCGGATCGCTGATGTTCACGCCCGATATTTCCATCCCCGCGCTGCGCGCCATGCGCGATCATTTCGAGGATCGCGTTTATCGCAAGTACGGATTCGTGGATGCGTTCAATCCCGAATTGAAGTGGTTCGATTCCGACGTGGTGGGAATCGACGTCGGCATCACTCTCTTAAGCGCCGAAAATCTATTGACTGGCAACGTCTGGCGCTGGTTCATGGCAAACCAAACGGTTCCACGCGCCATGGATCTGGTGGGTTTTTCCGAGCCGCAGTCCTTACAACCCAGCTTGTTGAAGTCTGTAAAGCCTATCAAGCAGCAACGTCGCCGCTCTCGCTCAGCACCTCAACCATCGCGGGCATCCGCTCCTGCAAAAGAAACTCCGTCGCCTGCACCATCGGATCAACGTGAAACCGCTGCTGCATCTTCTCGCCGAGCAGCGCGTTATCCATCGCCAGCAGCCCCATCCCCTGATGGTGAGCCATAAAGCAGTGGATCAATTCCGGATGATGATTGCCGGACGAATATTCCAGCGACTCGCAGAACCCATAGCGCGACAAACAGCCTTTCGCGGCTAAGCCACGCAGATTCGCCGTGGCTTGCCCCGGATCCACCATCAACGCCAGCATGCTCGCATAAGGCGCGATCACCAGGCGCTCCGATTTTTCGGAACTCGCGCTCATCGAAGGAACTCCGAACGCCCGATACTGATACTGCATCCGTTCGTCGCGCGCGGCATAGGCGGCTTCTGAAATTCCCCACGGCACTCCGCGCTCTCTGGAGTACAGCTGCTGGATCTGAACCGCTCCGCGCGCGCCGCTATCCAGCAGCGTGTTTTCGTAACTGCGCATGTGCAGCAGCGGCATCAGATATTCGAACATCGTTCCGGTCCAGGAGAGCAGCGTACGGCGATTGCGATACGCCGTCAACTTTCGGCCCAGCCGGAACCACGCATCGCGCGGAATGTCTCCCTTCGCGATCGCGAGAAACACCGCGGTACGCGCTTCGGAAGCCAGCAGATCGTAATACGATTCGGCGTGCTGCCCGGCGGCCGCGTCGTAGCCGATGCGCAGCAGCTTTCGCTTGGAATCGAACAGGAACGCAAAATCCATCTCCTCAAACATGCGGCCGGATCGCTCGGCCAGGCCCTTCAGCTCCTCGATCAACTCAACCACCCGCACGCGCGACCTGGGCAGCCGCATCAAGAGCGCTTCGAGCGTCTGACGCAACGAAGGATAAAGCGGTTTCTCGTCGCCGAGCCGGTCCAGAATCACGGCCCGGATCTTTTCGTAAAGTTCCGGAAGAGCTTCCAGTGTGGGAACGACGCAAAGCTCGGCCAACAGAGGCGCCAAGCTTTCATCGCGCAGATTCAACCGCAGCTCCGGTTCAATTTCGGGAACCAGCCACGGCGTCAACCGATACAACTCGCTCAGCGCGGCATCCAATCGCTCGGAAACCAGCAATTCCCAATACCGCAACTCGGCCGATCGATCGTGCTCGCCCTGCTTTTCCAGACGACGGTGCATCGCGGTCAACGGCTCCTGCATCCGGCGCCAGATATCGCGGGCATCGGTCAGTACCGCTTCCAGAAAGAACAGATCCGTCGCCGGATGTTCCAACTGCCGCAACAGGCTGGCCACCGGACGCATTAACGATCCACTGCGGTATGCGTACGGCAGTTCCTCGCGCAGACGCAGTACTTGATCGCGCAATCCACGCAGCGTGTGGGCGCCCACCACGGGCTGCTTCAGCAACCCCAGAACCCCTTGGCGCAGCGTGCACAGCGATGCCGCGAGATTTCCGCTATCGACGGTCGAAACAAAGCGCGGGTTCATCGGTTCCAGCGTCCGCGTGTCGTACCAGTTGAAGAGGTGCCCGCGATAACGCTCCAGCTTCTCCGCCGTGTTGAGCACCCGGCGCAACGATCCGCGGAATTCCTCAATCGTGGAATATCCGAAATCCAGCGCGGCCAGGTGTGTTGTGGCCAGCAATCCGAGATTGGTCGGCGATATGTGATGCGCGGTCAGCGGCGGATCTTGCTGCACATTATCCGGAACCAGCCAATTCTCTTCCGCTTTCGAATGGTCGGCGAAGAACCTCCACGTGCGCAGCGCCGTGCCGCGCAGAAACTCACGGTCGTTCGCCGAAAGCGCGTGCATATCCACTGGAGCTTCGTTCAACCATCCGGCTACGAAAGGCGCGGTGATCCAGGCCGAGCAAACCAGCGCGACTAAAAGGCTGGAATTCACGAATCCGAGCAACAGCAGCGAGATTCCGCACGCCAGGTAAAGATAGCGCGTCGGAACCGTAATGCCGGAGGCCTTTGCAGCTTCCGATTGCGCCATCGTCTCCCACTGCAACAGATTTCGCTGGGTGATGAAGCGCCGCACTAGTGTTCGGCCAATGGCATCCAGCATCATCAAGGCCTGATGCGGAATGAACACCAGCGTCAGAAACACGTCGCGATGGCTTTCGAACATGCGCTCGCCCACATTGCGCAGAAACGCCGGCAGTAATCGGCGCTCCGGCGCATTCCCGACAGTGAGCAGCAGATCGGCGTACACCGGCAATGCGAGCAGCGCCAGAACCGCTATGGTCCAGCGCGTCGCATCTTCTGCCATCAGCCAGCCCGCCACAAACAACAGCAGAATGGAAATCTCGAGCAAACTGCGCCGCAGATTGTCGAACATCTTCCAGCGCGACAGGAACGGCAATGGATTTCTCTCGCGCTCGCCGCGCGCTACCGGCGTTCGCATTCCGAGCCACGGCAGAAGTTGCCAATCGCCGCGCACCCAGCGATGTTTGCGTTTGGTGAACGCTTCGTACGTCGTGGGACTGTCTTCCACCAGCTCGACGCTCGTGAGCAGCCCGGTTCTCGCATATTCGCCTTCGATCAAATCGTGGCTCAAAATCGCGTTCTCTGGGAATCGGTCGCCCACCGCGGCCTCGAATGCCTCAACGTCGTAGATGCCCTTTCCGGTAAAGCTGGCACTGTTGAACAGATCCTGATACACGTCGGATACTGCCGTCGCATACGGATCGAATCCGGCTTTTCCGCTGAAGATCTGCGCCAATCTCGACCGGTTGCAGGACTCCATGCTGACGGCCACGCGTGGACGCAATAGCGCGTATCCGGATTTCACCATTCCCGTTGCCGCATCCACCATCGGCCGATTCAAAGGATGCGCCGCCGCCCCCACCATCTTCGTCGCGGTATCGCGCGGCAGTTGCGTGTCCGTATCGAGCGTAATCACATAGCGAATTTGACGCAGCAAGGATTGCTCGCCGATCACGGTCTCGAAGCAGTTGCCGCGTCCCAGCAGCAACCGGTTGAAATCGTTCAGCTTCCCACGTTTGCGCTCGTAGCCCATCCATTTGGATTCCGCCTGGTTCCATTTGCGTGACCGGTGAAACAGATAAAACGGTCCCGGCCCATTGAAGGCATAACGCTCATTCAGCCGCTGAATCCCCTCGGCGCAGTTTTTCAAAATGGAATCGTTCGGCGTCTGCTCACGGTCCGCGTCTCCAAAATCCGTGAGCAGAGCGAACGACAGGTTCGCTTCGCGATTCGCCAGATACCGGATCTCCAGATCCTCCAGCAAGCGCGCGACGTTCGCTTCCGAATACACCAGCGTTGGAACCACAACCATTGTTTTGCAATCGTCCGGGATTCCATCCGAGAAATCCATGCTCGGAAGCACGTGCGGCTTCAGCAGCCGACTCACCAACGCATTGACGATCTCGATACCAGCCTGGCTTGCCGGAATCAGGAGCAGCAGCGCGATCCACCACGCGAACGGCCCAGTGACCCATGCAAACGCCGCGACGATCAACGCGGTCATCAATGCAATGCTCGAAAAGTAGAACGCGTTGGGCGATTGCTCCAAAACGGTACGGATGCCGAACCAGCCTTTGCAACCGATGCTGCGGCGGAACTCCGGCGCACCATCCCCGACCAGCCAATATCCGACGTGCTTTCCGGCATCGCTTGTCTGTTTCGCGGCGAATTCGACGGCTTTCTCGGCCACTTCGAGCTCGCTCAGCTTCGATCGCCGCGCCATCTTCTCCACTTGGTGGCGGTATTGGTCGCGCGTGGTGAAATCCATCCGTGCGTAAACTTCGGCCGGGTCGCGCTCGAGCGCTCGTTCCACCACAGAGACGGATTCCACGAAATCCCGCCAGGCAATTTGCTCCAACGCCCGCAGGCCCTTCACCATGAGCGAAACCACGCGCTCAGAATCCAGATTGGCGCACAGGTGCTCGATCAAAACCAGCTTCAGCGCCGCATCGAACGCCCACAACTCCACCAGCGACAGGTTCTGGTGCTCTTTGAGATCGGCCGCCGCTTTTTCCACCGCCGCGGCATCGATGACCTCTTCCGCTTCCAGCAACAGAGCCGTTGCGATTTTGAAGACACGCAGTTCGGCCGATGCCCCTTCGCCCTCCTTGGGCAGCATGCGGACGTAGCGCGCCGGCAGTGAACGCTGGGTCTCGCGAATCTGCGCCTGCAAATACGAATGATTGCCAATGAGCCAAGCCGCCGCCGGAGCTTTGCTATCGCCCTGCGGGTGCAGCTTCTTCACGTGCTGCCGCAGCGTGCGCGCGCATTCCGCCAAACGCCGCACCGCGCTGTCGGCTCCAGTTAACGGGCGCGGAAGCCGACGGCCCTCGCCCTCCATCACGATTGTTGCTGTGCTCATCGGTAGTTCGCCGCCTGTAACTCGAAAAGTCTCGCGTATCTGCCTTGACTGGTGACCAGTTGGTCGTGCGTGCCTTGCTCGCGGATCTTGCCGCCTTCGAGCACCACGATCCGGCCGGCTTTGCGCACGGTGGAAAAGCGGTGCGAGATCAGAATCGCGGTTCTGTTCTGCGCCAGCTCCGCGAATCTCGCGAAAACTTCGGCCTCGGCTACCGCGTCCAACGCCGCAGTCGGTTCATCCAGAATTAGAACCTGCGCATCGCGCAAGTACGCGCGTGCCAGCGCGATCTTCTGCCACTCGCCGCCCGAAAGATCCACGCCGCCTTCGAAGCGCCGGCCCAGCATCTGATTAAGACCGCCCTCCAGGCGGTCGAGCGTCCGGTCCGCGCGGCTCTTCTTCGCCGCGGTCCAAAGCTCGTCGTCGGATCCGGTCTTCTCGATTCGGCCCACACCGATGTTCATCCGCGCCGGCATGTCGTAGCGCACAAAATCCTGGAAGATGATTCCGATTTCGCGCTGCAGATCTTCCACGTTGTAATCGCGCAGATCCACGCCGTCCAGCAAAATCTGGCCGCCGGTCGGATCGTAAAGCCGGGACATCAACTTCACCAGCGTCGTCTTCCCTTGCCCGTTTTCGCCGACCAGCGCGATATGTTCGCCCGGCTCGACGCGGAAATTCAGATGATCGAGCACCAGCCGGCTGGTTTCCGGATACTGGAACGACACGTCGCGAAATTCGAATCCGGCGCGAATTGGCCGCGGCGCCAGGATGGCGTTCGGCTTCGATTGAATGCGCGGGGTGACCGCGAGGAAATCTACGAGATCGGTTAGGAACAAGGCTTGATCGGAAATGCTGGAGAACAACGAGAACACGCCTTGCAATTGAGTGCTCGATCCGGCAATCGCGCCCGCCAGGAACGTCAAGGTACCGACGCTGATTTCACCGAGCAGCGTTCGCCATACCAGAAACGCGAAACTAGCGTAATATCCAATGGACCCGATAATCGCGAGCACCGATCCCCACCGCAGCCTCTTCTTGGTAAGCTCTCGATTCCGGCGAATCACGCCATCGGTAAGCTCGCTATAGCGCTCGGTCAAATATCCGCCGAGGCCGAACATCTTCACTTCCTTCGCGCTCTCCTTGCCGCTGCCGACAATCCGGAGGTAATCGAGCTCGCGCCGGATCGGCGTCAGACTATGCGCGAGCGAGTAACCCAGAAAAGCAAAATGGCTTTCCCCGGCGAATGCCGGAGTGACGCAAATCACCAGAACCAGAAACAGCCACGGCGAATAAACAATCACGCCAATGGATAAGGAAACCAGCGTGATGGTCTGCAAGATCAACCGGCCCATGGAATTCAACATCCCGATGCGATCGGTTGCCTGCAAACGCGCGCGCTCCAGTTTGTCCTGGAACGCCGGATCTTCGAAGGTTTGCAGATCGAGCTTTGCCGCGTGCCCCATCACGCGCAAACTCACTTCGCGCGTGAACTCGTCGGCCAGGCGCGCGTCCGAATAATCGATGCCGCGGCTCAGAATATTTCCGACCGCCGCGACCAGAAACTCGGCACCGAGCAGATACCAAATCAAATTCGGCAGCGGACCGGGATGCTTCACCGCCGCGACGACGATATCGATAATCGATTTCGAGATCGCAAGTGCAGCCAGCGGCGTCAACGCGCTAAAAACACGCAACACCAGCCCCGCAGCCACCACTTTCGGCGCGGCTTTCCACACCAATTTTAAAACTGGCGGAACGTTCTTGAGCGCGGCAAAGCGGTCGCGCCAGACCGTTTTTTGCGAAGTAGCGGTGGCCATTCGCTACCGTGTGAGCAACTCAGGGGCCGAGAGTACTAAGGAACTTTCGCTCCTGCAAGGGATTGGAAAATCAGGCTTTTCAGTGTGATGCCGAAATCGCTGCCAGGGTTTCGTCCAGGAGGTGAGCTTGCAAATTATTCATGATGCTGCACCTCCCTTCCTTGCTATTAACAATCGCTAACTTAGGTAACTCACTTTGCGGCTGCGAAGCGTTCCCAGTTGCGCACCGATCCGGGACGCCGGTCCGAACCCTGGAACCCGAACATCCAGCCCGGATATTCCGGCGTCAGTTTGCTGACTTCGTCCAGCTCTTTCAGGTCTTCGTGGTCGAGTTTCAAATCCACCGCGCCGAGATTGTCCTTCAACTGACTGGTTTTCTTTGCGCCGATAATGACGCTCGTAACGGATGGCTGATGCAGCAGCCAACTGAGCGCCACTTGCGCGACCGTAGCGTTACGGCGTCCGGCGATTTTCTGCATCACGTCGACAATGTCATATCCCTTCGCTTCATTCACCGGCGGGAACGTGAACTTCGCGCGCCGCGCTTCACCATCGGAGGCGCCGTGACGCGTGAATTTGCCGGAGAGAAATCCGCCCGCCAGCGGACTCCACACCAACAGTCCGATTCTCTGATCCAGCAACATCGGAACAATTTCACGCTCCAGCTCGCGGCCGGCCAGCGAGTAGTAAGCCTGCAACGTCACAAATTTTTCGAGATGCTTCATGGCGGAAATTCCCTGGCACTTCATGATCTGCCACGCCGCGAGATTGGAGCATCCGATGTAGCGGACTTTTCCCTGACGGACCAGATCGGTGAGCGCGCTGAGCGTTTCTTCAAACGGCGTCAGTGGATCGAAGCCGTGAATCTGATAGAGATCGATGTAATCCGTATTCAGGCGCAGCAAGCTGGCCTCGGCTTCCTGCATGATATTCAGCCGCGAGAGTCCGATTTGATTGGGACCTTTGCCCATGCGGCCGTAGACTTTGGTCGCAACCACCATATCCTTGCGCTTCGAGCCGAGCGATTTGCCCAACATGGTTTCCGATTCGCCCGCCGAATAGACATTGGCCGTGTCGAAGAAATTGATGCCGGCGTCGATGGAGTTTTCCACCAGCGCATCCACGTCGTGCTGATTCAATCCGCCGATGGTCTTGAAGATGCCTTCCGATCCGCCGAAGGTCATTGCGCCCATGCAAAGTTTGGATACGAAGATACCGGTATTCCCGAGCTGTTGATATTCCATGAGGCCTCCTCATCCTATTATGCTTACCGAACCGCGACCGCCAGGGAGCGCTACCCCGAACTTCCGTTGTGGCGCTCCCTTGCGGTCGCGGTTCGGTAGTGCGTGCGCAATTTTTTTCAAGACAATCGCAATGTATAATGCAACAAAGGATTGGGGCGCCGTCGGGGCAAGTTGGCTTAAGCTTTTCAACGGGAGGAGTTTCTTGCCACATCTTTCACGCCGTATACACTTGGTCGCGCTCTTGCTGTGCGCCGTCGCGGTTTGCGGATCGGCCGCGCCTACAGCGAGCACGTTCACTGTTCCGATCACGTATTACAAGCTTCCGAACGGACTCAAAGTCGCGTTGTCGCGCGACACCACGGCGCCGCTGGTTGTCGTTGCCGTTTACTACAACATCGGATTTCGCATCGAGCCGAAAAATCGCACCGGATTCGCGCATCTTTTCGAGCACCTGATGTTTGAAGGTTCGAAGAATCTGCCCAAGGGCGAATTCGACAAACTGATTGAAGGCAACGGCGGCCTCTCGAACGGAAGCACACGCTTCGACTTCACCAACTACTACGAAGTGGTGCCGTCGCATGTGCTGGAAGAAATGCTGTGGGGCGAAGCCGATCGCATGAAGAACCTCGCGCTGACGGCCGAGAATCTCAAGAATCAGCAGGGCGTGGTGGGCAACGAAGTGAAAGTGAACGTTCTCAATCAGCCCTACGGCGGATTCCCATGGCTCGACATGCCGCAGTATGCCAACAAGAATTGGTTCAACGCGCACAACTTCTACGGCGAGCTCGGAGACATCGAAGCCGCCACGTTGAAAGACGCAATCGATTTCTCGCATACGTTCTACGCACCGAATAACGCGGCGATCGCGCTGGTCGGCGATTTCGACGAAGCGCAAGTGAAAAAGTGGATCGACAAATATTTTTCGGACATTCCGCAGTCGAAGCTCCCGCCCAAGCCCGATCTCACCGAGCCTCGGCAAACCGAGGAGCAGCGCTTCTCGAAGACGGACAAACTGGCGTCCAAGCCGGCACTCGCCGTCGCGTATCATATGCCGGATCGTGGCGCCAAGGAGCATTACGCGATGGTGCTGCTCGATCAGATCCTGCTGCAGGGTGAAGACAGCCTGCTGACGCAGGAGCTGGTAAAGAAACTGGGATACACGGATTCGGTAGGCGGCGGCATCAATCTTCTGGGAAATCAGTTTAACTATCAAGGGCCGATGTTGTGGATGGCCAACCTCATCCACGATGCCAATGTAAAACCGGACCAGATTCTGAGCGCGATGGATTCGGTAATCCAAAACGTGCGCGAGCATCCGGTAACGCAGGATCAGCTCAATCGCGCGCTGGTGAAATTCCGGGCGAATTTCTATCAAGGCCTCACCCAGTTCGGCGGACTCGGCCGCGCCGACTTGATGGCGAGCTTCGCGCTGTTCGATGACAATCCGGCGCCGATCAACGATCTGGAAACAAATCTCAGAAGCGTTACGCCCGATTTGATCCAGAAAACCGCGCAGGAGTTTCTGCGGAATACGAACCGGACGATCTTGACGATCGTGCCCGGCGCCGCCAAGGAAGGTGCAAAATGAAAATCCGAATTCTGGCTGGTTTGCTCTTCGCAGTAGCGCTTGGCGCGCAGGATCGGGAAGCGCCACCACCGCTCGGAACCCCGAAACCGTTTGCGATTCCTCCCACGGAAACCTTCACGCTCGCGAACGGCATGAAAGTGACGCTTTCCGAATATGGCGCCGTGCCGCTGGTGAGCGTTCGGGCCGACATCGCGTTCGGAAACGGCAACGAATCGGCCGATCAGACCTGGATCTCCGATTTCCTGACGAACATGATGAAGGAAGGCACCACCAGCCTGACCGCGCAACAGATCGCCAACGAGGCAGCGCGCATGGGCGGCCAATTCTATTTCAATGCCGGAGTGGACGCGTCGTCGGCCGGACTCGATGTGCTGAGCGAATTCGCTCCCGACGCCGTAAAATTGGTGGCGGATGTTTTGCAGCATCCGAAATTTCCGGCCAGCGAGCTGGAACGGAATCGGGCCGATTTGTTGCGGCAGCTTTCCGTGCAACTTTCGACGCCGGGAGCGAAAGCGAATCAGGCTTTCGCCGCCGCGCTTTATCCGAATCATCCTTACGGGCGTCTGTTCCCGACGGAAGCGCAGTTGAAGAGCTACACGCTCGACGATTTGCGTAAATTCTACGCGGCAAATCTGAGCGCGAAGAAAACTCATTTCTACGTGGTCGGGCGCTTCGACTCCGCGGCCGTCAAGAAGACCATTGAGAGCTACTTCGTGAATTGGGCCGCCGGCGAACCTGTGCAAAGAAATCCGCCGAAAGAGATCGCGAAGCCGACGATGGTGATTCTGGACCGGCCGGATGCGGTGCAATCGACGCTGCGCGTCGGGATTCCCATCAACGTATCGCCCACCGACAAGGATTACATTCCGATGCAAGTGACCAACACCCTGCTGGGCGGTGCTTTCACATCGCGCATCACGAACAACATCCGCGAGCAAAAGGGCTACACGTATTCGCCGTTCAGCCAGGTTGTGACGCGGTATCACACCACGCGCTGGCAGGAATCGGCGGATGTCACAACCAAGTTCACGGCGGATTCCGTGCGCGAGATTTTCAATGAAGTGAACCGGCTGCGCAAAGATCCTCCCGACGACAAGGAGCTGAAGGGCGTCCAGAATTTCATGGACGGAATTTTCGTTCTGCAAAATTCCTCGAACCAAGGCATCATTGGGCAACTTTCGTTCCTCGAAGTTCATGGACTTACCGACGATTACATTAAGACGTACATTCAAAAAGTGAACGCCGTGACGCGCAGCGACGTACAGCGGATTACAGAAAGCTATCTGAATCCGAATAAGATGACGCTCGTGGTGGTGGGCGACAAGGCGAAGATCGAAGATTCGCTGAAATCGTATCAGCCCAAGCCGTAGGGCGGACCCCCTGGTCCGCAGCCGACGCCCTCGTCGGCTCAATTGATCAAGAGCGGGTCCTGGGGGACCCGCGCGGACCTGGGGGTCCGCCCCACTACGACTACTGGACGCGCTCGGTGTAGCTATCGCCCGTGTACATCCGCACAACTTTTCCGTTCTCTTCGGTGAATCGGACGATTTCGCCAACCACGCCGCCACCCGTCGGCGCGTCGAAGCGGAAACGTCCGCCGCCGAGCGGGATTAAGTTGATCGGCGTTTCCAGATTCGGGTTCGCGGGATCGAACATCACGAGCTTGCGATTCAGCTCGACCACTTCCGTATCGCCGAATTGCGAGCGATAGAGGCCGGCAAAACGGCTCCAGGTTGGGTCCCACGCGATGGAGTCTGTTTTCGGCGCCGACGCTTTGGCGACAGCATCGCCGACGCCGTTCATCAGCCGCATCGCGATTTCGGCGGGCTTGAAATCGTCGCAATTCGTGAGTACGATGACGCCAACTTTGTCATCCATCTGCATGATGGTTTGCGTTCGATATCCGAAATAGACGCCGCCGTGGCCGACGTACACTTTGCCGTCCTGGCGCAGCACCGCGAATCCAATGGCGTTGCCGCGCGTCCAGTTGCTTTCGAGCATGCGCACGCGATGCATCTCGCGTAGTGCGCCGGTGCTCAAGATCTGGCTGCCACCAACCGGCCCTTTGCGGAATTGGAGGGATACGAATTTCGCCATGTCTTCCACGGTCGACGTAATTCCAGTGGCGGGCGCCATAGCGCGGGCATCCACGAAATGGACCTTGGTGCGCGAGCCGTCCGGCATTTGGCGGCCGTAGCCGGATGCGATACCGGGAACATTCTTGTCGACGCTGGAGCTGGTCATGCCGAGCGGATCGAAGATATGTTTCTGGACATAATCCGCGTACTTTTCGCCCGAGACCGATTCGACAATCATGCCGGCGATGGTGAATCCGAGGTTCGAATATTTGAAGCGAACCTCGGGAGAGTAGGGTGCCGGATGTTCGAGCACATATTTGCGGATGCCGGCGGCGTCGGGAAACTCCTGCTCGGTCCAGTGGGCGCCGGCTTCGCGCGGGAGACCTGCACTGTGGGTCAGCAACTCTTCGATCGTAATGGGCGGATCGTCGGTCTCGGCCGGCGCGACTTTGAACCAATCAAGATATTTTGCAACAGGATCGTCCAGCCGGACCTTTCCCTGATCGCGCAGTTGCATGATGGCAGTGGCGGTGAAGAGCTTGCTATGCGACGCCATGCGGAATTTGGTGGCCGAAGTCATGGGCGTGCGGCTCTCGACATCCGCGAACCCGAAGCCCTTGGCCCAGACGAGTTGCTGATCGGCCACGACGCCGACCACCAGCCCGGGAAGATTGCGATAGGCGAGCTGAGCGCGAATCCAGCTTTCGAAGAGCCGCTCTTGTCCAGCGACGTCGGGGTTGTCGGCGACGACCGCGGCAGGAAGGCACGAGATCGAAAGCAGGAACAGGGTCAAGGGTCGCATCGGACTCTAGTATATATTGCCTTTTATGGACGACTGCGCACTCTACGCCGATCCGGAACTGTATGATTCGCTGTTCCCAAGCGCTCGCGAAAGCGCGTCATTGGAAGATACAGCGCGGCGCGAGCGGATTGTGGCATCCGAGCGGTTCTATCTGGAAGAGGCGCGGAAGAGCGACGGGCCAGTCTTGGAACTGGCTTGCGGAACGGGCCGTTTGACGATTCCCATCGCTCAGAGCGGAGTGGAGATCGTTGGCGCCGATCTCTCGGCGTCCATGTTGGAAGCCGCGCGAGCGAAGGCGCAACGGGCTGGCGTAACGCTTGAGTTTTTCGAAGCGGACATGCGCAGCTTCCAGTTGCCGGGGCCGTTTGCGACTATTTTGATTCCGGGTAATTCGTTGCTGCATCTATTCACGGCGGATGATTTGATCCAATGTTTGCGGAATGTGCGGCGGCACCTGGCTCCGGGCGGACGCTTGATCTTCGACGTTTCGAAATGGGATCTCGGAGAGTTGGCGAGAGATCCCGCAGCTTACGATGCCGTCAGCCAGATTCGGACGATGACGTGGTGCGTTTCAGAGGTCCGCATCATCGAATATCGGTTGCGCGTGATCTTTCCGCAGGAGTTGTTGCTGCTGCTTGGTGTGGCCGGGTTTCGAGTTGACGAACGCTACGGCGAGTTCACGCGCGAGCCGTTTTCGTCGGGCAGTCCGCGGCAGGTTTGCATTTGTTCGGTCAGCGCCCCTTGAAATCCGGTTTTCGTTTCTCGTGGAACGCTTTGATGCCTTCCTTCACATCGTCGGTGTAATTGACGGCCAAAGTGGAAAGCGCGGCGTCTTCCAGCGCGTTTTCGAGGCTCATGGTTTGCTGCTTGTACATCATGCGCTTCGTGATGCGAATCGCGAGAGGTGGGCCGTCGGCCAAGCGCTCAGCCCATCGTCGCGCGGTGGACATGAGCTCGGAATCCGCAACTACTTCGGTGACTAGGCCGAGTTCTTTGGCTTGCTCCGCTGGATAGACTTCGGAGAAGAGCGACATCTTGAGCGCGCGTTCGAGGCCCATGAATTTTGGAAAGAGATGGGCGCCTCCCTCATCCGGGATCAGCCCGAAGCGAAGGCTGGTATCGCCTAGCTTCGCACTCGCCGCAGCGATGCGGAAATCGCAGGCTAGCGCGAGCGTGAGGCCGCCCGCGACGGCTGGACCGTTGACAGCGGCGATGACTGGTTTGTCGAAGCGCTGGAGAAACGTGACCAACTGATCCATGTTCTCGCGCATTTCGAGCATCGATTCCAAACGGTGACCACGATAGCGGCTGGGATATTGGAAATCGCGCGAGACGTCGCCGCCGGAGCAGAAACCGCGGCCGGCGCCTGTAATAATGACGGCTCGGATCGCATCATCGTCGCGGGCATCGGCAAGAGCGGTCAGAATTTCGTGGACCATCACTTCCGAATAAGCGTTCAGCTTATCGGGACGGTTGAGCGTGATGGTGGCGACGCGGTTTTCCTTGGTGAACAGGATCTGTTTCATTTGCCGGTGAACTTGGGCGCGCGCTTCTCGAGGAATGCGGTGACGCCTTCTTTGTGATCCGCGGTTTGGCCGCAGCGCAGGTGGGTTTCGGCTTCGCGATCGAGGATGGTCCGGAAATCGGAGTGCGTCGCGAGGTTGACGTTGGCTTTCATGTAACGGTAGCTGGTGAGCGGTCCGGCGGCGATGCGGGTTGCCCAAGCAGTCACTTCGGTTTCAAATTGATCTTGAGCGACGACGCGATTGACGAGTCCAAGGCGATGGGCTTCGGCGGCGTCGATGGGGTCGGCGAGGAAGAGCAGCTCTTTGGCTTTGGCAGCTCCCGCGTAACGCGTGAGAAGCCAGGTGGTGCCGAAGTCGCCGCCGAATCCGACCTTCGCGTATGCGGTTCCGAATTTGGCTTGATCGGAAGCGATGCGAAGGTCGCAGGCGAGCGAGATGCCAAGTCCGGCACCCATCGCGAAACCGTTGACGGCGGCGATGGTGACTTTCGGAATGTTGTAGAGCAACCAGGAAAGTTCCTGCCAGGAGCGCAAGGTATCGATGCTTTCTTCGAGCGATTGATTGGATTCTTTTGCCATCATCGAGACGTCGCCACCGGCGCAAAAGGCGCGTCCGATGCCGGTGACGACAATCACACCGATGGCGGGATCGGTGCGCCAGCCGCGTAGCGTTTCGATGGAGCTTGAAAGCAATTCCGTATTCAGCGCATTCAATTTTTCGGGACGATTGAAGGCGAGAGTTGCGATCCGGTCGGTAACTTTTGTGAGGATCATGATCGAGACCACGATATCAAACGGTGACATCGGAGAGCGGCGAAAGCCGCGGACCGTGGGCCAGTTCACGTGGACAAAAATTCTTGAATATCTGCTTGACGCGCGTCCGAGTTTGGCGGTATAAATTGATCTCCCCCTCATGAACGTGATGCTCGGTTTTTGGAAAACGATTGTCGAGCGTACGGAAGGAACATTCCGAAGCCATGTCTGCTGCCGCAGTGCTCATTGAGTCTCCGACCTATTTAGAACCCGTCTCCACGAATCTGACGCGGGACGAGGTGGTTCGCGATTTCATCCACGATATGCGCCAACCGCTGAGCTCCATCGAAGCGATCGCCTATTACCTGGAGATGACGCTGCCGGCCGAGCAGTTGCAGGCGCGGCAGTACATGCGACGGTTGCAGCAACTGGTGGATGAGGCGAACGCGATCCTGCACCACGCGGCGGTGGATGTGGGAGTGCGGGGTTAGGCGTCCGCCGTTGCGGCCGGGGACACGACTGCGATCGTAAAGTTTGGAACGTTCGTAACGCTAGCCCGTCATGTCCCCTCGGCTCGGTTCGGATTGGCGCGATTGGGTCGCTAACTGTTTCAAGTATTGTTTGAGCGGACGGGCCGGGGTTCCCCAGACCACTTGGCCTTTGCGGACGATCTTCGACGTTAAAACTCCACAGCCTGAGCCTAGCACGGCGCCGGATTCGATCCGCGCTTTGTCGCCGATGCCGACCTGGCCGCCGATGACGACATCGTCTTCTACGACAACGCCTCCCGAGAGTCCGGTCTGCGCGGCGATCACGACGTTGCGGCCGATTGTACAGTTGTGACCGATGTGGATCAGGTTATCTAACTTGGTTCCGTTTCCTATGGAAGTGACGCCGAGCGCGGCGCGATCAATGCAAGTGTTGGCGCCGATCTCGACATCGTCGCCGATTTCGACGCGTCCGATTTGCGGGAACTTTTGATATCCGGCGCTGGTGCGGACG
>Ga0070734_10002481_pt1 | contig 22184 bp, 17 predicted proteins | sample Coa_R1_8_FD_66444 | JGI IMG/M metagenome (GOLD analysis project Ga0070734, IMG submission 66444) | Surface soil microbial communities from Centralia Pennsylvania, which are recovering from an underground coalmine fire - Coalmine... | ecosystem: Environmental > Terrestrial > Soil > Unclassified ...
ACCGCAACCGCAATCGAGCCGAGCATGCCGCCGAGCGCGAGCGAACCGGTATCGCCCATGAAAATCGAGGCGGGCGGCGCGTTGAACCAGAGAAACCCAAGACCGGCACCGAGCACGGCCCCGCACACGACTGCGAGCTCGCCCGCGCCCGGAACATAATTGATCTGCAGGTAATCCGAGAAAACGGCGTTGCCCGCGAGGTAGGCGATAAAGCCAAAGCTTGCCGAGGCGATCATGACAGGCACGATGGCGAGCCCGTCGAGGCCATCGGTCAGATTGACCGCATTGCCCGCGCCGACAATGACAAAGGCGCCGAAGATCACGAAGAACCAGCCGAAGTTCAGCACCACGTCCTTCAGGAACGGTATCGCCAGGGTGGTCGAGGTTGCGTCGCGACCAATCCGGACCAGCGCATAGCAGGCCACAAGCGCAATGATTGCTTCGAGCACGAGCCGCAAGCGACCGGCGAAGCCGCTGGAGTTCTGCTTTGTCACCTTCAAATAGTCGTCATAAAAGCCGACGAAGCCGAAGCCGAGCGTCACCGCGAGCACGATCCAGACATATGGATTGAGCGGATTAGCCCAGAGCAGCGTCGACACCACCAAGCCCGACAGGATCATCAGGCCGCCCATGGTCGGCGTGCCCTTTTTGGCGATGATATGCGATTGCGGACCGTCGGTGCGGATCGGCTGTCCCTTGCCTTGCCTTAAGCGCAAATGATCGATGATCCAGGGCCCGAACAGGAACACGAAGAGTGCACCAGTCGCGACCGCACCGCCGGTACGGAAGGTGATGTAGCGGAAAACGTTCAAAAGCGTACGGAGCCAGCCGAAACCAGGCGGAAACGTGTTGGAAAGCTCAATCAACCAGTAAAACATTCAGTTCCGCCCTATCTTGCGGCCTCGCCTGCCGCAGACTTGTCGGCAAAGCGCTTTTCCAGCGCATCCACAATTGTTTTCATTTTCGAGCCGAGCGATCCCTTGACCATGATCGCGTCGCCGGCGCGAATTGCGGAAACGACCTGTGCTTCCAGGCTTGCCGAACTTCCCGCATAGCCGCCTCGTTTACCCGCGGACAGCGCATCCCACAAGTTGCGCATCAGTGAGCCGCAACAATAGACCAGATCGATCCGGTTGGCTGCGACGGCTTCGGCAAGGCTCTCATGCAGCGCGGAACCGGTTGGGCCGAGCTCGAGCATATCGCCGAGCACCGCGATGCGTCGACCGCGCGGGCCGACCGCGGCCTGCCCGAGCACGTTGAGCGCTGCCCGCATCGATGCCGGATTGGCGTTATAACTCTCGTCGATCAGCGTAGCCTCACCGGTTCCAACGTCGAGCACGCGCCGCACGCCGCGTCCTGCGGCCGGCGCGATCTTCGACAAGGCGAGTGCGGCAATTGCAAGGTCCGCGCCGGCAAGCGACGCGGCTGTGAGCACGGCCAGCGAGTTCATCGCCATGTGGCGGCCGGGCATGCCGAGTTTGTAGGTGACGTCGCTGCCGAGAATGTTTGCGTGCACAGCCGACGTCGTGGCCTGCAGCGACAGGTCGAGCAACCGGGCGTCGGATCTTTCATCTGCCCCGAAGGAGACGATGCGCGAAATGCCGCGTCCTTTCGCATTCGCGCTCAGCCGAGCGAATTGCGAATTGTCGCGGTTGAGCACCGCGGCACCGCCGGGCTCGATTCCAGCAAAAATTTCCGCTTTCGCGTCGGCGATCGCCTCGATGCCGTCGAAGAATTCCAGATGCACCGGCTCGACCGTGGTGATGATAGTGACATGCGGCCGCACCAATTTCACCAGCGGCTCGATCTCGCCGGCGTGATTCATGCCGATCTCGAAGATGGCAAACCGCGTCGTCGCCGGACAGCGCGCCAGCGATAGCGGCACCCCCCAATGATTGTTGAAGGACGCAACCGAGGCATGAGTTTCGCCCTGCCCGGAAAGCACGGTGCGCAGCGCTTCCTTGGTCGAGGTCTTGCCGACAGAGCCGGTGACCGCGATCACGTGCGCGTTGAGGCGTGCGCGCGAGGCGCGGGCAAGTTCGCGCAGAGCATCGAGGACGTCGTCCACAACGAGCAGCGGCGCATCCGCGGCAAATTTTTCGCGCTGGGTCGCGGCAACGACGGCGAGCGCGGCGCCCGCCCTCAGGGCGGCATCGACGAAATCATGCCCGTCGTGGGCGTCGCCCTTGATCGCGAAATAGGCCTCGCCCGGCTTTATGGTCCGGCTGTCGATGGAAAGGCCGGTGATGGGTTCCGGCAGCGCGCCGTTCGGCGAAGCACGCATCTCCTCGAGCATGGCTTGCGAGGTCCAGAGCGCAGACGCGTTCATGTTACCCTCTGCGCAAGCGCGGCCTTGACCGCATCGTGATCGGAGAACGGCAGCACGCGGTCGCCGATGATTTGTCCGCTCTCGTGGCCCTTGCCGGCAATCAGCAGCGCGTCGCCCGGCTCGAGGCTGTCGATCGCGGCGCGGATCGCAGCGGCGCGATCGCCGATCTCGCTGGCGCCTTTCGCAGCCGCCAGGATCGCCGCGCGAATAGCCTCCGGCCTTTCGCTGCGAGGATTATCGTCGGTGACGATCACGCGGTCGGCAGTCTCGCTCGCGATGGCGCCCATCAGCGGACGTTTGCCCGCATCACGATCGCCGCCGGCGCCGAACACGACGACGAGCTTTCGCTTCGCATAGGGGCGCAGCGCCTGCAGCGCTTTTGCGAGCGCGTCCGGCTTGTGCGCGTAATCGACGAAGATCGGCGCGCCGTTGCGCTCGCCGACCCGCTCCAGCCGACCCTTTGCGCCTTCCAGCGTTGTGAGAGCCGCGAACACCGCGCTCGCCTCACTGCCGGTTGCGATCGCAAGGCCTGCGGAAACCAGCGTATTCTCGATCTGAAAGTGACCGACCAGGGGCAGCGCGATCGAAAACATCCGGCCACGATGTTGGAGCATGAGTCTCTGCGCAAAGCCCTCGATCGCGGCGTCCACCAAGCGAATGCCATCGCCCTTGCCGTCACCTTTGGCGCCGACCGTGATCAGCCGCAAGCCGTGTTTGCGCGCGACATCGATCACCTGTGCGGAGCAGTCATGATCCGCCGAGATCACCGCCGCGCCGCCGGGCCAGATCAGATCGCGAAACAGCCGCATCTTGGCGGCGAGATAGTGTGCAACGTCCGGATGGTAATCCATATGATCGCGCGAGAGGTTGGTGAAACCACCTGCCGAAATGCGCACGCCGTCCAGCCGATATTGGTCGAGCCCGTGCGACGATGCTTCAAACGCAAGATGCGTAACGCCGTCGCGGGCGATCTCGTCGAGCTGCCGATGCAGCGCGATCGGATCGGGCGTCGTGAGCGAGCCGTAGACGGTGCGCTTGTCCGACACGAGTCCGATGGTGCCGATGCTCGCGGATCTGCGCCCAAGCTTTTGCCATATCTGCCGGGTGAAGGCGACGACGGAGGTCTTGCCACTGGTGCCGGTGACGGCGGCGATCGTCTCGGGCTGCTCTGGAAAAAATCTTGCCGCGGCGAGCGCGAGCGCGCGGCGCGGATTGGGCGTGGCGACAAAAGGTACGGCCAGCGCGCGTTGCGGCGGATGATCGCCGACCACGGCGACCGCGCCGGCCGCGATCGCCGCATCGATGAAGCGCGCGCCATCGGTCTTCGAGCCGGCCAGCGCGAAAAACAGATCTCCCGGCTTGACCACACGGCTGTCGACGGCGAGGCCCGTGACCTCGACGGTGCCCGATTGCGGACCGACGGTGGCGTCATCGCTGAAAAGATAGCGAATTTTCATGATCTTCCGGCCGGAACGGGACGCAAGAATCGAAGCCCGAGCTTACGGCTTACTGCGTTGTCCTGGATGCCGCAAGAATAAGGCGGTCGGGCGGCGGCAAATCGAAGCGAGGTTCGATGCCCAAAAGCGGCGCAATACGCTTGATCACATTGGCGGCGGTCGGCACCGCGTTCCAGCCCGAGGTGATGAACCCGTAGGTTTCCTTCAGAGCCTGCGGCTCGTCCAGCATGATCAGCAGCTGGTAACGGGGCTTGTCTGCGGGGATGATCGCGGTAAAGGCGGTGAGCACGCGTTTCTTGGCGTAGCGGCCGTTGACGACCTTTTCGGCCGTGCCGGTCTTGCCGCCGATGTAATAGCCGGGCACGTCGGCCTTGCGCGCGGTGCCGACCTCGGCGTTGAGCCGCATCAGGAACCGCATCTTCTCGCTCGTTTCGGGCTTGATCACCCGCTTGGCAAGTGCCATCGCCTCGTCCTCGTTGCGCTTGAGGAAAGTCGGTGGAATGAGATAGCCGCCGTTCGCGAGCGCGCTGACGCCCATCACCGCCTGGAGCGGCGCCACCGCAATGCCGTGGCCGAACGCGATGGTCACGGTGTTCAATTCACCCCAATGATGCGGCACGATCGGGGAGGCACTCTCCGGCAATTCCGTGCGCAGCCGATCGAGCTGGCCCATCTTGCGCAGGAACGCCTTGTGCGCGTCCACGCCTTGCGCCAACGCGATGCGTGCCGCCCCGACATTGGAGGAGAAAGTGAACACCTCCTTCATGCTGAGGAAGCGGCCCTTCGGCTCGTCGTCATGGATGGCGAACTTGCCGTAGTGCAGCGGCCCGCGCGCATCCCACATCGAGTTGAGATCGTATTTGCCGCTGTCGAGTGCCATCGCCAGCGTAAAGGCCTTGAACGTCGAGCCCATCTCGTAGACGCCGGTGGTGAGGCGGTTGATGCGATCCGGGTCGTGCGCCTCCGTCGGATTATTCGGATCGAAATCCGGCAGCGAGACCATCGCGACGATCTCGCCCGTCCTGACATTAGTGACGAGGCCTGAGGCCGCCTTGGCGTGGAACTTCTCCTTGGCCTTCATGAGCTCATCGCGCAACGCATGCTCGACGCGCAGATCGACCGACAACTCCACCGGGCGCTGCAGGCGATCGGTGGCAAAGCCTGCGCGATGCAGGTCGGCAAGGCCGTTGCTGTCGAGCCATTTCTCCATCCCGGCGATACCCTGGTTGTCGATATTGACGAGACCGATCAGGTGCGCGACCTCGTTGCCGGTCGGATAGACGCGCTTGTTCTCGCGCAGAAAGCCGATACCGGGGATGCCGAGCCGATGGATCTCCAGCTGCTGCTGCGGGGTGATTTCGCGCTTCAGCCAGACAAAACCCTTCCGCGACGACAGGCGCTCGCGCACCTCGGCGGTGTCGAGATCCGGCAATGTCGCGGTCAGAAGCTCGATCGCCTCGTCCTTGTCGATGATACGCCGCGGCTCACCGAACAGGCTCGGCGCCTTGACATCGGTGGCCAGCACCTCGCCGTTGCGGTCAACGATGTCGGGCCGCGCAGTCGCGATCGCGTCCTGCGCCGCCGCCCGCCGCGCGCTATGCGCATCGGCGCCGACTGCGAACATCACCAATCGTCCCGCGATGACCGCATAGACCGCCACGAACGCCAGGATCGCAAGACCGACCCGGGCGCGGGCCTTGGCAGCGCGATCGACATTGCGTCCGTAAAGCAGACTGCGGACAAAGCGCTGACGCCACGGCTCGACCGCCTTGGCGAGGGCTGGCGTCGCACTCCTCATTGCTTGTCCTCCACCTGCGGCAAGGAGCCGGTGACGGCAGGCGTATCTGCGGCGGCGTCGATGGTATTGATCATCGCACCTATCGGATCGGGGTCGCCGGGCGGAACAAGGCTCGGCGGTCGCTCAGGCAGGTTCTTCAACGAATCGTATTGCGTGGCATCGAGCGGTTTCAGCGCCAGATGCCGCTCGACCAGACCCTGTAGCCGCAACGGCGAATCGAGCTTGGCCCATTCCGAATGCAGCACCGCAATCGCATCGCGCTCGGCGCGGATCTGCGCGCGCAGCTGCATGACACGCTCGGTGCGCACGGTCGAATCCATCTTGATCCGGTAGACGTAGGCGGCAGCGAACACCAATGCGCCGATCACAAGGAGATGAATGATCCGCACGGTCAGCCTCCTCTCATGACGTCTGACAGGCGAGGCCATGGCGGCAGATCGCTCGATGCATGCGCCGATGCTTTGGTGCGCTCCGCCGCACGCAGCTTTGCACTTCGCGCGCGCGGATTGGCGGCGATCTCGGACTCGCTCGGCACCAGCGGACGCTTGGTCAACAGACGAAAGCTCGGTTCGGCCTTCGACACTTCCGGCAGATGCCGAGAGCCGCCGCTCGGCTTGGCGCGTGCGTTCAGGAAATTTTTGATGATGCGATCTTCCAGCGAATGGAACGACACCACCACGGCCCGTCCGCCGGCTTTCAAGACATGCTCGGCCGCCTCCAGCGCGCGCTGCAATTCGTCGAGCTCTTCGTTGATGAAGATGCGCAAGGCCTGAAAAGTCCGCGTCGCCGGATGAATGTCGCCGGGCTTGGCGCGCACGACCTTGGCGACGAGATCGGCAAGTGCCCGCGTGGTCGCAATCGGCGCGTCCTTGCGAGCGGCAACGATAGCGCGCGCAACGGCGCGGGAATGGCGCTCTTCGCCGAAGATGTAGATGATGTCGGCGAGTTCTGCCTCGCTGGCTCTGGCGATCACGTCCGCCGCCGTCGGACCATCGTGCCCCATCCGCATGTCGAGCGGGCCGTCGTGGCGGAACGAAAAGCCGCGCGAGGCCTCATCCAGCTGCATGGAGGAGACGCCGACATCCATCACGATCCCGTCAACCGCCGACACGCCCTCGCTGACGCAAATCGCCTCCAGGCGAGAGAATCGGTCCTCGATCAGGGTGAGCCGGCCAGCGGACCGCTCGACCAAATCGAAGCCACCGGCAATGGCGGTCCGGTCGCGGTCGATGCCGACGACCCGGGTTCCCGGAACATCCAGAATCATCCGACTGTAACCGCCGGCGCCAAAAGTCGCGTCAATATAGACACCGCCGTCCAGAGGGCTGAGCAGGTCGACGGCCTCGCGGCCGAGAACGGGAACATGACGCGCCTCAGCCGAACTCATTTGCCGGCTCCATAGGGCGCCCGTCGGCGTTCTCGGAAACTCGACGCGAACGAGCCCATTGCGTCTCACATCCTTGCTCGGCGCTGCGCTGGCGAAAAGCCACAGAGTACCGCCAGCGCCAGTTTCGCCCACAGCCGCCCGCAGCCCCTGCTGTCCGCATGGTATGTCTTGGGCTGCGACCTGGGCTGCCATGGGAATTTCGAACGTGAAAAAGGCGACTAACCGCCCCCACCCCGGTTCGGCTCTTCACCACTTAGTAACGGCGCTCAGCGTTAAGAAAGGGTTGAGGGGATGTTACAAATGCCGCTGCGGCCTTGCTTGCAGGCTCTGGCGGGGCCCCCTCCAGAGCCAAATATACCGCTGGCGGGGCGAGCGCGTGGAAATCCACAGGCTGGTGATGCATCGCGCACACAGTCGACCAAAATCAAGACCGCTTACGCGTGTGTGATTGCGCAGACCGCAGGCTGCAGGAATAGTGATTGTCAGCGCAGTACCACTCTTACCGTTTGACTTGACCCATGCCCGCTGGTTCGCTGGCCCCCAACGCAATTGATTCGAAGCGTCAATGCGCCATCCCGATTCCCAGGGCGAGCGCAGGCATGAAGACATTCACTCCGGATTCGTCGATCGCCTCCGACGTTATCCCGTCCGCGAATTTCGGCGAGCGCAACAACGGCCGGTCGCCGGACATGATCCTGCTGCACTATACCGGTATGCCCGATGTCGAGGGTGCAATCGCCCAGCTGTGCACCGCCGGCACCGACGTCTCCGCGCACTACATCGTGCTGGAGGACGGTCGCATCGTGCAGTGCGTGCCGGAAGCCAAGCGCGCCTGGCATGCGGGCATATCGTCCTGGGGCGGCGAGGAAGATATCAATTCCTGTTCGATCGGGATCGAGATCATCAACCGCGGCCACGACTGGGGATATCCGGACTTTCCGTTGCGTCAGATCGCTGCGGTCATCGCACTGTGCCGCGGCATCATGCTCCGCCGCAACGTCCCGAGCCACCGTGTCCTGGCGCATTCCGATGTCGCCCCCGCACGCAAGAAAGATCCCGGCGAGAAATTTCCATGGCACTCGCTCGCCAATTCCGGCGTCGGCCATTGGGTGCAACCTGCGCCGATCGTGCGCGGCGACGCGCTGAAGCTCGGCAGCATCAGCGAGGACGTTCGCGACCTGCAGCAGGCGCTCGCCAAATACGGCTACGGCGTGCCGATCACCGGAAAGTTTGACGGGCCGACCATGGAAGTGGTCACCGCGTTCCAGCGTCACTTCCGTCCTGCCCGCATCGACGGCATCGCCGACCGCTCGACACTCGCCACGCTGCACGCGCTGCTCGCGAGCCTGCCGGCTGAAGCGGTCGCGGCGAAATAGCCTCAACTCGACAATTCCATCAGCCGCCGCGCGTAAAGCCGCCGCAACGGCTCGAGCTGCGTCGCGGCCGTCGCGGCAAGATAGGCCTCGCGCGCGGCTTCATTGCGGCCAAGTCGGCGGAGCAGATCGGCGCGTACCGCTGGCAGCAGGTCGTAGCCAGCGAGGCGGCCACGTGCCTGCAGCGCGTCGATCAAGTCGAGCGCACGCGCCGGCCCGTCCACCATCGACACCGCAGCGGCGTGATTGAGCTCGACCACCGGCGAGGGATTGATCCGCAGCAATACCTCATAGAGGCCTGCGATCTGCGGCCAGTCGGTGTCTCGATAGCTCGGTGCTCGCGCATGCAGCGCGGCGATCGCGGCCTGCACTGCATAGGATTGCGGCCGGCCTGGTACGCGCAGCGCCTCTTCGACCAGCCTCAATCCTTCGCTGATCTGGTGCCAGTCCCACAGTGAGCGATCCTGCTCTTCCAGGAGCACGATATCGCCGCCCTCGGTCGCGCGGCCGGCGCGGCGCCCGTCATGCAGCAGCATCAGCGCAAGTAATCCCTTGATTTCGCCCCGACTTGGCATCAGCGAATTGAGCAGCCGGCCAAGCCGGATCGCTTCGCGCGCGAGATCGGGCCGCATCAGATCCTCTCCCGATGTCGCGACATAGCCTTCGGTGAAAACGAGATAGATCACGGCCAGCACGCCGTTGAGCCGCGGCTCCAGCGCCTCGCGCTCGGGAACCTCATAGGCGATGCCGGCGAGGCGGATCTTCTGCTTGGCGCGAAGCAGCCGCTGCGCCATCGCGTCCTCGCTGACGAGGAAGGCGCGCGCAACCTGTGCCGTCGTCAGTCCGCAGACCGTGCGGAGTGTAAGGCCGACCTGAACCTCCGGCGAAAAGGAAGGATGGCAGCAGGTGAAGATCAATCGCAGCATGTCATCGTCGACTGCGCCCGCCTCCACGGCCTCGTCGACCGCGTTGAGCTCGATTTCGTGCGTCAATTGATCCTGCCTGCCGCGAAACGCGATCTGCCGGCGCACACGATCGATCGCTTTGTTGCGACCGACATTGACGAGCCAGGCGCGCGGATTGGTGGGCGTCTCTCCGTCCGTCCATCGTTCCAGCGCCACCGCGAACGCCTCCTGCAGAACGTCCTCGGCGAGATCGAAATCTCCGACGAGGCGGATCAGCGTCGCGAGTGCGCGACCTGCCTCGTCACGGAAAATTTTTTCGATCTTGCCGGGGGTCATGTGACGAAGCCGTCACTTGTTGTAAATCATGATCGGCCTGACCTCGATAGAACCCGAGCGGGCTCCAGGAATACGGGCAGCGATCCCAATCGCCGTATCGAGATCCTTGGCTTCGACCAGATAATAGCCGCCGAGTTGCTCGCGCGTTTCGGCAAACGGACCGTCGGTGGTCAGCGTCTTGCCCTCGCGCACCCGCACTGTCGTGGCCGTCGTGGTCGGCTGCAATCCATCACCGCCCTTGAAGTGGCCGCTCTGGATGATGGACTGCGTAAACGCTCCGTATTCCGCGACCATTTTCTGGCGTTCGGCGGCATCCATCTTGAATATTTCGGCTTCGTTTCGGTAGATCATCAGCAGGTACTGCATTCGCTCACTCCTCTTGATCGGCTGGATTGCCGACACCTAGTCGAACGGCCGACAGCTAAAACGACACGTTCAGGATAATTTATTTTAACCGCCGCAAGCCACCACTCATGGCTTGACGCGGCGCCGTCGAAGTCCCATTCCCTAATGCGTCAGTCGGCCGGACGGCCGCTCGCGCATCCGCCGAAAGGTGGCGCGAGAGGAAAGTCCGGGCTCCATCGACATACGGTGCCGGATAACATCCGGCAGGGGCAACCCTAGGGACAGTGCCACAGAGAACGAACCGCCCGCCGTTGCCCTTTGGGCTTCGGCGCGGCAAGGGTGAAAAGGTGCGGTAAGAGCGCACCGCGGCTCCGGCAACGGAACCGGCATGGTAAACCCCACCGGGAGCAAGACCGAATAGGGACGGCCACGCGGGCAGTTCGCGAAAGCGACAACGCTCGCGGAAGCGGTGTCAGGCTCGCCGTCCGGGTAGGTCGCTCGAGGTGACGCGCAAGCGTCACCCCAGAGGAATGGCCGTCACGTGTCGCCGGTTATCGCCGGCGGTGCCCTACAGAACCCGGCTTACAGGCCGGCTGATATCTTGAATGAGGGGTTCGGCGCAAACACGCCGGGCCCCTCGCCATTTTCGGCACATGTGAAGGGATTCAAGTCACCGATGAGGTGGTGATCTTCTCCAGCAGTGCCATCAGTGTCTGTGGAGCCGTGACGTGCGGCGAATGACTGGCGTCGATCTCGCAGAAGTGCCAACCGGGCTCGCTGCTCGCGCGCTTGGCGAACGGGCGGAACGTATCTGCGGGCGTGATGCGCGTCGCATAGATGTAGCTGCGCGGCAGATCCGGCTCTCCGCTGTGCAGCTTGAGCTTGGCCTCAAAGCACTTGATCGGCATAGCGACCCGACGGGTGGAGAGCCATTCAACGTCTTCGGGCGAGGTGTCGGGCGGCGTCGGATTGGGCGGCACGCGCCAGCCGTCGCCGGCTTTTGTCGCTTCCCACATCCTCGGACGCGCCACTTCGTTGAGATCGAGCAAGGACTGCCCGTCGCGCGGCACGAAGGCATCGAGATAGATCAGTTGCGCGATGCGATCGCGAGCACGGTCGGCGACTCCGGTTGCAACCATGCCGCCATAAGAATGGCCGATCAGCACGACCTCGCGCAGATCCTCGTATCGGATCACATTCAGCATATCCTGAATGTGGGTCTCGAGATCGATCGACAGGTTGGCCAGATGCTCGCGCTCACCCAAGCCGGTATAGCTCGGCGTCAGCAGCCGATGCCCGGCAGCCTGCATCAGCGGGTGCATCTTCTTCCATGCCCACCCGGCCGACCACGCGCCATGGCAGACCAGGAATGTTCGCTTGGACGATGTCGGGTTCACTGGAATTTTCCGCAATTGCCGTTCCGATGGAACCGCGATAGTACCCGGGCGCCCGCCGATTGAAAGTCGCATAGAGCAGAACGAAGGAGCAATCATGCCCGTGGCCGCCTATGGCTTCCTGGTCGCCGGCGCCATCGCCGGCGGCTTCGTGTCGGGGCTGGCCGGATTTGGCACCGCACTGATGGCGCTCGGCATCTGGCTGTACGTTTTGCCGCCGTCAATGGCCGTGCCGCTGGTCCTCATCTGCTCGATCGTCGCCCAGACCTGGACCTTGCCGTCAATGTGGCGGAGCTTCGACCTCTCGCTGGTCTGGCCATTTCTCATCGGCGGCCTTGCCGGCGTTCCGGTCGGCATCTTTTTGATCGCGCATGCCGACCCGCGCATCTTCAAGCTCAGCATTGGCATCCTGCTGCTGGTGTTCCCGGTGACGCTGCTGCTCAATCGCTCGCCGATGGCGTTTCGCTTCGGCGGCAAGCTTGCGGACGGAGCCATCGGCTTCGCCGGCGGCGTTCTCGGCGGCCTTGCCGGATTGTCCGGCCCGCTCCCGACGTTGTGGGCCAGCGTGCGCGGTTGGGGCAAGGGCGAGCGGCGCGGCGTATTCCAGATCTTCAACTGGACAATCCTGCTTGCATCGCTGTGCCTGCAATTGGCGAGTGGCCTGGTCAAGCCCGAGATCGGCTTGCTCGCATTGGTCGCGCTGCCAGGCACGATCGTGGGCGCATGGATTGGCGCAAAGCTCTATCACACCATGAGCGACCGCAACTTTACCGATCTCGTGCTCGTCCTACTGTTTCTGTCCGGCGTGGGCCTGGTGTGGAACAGCTTCGGCGCCTCGTAGCGCGAGGCCTGCAGCGACGCCGACGCCGAGCACATACATCCAACCTTCGGCGAAATCGAACAGATGCGAGTTGAACAGCGAGGTCAGCATGTTCTGGATGACGACCAGGAGCCCGATCCAGCTTGGTAGACCCTCACCGCGAAACAAGAGCAGGTGCGCAATCCACATCGCGTAGAGCAGGACCACGCCGAGCACTCCCCACTGCACCGCGACGTTCAGGGTCTGATTGTGAGGGTCGCTGACGATCTCCGAGCTCGGCCCTTTCACACCGGTCGCGGCGCGCTCGAATAATCCGCGCACCGCGCCGGTGCCGTGCCCGATCAGGGGGGATTGCGCAATGAAAATGAGCGACTTCCGCCAATACTCCAATCGCGATCCCATCCCGCTGATGTTGTTGAGCTTCTCGGATTGCTGATAGTCTGCGACGAACTTTCCGACGGTCGCGCGCAGGATTGGTGAAGCATACCAGAGCGCGGCGATCAGCACCCCACCGGCGCAAAGGGTTGCAACCGCAACAGGCCAGCGCAAATGCAAAAGGGCGAATAGGGCGAGCATCACGGGCATCGTGACCAGCGCCGTGCGCGAGGTCACGACGAACATCATGTTGGCCACGAGCGCAATCGCCACCGCCGCCAGCAGCAACGCCAACTTGATATGCTTCTGCCGCAGCAATGTCACCACCGGATAGGCCAGCGCCACCGCGCACAGGGACAATTCCTGTCCCTGGTCGATATAATTTTTGACGAAGACGCCTTTGGTCGGGAGGTACGGCCCACGCGAGAAATAGAGCTTTGCCGAAAAATTCGGATCGAGGAATGCGATGCCGGACATAACAGCAAGCAGCGCGCATGAGGCTAGAAAGGCGACGAAAACCCACACCCCGCGCGGCGAGCGCTGGAAGTGGTAGATCAACAGCGGCAACACCAGGAATTTGCTGACCTGGCCGAGCACATGCGATCGCTCATGCCAGCTTCCATCCGACCAGAGCGTGCCGACCAGCGCCAGCGCGACAAGCGCGATCGGCAGTGCAGAGGCCGGACGCGTCAACGATCGTCCAAGTGCGCGCGGCTCGACGGTCGGGACGAACGCGATCAGCCACAGCACCACCGCAATGGCGACGCCGGTCGTCGACCACGGCAGCAGGATCGCGATCAGAACCGCAAGGCGGTCGACATTGCGAAGCCGCATCGCGGGATCCCGCAGCGCGGACCCGATGCCCGAGACCCAGGACGCGCCTTGCTCCTTTTGAACGGCTTCGCTCATCTCGGTTCCCACCACGCTTCACGTCAGGCGGCGGAAACTATCCCAAGCGCACGGTGTGGGACAGCCTATTCCGCCGCCGAAACGCACTCGAACTCGAACGCCTGTCGTTCGAACAGGCCGCGATAGATTCCACCCGTACGCGCAGTCAGCGCGGCATGAGTTCCCTGCTCGACGATCTCGCCGCGGTCGAACACCAGGATACGGTCGAGGCTCCTGACCGTCGACAGGCGGTGCGCGATCACGATCGAGGTGCGGTCCTTCATCAGCCGCGCCATGGCCTGCTGAATCAGCGCCTCCGATTCCGAATCCAAGCTCGACGTTGCCTCGTCCAGGATCAGGATCGGCGCGTCGGCGAGAAAAGCCCGCGCCAGCGCCACGCGTTGCCGCTCGCCGCCCGACAATTTCACGCCGCGCTCGCCGACCAGTGTGCCGTAGCCCTTCGGCAGGCGCAGGATGAAGTCGTGCGCATTGGCAAGGCGCGCTGCATGCTCGATCGCGGCGGCGCTCGCGCCCGGACGCGCATAGGCAATGTTCTCGGCGAGTGAGCGGTGGAACAGGATCGGGTCCTGCTGCACGATCGCGATCTGGCTGCGCAGCGATTGCTGCGTCGCCTTTGCGATGTCCTGGCCATCGATCATGATGCGTCCATCGGAGACGTCGTGGAGCCGCTGCACGAGCTTGACGAAGGTGGTTTTGCCCGAACCGGAACGGCCGACCAGTCCGACCCTTTCGCCGGCGCGGATATCCACGGACACGCCGTCGTATAGCGGCACGCGGTGGCCGCCATAGTGGAACGTGACGTTTTCGAACGCGATGCGCCCGCCCTGGATATCGATCAGCTTCGCGTCAGGCGCATCGGCGATGCCGATCGGCTGGTCATGGATTTGGACGAGCTCCTCCATGTCATTCACCGAACGCTGCAGATTGTTGATGTGCATGCCGACATCGCGCAGATAGGCGTGGATGATGTAGTAGCTCGTCAGCACATAGGTGACATCGCCCGGCGAGGCGCGGCCGGCGAGCCACAACAGCAGCGAGCCGCCGATTACGGAGCCCCGCAGGCTCAAGAGCACCAGGAGCTGGACGGCATTGGTAGCGTTGTAGCGCAGCCAGGTCCGGTTGACGCGCCGCCGCCAGCGGTTGATGACGCGCGTCAGCCGTGCGTCCTCGCGAAGCTCCGCGCCGAACGATTTCACCACCGCGTTGCAGGTCAAGGCGTCGGCCAGCGTGCCGCCGACCTTGGTGTCCCAGGCATTGGAGACGCGCGCGGCCGGCGCGATGTACCCCGTCGAAAACGCGACCGTGATCGAAACATAGATCAGCGCGCCGAACGCAATCACCAGGCCCATCGAGGTCCAGTGCAGCCCGAGCAGGATCATCGATCCCAACAGCACCATGAGCGAGGGCAACAGCGCCAGCAGGATGGTGTCGTTGTAGAGGTCGATCGCCCACATGCCGCGACTGACCTTGCGCACGGTCGATCCGGCAAAGCTGTTGGCGTGCCAATCGGTCGAGAAGCGCTGCACGCGCATGAAGGCCTCTTGGGCGATGTCCGACATGATCGTCAAGGTGAACGGCACGATCGCCTGCAGGCCGATGATGCGCAGCACGATCGAGGAGAGGCCGAGCGCGACAATGCCGGCAAATGCGGTGAAGGCCGCGCGGCGCGCGGCTGCATCCGCCGCGCCGAGGGTCAGCGCATCGACCAGATGGCCGGAAAAAATCGGCATGAACAGATCGGCGACGGTCGCGCCCAACAGACCGAAGGCGATCATCAGCATCATCCAAGGCTGCTCCAGCCAGTGGCGGAACACGAACGGCATCACCACGCGGATGGCCGCGGGACGCTTGTTGGCTTGAACGGTCATGGCGCATTCCGGCAGCGCTCGCGCGCTTCTCGCCGGCTCCATTGCTTCTGACGCACGCGGGCCAAAGGCCGAACACGCACGTCGTTGAAAAATCAGTAACGGGAAAGTTTTGGGGACCGGGACGTCAGACCCGATCGCAGCTGGAGAAGGCCTCTAAAGGCCGGATACAGCATCCAGCTTGTGCTTCGGACGCGGGCGCGCGATCTGCGAAAATGCGGAAATCATGCAAATCCTCCCGGGTTCGAGCGACGACTAGGCGGGCTTATAGAGCCAATCGAGGCCATTTGGCAATGGCATAGCCGCAACACGAACGCGTCAATGCGCCTCGCCTATGGCGACATTGGCCGGCTTTTTCAGGAGCATGACCAGCAGGCTCAAGCCGAGATAGAACACCGTCAACATGAAAAAGGCATCGCCATAGCTCATCACGACCGCCTGGCGGTGCACGATCTGCGACAACTGCTTCAGCGCGATCAACGCCGCATCTCCCATGCCCTGCGCGCGCTGGGTCAACGTGTTGAGCAATTCGGTCGCGGTGGCATTGGCCCAGGTCACACGGTCCTGCAGCCGCGTGATGTGCAGATCGGTGCGCTGGTTCAGCACCTCGTTGATGATCGCAAGCCCGAGCGCGCCGCCGAGATTGCGCATCAGGTTGAACAGGCCAGAGGCGTTCTTCACCCGATCCGCCGGCAGCGTGCCGAGCGCGATGTTGTTGGTCGGCACCATCGCACACATCATGCCTATCCCGCGCAGGATCTGCGGCACCAGCAACTCGTAGAAATCATAGTCGCGGGTGATCCAGGTCATCTGATAGGCGCCGAGCCCGAAGACAATCAGGCCGAAGGCAATGATGTAGCGCAGATCGAAGCGCTGCATCAGGCGTCCGACGATCGGCGCCATGATGAACATGCTGATGCCGGACACGAACATGGTCTCGCCGATCATCAACGCGCTATAGCCGCGCACTTCCGACAGATAGCGCGGATAGACGTAGGTCAGGCCATAGAGGCCGATGCCGATGCAGAACTGCAAGAGGCAGCCGAGCGAGAAATTGCGGTTGGCGAAAGCGTAGAGATCGACGATCGGCACCCTTGCGGACAGCACGCGCCAGAAGAACGCGATTGCGGAGACGAGGCTGATGCCGGCGCAGATCGCAACGGAGGTGTCCTGTAGCCACTCATATTGCGGGCCTTCCTCCAGCACATATTCGAGCCCGCCGAGGAAACCCGCCATGAAAATCAGGCCAAACCAGTCGAAATGCTCGAGCAGTGCGAAATTTGGCTCGTCGAAATCGACCAGCGCCAGCACGCCGATGGTGATGATGACGCCAGGCACGACATTGATGAAGAACAGCCAGTGCCACGACATCGCATCGGTGATGAAGCCACCCACCGTCGGCCCGATGGTCGGCGCCAGCGTTGCGACCAGTCCGATGATCGGGGCGACGATATATTGCTTGGAGCGCGGGAACACGGTGTAGGCAGAGGCGAACACGGTCGGGATCATGCCGGCGCCCAAAAATCCCTGGATCGCGCGCCAGAAAATCATCTCTTCGCTGGTCGAGGCGAAGCCGCACAACAGGCTCGACACCGTGAAGCCAGCGGCAGAGATCGCAAACAACAGTCGCGTACCGAACGCGCGCGACAGAAAGCCCGAGAGCGGGATCGCGATCACCTCGGCGATCAGATACGAGGTCTGGACCCACGACACCTCGGTCGAGCTTGCGGACAAGCCTGCCTGGATGTCGGTCAGCGAGGCTGAGACGATCTGGATGTCCAGGATCGACATGAACATCCCGAACACCATGATCAGGAACGCAACCACGCGCCGCGGCGCGACGCGCTCGGAGGCATCGGGCGCGCTCATCATCGTTGGCGTTGCGGTCGTCGCGTCGGCCATGGTCTGTTCAACTCGGCTCAGGCAGATGAGCTCACCTCTCCCCAGCGGGGAGAGGTCGGATTGCGAAGCAATCCGGGTGAGGGGGTGTATCTGAACGAGATACCATAACCCCTCACCCCAACCCTCTCCCTAAGGGAGAGGGAGCCCACTTCCGTTGCGGCAACAGTCGGGTCCAATTCGCGCACCTATTGCGGATGGATCATCGTCGGCGAGTCGAGGTCGGTGGTCTCGTCGGCATCCTCGGCGCCCTTGGTGGTGTCGACGGTCGCGTAGACCGACATGCCGGCGCGCAGGAGATTTTCCCGCGCGACCGCCTTGGGCACGCGGATACGGACCGGAAGCCGCTGAACGATTTTGGTGAAATTGCCGGTCGCGTTGTCCGGTGGCAGCAGCGTGAAGACCGAGCCCGCCGCGGGCGAGATGCTTTCGACGTATCCTGCGAACTTGCGATGCCCGTAGGCGTCGACCGAGATCGTTACCGGCTGGCCGGGGCGGATACGCTTGAGCTGCGTCTCCTTGTAATTGGCGTCGATGAAGACGTCATCGAGCGGCACCACATTGCCGAGCCGCTGTCCGACCGAAACGAAATCGCCGACGTTGATCAGGCGGTTGGAGAAGATGCCGTCGACCGGCGCGCGCACGGAGGCGAAATCGAGGTCGCGCTCGGCCTTTGCCAGCTGCGTCTTCAATTCCGCAAGCTGCGCCTTGGCCTCGACCTGCTGGGCCCTGGTCACATCGACATTATCGCGCGCCGCGTCGTAGGCCGCCTGCGCTGCCTTCACTCCCGCAATGCCCTGGTCACGCGCGGCCTCCGACTGCTCGAAAATGGCGTGCGAGGCGAAACCCTTGTTGTTGAGGGTCTGCTGGCGATCGTAGTCGAGGCCCGCGCGTTTCAGGCCGGCTTCGGCAGAGGCCAGATTCGCCTGCGCCTGCTCGACCGCGCTTTCCTGCGCCGTCACCTGGCGGCCGATGCGCTCGATAGTCGCCTCCTGGGTCGCGATCTTCGTCCGCGCGGCGTCGACCGCGATCCTGTAATCGCCATCGTCGATCCGGATCACCACATCGCCAGCGTGCACCAGCGAATTGTCGGTGGGCAGGATCGCCGCGATGTGCCCCGACACCCGCGCGCCCAGCATGGTGTTGTTGGCGCGCACATAGGCATCGTCAGTGGAGATATAGAAGCGGCCGACCAGCAGGTAGTAAACGCCGTAGCTCGCAGCCGCGAGCGCGAGCAGCGCCAGAAAACCCATCGGCACAAATTTGCGCATTCCGCGCTTCGGCGCCGCTTGGTTGGCTTGCGCGGGCGGAACAGCCGGCGTGGCGGCAGGCTTCTCGACCGAGCGCTGTTCGACTTGAGGTTCGCGCAGTTCGGCGGGACGGCGCTTGGCTTCCTCGGCGAGATGGGCGCGCAGCGTTTCGGCCAGCACGCCGCCGGCATCGCCGGCGTTGTCTGCGTCAGCCTTCTCCGGCTCGGCGCGAACAACGCGCGCAGTCTGGTCTCTCGCTCCGGCCATGACGGACCCCTTCGATGAGGCAAGCACCAAGAGCCAACGGCGCGTGTTGCCGCCTTGCTTATCCTCAGGTATCATTGACCGAACGGTTCGGTCAAGGTACATTCTCATAGCATAGAGTGCGGGTTGCGTTATTGACGTTTCCGGCACTGAAAAGTTTTCAAAGAAGCCAAACCAATGGTTACAGCCGACGCCACACCGTTCCGGATTGCGGGCGACGAGGATTCCTCAAAGCGCCGCCAAATCCTCGACGGCGCCCGCAAGGTCTTTATGGATCTGGGCTTTGACGGCGCCAGCATGGGCGAGATCGCGCGTGCCGCCGGCGTCTCCAAGGGCACGCTTTATGTCTACTTCGCCGACAAATGCGCGCTGTTCGAAGCCATTGTCGAGGAAGAGACGATTCAGCAGGGCGAGGTGGTGTTCAACCTCAAGCCCGGGCGCGACGTGCCGACGACCCTACAGGAATTTGGCGAAGCCTATATTGCGATGCTGTGCCGGCCTGGCGGTGGATCGGCGATTCGCACCGTCATGTCGATTGCCGAGCGCATGCCGGAGGTCGGCCGCCGCTACTACGAGCGCGTCCTGGAACGGACCATCAAGCGTCTCGCCGCCTATCTGGACGCGCATGTGAAACGGGACGAACTCAGGATCGACAACTGCGAGCTTGCCGCCTCGCAATTCATGCTGACCTGCCAGGCCTCGCTGTTCCTGCCCTTCATTTTTCAGGCTGCTCCGCCCCCCTCGCCCGCGCGCATCAAGACGGTGATCGACAGCGCCGTGCGGATGTTTCTGGCGGCGTATCAAGTGAAGTGACTGCAGCATTTTCGATTTCCAAGCGGCGCTTCCGTCATTGCGAGGAGGTCACACCTCCGCGTTCCCGCGGCACGACGATGCCCGAGCTTTGCAGCTGAAGCCCTCGACGAGAGGGCGCAGGGAATGCCGGGTGCTCTGCTGCACCCGCAGCCCAGTGTGCAAACTTGAAAAGCACACCAGCGTAGTCACTACAGGTGAAGCCGAAACACCGACATTCCCTGCGCGATGGTTTGACCGCTTATTGCGCGCTCTCCCCGGTGTCCATGACCTTTTAGTCACCGTCGCCTGCGAAACGTCTCGCAGACTTAGCACCAGCCCAGGGGTGCCAGGACCACACGCCTTTGCTGTACGCGCTTGTGTCGTTCGTCTGAGGACACGCACGCATCCATCGCATCCCGCGCCCCACGTTTGGTGACGATTGGCCGAACGCCCCTCTTCATCGAGGCGGGATGCGCGATGCTTAGCATGGTTTTCTGGAAAACGGAAGAAAAATCTTATGCGTTCTGATTTTACGAAGTAATCCATTGAATTGGATCGCGAAATCGGAGTTTTCGCGCAGGTGATTCTTGCAACGCAAAACGTCTCGACCGCGCGAACCGTGTGACGGATCGAAGCCGATTCACCCGCCCACGGGCAAATCGGCTGTGCCCTGTGAGGAAAATCACTGTGGCGAGCAGCGAAGCCGGCTATGCTCTATCGAAATTCGGCAACTGCGCGCAAAAAGTGGTCATCATTGTGTTCCAACCTTGATGATTGCGGCTGTGGTCGTTAGTCATGGGCTCACTGGAAAGCACTGGTCGAAATCACCCGATGTTCGAAGTCACTTTGCGAAAGCGCGGCCGGACGCGATGGGAATGGCGGGTGTTTGACGGCACCGGCCGCGAGATCATGCGAGGCTGGGAAACCAGCCGCCCCGCAGCCAGATATAAGGGTGAACGCGCGCTGTTCCTGCTGTTGCTGGCTCCGCTGCGAGTCCGCGCGCCCGAACTGAAAACCGCCGTTCCGCCGAGCAAGCCGCGCGCACGGACCCGTCTGCCGCCGTCCTGAGGTTCGCGGCTCACAGACCGTCAATCGGCAAGCCCAAACGCCTTGCACCAGCCGTCCCTGCTGACCTCGCCTTCGACCGTTTTGCAGCTGTTCGGCACCTCGATTTCAAAGGGAGCAGGTGGCAGCGCGGCCGAACGGTGGATTTCCCCGCACCGTTAACGATCTCTTAACCAACGCAGCCTAGGTTGTCGTTACTTTTCGGTTAACAGACCGCGCGGTTCGTTCCGGGAGAATAGCCGATGGCTATCGATACACTGACATATGCCGAGCTTGGCGCCCGCCTGACAATCTCGCCCATGGCCGCTCGTTCCCTTGCCAAGCGGCTGCGCCTGCCGCGCTCCCTTTCGGATGATGGCAAGGCATTGGTGAGCGTGGACCTTGCGCAAATACGGCATATGCCCCGCTCACCTGGGCGTCGAGAGGCGGGCAACGTCGCCCTCACCGCAAAGATCACGGCAATGCAGACGGATATCGCGCGGCTTGAAGCGATGGCGGCGCGTCACCGGGACGATTTCGAGCGTGAGCGCGAGCGCGCCGACCGGTTGATGGTCGAGTTGCTGCAGGCCAATGCGGAGACGACGGCGGCCAAGGAGGCGACGGCGCGGCTCGAAGGTTTTCTGCGAACAGGTAGTCGAACGGCTGGCTCGATCGACGGCCAAAGCCCGGCTGCACGCCGGCCGTGGAATTTGGCCGCAGACCTGGTGGCAGCGGACCGCAAGGCCGTGAGGGAGCAATCCGCACCCTGCAATTCCGGCTCGCCGGAGAAATACTGAGGCAACAATGACCAGCATCACCGATATTCGCGAGATGAAAGCGCGCATTATCGTGTTCGGGGTCGGGGGCGCCGGCGGCAATGCCGTCAACAACATGATCGCCTCCGGGCTGCAAGGTGTTGAGTTCATCGTCGCCAACACGGACGCCCAGGCGCTCGTCTCGTCGAAGGCCGATCGCATCATCCAGATGGGCGCCCAGGTAACCCAGGGCCTCGGCGCCGGCGCGCAGCCCGAGGTGGGGCGCGCGGCGGCCGAAGAAGCGATCGATGCGATCCGCGATCATTTGATCGGCGCGAACATGGTGTTCGTGACGGCGGGCATGGGCGGCGGCACCGGCACCGGCGCAGCGCCGGTCATCGCCAGGACCGCGCGCGAACTTGGCATTCTCACCATCGGTGTCGTCACCAAGCCCTTCCAATTCGAGGGTCAGCGGCGCATGCGCTTTGCCGAAGCAGGCATCGCGGAGCTGCTCAAGGCGGTGGACACCCTGCTGGTCATCCCGAACCAGAATCTGTTCCGGGTGGCGAACGAGAAGACCACCTTCACTGATGCGTTCGCGCTGGCCGACCAGGTGCTCTATTCGGGCGTGGCGTGCATCAGCGATCTCATCGTCAAGGAAGGTCTGATCAATCTCGATTTTGCCGACGTTCTCACCGTCATGCGCGAGAAGGGCAAGGCCATGATGGGCAGGGGCGAGGCTTCCGGTCCCAAGCGCGTGCTCGATGCCGCGGTGGCCGCGATTTCCAATCCATTGATAGAGGACCCCTCGATCAAGCGCGCCAGCGGCCTCATCATCTCCATCACCGGCGGCAGGGACCTCATGCTGTACGAGGTCGACGAAGCCG
>Ga0070734_10002484_pt1 | contig 22159 bp, 15 predicted proteins | sample Coa_R1_8_FD_66444 | JGI IMG/M metagenome (GOLD analysis project Ga0070734, IMG submission 66444) | Surface soil microbial communities from Centralia Pennsylvania, which are recovering from an underground coalmine fire - Coalmine... | ecosystem: Environmental > Terrestrial > Soil > Unclassified ...
GAGGAGCTGTGCGAGAACGTCGCCAAGCTGGTGGTCGACGTGAGCGGCAGCCCCTACACCAGCTCGAGCACGAGCTGCACGAACGGCGACGGCCTGCTCACCAAGCTCGCCGAGCAGGTCATGGGGCTCAACCCCAGCGACCCCGCCCACAACGCCGCGATCACGATCCTCGAGACCCACTGCGCGGCCGCCGCGAAGGTGAAGACCAGCAGCGGCAGCGCGCAGACCAACGCTGTCCGCTCGACGTTCGTCCTCGCGTGCGAGTCCCCCACCTCCCTCGGAATCGGTCTTTAAAGGAGCGCCGGTCATGACCAAGCCAGTTACACGACGAGAAAGTCTCCTCGCCGGGCTCTTCGGCACGGGCTACATCGGCCTGCGGGCGCTGGCCACCGGGCTGCCGCCCTGGTTCCTGCTGAACCCGCGGCGCGCGACGGCACAGGACCTGTCGTGCATGCTCAACGCGAAGAACAACAACCAGTACCTGATCCTGAGCACGTCGAGCAACGGCGACCCGGTGAACTGCAACTGCCCCGGGACGTACGAGAACACCAACCTCATTCACCCGACGGTCGACGAGATGACGGCCCAGAAGGTGACCGTGGGGGGCCAGTCGCTGGGCGCGGCGCTGCCCTGGGCCGACCCTTCGGTGACGACCACCGGCGGCAGCAAGGGGTGCCTGAACACGGCGGTCCTGGCGCGGACGTCGTTCTTTCACTACCAGACCGGCACCGTCGTGCACGGCGACCAGCCGAAGGTCATGAAGATGATGGGGGCCACGTCGGGCGGCGAGATGATGGTCTCGGCGTTCGCCAAGCACCTCGCGACCTGCTTCGGCACCGTGCAGACGGCGCCCATCGCCGTCGGCGCGGGCAGCAACGCGGGCGAGCTGGTCAGCTTCTCGGGCCGCACGCTCCCCTCGATCACGCCGATGCAGCTCAAGACGCTGCTCACCGGCACCAAGAACGATCCGCTGGTGACGCTGCAGACCCAGCGCGACACGGACCTCGACAGCCTCAACACGCTGATCAAGAGCGAGTACCCGTCGGGGAGCGTGCAAGCGCAGTTCCTCGACGCGCTGTCGAGCTCGCAGACCCAGGTGCGGTCGCTGGCCAGCCAGCTGGCGACGACGCTGGGGAACATCACCGCCAACGACACCAACGGCCAGCTGTGGGCGGCGGGCGCGCTCATCGCCGCCAAGGTGACCCCGGTGGTGACCTGCCACATCTCGATGGGCGGCGACAACCACTCGGACAGCAACCTGCAGGCCGAGTCCGATCAGCACGTCAGCGGGGTCACCGCGATCAACAAGCTGCTGATGAACGACACCACCAACGGGGTGCTGGCCAGCCTGGGCCTGCTGGACAACGTGACCTTCGCCTTCTGGAACGTGTTCGGCCGCAACCTGGCCGGCATCTCCAAGGTGACGTCGCGGACGGGGCGCGACCACTGGGGCAACCACAACGTCTCGGTGATGATCGGGAAGAACTTCAAGTCGTCGGTGGTCGGGGGCGTGACGGCCGATTCGAGCAACGACGGTGGCTACGCGGCCAGCGGCATCGACTCGGCGACCGGCGCCTCGAACAACTCGGGCGACATCCCGGCCAGCCAGACGATGGTGGCGGCGGCCAAGACGCTGGGGGCAGGCCTCGGCATCCCCGACAGCGTCCAGAGCGCCGACTGGATCGCCTCGTCCGGCGGCAAGACCGTCACCGGCGCCCTCAACTCGGTCCCGACCACCGCCTGACAGCCGCGGTCGGGCGCATCACGCCCCAATACGGTGCGGCCGCGGGCTGCCCCGCATCCGCAGAGCAGATCTGCTGGGATCCGTGGGGCCAGGCCGTAGCGGGTTCGACGCGCGCCGCCGCGTCGTCGAGCGGCCCGCAGTGATCTCGCGCGCTCACCCCGGGGAGGGGGCGCGGTACGCTGTCGGTGTGCTGGCCCGAAGCCTCATGGGCGCGGTGCTCGCTGGCGCGCTGGCCGGCTGCGTGCCGTCGACAGTCACGCTCAATTGGCCTGTCTTGCGCGCCACGATGCCGAGGACGATCGCCGCGCCCCGGATGGCGGCAAGGCAGGCCCTGTTCGGGGGGGTCGCTCTTCCCGAAGGGCTGGACAACGTGGAGATCACGGATCCGGCGGGCGCGATCCGAGACATCGTGACCCAGGCATTGGCCAGGAACTTCACACTCGAGGTGCTCGAGCTCGACGGCGCGACACCGGACCTGGTGCTGGAGATCCAGACCACCGGCTTCACCTTGGCGTACGCCACCGCGTACAACCTTGGCGTGGATCCCGCCACCATGTTCCTCACCTACGGCGGCACCCTGAAGTTGAAGGATGCCCGCACCAATGAGGTCCTGGCGGAAGGAGCCTGCGATAGCCATCCCGGGGGCAGGCTCGAAACAATCGAGGGCGAGCAGGCGGCGGAGACTCTTTTCAGCGAGGTTCGCGAGGCCATTGAATACTGCAGCGACGACTACCGGCACAGATTGCTCGGGTTCCGCTGACCGTCTGGACGCGCGGGTGTCCCTCGCCCCCAGACGAGCTTTTCCGAATCAGCAGGCGATGTCTGGAGAAGCTGCGCCACCGGTCGGCTGGCTTTCACCGACCAGGCGGCTCACAGGGCCTTCCTGGCGGCAAGACGAAGCTGCAGCCGTGCGTTGAGGAGATCGGCGTCCGACTGAATTCGTCCCGCCTCGGCGGCGAAGGCGTCGCGGTCGGCCTGGATCATGTCGAGCTGGGTGGCAATACCCGAGCGGTAGCGGGCACGCGCGATTTCAGCGGCGTGGGCGCTGACCGAGTCCTCGGCCCGCGCGGACCGGCAACGGGCGATGTCGGCGTCGATGATGCTCCAGGTCTGGAAGATGGCGTCTCCCGTGAGGAGCGTCGTCTCGCGCTCGCGGGCGGCCGCAGCCGCTGTCTCTGCGGTCCGCGCGCGAATGCCGTATGGCGTACCGAGGTCGAAGGCCCAAGCCAGGGACAGTCCCGCGGCGTACGCTTCGTGGTAGCCGCCCAGGAAGGCGGTCGCGTTCGTGTAGCGCTCGCTGGCACTGGCGGTCAGCACCGGCACCAGGGTGAAGGTCTGGGCGGTCGCGGTCCCGTCGGCCGCTTGCCGCGCGAGGGCTGCCGCCTTCACGGCCGACGTCAGCGGCGCGTTCGCCAGGAACTCGGCGAGCGGGGGCTCGGCGTGAAGATCGTCGGCCAGCGGCGGTTCCATGTCGATGTCCGGCACGACGTGGGTCCGAGAAGCGAGCGCGCGGGCGGCGAGTTGCACGGCCAGCTCGGCGCTGGTCAGCTGCTGGCGCTGGCGCTCGACCTCGGCCGAAGCCCGCTGGACGTCCAGCGACGTCGTCGTTCCAGCCCGGGTGGTCTCCTCGGTCATCGTCAGATTGACCTCCACCACCTCCAGCGCCCGGCGCGCCGCTCGAACCAGTCCGAGATCTGCGGCCAGCTGGTAGTAGAGCTGGACGGTCTCGGCCTCCGCCGCGCGCGCCACCTCTTGTTCCTGGTAGGCGGCGCTGTCGGCCAGCCGGTTGGCCGACGCGACGCGCACGAACCGCGTCAGATCCAGCAGCGGCACGGTGAGCGCGACCACGCCGTCGACCTGATTCAGCGGCAGAAAGGGCGCGCCTCCGAACGCCACCTCTCTTTCGTTGCGGGTGTACGTACCCGAGGCGGATATCGCCGGAAGCGCGTGCCCGAGCGCCTCGCCGGCGCGCGCGTGGGCCGCCGCCCGCTCGGCGCGCGCCTCTTCGTTCACCGGATTGTTGGCGCGCGCGCCACGCACGAACTCTTCGAGCGGCTGCAGCGCGCGCGCCGGCGGTGACCAGACCAAGGCGGTGGCGACGAGAACGAGACCCGAGGAGACGAAGCGCATGGGCGCCAGCGTGTGCAACCGGCGGGCCGCGTTCGGAAACGCCAAGGTTCGTGGCGGCGCCCTGTCGCGGATCCGGCGGTTGTCGTCGGAGTTTACAGACCGGCCGTCGCCCCCGCGGCGAGAGGACGCCGAGGCTCAGATGAGGCCGTACTTGTGCAGCTTGTCGACGAGCGCCGGACGGGAGACGCCCAGCCGCCGGGCCGTCTCGCTCTGGTTCTTCTTCGCCGCGGCGAACTGCTCGGCGATGATCTCGCGTTCGAAGGTCTCGACGCGCGTGCGCAGCGGGAAGTTGGGGCCGGGATCGCCTCCGCTGTTGCTGGCGCCCGCCTCTCGCGGCTCCGTCAGCGAGAGCCACAGCGACAAGGTCAGGCGCTCGTCGGGCGCCAGCGCCAGCAGCCGTGCCACGGTGTTCTCCAGCTCGCGCACGTTGCCCGGCCACGGATGCGACTTCATCGCCTCGATCAACGCGGGCTCGACGTCCGCTCTCGTCATTCCGTAGCGCTCGACATATTGGCGGACGAAGGCGCCGACCAGCGGTTCGATGTCCTCGGGGCGTTCGCCGAGCGGAGGAACGCGGATCGGGACGACGTTCAGCCGATAGTACAGATCCTCACGGAAACGCCCGGCCTTCGCCTCGGCGGCGAGATCGCGGTTGGTCGCCGCGACCAGGCGAACGTCCACCTTCTCGGGGCGGCCGCCGACCGGCTGCACCTCGCCCGACTGCAGGGCGCGGAGCACCTTGGCCTGGATCGCCAGCGGCAGATCGCCGATCTCGTCGATGAACAGTGTGCCGCCTTCGGCCTGCTGGAAGTACCCGAGCTTCGCCGCCAGCGCCCCCGTGAAGGCGCCTTTCGTGTGGCCGAACAGCTCGGCCTCCGCGAGCTCGGTGGGGATGGCGGCGGCGTTGAACCGCACGAAGGCACGGTCGGCGCGACGCGAGTGTGCGTGCACGGCGGTGCCGACCACGTCCTTGCCCGCGCCGCTCGGCCCGGTCAGCAGCACCGTGACGTCCTTCGGCGCGACGCGCGCGACCATGTCCAGCACCCGCCGCATCGCCGGACTCGACGCCACGATGGGCCGGCCGACAGCGCTCTCGGTGCGCAGCCGCGCGTTTTGCATCCGCAGCGAACGCGCCTCGACGGCGCGCCGCACAGCCAGCACGATCTCGTCGGGATCGAAGGGCTTGGGGAGATAGTCGTAGGCCCCCGCCTTCATCGCGGCCACCGCGATCCGCTCCGAGCCGTGCGCCGTCAGCATCAGGACCGGAACGCTCGGATCCTGCGCACGCAGCCGCTCCAGCACCTGCAGCCCGTCCATCTCGGTCATCGCCAGATCCGTGAGGACGGCGTCGGCCCCGCGGGCCTCGAACGCCTGCAGGGCGTCGCCGCCGCTCGCGTAGCTCTCGACGGTCAAGCCCGCGTCGCCGAGCACGGCCTCGAGAGTGAAGCGCAGCGACGCGTCGTCATCGACCACCAGCACCTTGCCGGACACGCGTTCCATCACCGACCTACGTCTGCGCGGGGCGTCTGAGGGTATCCGGCAAGAGCCGCGGTCCTGCCGCCGTCACGACCGTCGCCAGGGACAGCTCGATCGTCGCCGTCGTACCGCCGCCGGGCGCGCTTTCGTACGCGAGGCGGCCGCCGTGCTGTTCGATGAGGGCGCGCGCCACCGCCACGCCGAGCCCCGCGCCGCCCTTGCGACTGGCGAACGGAGGCCGCTTCAGGCGCTCGAGCGTCTCCTGGCTCATCCCCTCGCCGCGGTCGATGACCTTGATCTGCGAGACGCCCGCGTCGGACGGCGGTCCGATGTCGATGGTGACGGTCTGCCCGTCCGCCGACGCCTGGACGGCGTTCATGGTCAGGTAGAAGAGCGCACGGTGAAGCTTGCGCGAATCGGCGAGCAGCTCGAGCTCGGCGCTTCCCGTCACCTCGAGCGTCACCCCCGCTTCGGCGGCCCGCGCTTCCAGCAGCAGGCGGAGCTCGTTGGCCAGCTCCTTCGGGCGAACGGTCTCCGGGTTCAGCTCACCGAGCCCACGTGACATGGAGAGGAACCCGTCGACGATCCCCTCCAGCCGATCGGCCTCGGCGGCGACGACCTCCAACCGCTCGACGAGTCGGCCGTCCAGCGAACAGCCCCGCGCCAGGTGAGCGGACAGGCACTTGATTGACGCCAGCGGATTCTTCATCTCGTGCGCCAGGTGAGCGGCCGCCCCTTCGAGCTGGCGTGTCGCGTCCTCGCCGAAGGAACAGAGCTCCTCACGTCGCACGCCGAGCTCCAGCGCCACCTTTTCGTAGGCGGCGGTCATATGGCCCCAGAACCCCGCGACCCCGACCGCCGTCACGACCAGCGAGCCCGCGACGAGGACGAGGTACTCCGGCGCCACGTGCCCGCCACGCGGCGCCAGCGGCGGCAACAGCGCCGCGAGCTGCGACCACGACAGCGCGGCGACGACCAGCAACAGCGCCAGCGCTCCGACCACGAACAGCCGCCGCTGCCGGGACGTGTCGAGAATGACCAGCGCAGGGGGCAGCATCCCGAACCCCAGCGGCACCAGCGGGCTGCAGAGGCCACCCGTGTTGACCAGCCAGGCGCCCCAGGCCAGCAGACCCGCGACGAGCATCCGCACCTTGCGTCGCTCGGTAACAGCTTGACCGGGCCAGAAGCACGCACATCCGTAAAAGACGCCCACGAGCCCGTGGACCATCAATCGCCCCGTCGGAAAGCCGCGTACGCCGAGCAGCGCGATCGTCCCGGCCTGAAACAGCAGCACGAGGAAACGCCTGGTCACGGCCATGCCGTGCGCCATTCCGGGCGTCCCGCCCCGAATCAGATGGTAGCGCGCGCGCCGTCGGACATCGGAGGCGGCCAGCTGCATGTTCGGAAGTGAAGCAAACTCCGTGCGCGAACGCTAGCCGCCGAGCGTCGATTGTTTCTGGAGAATGAACGCTTCCGGCCGCAGCGGACCTGTCGGAAAGGCGACAGGCGTCGCGATTCCGACCATCGACATCATTTACATCCATGTACGTTGACGGAGCACCACCGCATGACATCCTGAGGCCCCGACGATGAGCTGGATGCTGGGGTTCCAAGGGATGCTGGCGCAACCCGAGAACGACAACCAACGGGTTCTCGCCGATGCGCTGAAGTTCAGAGATCAGGTGATGGGTATTCTTGGGCACGACCTGCGAAACCCGCTCAGCGCCATCACCGCGCTGGCGCGCGTGACCATGCAGCGTGACGACCTGCCCGGAGACGTCGGCGAGCGGCTGGCGCAGATCGATCGGGCGGCGAAGCGATCCCTCGCGATGATCGAATCGTTGCTCGATTTCAGCGAGAGCCGCTCGAAGGGCGCGCTGCCGATCCGTCCGCTTCTCGTACGGCCGGCCGAGATCGCGGGACGGGTGATCGAGGAGCTGAGCGCCGCGAATCCCGAGCGCGTCATTCTGCTCGAGCTGCGCGGCAGCGAGGCGTTCGAGCTGGATCCCGTGCGCATCGAGCAGGTGCTGTCGAACCTGGTCGGTAACGCCCTCGTCCACGGACAGCTTGGAAGCCCCATCGAGGTTTTCGTCGACGTGCGCGACAGCGAGGCGCTGCTGGCGGTGACCAATCGCGGCCCGGAGATCCCTCCGGAGCGCGCCGCCTGGCTGTTCGAGCCCTTCAGGCACAGCGATCCCCCGCCCGCGGACGGCGGTCGCCCGCGCGGGTTGGGATTGGGCCTCTACATCGTGAAGCAGATCGTGACGGCGCACGGAGGCACCATCACCTTCGAGTCCAGCGCCGCGCTGGGGACGACCTTCATCGTCCGCATCCCCAGGCGCGTCCGCTGAACAGGCGTCACTGACTCTCTGGCTGGACGTCACAGCTCGTAGCCGACCGTCAGCCCGGCCGACCAGTTCTGCAGATCCTCGTGGTCACGATCGCCGCCGGTGAGCGGCACCAGCTTGTCGTCGAACACCGGGCGATAAGTGAACCGCGCGTCGACGGTGAAGTGGTCGTAGGCCCCGCTGACGCCAGCGCCGAACGGGATGCTGAGCGCGTTCGCGTGGTCCTTGATGTTCGAGGTGTTGCCGTCCTCGTTGACGAGCTGGTAGTACGTCCAGCCCACGCCGCCGAACACGAACGGCTCGATCAGCAGGCGCTGCTGCTCGATCGGCAGGTTGACGCGGATCGCGGCCTCCGCGCCGTTGCCCAGCAGTGAGCCTCCGCCGAGGCCGGAGGCGGAGGCGTCGCGGGCGCTGCCGACATAGGCCAGCTCTGCACCGAGGTAGCTGCGGCTGCCGAGGATGGCGCGCGCGTCCCAGTAGCCGCCGGTCCCGAAGGTGTCGCGCGTCTCCTGACGAGAGAAGCCGGTGACGCCGCCGCCCAGCTGGAAGGCGAAGCCGGTCGGAACGAGCGGCTTGCCCGCCAGTGATCCCGAGCGCGCGACCGTCGCGGCGGGGTCGGCCGGACTGGGCGTGCTCCCGTCGCCGTCCCACTGCTGGGCCAGCGCCGGCGCTGCAGCGAACAGCCCGGAGATTGCGATGCCGGTGATGAACGTCGAGGTCTTCATGGCTGCGATCCTTTCTGCTTTCGACTCGCCGCCGCTCACTGGCGGCAGCATCTCGCTCACAGTGCGAGCGCCGTGCCGCGCGCAGAGGGCGCCGCAACCCGGTCCGCGGCGGCAGACCGGTGCTGCTCTGTTCCCGACAGCTGTCGTCCGATCGCCGACGACCGGCGTCCGGGCGCTGGCCGCGGCGCGGGGATCTCGCGGTCAGGACGACGGCGCGGCGGTTGCAACCCGAGTCGGCGGAATCGCTCGTCACGCACAACCGGAACGGAGCTCGCCATGACCCATCTTCGTGATGCCTTCTCAGCCGCCCTGCTCGGGACCGCGGTGTTCGCGGTCGGTTGCGGCAAGGCGCCGCAGGCGTTCGCGCCACCACCCCCGACCGTCACGGTCGCCGACGTCGAACAACGCGAGGTCCCGGACTGGGACGAGTTCATCGGCCGGCTCGAGGCCGTCGACTCGGTCGAGGTGCGGGCGCGCGTCTCCGGCTACGTCGACCGCGCCGCGTTCAAGGAGGGTACAGAGGTCGGCAAGGGCGACCTGCTGTTCCAGATCGACCCGCGCCCTTACCAGGCCGAGCTGGCCCGCGCGGAGGCAGAGCTGGCGCAGGCGCGAAGCGCCGCCGCGCTGGCCGCCCGCGCGGTGGAGCGGTCGCGGCCGCTGGTCGCCACGGAAGCGATGTCGCGCGAGGAGTTCGACAACCGTGCCGCCGCCGGCGAGCGCGGTGCCGCCGCGGTGCAGGCCGCCGTGGCGGCCGTGGCGAGCGCGCGCCTCAACCTGGAGTGGACGCACGTCCGCTCGCCGATCCGTGGCCGGGTCGGGCGAGCGGAGGTCACGGCGGGCAACCTGGTGCAGGCCGGTGGCCAGCGGCTGACGACCGTCGTATCGCGGGACCCCATCTACCTCTCGTTCGACGCCGACGAACGCAGCTATCTCAAATACATCGCGCGGCGCGCGGCAGGCAGCGGCGAGCGTCGCGTCCCGGTAGAGATGGGGATGGCCAACGAGGACGGCGCATTCCCCCACCGCGGCTTCCTCGACTTCATCGACAACCGCCTCGACCCACGCACGGGCACCGCGCGAGCGCGGGCGATCTTTTCCAACCGTGACGGCATCTTCGCCCCCGGCCTGTTCGCGCGGGTGCGGCTTTACGGCGGCAGCAAGGTCAGCGCCGTCACCGTGGTCGCCGATCGCGCGGTCGGCACCGATCAGGACCGGAAGTTCGTCCTGGTGCTGAAACCCGACAGCACGGTCGAATACCGTCCGATCCAGCTCGGTCGGCTGGTCGACGGCTACCGCGTCGTGACCGCCGGCCTGAAGGCGGGCGACCGGATCATCGTCAACGGGCTACAGCGGGTGCGGCCGGGAATGAAGGTGTCCGCCACCCCCGGGCCGATGTTGGCGCAGGCGCAGCCGAGCGACACCACGACCGCAACCGCGCAGTAGCAAGAGGAGCCCACCATGCGCTTTTCCCGCTTCTTCATCGATCGGCCGATCTTCGCGGCCGTGCTCTCGATCGTCATCCTGCTGGCGGGCGGCGTCTCGATGTTCGGGCTGCCGGTCAGCGAGTACCCGGACGTCGTGCCGCCCTCGATCGTCGTGCGCGCCGTCTACCCGGGGGCCAACCCGCGCGTTCTCGCCGAGGCGGTGGCCACCCCGCTCGAGGAGCAGATCAACGGTGTCGAGAACATGCTCTATTTCTCGTCGCAGGCGACGGCCGACGGTGTCCTCAACCTGACCGTGACCTTCCGGGTCGGAACCGACGTCGACCTGGCGCAGGTTTCGGTCCAGAACCGCGTCAGCCAGGCGCTGCCGCGCCTGCCCGAGGAGGTTCGCCAGCTGGGCGTCACGACGGTCAAGAGCTCGCCCAACATCACGATGGTCGTGCACCTGGTGTCCCCCGACAACCGGTACGACATGATCTACCTGCGCAACTACGCGCTCCTGCAGGTGAAGGACGCCCTGGCCCGCATCCCGGGCGTCGGCCAGGTGACCACCTTCGGGGCGGGTGACTACGCGATCCGGGTCTGGCTCGACCCGCACAAGGTCGCGGCCCGCGGCCTCTCCGCCGGCGACGTCGTCGCCGCGATCCAGGAGCAGAACGTGCAGGTGGCGGCCGGCGTGGTGGGCGGCATGCCGATGAACCAGCCCGTCGACTACACGCTGACCGTCAACGCGCGCGGCCGCCTGACCAGCGAGGAGCAGTTCCGGGACATCGTCATCAAGACCGGCGCCGACGGTCAGATCACCCGGCTCGGCGACGTGGCGCGCGTCGAGCTGGGGTCGGGCAGCTACACCCTGCGATCGATGCTGGACAACAAGGACGCGGTCGCGATGGCCATCTTCCAGGCGCCGGGATCGAACGCCCTGCGCGTGTCGAGCAGCGTCCGCGACACGATGAAGGAGCTGTCGCGCAACTTCCCGCAGGGCGTCGCCTACCAGGTGGTGTACGACCCCACCACCAACGTCCGCGAGGGGATCCGCGAGGTGGCCAAGACGTTGTTCGAGGCGATCTTGCTGGTCGTCGTGGTGGTCGTGCTGTTCCTGCAGACCTGGCGGGCCTCGGTGATCCCCCTGGTGGCGGTGCCGATCTCGATCGTCGGAACCTTCGCCGTGATGCTGGCGTTTGGCTTCTCGATCAACACGCTGTCGCTGTTCGGACTGGTGCTGGCGATAGGCATCGTCGTCGACGACGCCATCGTGGTGGTCGAGAACGTCGAGAGAAACATCGAGGCGGGCCTGTCGCCGCGCGACGCGAGCCACCAGGCCATGCGCGAGGTGAGCCGCCCCATCGTCGCCATCGCGCTCGTCCTGTGCGCGGTGTTCGTTCCCGTCGCCTTCGTCAGCGGGCTGACCGGCCAGTTCTACCGACAGTTCGCGCTGACCATCGCGTTCTCGACGATCATCTCGGCCCTGAACTCCTTGACGCTGTCGCCCGCGCTGAGCGCCATCCTGCTGCGCCCGCACGGCACGCCGCCCGATCGCCTGACCCGTGTCATCGACCTCCTGTTCGGCTGGCTGTTCCGCCTGTTCAACCGCGTCTTTCGACGCGGCTCCCACGGCTACGGTGGGGTCGTCGGACGCGTGATCCGACGGCGTGGTCTGGTGCTGGCCGTGTACGCGGCGCTGGTGGCCGTGACCGGCTTCAGCTTCTCGCGCCTGCCGAGCGGCTTCGTCCCGGCGCAAGACAAGCAGTACCTGATCGCCTTCGCCCAGCTGCCGGACGCGGCGACGCTGGACCGGACCAGCGCCGTCGTGCGGAAGATGGCCGAGATCGGCCTCAAGCAACCAGGCGTCGCGGGCGCCGTTCAGTTCCCCGGTCTCTCCATCAATGGGTTCGTCAACGCGACGAACGCGGGCGTCATCTTCTTCACGCTGGCACCGTTCGACGAGCGTCGATCGCCCGAGCTCGCGGGTGGCGCCATCGCCGGCGCCCTCAATCGCAGCTTCGGCGCCATCCAGGACGGCTTCGTGGCGGTGTTCCCACCGCCCCCGGTGAACGGCCTGGGCGTGGTTGGCGGCTTCAAGATGCAGCTCGAGGATCGCGCGGGCCTGGGTGAGGGGGAGCTGGCCAAGGCCACCCAGGCGATGATGGCCCGCGCCTATCAGACCCCTGAGCTGGCCGGCGTGTTCTCGAGCAACCGCGTCGACGTTCCCCAGCTGGACGTCGATGTCGATCGCGAGAAGGTCAAGCAGGCGGGGGTCTCGATCACCGATCTGTTCCGGACGATGCAGGTCTACCTCGGATCGGTCTACGTGAACGACTTCAACCGGTTCGGCCGCACTTACCAGGTGATCGTCCAGGCTGATGCGCCCTACCGCGCCACGGCGGAGAACATCGCTGGGCTCGAGGTGCGAAATGGGCAAGGCGAGATGGTGCCGCTCGGGTCGCTCTTGCGGGTCATGCCCTCGCGCGGCCCGGACCAGCAGCTCCACTACAATGCCTATCCTGCCGCTGACCTGAACGGGGGCCCCGCTCCCGGGGTCAGCTCGGGGCAAGCGGTGGCGGCGATGGAGCGGGTGGCGGCGGAGACGCTTCCGAACGGCATCGGCTACGAGTGGACCGACCTGACCTACCAGCAGCGGGTGGCGGGCAACACCACGGCGCTGGTCTTCGTGCTCTGCGTGCTGCTGGTGTTCCTGGTGCTGGCGGCGCAGTACGAGAGCTGGTCACTGCCTGCGGCCGTCATCCTGATCGTGCCGCTCTGCCTGATGTCCGCGGCGGTGGGGATCTGGCTGACCGACGGCGACAACAATGTGTTCACGCAGATAGGCTTCCTGGTCTTGATCGGGCTGGCCTGCAAGAACGCCATCCTGATCGTCGAGTTCGCGCGCGAGCTGGAGCGGCAGGGCCGCACGCCCATCGAAGCGGCAGTCGAATCGGCGCGCCTCCGGCTGCGGCCGATCCTGATGACGTCGTTCGCGTTCATCATGGGGGTGGTCCCGCTGGTCCTCTCCCACGGCGCTGGCGCGGAGATCCGCAAGGCGATGGGCGTCGCGGTGTTCGCGGGGATGCTCGGCGTGACCGTGTTCGGTCTGATTCTGACGCCGGTGTTCTACGTGCTCGTCCGCCGGCTCGGCGCGCGGGCGACGTTGCCGGCGACCGAACCGGCCGCCTCGCCGCTGCATGTCGCCGCCCAGGGCTGAGGCTTCGTGCCTCCTCGGGGTCAGCAGGCGCCCGGCAGATCGACCACCGCCCGGGTCCCGCCCTGGTCGCGCGACTCGAACTGCAGCGTGCCGCCGTGCGCGCGGATGGTCCTGCTTGCGAGGGCGATGCCGAACCCCGAACCGAAGGGCCGCGCCGAGCGGACCACGCCCCCCACCCCGGCGAGCACGTGGGCCGGCATCCCCTTCCCCGCGTCCTCGATGACCCACCGATGGCCCCCACCCGGCGCGAGGCGTGCGTCGACGCGAACGCTCTGCCCGGCGGGACTGGCGTCGATCGCGTTCCCGATCAGGTTCACCAGGACCTCGGCCAGCGCGCTCGCGTCGCCGCGCGTGCGGCCGCCGGCGCAGCTCACGACCAGGCTGACCGCGGCCGCTTCGGCGCGGTCGCGCACGAGCTCTCGGGCGGCCCCCAGCAACTGGCCCACGTCCACCTCTTCGAGCTCCGCGGCTGCCGCTGCGGCGGATTCCCTCATCTCATCGTTCAGCAGGGTCACCAACCGCGTGGCTGCCGCCTCGAGCCGCTCGAACCGCTCGCGCTGGAGCGGCGGAAGATCCGGTGCGGCCAGGCGAGCGATCGCCAGGATGACGGCGGCGCAGTTCTTCTGGGCGTGGGCCCGCGCGGCGACTCGGGCCGCGGCGACTCCCGGCAACTCTGATTCAGCAGCTACGACGGGCGTGATCTCCAGACCGTAACCGGACCCGGCTCGCACGATGGCCATCCTTTCGATCAGGAAGACGATCGAGGGAGGCCGAATTCGACATCACCGCGAGAGAAAAGCGCGTCGCGCGCGAGAAAAGATGCGTCGTGGCAACCTCAGCCTCCACCGCCGGACAGCGCGCGAAGCAGGGCTTCGAGCTTGCCGTGGAAGAACATGCCGCCCGCGAAGGGCAACGCCGCCCACAGGACGATGCCCGCCAGGTCGTAAAGGAAGAAGACCCCGAACGGAACCTGGCGAGCTCCGGCCACGGGCACGATGAGTTGAGCGCCGCCCGGCAGGAATCTCACCACCAGGAGCGCTCGCAAGCCCCAGCGCTCGAACCACCCGCCGCTTCGCTGCGTCGGCTCGGCCGGGCGCGCCTTCGACCGCCGCCGGAAGAGGCGCCGCACCGCGGGCCCGAAACGGCGGCCGAGCAGGAACCAGATGGCGTCTGCGATCGCGGCCGCCACGACCGTCGCCGCGGCCACCCGGACGGGAGACAGCAAACCCTTGGCGGCGAGGCTACCCGACAGGAACAGCACGGGCTCGGCCGGGAGGGGAACTCCGATCTGCTGCACGAACACGTTCGCGAACACCAGCGACGCCCCGTGCCGGACCAGATGTTCGGCGATCGGCTGCATGCTGCTTGTCGCAGCAACTGGCGTGCCGGGGTCGAGCGGCCGGATTGGCGGTCGTCGCAGCCGCGCCGACCTGTCGGGTTTCCAGCGGCACCTGCCGGCGAAGCAGCACCGTGCCCGCGACCGACCCGCGAGAAACCCGCGGGCCGATCCGCGCGGCAGCGACGGCACCGCGGTTGCTACGCGGAGGCTCGTGCAAACGTCAGCCCTCCCCGGTCGAGAATCCGAGCTTCCATCTCCGACGCGCCCGAAGACCTCCTCGGCGCTGGCGCGGACGCACGTTCTGTACGTCCAACCGTCCGAGCTGTTCGGCGGCGCCGAACGTCAGGTCGCTGCCCTGCTGCCGCAGCTTCAGAACCAAGGTGTCGCCGTGACCGCCCTCGTCGGACCCGGACGCACCATCGTCGACTGGTTGCGCGACGCCGGCGTGAAGGACATCGTCCACTCGTCGGCGTTCCCGCGCGATCACTCGGACGCCCGCGGGTTCGGATGGCTCGCGCGCTCGCAGGAATTCGTGACGAGCGCTCGCCTCATCGGACGCGAGGTGGAGGCCCTGATCGACGGCCGTGGCATCGACTTGGTCGTCGCCGGGATGGCCTATTCCTGGGTGTCAGCGACGCCCGCGGCCCGCCGGAAGCGCGTCCCGGTGATATGGCGCGCGGGGGGGATGGAGCTGTCGGCCCTCGAGCGCCTGCTCCTCAAGGGTTGGGCGCGGCGCAATCCCCCGGACGCGCTCATCGCGAACGGCGAGGGTGTGCGCGCCATGTTTGCGCCTCTCATTCCGGCGCCCGCCCACGTGGTCCGCAACGGCGTCGATACCACCTTGTTCTACCCGGGCGCCGCGCCCGGCGCCTTTCGTCGCGGGAGTGACCGGGTGGTCGGGTTCGCGGGCCGGTTGGTTCCGCAGAAGCGGCCGCAGGACTTCCTCGCCATGGCGGCCCGGATCGCCTCGCACCACCCAGGCATCCGGTTTCTGGTGGCGGGCGACGGGAGCCGCCGCCGGCGGTACGAGAAGCTGGCGGCCAGGCTGGGCCTCGCCGGCCGGGTCGACTTCTTGGGGATGGTGCAGGACGTTCGCACGTTCTACGCGTCCTGCGATCTCCTGGTGCTGCCGTCGCGGTCAGAGGGCTCACCCAACGTCGTCCTGGAGGCGATGGCGATGAAGCTGCCGGTCGTTGCCTCGAACAGCACGGCGACACGCGAGGTGGTCAGTCACCTGGAGGACGGCTTCTTGTTCCCGGTCGGCGACGTCGATGCCCTGACCGATGCGGTGGAGCTCGCGCTTGGCGCTCCGGAATTGGGCCGGGCCCTCGCGGCGCGGGCCCTCGCCAAGATCCAGGGACCGCTCAGCGCCGGTGCCAGCGCGACCACCCTCTCTCGCGTCCTCGAGAGCGTTCTCAGACCGGCAGACGGCAGGCACCCGGCGCTCGCAACCGCAAGGGCGGGGGCCTTGGCCGCGGCAGGTGGCTACTAGAATTCCCATGGCCGGTGACGGAGATCGATTGCGGGCCCCGCTTCCCGTTCGCAGACCGCGCGAGGTGCTGGCCGTTGCATCCCTCCTGGTGGTCGCTGCCGCGGCGCTCGCTTCACGCCTGTCCGTCAAGGCCGATCTGACCCACCTGCTCCCGCCAGGGGCGGCGTCGGTGCGCGACCTCGACGAGGTTCAGCGCCGGGCGCAGGCGTTCGGTAATCTGCTGGTGGGCATCGACGCCGAGGACCCCACCGCCCGCGCCGAGGCAGCGCGCGGGCTGGCCTCGCGCCTGCGTTCGCTGGACCCGAGCCTGGTGGCCAGCATCGTCGCCGACGACGGAAGTCTTCGTCGCCACCTGTGGAACAGCCGCTACCAGTACATTCCGATCGAGGATCTCCAGGACGTCCGCGACGACCTGCGACGACGCATCGTCAAGGCGAACCCGCTCTTCGTCGATCTCTCCGATGACGCCGCCGACCAGGGAGATCACCTCGCCGCCCTGCGCGCCCGACTGGACGAGGCGGAGGCGCGCGTCCGTTCGCCCACACCGCTCGTCTCGAAAGACGGGCGGACGCAGATGTTCATCGTTCGGGCGACCTTCCCCTCGACGGACGCGGCGAAGTCGCGGCAGCTGAACGACTTCGTGCAGGCGGCCATCGCGGCCACCCGCGCGACCGCCCCGCCCGGCGTGCGGATCGGTACGACAGGCGACATCGCGACGGCCGTCGTCGAGCAGAACGCCATCGTGCGCGGGATGACGCTGGCCACCCTGATCACGACCGTGGTCGTGGCCCTGGCGCTGCTGCTCTACTACCGTTCGCTGGCGGCGCTCGCCGCGATCTTCGGGGCGCTGGGCGTGGGGACCGTCGCCACGCTCGCTTTCGCGCGACTCTCCGTCGGATATCTGAACAGCGCGACCGCGTTTCTGATCTCCATCGTCATCGGAAACGGCATCAACTTCCCGATGTTGGTCGTGGCGCGCTACCTCGAGGAGCGCCGTCGAGGGATTCCGGCCGCGGGCGCGGTGGCGCGGGCCACGACGACCACCCTCAGGGGAACGACGACCGCGGCGCTGACCGCCTTCGTGGCCTACGGATCGTTGATCGTCACCGACTTCCGGGGCTTCCGCGACTTCGGCATCATTGGCGCCGTCGGCATGCTGCTCTGCTGGGCCGCCGCCTACTCGGTCGCGCCGGCCCTGCTGACGGTCCTGAGCTGGCGGGGGCTGTTCGACCGGGTGGCGCCCGAACCGTCGCTCGGGCGGCGCCTGGCGGCCCTGGTCCCGCGGCGCTCGCGTCCGGTCGTCGGTGCCCTCATGATTCTGGGGCCCGTCATGCTCCTGCTGGCGGGGCGATACTTCGCGTCCGATCCGTTCGAATACAACCTGGGCAACCTTCGCGCCAGCAGCGCCGAGGCCCGCCAGGCGCGCTTCTGGCAGACCAAGCTGGATGCGGCGTTCGGGCAAGGTATCTCCGGCGGGTTCGTCGTCGCGGTAGAGCGGCCCGAGGACGCCCTCCCCCTGGCGAGCAAGCTGAGGGCGCTCGGCGGCACCACCACGCGCGGGAGTGGGCCGCTACTCTCGCGGGTCTCGTCACTGAACGACCTCTTGCCTGCCGACCAGGAGCGGCGGTTCGCGCTGCTGCAGGAGATCCGCCGGATCATCGATCGACACGCCGACGAGTTGCCGGAAGCGACCGCGGCGGAGGCCCGTCGCCTGCGTCCCCCGGACGGTCTGCGGCCGCTCGGCCCGGCGGACGTCCCGGCCGAGCTCGGGCTGCTCTACACCGAGAAGGACGGCCACCGCGGTCGACTGATGTTCGCCAACACCGCGCCGGCCGTGAACGGCTGGGACGGGCGCGACCTGAAGACGGTTTCCCAGCGGATTCGCTCGCTCGATCTCCCCCCCGGTACACGGATCGCGGGCAGCGCCTTCGTGTTCGCCGACATGATCGAGGCGATCCGGCGCGACGGGCCGACCGCGACCCTGGTCGCGCTCATCGGCGTGCTCATCGTGATCGCCCTGACGATGGGCGTGGGCCGCCACGGTCGCCTCACCGCGCTCGCCGCCGTCTTCGGAACGACCGCGATGCTGGCGCTGTCCTCGCTGGCGGGCGTGAAGATCAACTTCCTCGACTTCGTCGCCCTGCCGCTCACGCTGGGAATCGGGACCGACTACGCCGCGAACGTGCTCAGTCGCGCCCGCGAGGAAGCCTCCGACGCCACCAGGCGAGCCATGCTCACGACCGGCGGCGTCGTGGTGCTCTGCTCGTTCACCACGATCGTCGGCTACGCCTCGCTGCTGGCCGCCCAGAACGCGGGTATCCGTTCGTTCGGCCTGGCGGCGATGCTTGGCGAGCTGACCTGCGTCGTCGCCGGCGTTTGGGTTGCGCCGGTCCTGCTCGAGGTACTCGAGCAGCGGGCGGGATCGCGGCCGGCTCCGGCGGCCAGGAGATCGTCTCGGTGGCAACAGGCCCTGATGCTGGTGGGTGCCGTCTTCTTCGTGGTGATGGTCAGGTCGCTGCCGCGTATCGACTGGCGCGCCCTCATTCAAGTGGGTCCGGCGCTACCTCTCGCCGCGGCGGTCTCGCTCGGATGGATGGCGCTGTACGCGCGTGGCCTCCAGGTGGTCCTCGAGCGCCCGGTCCGATGGGGCCGTCTCGTCTACAACCGGGTCATCGGCGAAGCGTACAGCGTGATCACGCCGCTCGCCGACGTGGGCGGCGATCCGGTCAGGGTGATGGATCTCGCGGCCGGGGTCGGCACGTCGGCCGCCGTGCGCGCGATCGTCATCGATCGCCTCGTCTATTCGACGTCGGGGCTCGTCTTCTCCGGCCTCAGCGCGGCGGTGGCCGTCCGGACATTCGCCTGGGACGACCGCATCGAGCGGCTCTTGACCGTGTACTCGCTGGTGGCGCTGGCCGGGGCGACGCTCCTCGCGCTGCTGACGACCAGTCCCGCCGCCGCGCGCGCGATCGCGCGCGTCTTGCGCTTCGCGAAGGTGCACTTGCCCGAGGTCCCGTCCCCGCTGTCGCCTCTGGCATTCGGTCGCGCGCTCGGCTGGCATCTGTTGGGACGGGCCAGCGCATTGGTAGAGATCGCGCTTCTGCTCGTGGTGCTCGGGCAACCGCTCCGCCTCGCCGCCCTCATCGCCGCCGGCGCCATCGTCTCCATCGCCGGCATCGTCTTCTTCTTCATTCCAGGTGGCCTGGGCGTGAACGAAGGTGCGGCGGTCTTGGCGATGACACTCAGCGGGTACAGCGAATCCGTCGGGCTGGCGATAGGACTTGCCCGCCGCGTTCGCCAGCTCCTGCTGGCGGGCGCCGGGGTCCTCATGACGATGCTCTGGCGTCCGGGGCGGGGCGGGGACCACCAGGCGAGGCCGCCCGTCGACATCGCGAGCCGCGAGACCGCCACCGACGGCATTTGATCCGGGCACTTGAACGATGTCACTTGCGGAGTGAGCGCTCACTCAGTTAGATAATGCACATGGTCCGCGCGGCTCCGCTGTCTCCCGATGCGCGGCGGGCGAGCATCATCGCGGCCACGTTGCCGTTGCTGCGCATGTACGGGCGCGAGGTCACGACGTCACAGATCGCGCTGGCGGCCGGCGTGGCGGAGGGGACCCTGTTCCGCGTGTTTCCCGACAAGGAGGCGCTGATCAGCGCGGCGGTCGCGAGCGTGTTCGATCCGACCGCGGGCGAGGCCGAGGTCGCTCGGATCGATCGGGCGCTGCCGATGCGCGACAAGCTCATCACCGCGATCGAGATGCTGCAGCGTCGCGTCGGCGAGATCTGGCAGCTGTTCTCGGTGCTGGGCCTCTCGACGCCGCCCGAGGCGCGCCGGGCATCACCGGCGCAGGTGGACGACGCGCGGCTGCGCGCCGCGCTGGCCAGGCTGTTCGAGCCCCACCGCGACGAGATCCGTTGCGCGCCCGAGGAGGCGGCCAGGTTCCTGCGCGCGCTGGCGTTCGCGGGCACGCACCCGCGGCTCACCGACAGACCGATGACCCCGCACGAGATCGTGACGCTGCTGCTGGACGGCATCCGCGCGCGCGACGAGGAGGCCTGATGCTCTGGCGCTTGCTCCGTACCTATCTGGCCCCGTTTCACGCCCAGCTGGGGCTGGTGATGCTGCTGCAGCTCGGCGGCACCATCGCGTCGCTGTACCTGCCGAGCATCAACGGGCACATCATCGACAAGGGCGTCGCGACCGGCGACACCGCGTTCATCCTCGTGCGCGGCGGGATGATGCTGGCGATCGCGGCGGGCCAGATCGCCTGCTCGTTCGGCGCGGTGTACATCGGCGCACGGGTCGCGATGGCTTACGGGCGCGACCTGCGCGCCGGCATCTTTCATCGCGTCGGCAAGCTGTCGGCGCGCGAGGTCGGCAGGTTCGGCGCGCCGTCGCTGATCACGCGCACGACGAACGACGTCCAGCAGGTGCAGATGCTGGTGCTCATGAGCCTGACGATGCTGGTGACGGCGCCGATCATGTGCGTCGGCGGGATCGTGATGGCCTTGCGCGAGAACCTCGGGCTGTCGAAGCTCCTGCTGGTGTGCATCCCGGCGATGGCCGGCAGCGTCGGCCTCATCATCGGCCGGATGATCCCGAAGTTCCGGATCATGCAGCCCAAGATCGACGGCTTGAACCGCGTGCTGCGCGAGCAGATCACGGGCATGCGGGTGGTGCGGGCGTTCGTGCGCGAGCCGGCCGAGGCCGGGCGGTTCGCGGGCGCCAACGACGATCTCACGGCGACCGCGTTGCAGGTCGGCAAGCTGCAGGCGCTGATGTGGCCGACGGTGACGCTGGTGTTCAACGCGTCGAGCGTCGCGCTGTTGTGGTTCGGCAGTCGCCGGATCGCCGACGGCTCGCTGGAGGTCGGCGCGCTCACGGCGTACCTCGGCTACCTGATGCTGATCCTGGTGGGCGTGATGATGGCGTCGTTCATGTCGATCATGATCCCGCGCGCCGCGGTGTGCGCCGAGCGGATCGTCGAGGTGCTCGACACCACGCCGGAGATCGCGCCGCCGGCCGCGCCGGTGGTGCCCGCCGAGCTCACCGGCGCGGTCGAGCTGCGCGGCGTCGAATTCCGCTACCCGGGCGCGACCGCGCCGGTGATCGCCGACATCTCGTTCGTCGCCCGGCCGGGCGAGGTCACCGCGATCATCGGCTCGACCGGCGCGGGCAAGACCACCCTGCTCGACCTCGTCCCGCGGCTCTCCGACGCGACGACCGGCGCCGTGCTGGTCGACGGGGTCGACGTCCGCCAGCGCGAGCCCGAGGAGCTGTGGGCGCGGATCGGCATGGTGCCGCAGCGGTCGTACCTGTTCACGGGCACGGTCGCCTCGAACCTCCGGTTCGGCAACCCCGACGCGACCGACGAGCAGCTGTGGGCCGCGCTCGAGCTCGCGCAGGGCGCGGACTTCGTGCGCGCGATGCCGCAGCAGCTGGAGACGCCGATCGCCCAGGGCGGCACCAACGTCTCGGGCGGCCAGCGCCAGCGGCTGGCGATGGCCCGGGCGCTGCTGCGCGAGCCGGCCGTGTTCCTGTTCGACGACTCGTTCTCGGCGCTCGACCTGGCGACCGAGGCGAGGCTACGCGCGGCGATCGCGCCGCGGCTCGCCAAGGCGACCGTCATCCTCGTCGCGCAGCGGGTGGCGAGCATCCGGCACGCGCAGCAGATCCTGGTGCTCGACGCCGGCAAGCTGGTCGGCAAGGGCACCCACGCGCAGCTCGTCGCGACCTGTCCGCCGTACGCGGAGATCGTCGAATCGCAGACGGAACAGGAAGATGAGGTGGCGGCATGAGCGCCGACCGACCCTCGCCGCCCGCGCAGCGCCCGGCTGGCCCCATGATGCGTGGCCCAATGGGCGGGATGACGGGCCCGCCGCAGAAGGCGAAGAACTTCAAGGGCGCGGGGCGCCGGCTGCTCGGCCTGCTCGTGCCGCATCGGGGGCTGGTGATCGCGGTGCTCGCCTGTTGCACCGTCGCGGTCGCCTTCGCCGTGTCGGGCCCCAAGATCCTCGGGCGCGCCACCGACGTCATCTTCAAGGGCTTCCTCGGCACGCGCACCGCCGGCGCGAATCCGACCGCGCTCGCGCAGGTGATGCACGTGCGGGCCGGGCGGGGCATCGACTTCGGCGAGCTCGCCGAGGTGCTGGCGCTCGCCATGGCCCTCTACGCGGGCTCCGTCGTGTTCATGTGGCTGCAGGGCTACATCCTCACGCACCTCGTCCAGCGCGTCGTCAACCGGCTGCGCGCCGA
>Ga0070734_10002485_pt1 | contig 22153 bp, 20 predicted proteins | sample Coa_R1_8_FD_66444 | JGI IMG/M metagenome (GOLD analysis project Ga0070734, IMG submission 66444) | Surface soil microbial communities from Centralia Pennsylvania, which are recovering from an underground coalmine fire - Coalmine... | ecosystem: Environmental > Terrestrial > Soil > Unclassified ...
TTGTATACGTGCGACAGCAGTTGCATCATGCATGCTCCGCTTATCCCAAAACCGTCCTAACACGGATAGATCAATTCGGCGAAGTTATTTTTTCGCGGGCCCTAAGGACTCCGATAGGAGAATATTGCCCGGCTTCAAGTCTCGGTGGACGATGCCGTACTCGTGTGCCATAAGGATGGCACAGGCTATCAGTTCCACAAGGTGGGCCGAGAGACGCGCTGGCTGCGGAGTGCTGGCCAACCGCTGCGCCAGTGTGCCGCCGTCCACGAACTCCAAGGCCAGGTAAGGGCAATTGCGTGTTTGGCCAAACTCGTGGATCTGAACGATGTGCGGATGCTGTAACCGCGCTGCTGCTTCGGCCTTGGCCTGGAAACGGGCGCGCTCCTTTTTGCCGCTGTAGCTTTCGGTGAGGAGCATTTTCAGGGCGACGATGCGATTTAGGCTGATTTGCCGAGCCTTGTACACCACTCCCATGCCGCCACGGCCCAGAAAGCCGAGAATTTGATACCCCGGAATCTCCGGAAAGTCGTCCGCACCGATCCGGGCGTCAGGGAGGTTTGGATCGATGACGTGGCCGGCGACGGCCAGGCCGGGAAATCGACCATCCTATTCCGCCAGCGGTGGTCGGTCGCCGAAGCGGTGCCGGACGCGATATTCCTGTTCCAACAGTCGCCGCATGAGGACGGGCTGGTTCAGGCAGGGAAAACGTGCCAGGTAACTTTCCACCGAGGCCGGCCGAACGCCGGACCCCGGTCCCCACGCTTTCCACCCAAATTCCAGCTCGATGTGAACCAGTTCCTCCAGCGTCGCCAGGTAGTGCGGCTGATCGGAGGCCGGCAAAAAGTCTTCGATGGCTTGCGGCCGCTCTTGGTACCACGCAGCCTCGAAGCGGCGGCGCGCGTCCTCATCAATCGTGATGACGGAAAGTGATTCCGCGGTCATGAGATCGAGACCCGGAAGGGACCAATGGTTCGCTCAAAGGGAACTTCTGCCGTTCCCTGGGGCCGTTTGACGGAAACCAAGCCTACCACAGCAGTTCCGCAAAAGCAACGGCGTGACGATTTCGGCCAGGCGACGTCGCTTTGGCTGTTTGGATCCTGTCATGAATAATCTTGGCCGGTTTTGGCCTCCATCGGCAATTACAGAAGTGAGACGCCCCCTGGCAGGCAATCAGTCGCAGTCCCATAACGAGGAGTTCCCATGAAACGGTTTGTAACAGATTGGTTCACGAGCGGCCGCAAGCAGCGGGCATCGCGCACATCACTTCTCCAACGACACCGAGCAAACTTGCGGCTGGAATGCCTGGAAACAAGGCAGCTTCTGTCGGCAACGCACATGGCATTTATTGCCGTGGATCCGAACGGCGCTGCCACGGTGGCCTCGGTATACGAGGACGGCCAAATTGTGGGCGGCACGCACGCCAACATCACCGACCTGTTCTTCAGCCCGGACGGCCAGCACCTGGCGTTCATCGCCTATGATCCGAACGGCGCTACGACCGTGGCCGCCGTCTACGAGGATGGCAAAATCCTCGGTGGAACGCACAAGGACATCAACAACGCGGCCATCGGTTTCAGCCCCGATAGCCAACACCTGGCGTTTATTGCCTATGATCCCAATGGCTCCGCGACCGTGGCTTCGGTATACGAGGATGGCCAGATCCAGGGCGGAACACACCAGGACATCAACGCCTACTCCATTCAATTCAGCCCAGATAGCCAGCACCTGGCGTTCATCGCTTATGATCCCAATGGTTCGTCCACGGTGGCTTCGGTGTACGAGGACGGCAAAATCATGGGCGGAACGCACCAGGACATTAACGACGTGGCCATCGGTTTCAGCCCGGACAGCAAGCACTTCGCATTTATCGCCTACGATCCCAACGGCTCCTCCACGGTCGCCTCGGTCTACGAAGACGGGCAAATCGTGGGCGGAACGCACGAAGACATCGATGTCTACTCCCTGCAATTCAGTCTGAATAGCCAGCACCTGGCGTTCATCGCCTATGATCCGAACGGCGCTTTGACGGTGGCTTCGGTGTACGAAGACGGCAAGATGGTGGGTGGCACGCACGCGGATATCGACGATTTCTCCGTCCAGTTTAGTCCGGATAGCCAACACCTGGCGTTCATCGCCTATGATCCCAATGGTGCTTCCACGGTTGCCTCGGTGTACGAGGACGGCCAGATCCAAGGCGGCACGCACGAGGACGCCACCGATCTCGTCTTTGGTTCGGACAGCAAGCATCTGGCGTTTATCGCCTATGATCCCAATGGCGCGTCGACCGTGGCTTCCGTGTACGAGGATGGAAAAATCGTGGGCGGGACCCACGCGGATATCAATGAGTTCTCGCTGCTATTCAGCCCGGATGGCGAACACCTGGCGTTTATTGCTTATGATCCCAATGGTGCGTCTACGGTGGCTTCGGTCTACCGGGATGGCGAAATCCAGGGTGGAACCCATGAGGATATCGATGTCATTGCCTTGCAATTCAGCCCGGACAGCAAACACCTGGCGTTCATCGCCTATGACCCCAATGGTTCCTCGACCGTCGCTTCGGTGTACGAAGATGGCCAAATCCAGGGAGGCACGCACGAAGATATCAATGTGTTCTCCCTCCAATTTAGCCGGGACAGCCAGCATCTGGCGTTTGTTGCCTATGATCCGAATGGTGCTTCCACCGTGGCCTCGGTGTATGAGGATGGCAAAATCGTCGGCGGAACGCACCAGGACATCAACGTCGATTCCTTGCAGTTCAGTCTGAATAGCCAGCATCTGGTGTTTGTCGCCTACGATCCCAATGGCACTTCCACGGTGGCCTCGGTGTATGAGGATGGCCAAATTCAAGGGGGAACCCACCAGGACATCAACGTCGCCTCGCTCCAATTCAGCCCGGATAGCCAGCACCTGGCGTTCACCGGCTATGATCCCAACGGCGCTTCGACCGTGGGCTCTGTCTATGAGGATGGCAAAATCGTGGGCGGAACCCACGCGGATATCGCGGACGTTCAGTTCAGTTCGGAGAATGATCACCTGGCGTTCATTGCCTTTGATCCCAACGGCGCTTCGACCGTCGCTTCGGTGTACGAAGATGGGCAGGTCGTGGGTGGAACGCACATGAACATCTTGGACCTCGAACTGACCTAAAGACCGCACCGGATCCTGAAATCTACAAGCCGGATGCGCGACGAAGGCCCTTCGCTGGTGCGTCCGGCTTGTCGGTCTGATACGGGCTCGGGTTGAACGAGTCCGTTTTTTGTTTCCCGGCGGTTCTGCGAACCGTCGTGAAACCGGGACCGACGCAACCAGCCATCTTCCGCCTTAGAATGTTTGCATTTCTCCGGTCTCCTGCAGCATAATAGCCGGATCATCCCCCCATGGAGAGGTAGCCCACCATGGACATGATTCTGCTGGACTGGACGCGGATGGGACGGGCCTACTGCATTGCCGGAGCCGTGTGGCAGGATCAGCAGTGGCGCATTGTCCGTCCATTGCTCACGAACTTTCGCCAAGGGCCGGTTCGTACCGTTGGTTGGTCCGCGTACCTGTTGGATGGCCATGTCCGGTGGGAGATTATGGAACTCATCGGACCGCAGCCGGCTACGCCGGAGCCACCCCACGTGGAAGACCTCTGGGTCCGCTCCCTGAGGTTCCGAGGTGCCACTGCTTCGTTGGAGCAACGCCGGGCGATCTTGACCACCACCCTGCCCAGAGCGGGTGAATCGCTCTTCGGGTCCGATCTCGCCACCACCCGGACGGCCGTTTATCAGCGGCCCGGCACCGGGGCGCGCAGCCTGGCCACGCTACTTGTGCCATCTGACTCCATTCATTTTGTCGGGGTGTGGCGCGAAGGCTGTGCGGAGCCTGACATCCGAGCGTCCCTAACGCTGCCTGACTGGGGAAATCGATCGCTTCCGGTCAAGGATCATCACCTGCTGCGGAAGGCCGAACAGGCCGGCCCCGACATCGAACAGCGCATCCAGTTCCTGACCGCTGCCGTGCAGCGCATGGGTGACCCGGTGGCCGTCCGGCTTGGCTTGTCCCGTCCCTTCGTAGGCCGGTCCGACCTGCCCGGCATGTGCTGGGTCATGGCGGATGGCTTTTTCTCCCTGATGGATCCGCAACCCTGAGGTTTATGACATACACCATCCAGGATGCCATTGCCCATTTGCTGTGCCGGCTGAACGAGGTATTGCAGCGGCTAGAGAAGAGTACCTCGAGCGTCGAGGATCCCAACAAGCCTTTGGCCGACCTACTGGACTCCATGGCGATGGTGGAGTGGCTAGCCGTCGTGGCCGAAGATCATCGCATAAGCTTGGCGGCGATCGAGGAATGCCTTGGCCGTAGGATCGGCACAATCGCCGAAATGGCCGCCCAGCTCCACTCGGCCGGCTGGGTACCCAACAGCACGAACAACCCACGAAGGGCACCGTCCCTGGTGGCACCTGTTCCGCCGGCTTCGGTTCGCCCCTGCTGGCTTGTGAGGACGAGCGTCCAGCTTCCCGACAGCATCGAATCCGCCGCATCGATCAACGCAAAGCTTCAGCGGCCGGCGGGTTGGCTGGAGCGGCATGCCGGGATCCACCAACGGCGGATCTGGGCAGACCAAGATTCCCTGGCTGCCGCCAGCCAGGCGGGCTCTGCCTGTCTGGAACAGGCGCGCTGGCCAACGGAGAAGGTGGGGGCGCTACTGGTCACTTCGGAAGCCCCGCCGCTGCTGACCGGAATGGCGGCTAACTTGAACCACCGGCTGCGCCTCGAGCCCCATGCGCCGGCCATCGAAATCGGCGGCGCCTGCACGGGCTTCTTGGCCGCGTTCCGAATTGCACAGGGGCTGCTCGATCAGGTCGGCTCGGTTCTCGTGATTGCTGTGGAGGCCGCCACGCGCTATCTGCACGTGCAACCTGGACCGGCCGGCGAGGACGCCGCTCTGTTCGGGGATGGAGCGGCGGCTTGCCTGCTCTGTAGGGACCCCCAAGGCGTCGATGCCGTTCCAGTTGGCCCCGTCGTGCTTGGCGCGGATGGGAGCAGTGCGGGATTGCTGCAGGCGGAGCTTCTCCAAAACGGCGTGGAATTTCGGATGCGCCGGTTCGAATTGGCCAGCCGGGCGGTGGAGGCCATGGCACGCAGTGTCCGAGAACTGGCCGGCCGACATGGACTTTCGATCTCCGATCTGGACGCGATTGTCGTCCATGGCGGCAATGGCCGGCTGCCAGGACTGCTGGCACGCAAGCTGGGGCTGCCGCCGGAGCGGATCTGGAGTGCAACCCCACAGACCGGCAATCTTGGCTCGGCGTCTCTGCCGGTCGCCTGGGCCGCGCACCCGCTGCCGAAGGGCCGATCCATTTGGACCGCGGTGGGGGCGGGTTTGATGTGGGGGGCGGTAATGCTTGGAAATCCGGATGCTTAGCGCCCGAGATCCGGCTGAACCAGCGGGATGGCCTTGCCGAGAGTGCGCTGCAACACCGCCTCCGCAGCAAGATAGCCGCTCCGCACAGCCCCTTCCATGGTGGCAGGCCAACCGGTCGCCGTCCAATCGCCGGCAAGCAGCAAATTGGATAACGGCGATACCTGTCCCGGCCGCCACTGGTCGACCCCTGGCACAGCGCTAAATGTCGCCCCGTGTTCCGTCACCACACGAGCGCGGCGGAGAGCGGCCGGTACCGCACGGGGGAACAACTCGGCCAGCTCCCGAACGATCCGCCGTTCGACCTCGTCGTGTCCCAGGCCGCGGAACTGTCGCGATGCACTCACCACCACCTGAACATAGTGCTCGCCGGGGGCAACCTCGCCCCGGTTAAAGAGCCATTGACCCACGCAGTCCACCAACACGACGTGCGGCAAATGCAGGATTGGTTGGTCGTACCATAAATGGACGCTGGTGATCGGCGAACTCTCCAACTGCTTCAGGCCACGGAAGACAGGATGGCTTTCGCCGACTTCGGCCGGCAGCAGGTCCAGCACCCGCTCGAACGGCACGGCTGCCAGGTACCAATCCGCTTGCAGCACTTCCCCCGTGCGGAGTTCCAGGTGATCCACGTGCCGTTCGCTGGCGGCGAGGATCTTCGCGGCGCAATTCAATCGGAGTCGGACTCGGTTCTCATCCAGTGCACGGCGCAGTTCTTCGCCGTACAACCGGCCGAGGGGAACACTCGGCAGGGACACTTCGAAACCCCGGCGATGCCGAAGAAAACCATCCACGAACACCTTGCGTGCATACTGCAAGCCGATGCGTTCGGGCGTTTCGTTGAGGGCACTGGTCAAGACGACACCCCAGAAGCGGTCCACGGTCCGCGGCGTTTGCCGATGAGCGGTGAGCCAAGCGCGGAAGGGCGGATCTGCATCCGGCGATGTTCGCTGGAGACAGGTCAACCCCCAGGCGATGCGCAGCTTTTCTTGCAAGCTAAGGTAGTGGACTGCCCAAAAACTCCGCGCCAGGTGAAAGGGCGGCGGCAGCGGGTCGGCCCGAAATCGGCTCTGTCGGCCGTCGGGGGTTATGAAGTTCAGGCAGGGCTGGGGCTGGAGGAAATGTTCGATGCCGACCGTGCGGCAAAAATGGGCAAAGTTGGTGCAGCAGCCCATGCTGACATGCTGACACGTATCGATCAGTTGGCCACTGGCCGTATCGTGAAACGATCCGGCCCGGCCGCCCAATCGGCCGCGCGCTTCCAGTACGGTAATCTCAAAACCGTAAGGGGCCAGGGCTGTGGCTGCCGCCAGGCCAGCCAGGCCGCCCCCGATGATCACGACCGTCTCAGCCATCGGTCCCAACCCATCCCAGGCGGGTCGGCACCGCCTGCACGACAAGGCTGAGCTTGCGCCAACGGCTCAGGCTTACTCGGCTACTGAAAACATCGTAATCGCGTTCCTCGATCGTCTCCAACAATCCACGGTACGTGCGGAGCATCACCTGGAAAACGGCTCGGCCGGGCGGCGGCAGGAATCCAGCCAGCGGCAGGGCACTCTCGTAATAACGGCGAGCGCGCTCCACCTGGAAGCGCATCAGCGCTCGAAACTGCTCGTCCCGCTTGCAACGGTACAACTGGTCCAGACCGTAACCAAATCGCTGAAGATCTTCCTGAGGCAAATAGACCCGGCCACGGGTCGCATCCTCGCGAAGATCGCGAAGGATATTGGTGAGCTGAAAGGCGATGCCGGCGCTCTCGGCATAACCTTGGGCCCGCTCGTCCGCGCATCCCCAGATCTGGATGCAGGCCAACCCAACTGCGGAGGCGACCCGGTAACAGTAGCGGTACAACTCGGTGAACGTAGCATAGGAATCCTGGAACAGGTCCATCTCCACTCCATCCAGCACGTCTCGGAGGCGGGAGGCGGGAATGTCATGGACACGCACGGCATGGTGAAAAGCTGGGTGGAGCGGATGGCTGTAGACACCTGCCAGCGCCCGTTCGAACTCGTTCCGCCAGGCCGACAACCGGGCTTGCTTCCCGGCCACCGTACCCGACCCATCGGTCAGATCATCGGAGATGCGCAGAAATGCGTACAGGGCACACATCGCGCGGCGTTGCGGCCCCGGCAGGACGCGAAACGCGGGGTAAAAATTCGCTGCCTCCCGCCGGGCCAAGCGCTCGCAATAGGCATAGGAAGCGGACAACGCCGGAGTCATCGGAGGAGTTCCACGGTGCGATTCCTGGCTGAGGATTTGCCGTTTGCGGCTTCGGAGGAGAACCAAACCGCGTTCCAGCGACGTAGGACCGTCGCACCCAGCAGGGCAGCCTTTTCCCATTTTGCCAGCGTTGGTCGAACGGCCCACACATTGTACCGGCAGCGCTCAATCTTGCGAAGCACGGCCAAGCCTCCGCGGATGAAGAGCTCGATATCAGGGCGAATCTCCAGCGGCACGCGGTCGAGCAGGGGCAGTCCACGGTAAAACAGATCGCGCGTGCGCTCAACTTCGAACTGCAAGAGCTCGACAAAGCTGGACGTGCAGCGTCCATTTTGCAAATCGGACTCCCGATAGCCAAAGCGGACGCAATCTTCGCGCGGCAAGTAAACCCGGCCGATGTCGAAATCGCGCGCCACATCCTGCCAGAAGTTGGTCAATTGCAAAGCCGTACACACGTTGTCCGATAACGCCGCCAGGTCGGGCGTGTGGGCCTCGACCAAATACAGAATGAGATGCCCGACCGGATTGGCGGAATTTCGGCAATAGGCTAGGAGCTGGTCGAACGTTTGATAGCGTTTGACGATCTGGTCCTGCTCAAACGCGAAGAGCAGGTTGAGGAACGGCTCGGGCGGGATGCGGAATCGCCGGATGGTCTCGCGCAGGGCTACCATGACCGGGTGTCGCGGCTCGTCATCGTAGCAGCGGAGCAGTTCTTCCCGCCACCAGCGCAGCAGCTCGAGGGCACGGGGACCACGGTCTACCTCGTCGGCCAAATCATCGGCCCAACGACAATACGCATAAACCGCATGGAAGTGCCGTAACAGCCGGCGCGGAAGCAAGAGCGAGGCGACGGTAAAATTCTCATAATGAGAGCGGGCCAGCCGACTGCAATAGCTGCGCGCCTGGGCCAGATGGAGGACTGTTCCAGCGCGATCAGGACCAAACCGTTGCAACTCTTTCTCGAAGGTATTCGGCATGGAGAGGATTATAACCCACGGTTCGGAGATCGGAAAAGCCAGAAGAATCGAACCGCAAGAATTCGCGGAGCATGCGCTTTGACGGTTGTGCCCGACAAGACTGGCAGAGTCTGCGCAATCTGCCTCGCCGACGTCGCAGCCGCCGCAGAGCTTGCCTTTTGTCCCCTTTCTCCTTGACTTGCCAGGCGGTTCCGTTGACAATTGACTCTGTACGTTCAACCCATCTCCCACGATATGGCCGCTGTCCCTGGCAGGCACCCGGGGCAGAGCGGACGGCTGATCGGGGGTAGAGTTTGGTGCCAGGGTAGCACGTGCCGAGAAAGATCAGCAGGGCAGGGGAAGTTGAGCGGCTTAGCGAGGAGTTCTCCATGTTCACGTACAACCGCGTTCCGAGAGGGCGCTGGCTGGCTCTCGTGTTGTGCATCCTGGGCTTGGGAGCCGTCGCGCAGGCTCAAGTTCAGCTTCGCGGGCCGCCGCTTAACCAGCGACCGTCCAACCAGCAGCTCACGATTACCGATCCGCTCAGCGGGATCACCAGTACGTTCATCATACCGCAGCACGTACAGTTAATGCCCGGCAAATCGAACATCACTCCGCTCAACAATGGCTCACTGGGCGATTTTCCGCTCGGGAACAACAATTTCATCTACGCCTACCCGCCCGAGCAAGGTGGGGTCACGGGCGGCCTCGGCGGCGGAGGTGCAGGTGGCCTCGGCGGCGGCTTTGGCGGAGGTCTTGGCGGCGGCTTGGGCGGTGGCCTTGGTGGCGGCTTGGGCGGCCTCGGTGGCGGCGGGCTTGGCGGTGGCTTGGGGGGCCTCGGTGGCGGAGGCCTCGGCGGCGGCCTGGGCGGATTGGGTGGCGGTGGGATCGGCGGATTGGGCGGCGGCGGGCTCGGTGGATTCGGTGGCGGTGGGATCGGCGGCTTTGGCGGCGGCGGGCTCGGCGGCTTTGGCGGGGTGCTGGGCTCCCGGACTTTGCTCCCCGGCCAGGGCGTTGGTTTAACGGGCTTTGGCGGTACCTTTGCAGGTTTTGGAGGAGCGGCCGGGGCCCTGGGTGGTGGCTACTAGCTCAAACTGCCGGACCTCATGGTTACAACCGTGACGCGCCCGCGAAGGAACGAACCGATCCTTCGCGGGCGCGTCAGGCGTTTCTTGCATTCCCTGTTGCTCAGGATGAAGCTCACGAAACGAGCGTGAAGAACAACTCTTCGAGATCTTCCTGACCGTATCGCTCGCGAAGCTCTGGCAACGTGCCCGATGCCTGAATCTGGCCGCGACTCAGAATGGCCACGCGATCGCAAAGTTTTTCGACCTCGCGCATGATATGCGTGGAAAACAGAATGCACTTGCCGAGGGCGCGGAGCTGGTCAATGCTCTGCATGACGGCTCGACCGACCAGGACGTCAAGGCCGGCCGTCGGCTCATCAAAAATCAGTACCGGCGGATCGTGGACGATGGCCCTCGCCAGCGAGACTTTTTGCCTCATGCCCGTGCTCATTTTGGCACCCAATACGTTGCGGAAGGAATTCATCCGCAGCGTTTCGAATAGCTCCTCCATGCGGGCTCTCAAGGGTTCTGGCTCCAGCCCGTATAAACGGCCGAAGTACTCCACCAATTCCCATGCGGACATGCGGTCATAAATGGCAGTATTCGCCGACAAGAAGCCGATGTGTCTTCGCACGTCACCCGGCTGGGTCGCGACATCATAACCGGCGATGCGCGCCGTGCCTCCGGTCGGCCGGAGCACCGTGCAGAGAATCCGCATCGCCGTTGTTTTGCCGGCACCGTTCGGACCCAGTAATCCAAATACTTCGCCGGGATGCGCAGCAAAGCTGATGTGGTCGACGGCCAACACCTGACCGCGACGCAGGTCCCGAAACGATTTGGTCAAATTCTCCACGTCGATCACGGACTGCCAACCAAAAAATGCGCTAACGGTGTCTATCTATTCATAGGACACTTTTGGCAGCCGTGGATGGATCCCCTGCGCAAAGCCAGTCAATATGACCACTTAGATAAATCCTAAGCCAGTCCATAAAATTGCATCGCGTTATCGTGGAAGAGCTTTCGCTGCTCCTGCTCGGTGCGATGGTGCACGATGTTCTTGAGCGCCTCGACCCACTGTTTATACGTGGCGGTCATTGTGCAGACCGGCCAATCGCCGCCGAACATGACGCGGTCGGGGCCGAAGACGTCGAGGGTGTGGTTGACAAGGGGTGCCAGATCAGCCTCCGTCCAGGCCCCCCGCTTGGCCGAAACGACAATGCCCGACACTTTGCCGACCACGTTCTTGTGGCTGGCAACCGTGGCCATGTCCCGCTTCCATTGAGCGTGGTCTGTGGCCTGCACGTTGGCGTTGCCACAATGATCGAGGATGAACCGTGTATCGGGGCAGGCAGCCACGAGTTTGGCCGCGTCGGTCAGCTCGCCGGGCCGTACACAGATGTCAAAGCTCATGCCCCGCTCGCCCAGGAGCCGGATTCCCTTGATGAAGTCCGCATTCAAACAGTAGCCGGCGGGGACCTCTGGGTTGTGCAAGACCTGGCGCACGCCTCTGATATACCGGTTCCCTTTGAATTGATCGAGGTACTTGCGGAAGCCATCCGAAGCAGGCCGACCGGAAATGACCGCGGCCACGGTCGGACCCTTTCCGCGCTGGCAGATATCTAGGATGTATTGGGCCTCCGCCGTTTGCTGCTCCGGCTCAACATCGACTTCCATGTAAATCGCCTTGATGATATTCAGGCCTGCGGTTGCATTGAGATAGTCGACCATCAGGAAGTTGCGGGCCAGCGGCGAACCTGCCTTGTTCCAGGGGAGGCGAAAGCGGGTCAGGTCCCACAAGTGCTGGTGCGTGTCGACAATGGGGATCATGGCGCTCCTTTGTGCAACATCGTTTCGGGGGGAGCCGTCCGCTGGATCATGCGGGATGGCGGCCGTTTTCCCGGCATTCACCGATTCTCCCCATGCGGTTGCCGTTGCGGCGGCAAGGCATGTCAAGAACCGGCGCCGAGCAAGGAAGTCTTGCATCCGCTGCCTCCACGTCTGAGAATGGTGCTGCCGGTAGATCATATATCCCGGCCGAGCAAGGATTCCAGCCCGCAGGAGAAATGTCCATGAAGCATGCTGCCGTTTCACTGCCTACGATCGTGCTGGCTCTTGGCTACTGCCTGACTCATGCCGGTGGAAGCCCGGTGCCCGCGGCCGACGACAAGAAGACCGTCGGACGGGAGCCCAAGGCCCGACAGCCGGTCGAGCTGACGGAGGACGCCCTGCGAATCCATCGGGAGGCCCTCCTCGTCGATGGCCACAACGATCTCCCCTGGCAGTTTCGCCAGAAGCAGGATCTTTCATTTCATTCGATCGATATCTCCCGTCCGCAGAAAAGACTCCACACCGACATCCCCCGACTGAAACAGGGCAACGTTGGCGCTCAGTTCTGGTCGGCGTATGTCCCGGCGTCGACGCGGAAAGACGGCATCGCGGTTCGGCAGACCCTTGAACAGATTGATGTGATCTACCGCATGGTCCGCCGCTATCCCGATACGTTCGAGATGGCCTATTCCGTGGACGATATTTTGCGCATCCACAAACAGGGCAAGATTGCTTCGCTCATCGGCATCGAGGGGGGACATTCGATTGATAATTCCCTGGGTGTGCTCCGCATGCTGTATGCGTTGGGGGCCCGCTACTTGACCCTGACGCATTCGGAGACACTGGATTGGGCCGATTCGGCCACCGATGAGGCCATGCATTTCGGCTTGACCGAATTTGGCGAACAAGTGGTGCAAGAAATGAATCGGCTAGGCATGCTCGTGGATATTTCGCATGTCTCTGCCGACACCATGAGACACGTCTTGCGGGTGAGCCGTGCTCCGGTCATCGCCTCGCACTCCTCCGCATTTGCCCTGGCCGCGCACCCGCGAAACGTGCCGGACGACGTGCTGCGTCTTGTGGTCAAGAATGGCGGCGTGGTCATGGTGAACTTCTACCCGGGCTTTATCCTCCCGGAAGGGGCCCGGGCGATGAAACCCATGTACCAGATGGCCCGCGAGCTGCGGAAAAAATATCCAAAGGAAGACGATTTCGAGCTTGCCCTGCGCGAGTGGCAACGGGAGCATCCCATTCCGACCGGAAGCGTCCACAACGTGGTCGATCACATTGAGCATATCATCCAGGTGGCGGGCGTGGACCATGTCGGCCTCGGCTCCGATTTTGATGGGATTGGGGCCGTGCCCAAGCAGCTCGAGGATGTGTCGTGTTATCCGTACATCACCCAGGAATTGCTTAACCGCGGGCATCGGAAAGAGGAGATTCTTAAAATCCTGGGCGGCAATCTATTGCGTGCCTTCCGCCAGGCTGAACAGGTTGCGCGAAAGGGAATGAATTGAGAAGCGGGAGGATGAAAGTTTCGCCGCGCCGCCTTGACCCTTATCCGGCTATCCATAAGACTTTACTCCAGAGTCCGCGGAACTCGCACTCGCAATGCTTCTCGCCCTTCGCCCTCTGCTCCCACAGGATCGACGGCTGACGACAGGGAGGTTCCAGCCGCAAACAGCCCCGCGGCCGACTGAGGAAGCCTGAGTCCCCCATCGGCCGCGCGATTTCCCCTGCAGAACAACTTACCCGTAGGCCGGCATTCTCGTCGCTCCAATCGCTGGCGAGAGCCGATCACGGGGATTTCGTTGTTTGCGAACGAGGCTCCACCCCTCTGCTGCCGTCCCAGGAGATTCCCTGCCGGCCGTGGAGCAATCGCTGTTGGTGCGTAGCGGCTACATGGATTGGCCCACTCTCGAGGCCAACCGTAGGCTTGCCAGCTTTTTTCGAAAGGACTTGATCATGAAACGTTTCGCATTTGCCCTGTCGGTTTTCGCGGGGATCAGTGCATTGATGGGCGCTGAACCGATCCAACTCGTCAGTGATGCAGACCACGCCCGGTACATGCAGTATCTGCCCAAGACGAATGACCCCTGGCTCAACGCCCTGAAAAAATCGAAGCTGGTTTTTTACACCGAAGTGGAGGTTCCTCGCGCCTACCAGCTGGGCGGCGGCGTCCATTCCAGCTACTACAACATCAGCGCCGCCCAACCTCTGGAACCGTTCGGCAATGCCACGCGGGAATTTCCTTGGGGCGCGCCGGCCGGGACGGATCTCTCGGAGAATGCGACCAGCATCAAGTTCGTCGTCTTCCCCGAGGCCGGACAGCCGATCCGCTGGTGGCAGGAGTATTCGCCCTACGAGAGAGGCAATCCCGTTTATCGCTGGGTTTACCCGGTAGGTACTGTGTTCGGGGAGATCCTGATCGTCCGTGGGCCGGATGGTTACGGGCGGACTTTCGAGTTGCGGGTGCGTCAGCGCGAGGAAGCGGGCTGGAGACCGAGAGTCTTCCGGCCGTTCCGCACTGCCACCGAACTGGACCGGAAAGTCCGCGACCTTCGCCCGGACTGGCGGGACGATGCTGCGCTTCGCCAGTTCCTGCAACGCGATGATCGCCCCGTCACCCGCATCCGCGATCAGCATCCGTTGCGAGTGTTCGATCGGACCGCGGTGGAGGATCCCTTACCGCCCTTGCCTGTCGAGATGGTTGATCAGCTCTTGGCCGAGCCGTTTCAAGATGTCTCCGGCGAGACCTGGGTGGCGACCGTGGACGGCAAAGGCTACGCGCCCACGACTGAATCCTCCTTCAGTATCGTTCCCCGAAATTACGCCGGCTCGCACGTGCCGATGACCGCAAAAGCGTGCATGCAGTGCCATGAAACGTCTGGGATGCACACGACGCAGATCGGCCCGTTGGGCCGAGACTGGTACGGCTTCGCCGCCGGAGGCGGGCCGGGTGGCGGCGAGATTTTCTCGTTCCACATTTTCGATCCGTCCTGTATCAGTTACAACGGCTTCGTGCAAGGTGTGCGTTTGCGCTCCGAGCTGCTTCAGGCTGGCCTGCTTCGACGTTGGGACGAGTGACAGGCGGCGAATCGGGTCCAGAGTGTGATGACGCCCACGGGAGCAGCGCGAATCTCCACAGGGATTCACGCTGCTCCATTCTGAGCCCTGGGCGTTTTGCGGCCGGGGATGCGAGGGTCCCATTTGGTATCATTGTTCCAAGATCGGCTCCGTTCCGGTCCATTCCCAAGCGATGATTCTGTGTGGGGCACACGATGACAACCTGGAAAATCGCTGCCGTGCAGATGAACTGTAGCCGCGCCGAAAAATCACGGAACCGCGACCGCATCGAAGCGGGGCTGCGCAAGGCGGCCGAAGAGGGCGCCCGCCTGGCCATTTTCCCGGAATGCGCGCTGACTGGCTACGCATTTGAGAACAAGGAAGAAGCCTTGCCCCATGCCGAGCCGATCCCCGGGCCCAGCACGGAACGAATCGGCGCCCTTTGCCGCCAGCTCAACATCTGGGCCATCTTCGGGCTACTCGAACTGGATGGAACCCAGCTTTTCAACGCCTGTGCTCTGGTCGGTCCCGAGGGCACGATCGCCAGCTACCGCAAGATTCACCTTCCCTTCCTGGGCGTGGACCGATTTGCTACCCCGGGTGACCGGCCATTCGTCATACATGATCTCGGCGGCCTCCGCGTTGGCATAACGATTTGCTACGATGGCAGCTTTCCGGAGTCGGCGCGCGTGCTCACGCTGCTCGGAGCCGACTTGGTGGTCTTGCCAACCAATTGGCCGACCGGGGCCCGCAGCACGGTCAAGTACCTCGTTCAGGCGCGAGCGTTCGAAAACCACATTTATTATGCGGCGGTCAACCGAGTCGGAGAAGAACGCGGCTTTCACTTCATCGGTCAAAGCCGCATCGTGGACTGCGACGGCGAACTACTCGCGGCCACCGACGGAGACGGCGAAGCCATGCTGTTGGCGGTGCTCGATCCAGATCGCGCCCGGCACAAACAGATCGTGAACATTCCCGGCAAATATGAGATCAACCGCGTGGCCGATCGCCGGCCGGAGATGTATGGGCCGCTGTGCGACCGCCGCACACGGCAGAACTAGCACCACCGGTTCCCCAGCTTACGATTCTTCAGGGTAACGGCGCCGTTCCGGGACGCCTGGCGAAGAGAGCTCATCCGGACATCCCGCCTCCAAATACGATTGCAGCATAATCTGTGCTGCCACACGGTCCCGGCGGGCCTTGCGGCGGCGGTGCGTCAAGCCGGCTGACCACAAAAGGTCTTCCGCCTCCACGGTCGTAAAGCGCTCGTCCCAAAAGAGTACGGGCCGGGCCGTGACTTCGCTCAGCCACTGGCCAAAAGCGCGGGCCTCCTGCGCTTTTGACCCTTCGTGGCCATCGAGCAGGATGGGCAACCCGATGACGATCCGCTCGATGGATTCGTTTTGCACAAGTTCTCGGAAATAGCGTGCATCCTGCTCGGAATTGCGTCGGGTGTAGGTCGCCCACGGAAAGGCCAGCTTGCCGTCCAGTCCCGTGATGGCCAGTCCGATGCGCACCGTCCCGTAATCGACACCGAGCAAGCGCGTACCCACGGTCACAAGTATTTCTCCAGTCCCTTCTGCTTGAGCAGCTCGACCAGTTGCTTGACGGCGCTCTCTTCACTCCGATCGGCCACCAGCGTGGCATCGCCGTCCTGAATGATAAGCAGATTGCGGACGCCCACGGTGCCGATCACATGATCGCTATCCGAAACGATAACGCATTCCTTGGTCTTCAGGCCGCAGTGCGTGGCCAACACCGTATTGCCGTCGGCGTCTTGCGCGTGCAGCCGCTCCAACGCGAGCCAGCTTCCGACATCGTCCCAGCGAAAGGGCGCCTGCACCACCAAGACTTCCGGTGCGCTTTCAAGCACGGCAAAGTCGATGCTAATGCGGTCGAGCGGTTCGTATTCCCGGCGAAACACCGTCGAGCGCTCGGCGGCGCCCCAGGCAGCCGCGACACGTTGGACGGCGGCGAACAGCTTGGGCTGGCGTTCGCGCAGGGCGTTGAGTATGGTCGAGGCCTGCCAAACGAAAATCCCGCTGTTCCAGTAATAATTGCCGGCGGCGACGAACCGCTCCGCCACGTCATGGCTCGGCTTCTCACGGAATCCTTCCACCCGATGGACGCTGACGCCCTGGCGCTGGGCAAGCTCCGGGCCACGCTGAACGTAACCATACCCGGTTGCCGGATAGGTCGGCACGATTCCGAACGTGATTAGCGCCGTGGGATGTTCCATAGCCATCTGTTCGGCAACATGCACGGCACGACGGAATTCCTGAATCGGTTCGATGATATGGTCGGCCGGCATCACCATCATCACGGCCGCGGGATCCTGTGCGGCAATGAGCGCAGCCCCCAAGCCGATGCATGCGGCCGTATCCCGGCCGCACGGTTCGCCGATGATATGGTTGGCCGGTATCTGCGGCAGCTGCCGCGCAGTCTCCTCCTGGTGCGCCGCCGAAGTGATCACCCAGCACGCCGCTGGCGGCACCTGCGCCTCAATGCGATCAAAGGCCAGTTGAAGAAGGGTGCGCTCGCCGGTGAGTTTCAGGAACTGTTTCGGCCGCTTTTGCCGGCTGCGTGGCCAAAAGCGTGTGCCACCTCCACCCGCCATGATCAGAGCATGCAGCATGTATTTTCCCTCCGTGGTTTTCAACCCGTCGCCGGGTCATTCAGGTACAACGGCCCATCGACGCGCAACCCAGCTGGCACCTTGGCAGCCAACTCCCGCGCATTCAAGGCGTAAAGTGGGCTGATCTCTAGTGCCACGGCCGAATCGCCATTGGGCTGACGCGGAACGGCAATGCCGGCTTGTTCCAGCCAATCGGCCGCTCGGTTGCTGATGGCCTGACGGACAACCGCCGGCGAATCCGGGCCCGTGGCATTTTTCAGGGGCACAAATTCCTCCCGCCGGCTCGTTTCCACGACGGCCCACCGCTCGGCTAACGGAAGGACATCGAAAATGAACATTTCGAACTTGAGGGCGTTTTCCTTGTCCGGCTGGACCGGTTTGCCGTTCTCGTCGAGATAGGGTACCTTTTTGCGGGCAACATGGAAAGGGATCTGTACCCCTTTGCGGGTCAATCGGCGCAGAAAATCGACCGCAAAAATGTGGATGGCCGGACTGCCGGCCGAGATACGCAAGCGTCCCTCGTCATCGGTCTGCCGAGCCAGCTCGGCCGGCAAATCGGAGTACTCGATCATCGTGCATCGGCCATCGACAAGCACCAGATTGCCTAGCCGGTCGTTCGGCTCCTCCTTGCGGACAATCTTCGAGGAGACTTCGGCACCCGTCTGAAGATGATGGCCGAGAAAGATCGGGGCGCCGACCTTGACGAGCGGATTATCCACCTGAAAATAAAAGATCTGCCGGATGCCTCGCTGTTCCATTTGTTCGAGCAAACCGCTCTCCGCCAGGGCCAGCAGCGTGCCGCCGTGGCCGTTGGGACTGGTAAACAATCGGCCCGGAGCTTCCAGCAAAAGTTTCCCCGTCGCCCAATCCAAGGCGGGCATCGTCCCCTGGCAAAAGAAACGCACATCCTCGCGCGCCAGCCCGAAAAAGCGCTGCATCTCGAAGAATGCCTGTGTCTCGGCATCCGTGGCGGGGCTCGTCAAGACCAACAGGGGAACCCCCTTGCCGTAGCGATGGCTCAGCGCCAGCACCTTTTCCGCGTGGATCTGAAACAGGGTCTTGTCCGAGACCGGACCGATTGGGAACATCCCCTTGGGATGATCGAAACCCAAGCGTGTCGCTTGGCCGCCGGCAACCACGAGGGCCGCCACTTCGCCCCGGCGGAACGCATCCTCTCCGCGTTGCCGGGTGCTTTGGTCGCTGGGATCGAGGCGAGTCACCCCGATCGCCTGGATCTGTTCCGGAGCTGGCAAAGGGATTGACGCATTCCGCCGGCTGTAGAGGTCGCGGAGCTGCGCCAGATCGATCCGGGCCAATTGGTCCACCAGCTCCTGCCGCTCTTGATCGCGGAGGCGATCCCACCAGCGGAGGACATGTTCTTGGCCAAACTGCCGCAGTCGCTGCTGAATCTCCTCGGGTACGGCTCGTAACATAACCGACTCATCAAAACTCAAATTGCAGCCCATCGTAAGCCAATTCGACGCCGGGAGGCAGCTGATGGTTGGTGGTCTCGTGATCCAGCTCATGCGCGATATGGGTCAAGTAAGCACGGGCTGGCTTCACGCGGGCGATGATCGCCAGGGCCTCGTCCACGCTCAAGTGGCCGGGGTGCGGTTTGTGCCGGAGGGCATCGAGTACAAGGACCTGCAAACCGCGCAAGAGCGGCCAGCTACGCTCGGGAAAGCGATTCACGTCGGTGCAATAGGCCACGTCGCCGATGCGATATCCGAACACGTTAAAATTGGCGTGGATCAACGGGATCGGCACGACGCGCTGTCCCAGGATCGTGAACGGATCTTCGGTGATCTGCCGAAACATCAGCTTGGGAATATAGCCCGCCGGGAGATGTTCCGCTTCTCGGGCAAAGGCGTAAGGAAACGATTGGCGAATCTTGTCTTCCACCTCTCCCGTGCAGTACAGCGGCATCGGACCACCCAGGTAGCGGCACAGGGGCCGCACATCATCGAGGCCAAACAAATGGTCGGCATGATAGTGCGTGAACAGCACGGCCTCCACGGACCGGACTTTCTCACGCAGCAATTGCAGCCGCAACTCGGGGGCCGTGTCAATCAACAGGTTGCCCTGCGGTGTGCCCACGAGGATCGAGCAGCGATAGCGGTGATTGCGCGGATTGGTCGACAGACACACGGCGCAATTACACCCGACCATGGGCACTCCGACCGAGGTGCCGGTACCCAGGAAGGTGAATGTTCGCGGTCCGAGCTTGGCAGTCATGACTTCCGGAAGCTTCACAACGTGTGCTGGTGCAGGACGAGCTTCGTGTGCGGCCGCACGGCGTTGGGCAACCCACACGACCTATTGTAGCAAAGCCGGCACCGGCTCGACGCTGCCTGAAGCGGAACGGGGGCGATCCGCGTGGCGGACCGCCCCCATGGACAAGCTGCTTGCCCGCAGATTGGCTACAGTTCGGCCGGTCCCTCCACGCCACCGGTAAATTCTTCGTCCTTGGCCATGTGGCCGACCAAAACCTGCGCCTTGTAGCCGCCACGAGTGCGGAAATAGATGATCAAAATCAGGTACCCCACAGCCATGGCCGCCGGCACGACCGCGGTGTACGTGAGCGCCATCTTTCCACCGTAAAGCCGGGCCGCCTCCACCGGGCCTTTGTCCGCGGGCGCATAGGTTTTCGCGGATTGCCACCAGTTATTGAGTTGTGCCAGCTTGGGATCACTCTGGATGCTGCGGCCTGATTTCTCCAAGGCCTGGATATCGGAATCAATCTGAGCGCCGTTGTCAGCCAGTGCGGCGACCTTGCTTCCATCGAGGCCGGCAATGGCCGGAAATGTGAGGAACGACTTGGTCTCATCGGACTTATAGCGCTGGTAAGCTGCAGGATCCTTGGTTTCCAGATTCTGGGTGGCAAAGTAGTCCTGCTTGTAGCCGATGCCCGGGCCTCCGAGTAGACCGGCGGACAGCATCCCGACGCCGCCGATGGCACCGAGCGTCAGGGCGCCGCCTTTGGGAAACCGTTCCGAGACCACGCCCAGCATGGTCGGCCAGAAGAACGTCTTGCCGAAACCATAGATCGTGGCGGCCAGCACGCAAGCCAACGCGGCATTGGCTTGTCCGAGCATGAGCAGGCCTGTGCAAGCCAGAATGGCGCTGACGAGCAGCAAGCCCAACGGTGAGATTTTGTGAACGATAGGGCCAGCGAAGAAGCGGAGCACGAACATCAGGCCCGAAGTCCAGATGAAGAGCATCAGGCCGTAGTTCTTGTGTTCCAGAATCGTGCCCGTGATGTTGGCGATCCAGCTATCCGTACCCAGCTCCACGTAACCCACCATGGCGTGCAGGAGCAGCAAGAAAAGCAAGATGGGTGAGACAAATTCCAGGAGCATCGTCGCGAAAGGCACGCCCGCCACAGCGGCCTCCGAGCGCGGAAACGTTCGGCCGAGCATCATGATGCCATAGATCACCGTGGGGATCAGGAACATCGCCATCTGGATTTCCCAGCGCACGTTGCCCACGAGGTTGAACACCAAGCCAAGCAGAGCGCCAAGAATTAAACCTCCCGGCCAACCGGCGTGGAGGATGTTGAGCCAGTGTGTTTTTTCGCGCGGAAACAGGGTCGCAGTGAGCGGGTTAATGACGGCTTCGCACGTACCGTTGGCCAGTGCAAAAATGAACGAGCCCCAGTACAGGCACTGAAACGTCGCATCCTTGCCGTAAGCGTGAAAGACCGGCGTAGCGGCCAAGGTCACCACCGCGGAGGAAGTATGGAGCAAGAATGCCAGCACCATCAAGAAACCGTAACCGATTCGATCCGCCACGAAACTTAGGGCAATGATCGTGATGGGAAATCCCCAAAGTCCGGCCCCGGTAATCGTCCCGAGTTCGGTTTGGGTGTAGCCGAATTGCTTACCCCACTCAAAAAGGATCGCTCCGCGAATCGAGAAGCCGACCCCCGCCGCGATCAGCGTCAGGAAGCTGGCCCAGAATAACACCTTATCGTTTGCTTTGCCCATCGGAGAGGAACTCCAGAAAAGAAACACCAAAGCTTGGTTAGTCGTACGAGAGCAAGGATTGCTTTGTCGTATCATCTCCGCGTCACGAAGTCAAATCCTTGTCTGGAAAAAAGTTGGGTCGCCAAGCGGCGGTTCTGCAAGCCGCCGCCAGCTGTCCTCCGGCGATCGTGATGTTTCTTGCGATCCGTGAGTGGCCGAGCGTGAAACACGAGTTCATGTCATGCGGGTCGAACACATCGGTCACGGGAACGAAATTGCTACCCTGTCCGCGGGCATGGACCCAGAGCTTCCCTTCGCCCAGTAGCTGGGGAATCCTATCCGCGCGGACCGCGTAAGGAATCCAGCACCTCCGATTCGACCAATTCGATCGGCCTGAAACGGCAGAGCGCATTCCGCGCGGCCAGGATAGCGGCACAGGCACGCACTCCACAACCGAAATGGGAGCGGGTCGAGAAGCGCGCAAAAAAAACCCCGTCGTCCTGGCAGAACGACGGGGTTATCTTTGGTTCGATAGCACCACCAAAACGGGGATGCGAACATGTTTGGTGTCCGGCTCGTGAGAAGCCGGAAGAATCAATCCTTAGAAAGGAGGTGATCCAACCGCAGGTTCCCCTACGGTTACCTTGTTACGACTTAGTCCCAATCAGGAGTTTCATCTTCGGCGCTTCTTGGTGAAGCGACTTCGGATGCCCCTCCCTTTCGTGGCTTGACGGGCGGTGTGTACAAGGCTCAGGAACACATTCACCGCAGTGTTGCTGACCTGCGATTACTAGCGATTCCAACTTCACGAAGGCGAGTTGCAGCCTTCGATCTGAACTGGGGCATGTTTTTTGGGATTGGCTCCCCCTCGCGGGTTGGCTTCCCTCTGTGCATGCCATTGTAGCACGTGTGCAGCCCTAGGCATAAAGGCCATGAGGACTTGACGTCATCCCCACCTTCCTCCGGTTTAACACCGGCAGTCTCTCCAGAGTCCCCGGCATGACCCGCTG
>Ga0070734_10002487_pt1 | contig 22125 bp, 17 predicted proteins | sample Coa_R1_8_FD_66444 | JGI IMG/M metagenome (GOLD analysis project Ga0070734, IMG submission 66444) | Surface soil microbial communities from Centralia Pennsylvania, which are recovering from an underground coalmine fire - Coalmine... | ecosystem: Environmental > Terrestrial > Soil > Unclassified ...
AGCCCCAGCTTATGCTCCTCACGGCCGAGCGTGACACCAGGAAAATCCCGCTCCACCAGAAACGCGGTGAACTGCTCCCCATCCACCTGCGCGAAGACTGTAAAGAGGTCGGCGAATCCGCCGTTGGTGATCCACATCTTCTCGCCACGGAGGAGATAGTGTTTCCCATCCGGCGAGAGCGTCGCCCGGGTTTTCGCAGCCAGGGCGTCGGAGCCGCTGCCCGCCTCGCTCAGGGCGAACGCGCCGATCCATGCGCCGCTGGCAAGTTGCGGCAAGTATTGGTGTTTCTGCGCCTCCGTGCCGAAGTAGAGCAGCGGCAACTGGCCGACCCCCGAATGCACGCCCGCCGAGATGGCGAAGGAGGGGTTGATGGCCGCTTTCTCGGTGAGGAGCGCGATGGCGGACTTGGGCAGATCGTAGCCGCCGTAACGTTCCGGGATGCCCGCGCCCAGCAGGCCCAGTTCGCCCGCCTGCTGTAGCAGGCAGTGCATCAGACCCTCCTCGTGCGCCTCCAGGCGGTCGGCGATGGGCTGAACCTCCCTCCGCAGGAAGTCTTCCACCGTCTTGCCGATGAGCCGGGTCTCTGCGGGGAGGGTTTCGGGGGTCAGGATCGGCGTATTCGCCTCCCCGATAAGAAATGCGCCCCCGACGGGCGCCTGGGGTGTTTCCATTTCAGATATCTCCTCGCTCGACTTTGAGCGGTTCGGCTTTTGCCAGGGCAGCGACCATCACCTCCGCCACATCCAGTACCGGCGGGGCGTTCTCGCCGCCGACCTGCGCGATGCTGTCGCCTACCATGACCTTGCAGAAGGGGCAGCCCACGGCGACCGTCTTCGCTCCGGTCGCCAGCAGTTCGTTGGCCCGGTTGATCCCTGGGCGCTGGCTGCGGTCCTCCTCCATCCACATCCTGCCCCCGCCCGCGCCGCAGCAGAAGGTCTTGCTTTCACGCCGCTCCACCTCTACCAGCGGGATCTGCAGCGCGCCATTGAGCAGCTTCCGGGGCGCGGCGGTCTCGTTGTTGACCCGCGCGAGGAAGCAGGGATCGTGATAGGTGACGCTCTCGGCGAAGTTCGATGGCAACTGCAGACGCCCCTCCTCCACAAGTTGGGCCAGAAACTGGGTGTGGTGCAGCACGGTATACTCGCCCCCAAATGCGGGATACTCATTCTTCATGGTGTGGAAGCAGTGCGGGCACTGCGTGATAATGGTCTTCGCTCCGACCCCATTGAGCGTAGCGACATTGGCCTCCGCCAACTGCTGAAACAAAAATTCATCGCCGGTGCGCCGGGCCGGATCGCCGGTGCAGCGCTCCTTCGGCCCCAAGACCGTGAACTTCACGCCCGCGCGCTGGAGCAACTCCGCAATGGCCCGTACTGTCTTCTGCGCCCGAGGCTCGAACGCGCCCGCGCAGCCCACCCAGAACAGCACTTCACGTCCATCCTCGGCATTTGCAGTGGGGATCTCCAGCCCCTTTGCCCAGTCCAGCCGTTGGGAAGCCGGTAAGCCCCAGGGGTTCTCCCGGCTCGACAACTGGCGCAGCATGGTGGCCGCCGTGCCCGCCAGACGCCCCTCCGCGACCCGATACCGCCGGATGCCGTCAATGATGTCCACATGGCGGATCAGCGCCGGGCACTCCCGCACGCAGGCATGGCAATTGGTGCACGCCCACAACGAAGCATCGGAGATGACGTCGGTGGAGTCCCCCACCCCCTGACCTCCTCCCTCATGAATGGGGGAGGGGGAAGGATCCTGCAAGGCTTCTCTTCTTCGCGCCTTTGCGTCTTTGCGTGAGGCCTCTTCCACTGTCGTGAGCAACGCCCGCAGATCCAGCACGATCTGCTTGGGGTTCAGCTCTTTGCCCACGGCGTTGGCGGGGCAGGCGTCGGTGCAGCGCCCGCACTCCATACAGCCGTCGAGGCTCATACGCTGCCAGCGGTCCAGATCGGTGACCTCCGCGAGGCCGATGCGCCCTGTCTCCTCTACCTCCTCCATGGAGATGGATTCCAGCGCACCCATCGGGCGTTCCGATTGCAGCACAATGGTCGCAGGGATAACAAAGAGGTGCAGCCAGCGCCCATAGGGAAGCGCCGCGATGACGCCCAGCACCAGCGGCATATGGACCCACCAGAAGATGGCATAGGTAGCAGGGGTGATACCTTCCAGTGGCAGTGAAAACCAGCGGCCTATCGGAGAGAAGGCGAGGTAAGGGGCGCGGTTGGGATCGGCGGCAAGCCCCGCTCCCTCCAGCAGAAAGCCCGTCAGGGTGGCGAGCAGCAGGAGCGCGAGAAAGCCGTCATCCTTCCAGGTGTGGCCCAGGTTTCGGGGGCGGGCCATCAGGCGTCGAGCCAGCGCCATGCCGGTTCCGATCAGCAGGCCCAGGCCGAACAGGTCCAGCAGGACCTTACAGAGTAGATAGAACGCGCCCTTGTAGAACCAGATGTGGTGGGTGAGGAGCTCCCCGTAGTGTTCGATACCGACGATGACCGTGCCGATAAACAGGGCGATCATCCCGAAGAAGATCCCGACATGCAGCGATCCGGCGTAGCGGCGGCGGCGCGTCCGGCGGTGCAACACCGCCTGATCGAACAGCGACCGCAGGCGGGCGGGCCAGTCCCGGATTTTTGGAAAGGGTTTGCCCCCCCGCCAGAGCCGATAGCGCCGGTAGAACCCCCAGATACAGACGGTGCTGCTCACAAGCGCCAGCAGGTAGAAGATGGCCTGGCTGAGGCCGGAGATATGGAAGAAGATCGTTCGGGTGGGCGTCATAACTTGCGTGTCAGTTCCGGAACGGCCTGGTGGAGGTCGGCGACGAGGCCGTAGTCGGCGACCTGGAAGATGGGCGCATCGGGATCCGTGTTGATGGCCACGATCACCTTCGAGTCCTTCATGCCCGCCAGGTGCTGGATGCTGCCGGAGATGCCCGCCGCGATATAGAGTTCCGGCGCGACCACCTTGCCGGTCTGTCCGACCTGAAGTTCGTTGGGGGCGATGCCGCTGTCCACGGCGGCGCGGGTGGCGCCGACAGCGCCGCCGAGCTTGTCGGCAAGCCCGCCCAGCAGGCGCTCGAAGGTCTCCGCATCCCGTAAGGGGCGACCGCCGGAGACGACGACGCGCGCCGCCGTCAGATCCGGGCGCTTCCGCTCCGGGGCATCCAGGCCGATCCAGGTCGTGCCCTGCGTGGGCGTCATCTCTCCAGTGAAAGCCTCAATGGGGCTGGCGGTGGCGGAGGGCTCCGGCTTACCGAAGGCCGTGCCCCGCACGCTGAAGACCCCCTCATTGCCGACGAGAGTGACCGTGGCGATCAGGTTGCCGGCATACATCGGGCGGCGAAAGGTGAGGCCATTGCCGGAGTTCGTGACGCTCAGGACGTCGGAGAGCATGGGTAGATCCCGCAGGGCGGCGATCCGGGGCAGCACATCGCGCCCGAAAGTGGAGGAGGGGGCGGCCAGCGAAGTCGCACCCGTCTGCTGCAGGGCGGCGTTTACTACGGCAGCCAACCGATCCGCGACCGGGTGAGTCAGGTCTGGGGAGGCCGCGACCAGCACATGGCCCGCGCCGTAGCTCTGCCAATCCGTTGCAGCCTGGGCGATCTCCGGCCCACCGGTCAGCAGCAGATCGTAACTGCCGCCGGTCGCGGCAGCCCAGGACTGCGCAAAGGCCAGCGTAGGCAGCGTGTCAGGCAGGACGGAAGCGCCATCCGTCTCGGCAAGCACCAGCAGCTTCGTCATAGTACCTTAGCCTCCTCCCGAAGCGCGGTGATCAGCTCGTCCACGCTGCCTACTCTCCGGCCCGCCTTGCGCGGCGGGGGCGCTTCCAGCGATTGCACGATCACGCGCGGCTGTGGGCGCGGGCCAAGCTCCGAGGCTTCGAGCCGCTGCAGGGGCTTGTTGCGCGCCTTGATGATGGCGGGAAGGGCCACATAGCGAGGTTCGTTCAGGCGCAGGTCGGTGGTGATGACGGCAGGCAGGGCGACCTCCAGGGTCTCGCGCCCGCTGTCCACCTCGCGGGTCACCCTGGCTCGGCTCCCATCTGGGGCCAATTCGATCTGCGAGGCAAAGGTTGCCTGGGGCCAGCCCAGCAGAGCGGCGAGCCTCTGCCCGGTCTGGTTGAAGTCGTCGTCAATGGCCTGCTTGCCCATCAGGACCAGATCCGGATTTTCGCGGCGGCAGACGGCGGCGAGCAGGTGGCTGATAACGCCGGGGTCCGTCGGGCCATCGTCCAGCACATGCAGGGCACGGTCCGCGCCCATGGCGAGCGATGTGCGGAGCTGCTCCTCCCAGGCCGAGGGGCCGATGGCGACGGTGGCAATCTCCACATTGGCACCCCGCTCCCGCAGGCGCACCGCCTCTTCGAGCGCGATCTCATCAAAAGGGTTGATGACCCACTTGATGTCGCTCTCGTCTATTTGTCCGCCCGATGTCAGGCGCACTCTCCCATACGGATCAGGGACGCGCTTGATCGGAACGAGGATCTTCATGGATAGCCTCCAAAGTTTATGCCGCCGAATTTTTAAGGGGCGGCATTAGTAACATTATGGCACTTCTTGTGCCCTCTTTCCAATCCAAATAGCGGGTCAAGGGCCGCAGGGAAAATTTCCCATCGCTCCCCTTGACGCATTCTCCCAAAGTTTGAGACCAACAGATCAAGTCTCGAATGTCAAGTATTTCACCGCCAGGATGAATGCATGGCCCAATGATCCCGATCATCCCATTGAAGGACCGGTTAAATCACGATCCTCTCGATCTCATCAAGGTTGATCTGATCTCCCCGCCGGTCGTATAATTTCGTCGTCCTGGGGCTTTCATGGGCGGCGATGGCCTGGGCGTTCTCTACCGTGCCGCCGTTCTCCAGATAGGCAGTAATGCCCGATGCCCGGAAGGTGTGGTTGCAGATCGTCGCAGGCAGGCCCGCTTTCGTCGCCCGTCGCTTCACCAGGTCCAGTGCCTCGCGTTCAGAAAGCCCATTTTCGGTAAGTTTACGGCTCCGGCCCCGGCTGGTGCGGAAGAGGGGAGTCTGCCCTTGCAAACGGATCCCGGCGGCATCCAAATAGGCGTCAAGATATTCTTTCGCGAGGTGATGCACGGGCACTTCATGGAATTTCCCGCCTTTCTCATGCAGGCGGATCCACCGACGCTTGCCGATCTGGTAATAGTCCTCGACTGTCATTCCCACAACTGCCCCGATCCGCGCGAAACTGAACACCATCAGCCCGATCAAAGCGCGATCGCGCAGGCCGACGACGTGGCCGGTGTCTATGCTGTCCAGCAGGCGCCGCACATCCTCTTTGCTCAAGACCGGCGTCTTACCCTTCTTGATGCTGTACTTCGGGCCTCGGACGCTGTGTGCGGGATTCATCGGCACGACCTGGCCGACCACCAACCAATCGAACAGCATCCGGATCGCTGCCAGTGCCTGCTTCACCGTCTGCTCTTTGCCGTGGACGTTCTCGCCCCCCAGCTCCTTGATGTAGGCCGCCACAGTCATCGGGCGTATCTGCTCCAGCGCCGTGACACCGCGAAGTTCGCACCAGGCGAGAAAGCGCGCGACCTGACGGGCGTAAGCCCGGCGGGTGTTCCCGTTGCGGATATTGGCCGCGAAAAATTCAAAGAAGCGCTCCTGAGTGCGCTGGTCCGCGTCGGCGATGATCCGGGGCAGAACCAGGTGGGTCCCCTCGACCGGCGAAAAGAGTTCTCCAGAGGAAGGCTGCTCGGTATAAAGAACCAGGTCCGTTGTTAGTGTCATGGGTGGATATTTGTCCAGAGATCGGCTTTCACGAAGCGAGAGATATGGCTGACGTTCGATGTGGCAACGATCAAATCCGCAGGCGCAACCGGCAAGGTGAGCGCCTGGGCAGCCAGGATCACATCAATATCGAGCCTTTTCGGATCACCGGTTGGGATTCCCGAATTACGGGCATACGCCCACAGATCGGCAGCGCGAAGCATGGCATCGGTTGTGAGCGGCAGATAGTTGAGAAAAAGCTTCAAGTTATCCAGTTCGGTAAGGCTGGCCGTCTTGCCGGCGCGCAAGAGTTCACGGCGGAGCTCATAGTCAATGATCTCTGGAACATAGAGGCGATGCCCGGCGGCAATGCACGCGCGGCTCCATTGTGTGATAGGACTCTGAGGTGCCCCTTTCGCAACGGGCAAACAAAGCGCACTTAGCGGAGAAGAGTCGAGCAGGATGTGTCGGCTCATGGAAAGACAAGCCTTTCGCCGGTCGCTGCGCGATTGGCGTTCAGGTTGCGCTTGAGTTCCTCAAATTCTTCTGTAGCCTGGCGCACTTCTTCCGGCGTAGCGTTCTCACCTTCCTTGATCCGCGCATCCAGATAGGCGATAGCTGCCCTTTGTTTGGCGTCAAGTTCAATGATAGGTTTCGTTTCCGACGGCGCGGTATGGGTTCCATTCAGGCCGGGGATCCGTTCATCCATGAGTTGCCGGACGATCTCCGCAGGGGAGAGTCCATGCTGCCGGGTCTGGGCATTGATCCAGGCTTCTTCCTGGGGCGTAAGTTCAATGGTTAGTGTCATAGGTGGTCTCCTTTGTTAGGTGGGTCTGGATGTTCGTTGGTCTGGGTGGCATACCCTGGTATGTCATACGCAGGTATGCTGCGGCTATTGTACCCTGTCTTGGGGCGGCTGTCTATAGTACCCGATAAAGGACGTTATCAGATATAATATGAAACGGGATGTGTCACACAATTGTGAGTTTTCTCTTTCCGTGGCACTACTTTATCTATTTATATGGCACTCAACCATTCATGACCATACATCTCTTATCGGTAGAGTTGCTTTCCAAAAGCCGGGATTTGACCTTGTTGTACCTGTTGTGCCCACTTCTTGAGCTTACCATAGTCCATTTTCCAAAATTCCGCGCATAAGGCAAAGTACCTTAGTACAGTTTCGCTCTCTCCCTGTTCGAGCAGTTCTTTAGCCAGCATCATGCTTGGGCCACCCGTGTTCAGGCCAGGGCCACCGGGAGTCTGTCCTGATTTGAGGAGATAGTCCTTTGCCTTCGTAATATCTCCTCCCCTCAGCGCCAATCTTCCTAAGACAAGGTTACCGTCATGAATAGCATGTCCGATTCCATAGTTAGGTTGACGAGGCAGGGAATGGAGCAACTCAGTCGCATACACACCTGCTTTGTCGTATACACTGGCATCATAGGCCCTTCGCGCCAGATTATTCAGCATTGAGCGCCTTCTCTCTGCTGACGTGAGCCGGTAGGCACGCTCATACCATGTAAACGATTTGGCTGCCTGCTCCTGACGAGTGTCTCCCGTGCTGCGATACATACGCATCTGATATAGATCCGCCAGCTTCACCGCCCACATCGGATTAACCGGCTGCTGGGCTTGCTTGTCCTCTAATCGTTTCTCTGTGCTCCTGCGCCACACCAGAAGTTCTCGCTTCCACCACCACGCATAGTACGCGACAGGAACAGCAAGAATCGTTCCTAACAGGAGAGCAAGCAATCCGAGTCCAATCTGTAGCAACAGATGCAGCATGGAACAAGTATTTCCTCTCTCGCTATGAAACCAAAACGAGTACCATCTTTCCTACGTTTCCAGCCAGCCGAAGGTTTAAGGCATTGGATTAAGATCGGTCTGGGCGTCGATGGATGTAAAATGAACGAGGAAAAGCATATCTTCTTAACGGCAAACTTCAGGAACGATCCGGAGTGCCGAGAAGCTCCCTCCACAGCAGATTGGCCGCTACTTCGGTGGAAGGCAGGGTTTCTGGATGGTTCCAACTGACCTCGCCGTGGCGGAAGAGCGGAGCGCTCGCCATGGGAATTTCCCTGCCGTCGGGACTGAGAACACGCCACGAATGTGAGTGGGTCAAATCCGCATACACGTCAAACTCCTCCGCATCTGCGTCCTCGTCATTGGCCGTACGCTCGTTCCAATCCTTTCGTGATGTTCTGTGACATTTTTCCGTAAGTTAGATTCAGAAGAGCCTGACTGTCTTCTGCCTTCGCTACCCAACAGGAGTAAGGAAGATGAAATTACACCGCAAATATGGAGTTCTCGCACTGGGTAGCCTTGCCGCACTCGGTGTCGCTGCAGTTCATACCTGGGCGGCAAAGACCTCGACGCATACCAAGGCGACAACCAAATCAACCCGCAAACTGCATTTACAAGGCGGCGGCGGTGCTTTTCCGGTCAGTGTGGATAGTGCCCATACCGCTACAGACAATCAGTATTCCGTCACCGGCAATGTCCAGGGGCAGGTGATCGTGACGAGTGTCACAACCGGCAATGTCGTGCAAACGCTGCAAATGGATGCAAATGTGCCGGTACGTCAAGTGTTTCTGCTCGACAACGATCAGACCGTCGGCGCGGCGCAGAAAGATCATACGATCTTCTGGAACATCTCCACCGGCAATCAGATCGCCAGAGTGAACGAAGAGGTATATGGCTTTTCCCAGGATCAGAGCCTGTTTTTCAGCTATACTCCCCAGGCAGGCGCCACCTATAACAGCGGGGCCGTCAATGTCTATTCCTATCCGGAACTTCAGGTTCTGGGCCAATTGGAAAGCGACGTGCCGGGGCCGAAAGTCTGGAATTTCTCACTGGATGACCATTACCTGGTCGTACAATACGCGTCTATCCTTCCTGCACCCGACACAACCTATCCAGGGACGGACTGGTCGGACAGGAATGTCGTCTCCACCCACTATTACGACCTGACGGCCTTGCAGCCATTCAACCCGCTCACGCCCTTTGGAACTGCACCGGTGGGATCGTTCTCCGCTGACTCTTCCACCTACAGTTTCATGGGCATGTATTTCGATCCTGGAAACTCCAACCAGGAATATGCCTCGACTTCCTGGCAATATAATTTCCCCAACGGGCAACTCACACCGCAAAACTGAGGCGGATAAGAACATAGGTTCACAGCCCAACGAGAGCATGGAGGGTTTTATGAGGTGAGGGTGGGTGTTTCGGCGCGAATGTCCACGATGGGAGCGCCATGCGCAACCCGCTCGCTCTTCCGGACATACACCTTCTCGACGATCCCGGCGAAGGGCGCTTCAATCGTCGCCATCACCTTCATCGCCTCCACCACGGCGAGCGGCTGATACGCTTCGACCGTCTGCCCCTCCGTCACCAGCACCTCCGCCACCACGCCGACCATGGGTGCGGTCAACGCGCCGGAAGAGGCCGTGCGTTTACGAGAAGCTCTCTGGCCGGTCGTCGGCGTAAAGAGATAGGTCTCCCCGTCCATCGCGATCTCGATGCCCCGCTCGGTGCGGGCGAAGGGGGCGCGAAAGGAGCACGCGACATCGGCGTCCGACCCCGGCAGCGTGATCTGCATCACCTCGCCCGGCAAACGCACTGCCACAAGAATGTGCTCCGTGCCATCCGGCAGGCGGACGCGCCAGCCCTCCCCCTCCGGCTCCGCCTGGAGCGTGATAAGTTCGTCCTGATATTGGAAAGTTAGCTGCATCCGCACCCCCCGCCGCTACCCATTCTCCTGAAACAGCGCATCCAACTCCGCGTCGTCCATGCTCTCGATCTGCTGCAGGAATTTGTCCCGCTCCTCACGATAGCGCAGGCCCATCTCCCGCCGCATCCGGGCCTGGATGTAGCGGGCCTTATCCTCGCGGGTTCGGCAGATGAGGCGCGGCACCGGCGTCGGTTTGCCGTCCTTGAGGGCGATCATGGTGAGATGGCAGGTGTTGGTATGCCGCACGCTGCCGGTCGGAATGTCCTCGGCATAGACATTGATCTCGACCTCCATCGAACTGCGCCCCACATAGCTGATCCGCGCGACCAGGTTCAGCAACTCCCCGACATGGATCGGCTCGTAGAAGTCCACGCGGTCCACGGCGGCGGTGACCGCGACCGTTGCGGCGTAGCGGGCCGCGCAGACGTAGGCGATATTGTCCACCAGGCGCAGCACCTCGCCGCCGTGCGCGTTGCCGAAGAAGTTGGCCCATTCGGGGGTCACCAGTTGGGCGGCCTTTACTTCCGTCTCATCGGCGAATTTCGAATCCGGCATGAGGCCCTCCTTGTCAGAACCATGATTTATCGGATTTCAGGATGAACTATGATTACGCACCGCCCCAATCATAGTAAATCCGAAAATCAGGAAAATCATAGTTCAGACTACACATTCCTCCACGCACTACTCTCTTGCCAGGGAGTGGATACTGCGCTCCTGCCGTTGGCAGCGACCGTCTGGGGTTTGCGGTAGGTGAGCGTTTCGGCGGCCAGGGCCAGCAGGACCTCGTTGGGCAGGCTCGGCTCCGGTTTCCAGCCTGCAAACTGCTCCGCCAGGAACCGGGTGGTCGCCTTCCCGGCGCGAAAGATCGGGTGGCGCACAATGGCGAGCAGGTAGGAGATATTGGTGCGGACGCCCAGGACCGCGAAAGAGAGGAGCGCCTGCTCCAGGCGCGCCAGGGCTGCGTCGCGGGTCGCTCCATGGACGATCAGTTTCGCCAGCATCGGGTCGTAGTAGGGCGAAACCTCACTGCCCCGCTCCACGCCGGAATCCACGCGAATGCCAGGGCCGACGGGAGGCAGCCACTGCGCCAGCGTTCCCACCGAGGGCAGGAAGCCTGTCGCGGCGTCTTCCGCATAGATCCGTACTTCGATGGCATGCCCGGAGGCGTGAATATCGGCCTGAGCGAAGGGAAGCGGCTGCCCGTCCGCGACCTGCAACTGTAAGCGCACCAGATCCAGCCCGGTGAGGGTCTCCGTGACCGGATGCTCGACCTGAAGGCGGGTGTTCACCTCCAGGAAGTAGAAGCGATGGTCACCGTCCTCCCGCTCCTCCAGCAGAAACTCCACCGTGCCCGCATTCACATAGCCTGCTGCTTTGCCCGCCTGGACCGCCGCCGCCGCCATCTTCGTCCGCAGTTCCGTCGTCAGCACGGGCGAGGGGCTCTCCTCGATGATCTTCTGGTGGCGGCGCTGGATGGAGCACTCCCGCTCGAACAGATGGACGACGTTGCCCTGTGTGTCGCCGAAGATCTGGAACTCCACATGGCGCGACCGGGCGATATAGCGCTCCAGCAGCACCCGATCATCCCCGAAGGCGGCCATCGCCTCCCGGCGCGCCTCTTCCAGCAATGCGCCGAAATCGGTCCTATCCTGCACTATACGCATGCCCCGCCCGCCGCCGCCCGCCGCCGCTTTGATGAGCAGGGGCGTCCCGATCTGAGCGGCTTCCCGCTCCAGCCGTGCGTCGCTCTGGTCGTCGCCGTTGTAGCCCGGCACGGTGGGCACGCCCGCCGCCTGCATCGTCTGCTTGGCGGCGATCTTGTCGCCCAACAAGCGGATAACCGCTGCCGAGGGGCCGACAAAGGTGATCCCCGCGTCGGCGCACGCCTGCGCGAACTCCGCCCGCTCCGAGAGAAAGCCATAGCCCGGATGGATGGCATCCGCCTCGGTCTGGCGCGCGGCGGCCAGTAGATGATCTATGCGCAGGTAGGATTCTGCCGCCGAAGCCGGGCCGATACAGACGGCGGCGTCCGCGAGGGCGACATGGGGCGCGTTTCGGTCGGCCTCGGAGTAGACGGCAATGGGTGAGACGCCTACCTCACGGCAGGCCCGAAGGATACGGACAGCAATCTCGCCTCGGTTAGCAATCAGGAGTCGTTTCATCGGGAAAACAGGGTTTCCTCTCCACACTCACATGCCGGCTTTGCCTTCGATGGTGTCGGCGGCGTCCTTGGCGCTGTCGCGGACGCCGCTATCTTTCGCGCCGGTTGCCAGGGCGCGCAGGGCCGGGATGGCGTCCTTGTCTTTCCGGTCGCGCAGGGCCTGAATGGCGGCGGTCTGCACGGTCGGCTCGTCGGCCTCTTTGAGCAGGGCCAGCAGGCGGGCATGGATGGCCGGATCGGTCGGCGCGATCTTGGCCAGCGCATCCACCGCGTTGCGGCAGGTCGCTGCGGCGTGTTTCCGGTCGGTGGCGGAGAGGAGGAGCGGCGCTTCCGCGTCGGTCGGCTTGTCGCTGAGGACCCGCACGGCGGCCAGTGCGAGGCGGTCGCGCTGGGAGTGGGCCTCGATCTGATGCTTATAGACATCCAGGTTGGCGGCGACACTCCAGCGTGAAAGGCCGGCCATCGCCCGCTCCACCACCGTATAGTACTCGGTATCGCTCAGGGCCGCACTCCGTAGCAGCGCCGTATCCTCCGGGGTGGCGGGCAGCTTGCTCAGCGCCTCCAACGCGGCGGCGCGTCGTTCGATCTGTTTCGATTTTGCCTCGGTGCGGAAGATCGGGCGGTAGCTCTCCTGCGCCGCATCGCTCAGTTGCCGGATAATGGGTACTGCGTTGGATTCGCTGGTCTCCGTCCGGAGGGCGTCCACCATCAGCTTGAGAACCTCTTCTTTGGAGGCGTTTGTGTCGGACATGAGGATACTGCGGGCGGCACGGCGATCCAGGCTGCAGGGCGCATAGCGGAGGACCACAGCGGCTTCTGCGCTCGTCCAGGTTGGTCCCTTCAACTCTTTGATCAGGTCGTGGTCGGGGTCGAGCAGCACCACATCGGGCTTGATGGTTGCCGGGATCCGGAACTCCTGCTCGGCCTGGTTGCAGGTGAACTGTTGCCGCTCCACATGGCCCCCGGTCCCGCCCGCGCTTCGCAGCAGCGCAAACTCCAGAGGCAGGGTAAAGATCGGCGTTCCGTTGGCGGTGTCTTGCGTCTGCTTGATGTGCGCGACGACCGCCTTGCCCGCCTCATCGTAGGTCCAGGAGAAGTCGAGTTTCGGGTGGCCCGGCTTGAAGATCCACTGGTCGAAGAACGCCTCCATGTTGCGTCCCGTCTCGTCCGAGATCGCCTTCACCAGCGCGTGGGTGTCCACCGGTTGGTAGGCGTTGTCCTTCAGGTAGCGGCCCAGAGAGCGGAAGAAATCCGCATCGCCCAACTCCCGGCGCAGCATGTGGAGGACCAGCCCCCCCTTATAATAGGTATGTCCCATGCTCATGATGAGCATGTCGGGCGTCTGGTAGAGTTCCGTGGAGATCGGATGGACGCTGCGGCTTGCGCCACGCAGATAGGCATTCAGATAGCCGGAGCGCTCCTCATCGTAGCTGTCTTTGCCGGTGTGATGCTCTTCATAGAGCAGTTCGAAGAAGGTGGCGAAGCTCTCATTGAGCCAGATGTCGCCCCAGTGGCCGCAGGTGACCATATCGCCGAACCACTGATGCGCCAGTTCGTGCGACGTTAGAGAGGAGACCGGATAGTTGCCGCTGCGCTTGTCTATCAGGTCAAAGCTGCCCAGTGTGGTCGCGCTGACGTTCTCCATGCCGCCGGGGAAGCCGTACACATAGTCCTGTGCGTACTTGGGCCAGGGATACTTGACGCCCAGGGTGTCGGAGAAGAACTGGAGCATATCCGGTGTATTGCCGAAAGAGCCGGAGATGTACTCGCCATAGCCCTTCGGCACCGCATAGTAGACAGGCACGCCCGCCCAGACGTCCTTCTGTACATCCAGTTCCCCCGCAACGAGGGAGAGCAGGTAGGTGGCATGGGGCTGTTTCATCTCCCAGCGGAAGGTGCGGGTATGTTTTGCGGGATCGGCAGTCGTCTTGCCCTGTATTCCGTTGCCGATCACCTCCCAGCTCTCTGGAACCGTGACTGTGACGTCGCTGGTGCATTTGTCGTTGGGATAGTCATAGCAGGGAACCCAGGCGTGGTTGGCTTCGGTCTCGCCCTGTGTCCAGAAGCCGGGGTGGAGGATGGGGAGGCGGGGATTGGGGTCTATCCAGCGCAAGCCTCCGTCACCATTCGCGGCGCCCAGAGACGCGTTCCCCTGAAAGCTATAGCGGATCTCGACGGCGACCTCTTTGCCGCGCGCCAGAGGCGCAGGCGGCGTGAGGGTGAGGGTATCGCCCGTGTGGGTAAAAGCTACCGGCTTCGCGTCCAGCCGACACGCTTCGATTTTGAGTTTGCTGCCTGCATCCAGCACGACGCTGGACAGCCGGTCGCGCAGCGGCGACAGATAGTGCGTGACGACGCCCTTCATCGCGTGCTTGCTATAGTCCGCCTCCAATACCAGGCTCAGGTGGCGTACATGGTAGTCGCGGGAGCGAGCGTAGTGCATGGTTGCCAGCGGCGGTTTGAAGGGATCTCTGCCTCCCTGCGGCTGTGCGAGGGCCGTTGTGGGAAGCAGGCTAAGGCCCATCCACAACAGCACGGATACGCGGAGGGGGTGAGAGCGAGAAGGAAGCGAAGAGTTCACGATAGGGCTCCTTGTGGGAATAGGGATCGGCGGCTTATGGCCAGGAATGAGAGGGGATTCCGCCTGAGATGCCTGGAATCCTGCACGATTTTGCGCAGGTCCGATGCGAGGTATGCGCATCGGAACGGTGCGGCGAACTTTAAGCTTGGGACGCCCGCCTATAAATATTTTCCGATTTTGTCCGATGATAGGAGAGCATGCATGGGTCGAACCGCAATCATATAATCAATGCGTGGTGCAGGCGATACACGCCGTCTGACGCCCTTGAAAGTCGCTATTCATGAGACGCCTCCTGAAAAAGTCGGTGTGGATCGGCATCGGGAATGCAATCCTGTTCCTGATGGCGTTGGGATGGACCCTGGCTCAGGGGAGCAGCGATGGCTCTCGTGTCAAGATTGTGGTTATTAAGACGCGCGATATTCCCTTTTACAATCCGACCGTGCAGGGCTTTACCAATGGGTTGAAATCGCGGGGATATAGCGGCAAGGGCAAGCTTGACCTGAAAGTCGTCGCCTTGAGCGGCAAGGAGGATGCCGATACACGGTTGGTCCAATCCATTCTGGCCGACAAACCCCAACTGGTGGTTACCATGGGAACGGATGCGACCCGGCAGGTGGCGGAGCAGAAACCGACCCTCCCCGTCCTTTTCAGCATGGTATTGGACCCCGTGGCCCTGGGGGTGGCGAAATCCCTGGATGCTCCGGGGGGCAACTTTACCGGCACAACGCTGCTTGTCAGCCCCGGTAAGCAATTGGACTCGCTGATACAGACGGCCCCGAAGACCCACCGTATCGGTATCCTCTATACCGACCAGGATCCGACCTCCCTGGCGTTTCTGGAAGATGCAAAGCAGGATGCCAAGCGACTGAATATGGAGTTGGACCCCATTGCGGTGAAGAGCGGCCAGGCCAGCAAAGAGGCGCTGAGCCAGCTCAAAGCGGATACCAATGCGCTCTGGTTGATCCCCGATCCGGCATCGACCGGGCCGCAGGCGCTTACCGCGACCCTCGAGTACGCGCGGGCGCACCATCTGCCGATCCTGGGTATGTCCGGCGCCACCGTCCGTGCGGGGGCGCTTTTGGCGCTCTCAGCCAGCCTGGAAGACCTGGGCGATGTGACTGCCGACATGGCGGCGCACCTCCTGGATGGGAGCGACAAAACCTCCCAGATGCGGGTGCGCGGCCCGCGCCGTACGCTCCTCTCCCTCAACCTGCTGACAGCGCATGATCTCGGTATTGCGATTCCCCCCGCAGTACTGCACCTGGCGGACGAAGTCATTGATAAAGAGAACGATAAAGATAACGAGGAGAAATAGCCGTGCGTGCGTTTGCTTGGAAGAGTAAAATGGCGCGCCGCCTGGTGCGCACCTTTGTGGCCCTTACCGCCATTCCGCTGATCATTACCGTCCTCATCCTGGGCCTGGTAAGCCGGGAACAGATCGTGTGGACGGCGAAGACCATGGAGCATATCAATACCACGGCGACCAAGGAGGCGGGAGAGGAGTTTCAGAACCTGGGCAGCCGGGCGATCCACCAATCCAATGCACAAACGCAGAGCATCTCCAAGAGCGCGATCGAATCGGTCTCGGATCAGATCACTCACACTCAGGCGGACTCGCTCAATGCATCGGCCAATGACTTTGCTGCGTTGACGGAGAGCAGCTTTGGCGGCGCCATGCGCCAGTCGCTGGATACCCAGAGCAGAACGCTGACCACGGTGCATCAGCAGATGGCCCGGCTCTTTGCCGATACCGCGCACAAAACGCAGGAGGCTTCGAAAGGCAACATCGACCGCGCCCTGCTGGATCTGAACGATGAGTTGATGCAGAAAGATGCGCAGCGGTTGGTACTGGCGGTCGAAAGCCATGTGCAGCAGGCGGTGATGGCGCTGACGCTGACCGCGCAGATGCCCGATTTTACCGACAATAATCTCGGGGGACAGAAGGCAATCCTGGATGCGCTGGTGCGCCGGTATCCCATGTTCACGGTCGTTACGGTCCTGGATAGCAAGGGGCGGGAGACGGCGATGTCCGCTGCCGACCGTGTGGTGACTTCCGGCGATCTCGGCAGCCATCCCGATGCGGCCTATTTCCAGACCGCCATGAAAGATCAGAATTTTATTTTACTGGAAGAGAAGCCGAAGGGCTCCAACCCCCCGATTTTGCGGATCGCCGTTCCCGTGGAGGTCTATCATGGCAAGGCTGCCGGCGCGCTGACGGCGCGGCTCTCGCTGGCCGAATTGTGGGATATCCTCCGTTCCACGCGTTTCGGACCTAAAGGGTATGTCTATGTGCTGGACAAAGACTCCACACCGCTCATTCCGCCCCGCGAGGAGGCAAAAGACGTGGTGGAGAGCTTCGGCATCGTGAATTCGTTGGGGTGGGAAGTCGTTGTACGGCAGCCCATCACCCAGGCGCTGATGCCGAGCATCCGGCTGCAACAGCAGATCGAGTCCAATACCCAGCAGGCCCTGACCGCTATGCGCAGCCAGATCCAGCATGTAGAGAAGAACGCCGCCCAGAACCTGCAGAGCGACAGCCGGCGTATCAGCGCCGCCACTACCCAGCAGATGCAGAGCCACTCGCAGCAGGTCTTTCAGCGCCTGCAGCAGGCCACTGCCCGCCAGACGCAGACCCAACTGGCGCAGATGCAGCAGGCGATGCAGGAGCAGGCAAAACAGATCGAGACACAGAGCGACCGCCAGATGGTACAGGCGGCGGATGTCGCCTCGGCCAATGCGGGGCAGAATATACCTCCTCTGATGCATAAGGCTCTCCTGCGCGCCGATAGTCGCCTGGTGATCGTGGCCCTCCTGGTTACGGTGATCTTCTGCGCCATCGGCTGCTTCATGGCGCTCTTGATGGCGGGCAGGATCGTGCGCCCGGTCGTGCATCTGGCCGAGGTCACCCACTCCATTGCCCAGGGAGACCTGGATAGGCGGGTGAATGAGAATGCCCCCGATGAGATCGGGGATCTGGCAGCCGCCTTCAATACCATGGCGGCCTCGCTCCAGAAGAGCCGTTCCGATCTGAGCGAAGCGGAAGTCCAACTGGTCCAATCCGCCAAGCTCGCCTCCCTCGGCACCCTCTCTGCGGGCGTCGCACACGAACTCAACCAGCCCATCGCTATTATCCGTGGTCTCTCCCAACAACTCCAGCAGGAACCCGGCCTCTCCGAGGATGTGCTCGCCGACCTCGACATCATCGAGGGGCAGACCGGCCGAATGACCAAGATCGTCAAACACCTGCGCACTTTCTGCCGCGCCGGAGGAGCCGATTTTGCGCCCGTAGACGTCAACCAGGTCGTTCACGACTGCTTCCTGCTGGTCGGACAGCAACTGCGCACCCACAATGTCACTGCAGAGCTTCACCTGTGTGAAGAGGCTCCCCCGGTAATGGCCGATGCCAACGAACTCGAACAGGTCTTCCTCAACCTCATCACCAACGCCCGCGACGCGATGGAGGGACGCCCCGACGCGACCATCACAATCCGCTCCTGGGTGGAGGGGGGGCGGTTTGTGTTGGAGTTCCGGGATAATGGGACCGGGGTTCCCGATACCGTAGTCGGCCGTATCTTCGATCCGTTCTTCACGACGAAAGATCCGGGGAAGGGGACAGGATTGGGGCTGTCGATCAGCCATACGATCCTGAAGCGGCATCAGGGGGACATCCAGGTCTACAACGACCATGGCGCTGTCTTCACCATCACTCTGCCCCTCGCAGAAGTACAAGAGATTCCAAAAGCCGCATAGCACTTTCCTGTACATGTATGGAATAAGACAATCGTCACCTTCGTCTCTCTGGTGAACTGATTTTCTCGATGAAACATGACTAAGGATGGTTAATCCCGTTTCGACAGCGTTTTGGCCTGAAATGGCAGGGCCATGGTCCTGATATCCTGGAGGGGCTGCTCGGGCTGGGATTGAAAGAGGATAGTATGGGTAAGGTATTGCTTGCGGACGATGAGGATGCGTTGCGTCTTTTGATGGGGAGGCAGTTACGGAGAGCCGGACACGAAGTTACCCTGGCGGAAGACGGCATGGTTGCGGCGGAACTGCTGACCACGCAGACGTTCGATGTCGTGGTTTCCGATATGAAGATGCCTCGCCTGGATGGGATGGGCCTGTTGGCGCGCGCGAAGGAGTTGGCTCCGGATACGGAGTTTATCATCCTTACCGGGCACGGCAACATGGAAAACGCCATCGAAGCCTTCAAAACGGGCAACGTCTTCGACTATCTTCTCAAACCCCTGGACGATATTCAGGAGTTGGACGGCGTGGTGGCGCGGGCGCTGGAGCGCCGCTATCTGCGCAATGAGAACATCCGCCTGGTCTCCGAATTGGAGCAACAGCTTCAGGAACTGGAGGATGCGCGGAACCAACTGGCGCAACTGGCGGAGCATGACGGCCTGACCAACCTCCTGAATCATCGCACGATCCATGCCCGGCTTGAACAACTGCTCAAGAATGCGCCGGACGCCTCCTTGAGCGTGATGATGCTCGACATGGATCGCTTCAAGCAACTGAACGATACCTATGGACATCCCGTTGGGGATCAGGCTCTGCGGCATATCGCCCGGACCCTGTGCGCTGTTTGCGATGAGCACGCGCTGCTGGGCCGATGCGGCGGCGATGAGTTTATGGTGGTGTTGCCGAACCATACCGCGGCGCAGGCGCGTGATCTTGCCGAGTGCGCCAAGCAGCATATTTCCCAATTCCCTTTTCGCAATCCGGAAGGGACCGCCTTGCCTCTGCAGCTCTGTTTTGGGATCTCGGACGTCGCCAGCGCCGGATACTCCGCCGTCAGCCTGGTCGCCGCTGCCGACGCGGCGCTCTATGAGGGCAAACAGCGGGGAGGAGACGCCGTCACGCTGCACCTGGTCACGGCGGAGGAGGACCGCCGCGAGCAGTCGAGTTTCGATGTTCTCGACGGCCTGGTGAACGCGATCGACCTGAAAGACAAGTATACACGCAAGCACTCCGAACACATGACCGGGTTCGCCCTGCAACTGGCGCAGGCGATGAACTGCTCCGAGGAGACCTATAACATCGTGCGCGTCGCCGGGCTGCTGCATGATGTGGGCAAAATCGGCGTCCCCGATTCGATCCTGCGCAAGCCGGGCAAACTCAGCGAAGAGGAGTACGAGATCATGAAGAACCACGTGACCCTCTCTTCGCTCATCATCCATGGAATCCCCCATCTCTCCGACATTCTGGATGCCGTCGCCAATCACCATGAGCGGTGGGATGGCAAGGGCTATCCCAGGGGCCTGGCGGGAGAACAGATCCCGCTCCTTGGTCGGATCATGGCCATCGCGGACGCCTTTTCCGCCATGACGCTGGATCGCCCCTATCGCGCCGGGATGGATCCCGAAGTCGCCCTGGGGGAGATCGAAAAGGGCGCCGGGGCGCAATTCGATCCCAATCTGGTGCCTATCTTTGTCTCCACAGTCCGCGCCGGTCTGTCAGCTTCTCCTCAGGAACTCCGCAAAGCGGCATAGAGGCTCTGTAGGGTAGCGAATTCATGTTCAGGGAGGAAGAGAATGACCAGGATGTCTCTCCATAGCAAAATCACGTTAACGGCGCTGTGCGTCGTGGCGCTCTCTAGCTGCCAGTTCCCGGCACATGCCGATGGCAGGACATCCTCGGCAGACACGGAACTGTTGCTGGCGGGCGATACGGTGGTGACCGCGTCCAAGAAGGCGCAAAAGGCCAGCGATGTCCCCGCCGCCGTCACCGTCATCACCGAAGAAGACATCCGCGCTTCCGGGGCCGTCACCATCCTAGACCTGCTGCGCTCCGTGCCCGGTGTGGATGTGATGGAGATGAACCGAGGGGTTGCAAATGTCTCCATCCGCGGCTTTAATGGCCAGTATGCCAACAAACTGCTGGTGATGGTGGATGGGCGCTCCATCTATCAGGACATCTACGGGAATATCTTGTGGAGCGCCAACCCCTTGCTGATCTCCCGCATCAAGCGCATCGAGATCGTGCGAGGGCCGGGGTCGGCGCTCTATGGGGCCAACGCTTTCAACGGCGTCATCAACATCATCACCAAAACCCCTGCCGAGATGGCCAAAGATCCTGCCAAAACCTCGGTCCGCAGCCTGGTGGGCGAGCAGAACAGCACCCTCACGGAGATCCAGACGACAGCGGGCAGAGCCTCGGATGTGTCCTACTCGCTGGGCGCGGCTTACAATCGCACGGATGGCTTCGGCGGGCGGCAGCCCGGCCAGGTGCGCGACAGTTACACCGTCCCCGTCCTCACTTTCGACGCCGAGAAGCAGTTGAAGCGGGGCAACCTCTGGCTGGCGGCTGGGAATTCGGAGGCTACCTCGGATTATGAGGAGATCTTCGATTTTCAAGACGCAGCCTGGCATACTAGCTATGCCAGCCTGACCTATAGCGAAGATAAGGCTAAGAACCCGATCATGGCCCGCGCTTTCGGCAACTTCTTTGTATTAAATCAACCCGGCGTGCGCGATGAGACCATCAATACCTACGATATCGAGGTGCAGCAGTCGCGTGACCTGACCCGGCAGCACAGCCTGGTCTATGGGGGCAGCTATCGTTACATCCAGGCGAAGACATTCCTAACAGGCGCTCAGACACACCGGGAAGAGCTGTTCGCGCTGTACGCTCAGGATGATTTCCAGATTGCGCCCAAAACCCATCTGTTTACCGGAGTGCGCCTGGACGACCACTCCATCTATGGGGTTACCTTCACCCCACGCGTGAGCCTGGTGCACCACCTGCCACAGAAGCAGTCTTTGCGCCTCTCTTACGGTACCTCCTTCCGCAATCCCAGTTTTGTGGAGACCTTTATGGATTATCAATATCCGATTGTTCCTGGTTTGGATGGCCGCTACCAGGGAAATCCGGATTTGACGCCGGAGAGGGTGACCAGTTATGAGCTGGGCTATCGCAAAGAGATCCCCGGCGGGCATCTCGGCGTGAACCTCTTCTACAACCGGATGCGTGATCTGATTACGACGACATCGACAGCGTTCGCGCCCTCTCCTCCCTTTCCGCCAGGCGTACCGACCGTGCTTCAATTTGTTAACGGGCAGAACGCGACGGCGGTCGGTCTGGAACTGGAGAGCGAGTTTCGCATTGCCAAAGGGGTGCGCGGCCTGTTCAACTACTCGTATCAGGATGTAGAAGATAGCACCGGGGAGCGTATCGACCTGTCACCACAACATAAGTTCAATCTGGGGATTCAGGCCAATCTCTCGAAGCATGTGGAAGCTTACCTGGGAGTGCACTTTGTAGGCTCCTCCGTCTACCATGACACCAGCAGCATTGATCAGATAGATGCGTATACCCGGGTAGATGCGCGGTTGGGCTACCGCTTCGGCACGAAGAGCCGCCCCTGGACCATCTCAGCGGTGGCGACCAATCTCTTCGACGACAAGCACCTGGAGTTTCCGTTATCCTCTCCCGGTTCTACTCCTCAGGTCGCACCCCAACGCCGGACGCTCTATCTCATGGTCACCGGAAAACTATAAGTTCCGCCAGAAGAACCTACGCAAAGTTACGTAGCTATTCTCTCGATTTGCCCACGAACTGCCAATAATACCAGCACCGTTCTGGCTAGCGCCCCCGGATCGATCGCCGGAAGAAGGGGCAGGGCTTGATGTAAAGAGTGCCTGCGGAGTGGTCGTGTTTGTACTCAGATGAGGCGTCCTCCGGCAGCGCTTCGTGGGTGGAGAGAGATATGCCTTCGTTATTCGTGCGCCGCAATGCCTGGTTTACGGCACTGTCCTCCCTGGCGCTCTGTAGTAGTGTTGCAGCGCATGCCGACGGCCAGGGCCGCAACAACTCGGCCAATGCCGAACTGCTTATGGCGGGCGGGGAACAGACCGTCACCACCGCGTCCAAGAAGGCGCAAAAGGCCAGCGATGTCCCCGCCGCCGTCACCGTCATCACCGAAGA
>Ga0070734_10002488_pt1 | contig 22123 bp, 13 predicted proteins | sample Coa_R1_8_FD_66444 | JGI IMG/M metagenome (GOLD analysis project Ga0070734, IMG submission 66444) | Surface soil microbial communities from Centralia Pennsylvania, which are recovering from an underground coalmine fire - Coalmine... | ecosystem: Environmental > Terrestrial > Soil > Unclassified ...
CCACCGCCCTGGCGGAGACCGAATTTCCGGCGACGCGCTCGGTGAATGCCGCGGGCTGGACAGAAGTGTCCGACACGTACCGGGCGCCGGCGCAGGCAGCCCGCGCGGTGGTGGAATTACACCTCCAATGGGCCCCCGACAGCGAGGTTCGCTGGAGCGGCATCGAGCTAGCCGAAACGTCACCGCCTCCCAAGCGAACGGTTCGACTGGCCGCGGTTCATTTCCGACCGCGCGGCGGCCACACACCGGAAGAGAATTGCCGGCTCTACGAACCACTGATCGCCGAGGCAGCGCAGCAAAAAGCAGATCTGGTGGTGCTGGGAGAAACGTTGACCTATTACGGACTCGGCAAGGATTTTGCCGCGGTCGCGGAGTCGATTCCCGGACCGTCAACGGCGTACTTCGGCCAGCTGGCTCAGCGGTACAACCTGTACATCGTGGCCGGGTTGGTGGAGCGCGCGGACCATCTGATCTACAACGTGGCCGTGCTGATTGGGCCCGATGGCCGCGTGGTCGGAAAATACCGTAAGGCCGCTCTGCCGCGCTCCGAGATCGAGGCCGGTATCGCTCCGGGAAACGATTATCCGGTCTTTGCAACGCGGTTCGGTAAGGTGGGGATGATGGTATGCTACGACGGCTTCTTTCCCGAGGTGGCCCGGCAGCTTACCAATCATGGCGCGGAAGTGATTGCCTGGCCGGTCTGGGGTTGCAACCCGCTGTTGGCCCGAGCCCGGGCTTGCGAGAACCATGTCTACCTGGTCAGCAGCACCTACGAAGACATCAGCCGGAACTGGATGGTTTCCGCCGTCTTTGATCATGAGGGAAATCCCGTTGCCCTGGCGAAGGAGTGGGGCACCGTCGCTGTTGCCGAGGTCGATCTCGACCGGCGCACCAAGTGGGTCAGCCTTGGCGACTTCCAGGCAGAGATTCCCCGTCATCGGCCGGTGTGGGGAGGCGAGGCGGAAGGAAAGTAGCCGCGTTCCCTGCTTCTCTCGTTCCCAAACTCCGTTCGGGAACGCACTACCTGCAAATTGCGTTTCCCGTGTGAAGCCGCGCGCGAAACAGGGATTCGGACCGAGGACAAAAATGCCAAATGCTTAGCGATTCAGGCTGAGGCTCAAACGATACTCGGCCAGGCGAGTTTTGAGATCCTTGCGCTCGTCCATTTGCCGCCAGCGGTCGGCCGCTGCTTTTAATGCCTGACCGGCATCCTTCCCGTCCAGGAGCGCGGCCCGCACTTCCGCATCCAGTGCCCGTTGGTGCTCGCGCTCATCCGGGGTGCGCAGCCGGAGCACCGGATTCATGATTCCCCGATGGAGCATCTCTTGCCGCAGAATATCCACCAGCTGCGTGGTGCGTTTGCGATCGAGTCCAAGCTGGTGCCAGCCAATTCCGCCTTCGAGATGTTCCCGCCGGTAGACGCCTCCGCCCCAGGTCGGCTCGATGACCACATCCTGGCTGGTCTTTGGCCCGCTCAGCGAGGCGGCCAAGGCAAAGGCGGCTTCGGGTGTGGCATTGTGGCGCGGCACCACGATCAGCCAGCCGTCGGCTCCGAGGTAGGGAACCCAATTGATCCCTCCCACGGGCCGCTCCTTTCCACTTTGGTAGTCGAAGATGAGGCTACTGCCAGGCACCGGACACAGGCCAAATTTGTCCCGCACCAAGGGGCTTTCCTGGAAACGCCGGATCCACGCCGGGCTGGCAACACAAAGGACTGCCTCGCCATTCTGAAAGGCAATGGGAGGTTCCGGGACAGCCTCGGCGGGCCGAAATCGTTGCTGCCGCTGCAACAGCTCGAGGGCATGCACAAAGCCAGGCGTGTCGATTCGCACCGCACCGCTATCGAGATCGTAATGAAACGAAAAGCGCTCCACCGCGGGCGGGGGCTTGGGATCATCTTCACGAACGGCTCGGCGGGCGAAGGGAACCGCCACCGAATAGTAGATCGAATCGAATTCATCTGAACTATTCGGCAGGGGCGGCAAACTAGGACAAGGATGATCGATTCCAGGCCGCTTCCTCTTGTGAAAATACTCTGCAATCTCGGTAAACTGCTGCCAGGTGGCCGGTGGGCCCAATTCACGGCCATATTTCTTGTGGAATGCTTCCCGATGGCCGGCATCCTGGAAGAGATCGTCCCGGTAGAAGCAAACCCGTGCATCCCCCAGAAGCGGCAGGGCAACCACTTTCTGATCCCAGATACACAGCTTGTAGCGATACAGCGGCAACAGATTCTGCCAGGCGTACCCACCGTCCGGCTCGACCAATTCGGGCGGTACGGGCCATAGCTTGTCGGCGTTCGCCCAGTGCGGCATCCACGCCGGAGAAAGAATCCAAAGGTCGCCGGGGAGCTCGTCCGCGGGCGCGGTGGCTGGATCGTAATGGACGACGTGGATCCGCGCCCCCGTTTGCGATGCCCAGATCGGTCCGTAACGCTGGACAATGCTGCTGGCCGGCTCGCCGGGACAGGCCACGTTCACGACGACACCCTGGAACGGTTTGACCACTGCCACGGTGGGTGCTCGGCCGGGGCTGCATCCGACAAGGAGAAAAGGCGCCAGGCAGAAGGCAAAAGGCAAAAGGCAAGCGTGGACAGATAACCGGGTCGCGGTCCCCTTTTCCTTTTTCCTTTTACCTTTTTCCCATTTACCTTGTCTTTCCGGTTGCATCGAGTGCTTCCTCGTGGCACAATAAGGCCATACTTACAGTGCATTCGCCGCCCGCTTCTTCGCCGTTTTCATCATACCAGCGCGCCGGCGAGTGCGACGACCGCGCGGGCTTGGCCATGATTCTTCTTTTTAGTCCCAAGGAATCGGATGGTGCGGGGGAAGTCTGGATCTTCCTTTCGTCAAGGAGAATCAGTGTTTCTGACGGGAGCGAGGTCGGATTATGAAATTGAGTCTCGTCGTGCTCACTCCGGGCAAGATGGAGGGGAAGTCGATTCCCATTACGATCGCGCAGTTTCTGATTGGTCGAGATCCACAGTGCAATCTTCGGCCGGCAAGCGCGCTCATCAGCAAACGACACTGTGCCTTGCTCACGCGGGGCAACCGCGTCTTCGTCCGTGATTTCGAGAGTACCAACGGCACCCGGGTCAATGACCAACCGGTCAAAGGGGAGCAAGAGCTATTTGACCAGGACCAGCTGTCAGTCGGTCCGTTGCTGTTTCGTGTGGTCCTGGAGGCGAGCCCCGCCATTAGCCAACCGACCCCGATGCCCCCCACCGCTTCGGCTGGGTCGGCGGATGATGAGGCCGCGGCCGCGATGCTCCTTTCCGTGCAGGATGAACCCGCCGGCACCGCCACGAGCACCAATGTCGACAGCGAGGGTGTCCCCACCGGCAGCACTGTGATGGACATCATCACGCCTCCGAGCCCAACACCGCCGGCCGAGTCGGCCGCAGGAGGGGGCGCCGAACGGGAACGAGCCGCCAAAACCGCCTCCGGCAATACCTCCTCGGCGGCCAAGGCGATCCTCGAAAAATACATGCGGCGGCCACGCACCTGAACAGCAATCTGATTGCGGATTTTGGATCGGGGATCGAAGAAAGGTAACCTGTGGGCTCGGCGATCAAAATCCCAAAATCCCCAATCTCGCATCCGCAATTCCACCGCTTGCTCCTTGCCTGGTTCGACCGTTGCCGCCGAGACCTTCCTTGGCGTCGCAGTCGGGATCCGTACGCGATCTGGGTCAGCGAAATCATGCTCCAGCAGACGCAGGTGGCGACGGTCATTCCGTACTTCCAACGATTTCTGGAGGCGTTTCCCACCGTGGCGGACCTGGCCGCGGCCAAGGAAAGCGAGGTCCTGCGGCTCTGGGAAGGATTGGGCTATTATCGCCGGGCGCGGGATCTGCATCGGGCGGCTCAACAAATCATCGCGGACCATGATGGCCGGATTCCGCAAGAGCCGGCAGTCCTGGCCGCCCTGCCGGGCATCGGCCGGTACACCGTGGGCGCGATTCTTTCACAGGCATTCGATCAACGGCTACCGATCCTGGAAACCAACAGTCAGCGCGTCCTCTGCCGGTTGTTTGGCCAGCGCGGCGATCCACGCCGCGGCGGGACTCGCCGTTGGCTCTGGGAAATGGCGGAGGCGTTGCTGCCGGCTCGCCGGGTGGGCGCCTTTAACCAGGCCCTGATGGAGCTGGGGGCCTTGGTGTGCACTCCGACGGCTCCACGCTGCGAGGCCTGTCCGGTTTATGCCCTCTGCACGGCCCGCCGCCGAGGCATCCAGGAGCAGATTCCCGAGCGTTCCGATCCACCCGCGGCCGTCGCGATCCAAGAAGCAGCCGTCGTCCTCTACCGTGGCCGGCGCGTGTTATTCGTTCAGCGGCCGCAGCAAGGCCGTTGGGCCGGGTTGTGGGAATTTCCGCATGCCCCGTTGGAAAAAGGTGAGAGGCCTGAAGAAACGGCGGCCCGGCTCCTTCCGCAACTGACCGGTATGGATGGCGCGATCAGATCGGAGCTGCTCACGCTTCGGCATAGCGTGACCCATCATCGTATCACGATGATCTGCTTCCAAGCTCACTATCAGGGCGGAAGCTTTCGGTCCGATTTCTATCGCCGCGCCCGCTGGGTCGCACCGGCCGAGCTGAAGGCATTCCCCGTCAGTGCCCCGCAACGGAGGGTGGCTCAATTCCTCCTCCAGCCGAATCGGCAGCTCAACCTGTTCTGAGACGCGGTTCGCAGAGCCGCACGGTGTCGCGCCCCGCGCGGTTCTGCGAACCGCCGTTAAACCGGTCCGTGAACTCAGGCTGACAGCCGAGCGTGGAACGGGTACGATCGGCAGTCGAACGACTATATTGTCTCTTTGAGGAGCACGATCATGCGGATCTTACGGCAAATGGGGCCCTGGCTGGTAGCGGTGCCGGCGGTTCTGGTCGGCTGTAGCCGGCCCGCCAGTCCAGCGCACAAGGCATCGTTGACGACGAGTGTGGCCGCTCTTCCGGCGGCGGCACAAGTCGTCCTTACTGTGGAGGGAATGACCTGACCGCATTCCTGAGCTGTGAAGGTGCAAAAGGCACTGGCCGCTCTGCCGTGTGTAGAGCCGAATTCGATTACCACAGATGTTTCCATTCAGCAGGCCCGATTTACCGTCAAGGACAAAAGCGAGTGCTCGATGCAGGAAGTGACCAAGGCGATTGAAGAGGTCGGATTTACCGTGTCCGGCGTCACGGTGAAATAGCCGGCCGATCAGCGCTTTCCCTTCTGCAAGAGGTTACGAGATGGAAAAACTGAGCGTCGCCCAAGCGCGCAAGTCCGAAAGCATTGGTCGGCAGATCGAATTGAATGGCTGGGTCCGCACCCGGCGGGATTCCAAAGGGGGCTTCAGCTTCATCGAGCTGAACGACGGCTCCTGCTTTGGCAATGTCCAGATCATCGCCGATGGAAATCTGCCCAACTACGAGTCGGAGGTGAAGCACCTCGGGGCCGGCGCCAGCATTCAGGTCCAGGGCGAGGTCCGGGCTTCGCCGGCCGCGGGTCAAGCAACCGAGATCGTGGCGCGCAGCATCCGCATTTATGGCGGGGCGGATCCCGAGACCTATCCCCTGCAAAAGAAGCGACATTCCTTCGAATTCCTGCGCACGCTCGCCCATCTCCGGCCGCGCACCAATACGTTCGGTGCCGTGGCCCGCGTCCGTAACTGTATATGCCGATCGATTCATGATTTCTTTCAGGAACAAGGCTTCCTCTACGTCCACCCGCCGCTCATCACGGCCAGCGATTGCGAGGGCGCCGGCCAGATGTTCAAGGTGACGACGCTCGACCTGGCCCAGCCGCCGCGCCGGGACGCCGCTGTCGATTTCACGCAGGACTTCTTCGGCCGGCCAACGTATTTAACCGTGAGCGGGCAGCTGGAAGCCGAGATTTTCGCCTGTTCGCTGGGAAAAGTTTATACGTTTGGTCCGACGTTTCGGGCGGAAAACTCGAATACCTCCCGGCACCTTGCAGAATTCTGGATGGTCGAGCCGGAGATGGCCTTTTATGAACTGCATGACAACATGGACCTGGCCGAAGCCTTTCTGAAACGCCTCGTTCGGGATGTGCTCGAACGCTGTGCCGAGGACATGCAGTTCTTCAACGAGCGCATCGACACCACGGCCATTGCCACGCTCGAGGGCATCGTCCAGAGCGAATTCGTTCGGCTGTCGTACACCGAGGCGATTTCGGTTTTGCAAAAGTCCGGCCAATCCTTTGAATATCCGGTGGCCTGGGGCAACGACCTGCAAGCCGAGCACGAGCGCTATCTGACCGAACAAACCTTTCGGCGGCCGGTCATCCTGTACGATTATCCCAAGGCGATCAAATCGTTCTACATGCGGGTCAACGAGGATGAGCGCACGGTCCGGGCGATGGATGTCCTAGTGCCGCGGGTCGGCGAGATCATCGGCGGCAGCCAGCGTGAAGAGCGGCTCGATGTGCTCGAACGGCGGATGCGGGAGATGGATCTCAATCCCGAAGCGTATTGGTGGTACTTGGACCTGCGCCGCTATGGTACGGTTCCCCACTCGGGTTTCGGCCTCGGCCTGGAGCGCACCGTGCAATTTGTCACTGGCATGGGGAATATCCGCGACGTGATTCCCTTCCCGCGCACGCCGGGAAGCGCGGATTTCTAGGATCGATTCTCCTTGATCGGCTGCCGTGGTTTCTTCCTTCGCTCGGCATCTCTGCGCGAAATGGTTCTCACTCGAGTTTCGCGCAGAGACGCCGAGAACACGGAGCAGAGAGTCCTTCGCGGCGGCAACATGCTTACGGACCAATCCCTGCCTTGTAATGAGTCAGGACTTGATTCGGTGTCAACGCTGCGCTGTAGAAGGCGACTTCATCGAGGCTGCCGGCGAAATATCTTCGGTCCAGCGTATTGCCGCCAATTTCGATCACGGGGTTGCCCATCAAAGTGTTGCCGTTCGTCGTACCGTTGGCTTCCAGGTTGCCGTCTACGTAGAGGTTTTTGTCCCCACCTTTCACGCGCGTGGCTACGATGTGATGCCAGTTACCATCGTTGAGGGGCGTCATTCCAATGATGCTATCGTCCGGGTTGCCGGTGAAGAAGCAGGCCACATCGTTGAGATACGCAACGATCCAGTCGTTCGCCGTACCCGGTACGTCGCTCCAGACCAGGCCAGTGCCTTGATAGCCTTGCGCGCCAAAGAGGCTGTCTGTGGTTGTGTTCATCCACAGCTCAACGGAGAAATCATCGCCGACCGCACTGAGCACCCGAATGTGGCTGCTCGCCCCATCGAAGCTAACGGCGGTGTCCGAATCATTGGCAATGGCCCCGGATACGCCTTGCGTGTAGCCTCCGAAATACAGGCCGTTCAGACCGGAGCCAGAAGAATCGACCGCGATCCCACCCGACGATTCCCCGAGGCGATAATAAGCAATCGGACTGTCGGCAAGGACGGTAGACGGATAGTCCGCCTTGGCCGGTACCATGCTCAGAAACAAACCCAAAACCGCCAACGCCAAGCAACTTTGCTTCCTCATGGAAGTCCCTCCCGGGTAGGAAATCAATCAGCCGTTCGCCCGCCGACGGCCGAAACCTTTCGGCGTGAGGACGATTGAACTCACCTGGTCTAACCGCCCTGCGCCGGCATGTCAAGCAAAAAGTCAGGAGAACAAATTCAGCGCGGAAGGCGGAAGGCGGAAGTGCCGCTACGCCGGCGGGAAAACGCCGGCCTCGATCAAGGCCGCACGGGTGGCGACGGCTTTGGGATCGTTGATCTTGAGAACGGCGATGGTGGCCCGGCCGATCGGCGTGCGGCCGATCAGCACGGGGCCGTCCCAGCGAAAATGCCGCGACCATTTGTGCCGTCGCGGGTGAAAGAGGCGAACGATGGCGCGGGAGCGCGGATCCTCGCCGGCGATGTTGGAGCCCTTGTAGCTGTTGCAGTAAAAGCAGGCCAAACCCAGATTGCCTGGCAGGTCCTGCCCGCCGTGGTGCCTGGCCTTGATGTGATCGACGTGGAACGGCAATTTGCTGAACGCCTGCGCCAGGCGGCAATATTCGCAGGTATCGTGGGCGCGTTGCCAAACGAGACGGACAAGCGCTTCATCCATGGGTTAGTGAGCACGGCCGGCCTTGTGGAGCGACAGGCGCGCCTTGGCGCAGAGCAGATCGATCAGCCGGCCGATGCGGCGGTACGTCTCAAGCTCCTGCTGCTCGTGCTTGCTGAGCCGGTCGTTCTGATTCTTGTCGAGGAGCTGGTGCATGCGCTCCTGGTCCTCGGCCGTGAATTCCAGGTCGAGGAGAGAGCGGGCGGCCGCCGGAGATAGCGTCGGCTTGTCCGGTCCAATGACGCGGCTTAGGATCGCGGCCTCATCGGCGTCGGCATGGGTTAGTTGCATGGGCGTTCCTCTCGGGGCGATGGTGTACCAAGGCAGAGTATAGCACAGCTGACGGTGGCCAGAAAACGGCTTTTTCAAGGAGGGTTACGGGTCAAATTCAGCGACTACCACCCGAACGGTTTCTAAAGTAAGATGAAAACCTCATCAGGCCAGACAAGCTCTCTTGATTCTGAGTCGCCACCAGACGTATGGCAGTCGAGTTCCCAGTCAGGTTGGTTTCCGCACCCCCCCCAAGCATTATTGGTCCCCCCGAGTAAGCTGGCAGTAGGGGTGGGCACGCCAAGGTCGGCAGCCAGCCGCTCCACCCACACCGGACCGTTGGACCATCGCCCTTGGTAGTAAGGGGGGAAGTGGGATTAGTATTGTTCGTGCTCGCGTAGCGGTTCCCGGTATCCGTGAGGCTGTCGCCAAAGGCAACGATTTCCGTGAAGAGGTCGGCCAAGCCGCTCTGGGCCGACCAGGCCCATGCTGCAAAAACGAGACCTCCAATCCACAATCTACCCAGGAATCGTTTCATAGACCTATCACTCCCCTCGACTTAGGCAGCACTTGCTGTACACCACGGTACAACAGACACTTCCTGTGGAACCGGAGCACCAATAGGCAGTGTGGTCACCGATTTCAGGAGAATCAAGAAAAATCCCAACATTTCGCGGCTGAAAATTCAGCAGCGAACGCGAACCGCGAACGTGAGAAGGGTGCGGCCAGGAATGCCGGCGGTGTTAAGCCGTTGGCGGAAGGCGAGTTCGCCAGTACAGCTCCACGTGCCGCTTTGCTCTCATACACAGTCCAGCTGAATGTCTCCGTTTTTGATTAGCTGTGGTCCACAGAACCGCGTACTGATGCGCCCCGCGCGGTTCTGCGAACCGCCGCTCAACGGACGCAACCAACCGGACGCGGTTGGTGGTCCGTTTTTCGGGCCGGCAAAGCGGCTGAAACACGGCGGGGCAGTAGGGCAACTTACGGCAGATGGGGGCCATACTGTAAGATGCCTCCGCTGATGACGCACTGACCGTCTAGAATGGGCGCAGGCGGGCACCGGTAGCGACCAGGCATAGACCGCGGCGCTCGTTGCCTGCGCGAAAGATCAAGGCGGCGCCGGAAACCATCGGCCGCTCCGTCCACCGCGGGTCATGAGATGGCGTTGATCCCTTGGAAGACGGTCAAAGTCTCATTGCGCAAGAACGTATTGCTGCCCCAGGGTTCGCCGCCAGTAGCGAAGTTATCGGTCGCCAGCAGAATCTGGTACACGGTAAGCACCTGGTAATTGGGGGTGCCGAAGGCCGCCCCGCTGCTGGCGATGTTCCAGGAATAGGCGCCGAGACCATAGCTGTTAACGGTAAAGCCATAATCCTGCCCGATGGGAAGGCCGCCGGAGTCCGTCGTGTTGCCGCCCAGGGACAGGGTCGTGGTGAAGTCATCCAAGACCGTGGCCAGGATCTCCACATCCAGGCCGGTGCCATGAGCGGCCAGGTACAGACTCTGGTAATAGCTGCCAATTTGGGCATCGGAGAAGGAACTCAGATTGGGAGCGCCGCCCCCTCCACCGTAGAGGTTCGGGAATTTTGCGGCCAGCCACTGGCCCAAGGTCTGGTTACTACTGGTCACGCCAAAGCGGCGGATCAGCCCCTGGCCTTGAAGCCCTTCCCAGAAGCTCGTCGGCTTGACCAGTCCTGCGGATACGAATTGAACGGTCTGGCTTTGCACCGGCGTTACGAAGAGCCACCCATCTTGGAGGATCGTAACGCTGATGGTGTAGAAGTTGGCGCTGGCATAGGTATGCGTGCCGCTGACGGTGAAGACGCCACTGTTGACACTGATCGTTCCAGCCGTCGCCGCGGTGTTATCGCCCCAGTTGATGCTGGCCGAGTAGTGCGTGCCGTCATTGGGCTCCGCCCCACCCGGATCGGTAAAGGTCGCGACCGCTCCACTGTAGGGCGTACCAGCCGTGGGGGCGATCCCGACCATGGGCGTGGCGGTGACCCCCACCTCCTGCACGCTCACCGTGAACGGCGCGGAGCCCGACCAATTGTCGCCCGTGTCGGTGACGACGATGGTCCCCGTGAAAGTGCCTTCTTCCGCGTAGTTATGGATTTGGTTCCCAAGCGACCCCGGTGCCGACGGCGCAGGGAGTGTAGTGGTCCAGCCGTCGCCCCAGGCGACAAATGCCGTCCAGGGACCGGGTCCCGCATCGCTGAAGCTACCCAGGCTCACGAACTGCGCGGCCCCCTCGCTCACGCGCTGATTCGGGGGCGCTGTGACCAACGGAGCGGGCTGAACATTCACAGAGAGCGAAGTCGACACACTGCCGAAGAAGTTGCTGTCCCCGTTGTATTGGGCCGTGATGGTATGGCTGCCGAGCGCTAAGCCGGACGTGCGGAAGGTGGCCTGCGCCATGCCGCCGGACATGCTCAAGGTTCCCTGGCCAATGCTGGTGCCGTTATCGGTAAAAAGCACCGTGCCGGTCGGAGAGCCCGCGGCCGTGCTTCCCGGGGCGAGGACGCTCACCGAGGCGGTGAAGGTGACCCATTGCCCGGATGCCACGGGATTCGCAGAGGAGCCGAGTGTTACGCTCGTTGTGGCAGGGTTAACGTTTTGGGTGATCGGAGCGGAGCCACTGGCCATGTAGTTGCTGTCCCCGTTGAATCGGGCCCAGATCGCATGGGAACCCGCCAGGAGCTTGCTGGTCGTTAGCGCAGCGCTCGTCATGCCGCCGCTGCTAGTCACCGTCGCCTTTCCGATGGGCGACGTTTGGAAGGTATCATAGAAAGTGACCGTGTCCGTGCTCGGAATATTCCCCCCCGGCGAGACGGTCGCGGTGAACGTCACCGCTTGCCCCACCACCGAGGGAGTGCCGGAGGAACTGACCACCGTGGTCGTGGCGGGATCCCCACCCGGGGATACGATGGCCGTGTCAACGACGGTGGTGGTCGGCGCGTTGTCGTGCGCGATCACCACGGTCACAGCGAACGTCCCGGATTGGGTATAGGTGTGGCTGCCGCGCACTTCGAAGCTGCCGTCTTGCAATGGAGCAATCGTCCCTGTCGTGGAATTCATGGAACCATCGCCCCAGTTAATGGTGGCGCTATAGTCCCTTACACTGTCCGGTCCAGTGGGGTCCGTGAAGGTCGCTACCAGCGGGTTGTCTAACAGCGTGTTGACCAGGGTGAGGAAGGTGAATCCCCCCTGGGCCGGCAGCGCCGGCTCGGCCACGTTCACCGTGAAGGTGGACGACCCCGAGATGCCCCCCGAGTTGGTCACCGTGACCCCGGCCGTATAGCAACGGTCCTCGGCGTACGTGTGCGGCACCGCTCCGAGGGAACCTTTTGCCATGGTCGTGAAGATCGTGTCTGGCGTGCCGTCTCCCCAACTCACATCCACCGTCCACGCGGTGGCGGTCGGTGTCGCATCGCTGAAGGACCCCAGTGCGAAAGTGGTCGTGGCTCCTTCCAGGGATGCCTGGTTGCCCGCGAACGTGAGCGCGGGTGCTTGAACCGGGAAGCTGTACGCGCTGATGGCCACGTCATCGTAATCGTACGTGGAGTTGTACATGCTGCCGCCGCCCAGCAGCAGGCTGCCGTTATTCTCCGTACCGAAGTCGGCCGTGCCGCTCATCTCCACGTTGCCGTTGATGAGGATCTCGTACGGGGCAGTGCCACCCGTGTTCGCGTCCGTGCCGATCTCAGCCGAGATGGTGTACGTCTGGTTGGGATTGAGGGTGGTCGTGCCCGTGCCGAGCAGACTCCCGTATCCGTTGATGCCGTACAGGACCAGCTTCCCGTCTGAGGACAGATGGAGAGCAGCCTTGTAGCTGCCGTCCGCGCCCAAGAAGTTAACCACGCCGGCTTCGCCCGATTGCGATTCCGATTTGAAGAGGAAGCTAGAAAAGGCTGTGGGCAGGTTATAGCGCGATTGGTTACCGCGTTGCCAAATCTCGGCGTTGGCGATGCCGCCGCTCTGCGATCCATCGCGGATCAATTGCAGCGAAGCCTGGCCATCCAGGGCCGGGGAGTGAAGGATCTTGACGTTGCCGTTGTAGCCGGCGAGCTGACTGAAATCGCCGGTCTCGAAATTGACGTTGTTGACCAGGTTGTCCTCGAAGCTGAGCGCGCCGCCGGCGTTAAACAGAAGGTCCTGAAAGTTCTGACTCCGTTTGGGGAAGAGCGTTTGCTCATGTTGGACCAGACCGGTTGCTGGATCGATACTGGATACGGGATTGATGGCGGCTACGCCGCCATCGGCGGCATTGCCCTGCGTCGTGTAGCCCGAGGCGGCGTAGATGGTTTCGGGTCCGTACATTCCCGGTCCCACGGCAACACCGTCCAGCCCTTTCCCGGAAATGACGCCCGGCTCCAGGGTGTGATTTTGACTGTCCCCCCCACCGACAATATCGCACTGAATGCCAGAAATCGGGTCGACACCGACAAGGCTGCCAAGGTTATCCGGCCCGTTGTGGTTGCGGCACCCGGTGTTGAGGGCAATGATATTCCCGTTCGTGGGGTCCACGGCCATGTCGGACATATTCCCGTATTGGGGGTCATCCGTCCGATCCATTGGCGGATACACGCCGTACGGGCCCTGCAACACCGCAGTCAGCTTGTTGCCATAGACAGGGCTATTGCCATAGGTAACGATCGTCTCCGCACCGGTCGTGAGGCTGACCTTCCAGATTGCGCCTGGGAATTCCCCAGAAAGGCCGGAAACGTCCACATCGTAGTTGATCCCACCCTGCTCATCCCCCACATAAACATCGTTGTTATCCCCTGGAATCAGCCCCATGCCCACAGGAACAGCGAAGCCGAGCGTGTATCGGGAGGAACTGTCCGGTACGACGGCCCAGTCCGAGGTAAGGTTGAGCTGTGTCGGCGTATTCGACATCACGTGCCGTACCTGTCCCGCTCCTTTGCCATCCACGATGACCACATCCCAACCGGTAAAGTCGGTCCAGTTTGCATTGAAATTGCTGAGAGTTGCTGGATTGGGGCCGTTGGCTGGTGTGGCGGCAGAAACTTGACCATTATCCGGTTGACTGGGACCAATGGGTATCTGCGATCCGTTGCTGGGATTCATCTTCATCAGGGTGTGGAACTTGCGATCGGCGATGCCCCCATAGGCAACGTAGAGAGAACCGTTAAGGAACGCATCGGCGTTCGGGCCGGGTAGGTCAGATGCAACCAGGCGCTGAGAGCCGTCGGTCGGGCTGAGCGCAACGATGGCGCCGCTGTCCAGCGTGGGCACCTTCGCCCCGGGGGCCACGGTGCCGACATCGGTCACGTACACCGTGCCATCCGGTGCTTCACACAGATTGGTAGGGGTGTGCTGGTTACCGAAACTATCGGCAGCGAAATAACCGCCGATCGAGATCGGCGTTTGAGCACCCAGGTTATCTCCCATTCGGGGGTCCACGCCAATGACGCCGGTGTAATTGATCGCATTCGTGGTCGTCCGATCGGTGTTCGCAACCAGGATCTGTCCGGGAAAAGGTGCACTGTTCAGAACCAGGCGGTCCTCCAGAGGTTCCACAAGCAAGCGACGTGATGGCCGTGCCTGGCTCCGGGTCTTGTGGCAGCGGTTCGTTCTCGTCCGGAAAAACAACATAATCGTCTCCCCTCTCCTACAAAGGCGGTTTGCAAAACAGTAAGCGCGTGCGATGCTGCGAACCAACCGGAAGCATGGGCGCGCAGTGCGCGCCGGAACTTCGGGTTGGTGTGAAGGGGATGGGCGCACGGTCGCGCCTAGCGTGAGGCTGGGTGACAAGGGGAGTGCCCAGACCCTAACCCGGACGTGCCCCTGGTGATGGACTCGCTCGGGCGGAGTCTCACCCATTCGGCGTTACGGAAGAGCGCTCATGGTTCACGTTGCTCGCAGGACTGGCACAGGAAGGGTGACGGGATTTCACTGAGAGGGGAGGGGGATGGTCACCGCACAAGAAGTGCTGTCCTCTTCTGCTCCGTCGCACTGCTCTTGCCTGTTGCGCAGAGCCACGGAGGTCGGCGCAAGCTGACAAGTTCTCAACGCTGGCTCATGCTTGGCTGAGCCGGTGCTGAAGTCTAACTTGGGCCGAACGGTTGTCAAGCCGCGTAGCTGCCCTGCGCGCAAAGACTGGAGCCGTTTGGTTTTCCGTCAGGGATAAGCATAGGCCGGTGCATCATGGCGAGCCGCGCCCATAGCGTCCCCACCGATAGCCGATCAGGCCCAGCGTGCCCAGGGCCAGGAGCACGATCGCCGAGGGTTCGGGAGTTGGCGTCGCAATGAAGGCATGCTCCCCAATCGCATCTATGTAGGACCCCACGATTTCTCCGGCATTGTTGATGCCATAGGCATCGGTACGGATTGCGCCGGGGACATCCACCGTCAGGTAGCTGCCGTTGTGGTACAGGAAGCCGTGATCACGGTTGTTGGCATCCGTGAAAAAGCCCACAATGTCTCCGGCATCGTTGATACCACGCGCTGCGCCGTTGAGACTGGTATAGTTGCCCTCGCTGTACAGGCCGAAGTCTCCCACGATCTGTCCGAAAGAATTGATACCATAAGCGCGTCCTTGGAGCGCCTGGTAGCTGCCGCCGCTCAAGAGGAAGCCTACGAAGGTTAAAGGGGTCACGTAGTAGCCAACAATCTGGCCGGAGCTATTAATTCCCTGAGCGGAAGTCCCAAACGAGCCGGGCACGTCCAGCGTGGTGTAACTGCCACCGCTCAGCACAAACCCTTGAGCAAATGAGGAAGCACCTTGGAACGCGCCGACGATTTGGCCGGTGGAATTGATCCCGTACGCAAACGTGGAGTCCGAGCCGGGCACGTCAAACAGGGTGTAGCTGCCGCCGCTGTAGAGGAAGCCGTGGACTCTTCGCATATCGAACGCTTTCGAATAGATACCAACCACCTGGCCGGCGTCGTTAATAGCATAGCCATCGGTAGCGATTGCGCCGGGGACGTCGAGCGTCGAATAGACGTAAGGAGCCTGGCTCTGTGCCCCCCCGGCAACAGCCAGCACCAGGGCCAACGCCACCCATCCGCACAGGAGTTGTTTCATCGCCGCGATCCCCCAGGTTCCGTCAGGGATAAGAATAAGCCGGTGTATCATGGCGAGCCGCGCCCATAGCGTGCCCACCGATAGCCGATCAGGCCAAGCGTGCCCAGGGCCAGGAGCACGATCGTCGAGGGTTCGGGAGTTGGCGTGGCAATGAAGGCGTGCCCCCCGCTGGCGTCCACGTAGTACCCCACGATTTGTCCCGCATTGTTAATGCCATAGGCATCGGTACGGAGTGCACCAGGCACATCCACCGTCAGGTAGCTGCCATTGTGGTACAAGAAGCCGTGGTCCGGGTTGATGCCATCCTGGAACGTACCCACAATGTCTCCGGCATCATTAATGCCCGTGGCTAGTCCCGGCACGTTGAGCGGCGTATAGCTGCCGTTGCTGTATAGGCCGAAGGATCCCACGATCTGGCCGTATGAATTGATCCCATACGCGGGTCCTAAGAGCGACTGGTAGCTGCCCCCGCTGTAGAGAAAGCCGCTGACCGGAGCAATATTATTACTCTCGTAGAAGCCAACGATCTGGCCGGAGCTGTTGATTGCCTGAGCGGCAGCAGCATCGGAGCCGGGGATGTTCAGGGTGGTGTAACTGCCACCGCTCCGCACATACGCCTGAATATTCGCTGTAGCAAAGAAACCGCCGACCACCTGGCCGGAGGAATTGATGCCATATCCGTAGGTGGTGGTCGAGCCGGGCACATCGAACAGGGTATAGCTTCCGCCGCTGTAGAGAAAGCCGTGGGCCGCGCGATTGTCCAACGGTTTCCAAAAGGTTCCTGCCACCTCGCCAGCGTCATTAATGCCATAGCCTTCGGTCAGGATACTGCCCGGTACGTCGAGGGTGGCATACGAGTACGCCGGCTGACTCACCGCCCTGCCGGTGACAACCACCACCAAGGCGAGCGCCACCCATCCGCACAGGAGTTGTTTCATCGCCGCGATCCCCCAGGTCCGTTCGGGCGCTCTTGGAACCAAGCCCCAGTATGACGCGGCCGACCAAATAAATCAACGAAAAAACAAGAGCTGAATCGGCCGACGAAATTCAGCAATTCAGCAATTCAGCAGCCGTGTCCAGCGGTGTGCATCTCAGTTGCGCCCGAAGAACACGGACCAGAAAGTCTCCCGCCGGCCTGTTGCGGCTTGATCGAACTCCAGGTGCACCAAGTACACCAGCCACGCCAACAACCCGTACGTTAGCAGCGTGGCCGGCCAGGAAGAGGAGAAGAGCTTCAACGGGCTCCCGGCATGTTTTTTCAAGCGCGGTCGGGTTCCGAGCAGGTCCACGCTGCACAGTTCGTCGAGCACGAGGTGAGATAAGTACCCGAGCATGACGCCGCCGGCCAGGTAAAGCCGAATCGGGAGCGCGGGACCCTGGTAGACGATCAGCACCAGCAATCCCGCGATCAGCATGGCCGGGATACTATGGAACATTCCCCGATGCACCGTCAGCCGGCCGAGCAGCGCACGGGCGCCGTACCGGACCAGGAGGTAGACTCCACTCAACAGGACCAACGTTTGCTCGGTCGTGAACCCGTGGCTCAACACTCGCCGCACCAGCAGGACCGGCGTGGCGGCGGCGGCCAATCCGAACACCTCGCGGACCGGCAAGCTGCTGTCGCTGTCCAGGTCGGGCAAGAGACCGCCCAAGGTCGTGAAACCGGCACCGAGCAAGACCGGGCCCCAATCCATCTGCCAGTGCCAGGCCGCCAACCCCGCGTAGGCACCCCCCAGAAGTGAGGAGAACGCCAAATGTCCCCGATAGCTCGCCATCGGTTGTCTCGTTGTCGGACGATGAACTTATTCCCGGTAGAACCCCCTGCCCTCGGCTGCGAGCCGGCGCATTTGGTCGGTGGCGTGGAAACGCGGTCCCAGGCTCTCATAGTGCCCGAGCTTTTCCAGCACCTTTGCCAAACCGAGGCCGTCCGCCCAGCGCAACAACCCACCCCGGAATGCCGGGAAGCCGATCCCCAGGATCAGTCCCATGTCCACGTCGCCTGGATCGCGCACAATCCCTTCCATCAGCACCCGACTGGCCTCGATGAGCATCGGCAGGAAGAGCCGATCGGTAATCTCTTCCGGGCTGATCGCGCGCTGGGCGGTCCGGCATTTTGCCAAGATTCCCTCCAGGGCCGGATCATCCGATCCGCGGGATCCCTTGGCATAGCTGTAAAAACCGGCTCCCGATTTTTGCCCGAGGCGCTTGGCCGCAACCAGCTCATCGAGGATGTGGGTCGTCTTGGCGCGATCAGCGAACGCGGTGTTGACAACCCGGCCGGCATAGAGCGATGTGTCCAGGCCGACGAGATCGTTCAGCGTGATTGGCCCCATCGGCATGCCAAACGCCGCGGCTGCTTTATCGATGGCGCGGGGATGAGCCCCTTCCTCCAGGAGGACCAGGGATTCGTTGAGATACGGGAACAAGATGCGATTGACCAGGAATCCCGGACAGTCCCGAACCACGATCGGGGTCTTGCCGATGCGCTTGGCCAGGGCCACCAGTGTCACCACCGTGGCGTCACTGGTCTGTTCGCCCCGAATCACTTCGACCAGCTGCATGCGATCCACGGGATTGAAAAAGTGCATGCCAGCGAAATTCTCGGGATGCGCAACCGCCCGGGCCATGCGCGTGATGGAAATCGTGGACGTATTCGATGCCAGGATCGCGTCGGGGGGCAGAATCGGTTGCAGTTCTCGATAGACGCGCACCTTGCTTTCTTCTTTTTCGATGATGGCCTCGATGACGACATCGCGGTCGGCCATGGCCTGGAGCGTACCGGTCGTGCTGAGCCGGCCCAGGGTGGCGACGAGATCGGAGGGGGACATTCGGCCAATCTCGATCCGGCTCTCCAGGACTTTGGCGATGCTGGCGACGCCGGCTTGGAGTGCCTGGGGGACGGTGTCTAGCAACAAGACGGGGATACCACGGCGGATGTGCGCACCGGCAATCCCTGCGCCCATGAGCCCAGCACCCAGAACGCCGACGCGCTCCACGGAGCGCGGCTGCACCGCCCCGTTCACCACGCCAGGGTCCTTTTGCAAACGCTGCGTCATGAAGAAGACGGCAATCAAATTCCGCGAGATGGGGCTGCCCACCAGGGGCACGAACGATTCCGTTTCGATCCGTAGCCCTTCATCGAGCGGCACATTGCAGCCCTTGAAAATGGCCTCCAGGGCAGCCACGGGAGCCGGAAATTGCCCCTTGGTTTTCGCAAGCACTTGGGCTCGGGCAACGACAAAGCTGAAGGAGAGCTGCTCCTCGCTCAGGCCGACCGGCTGCCGTTTGCGCCGCCGGGTCTCGGTCCAGGATTCTGATGTCTGTGCCCAGTGCAGAAGCCGCTGCGCTTCCTCCAGCAGCCGCTCGGCAGGCACGATATCGAAGACGATCCCTAGTTCGCGCGCCCGAGAGGCCGAGATGGCTTCGCCAGAGCAGATCAATTCTGCGGCCAAGGAAGGTCCGATCAGACGGGACAAACGCTGCGTGCCACCCCAGCCGGGAAAGAGTCCGATCTTGACCTCGGGGAAGCCAAATTCGGTCTTGACGTTGTTGCCGGCCAGTCGATAGTCGAATCCGAGCGCCATTTCCAGACCACCGCCCATGCAGGATCCATCGACCGCGGCCACGGTGGGAAACGGTAAGGCTTCGATGGCCGCGATGATTTCCAGGCCACGCTGCACCATGGCCCGCACCTGGTCTGGTTCGGCGTTGGCACTGCCCAATTCACGTAGGTCAGCGCCGGCGATGAACATCCCCGGTTTGCCGCTGCGGAGAATCAAGCCACGCAGATCGGTCCGGCTTGCCAATTGCGCGAGAGTGGCTTGGAACTCTGCCAGGACCGCCTGACCTAGGGTGTTGGCGCGGCTGTTGGGCAAGTCGAACGTGAGGAGGCCAATCGCGCCGTTCAGAATTTCCAGACGCAGGGCCGGCGCTGTGGATTTCCCGGAGTCGGGCGGAGACGGAGGCATAGGATGGACTCCTTTACGGATTCGTGCCGCTGGTGGATTACGATCTGCACCTCTTCCTGCCAAGGAAGACGATCGAGGAGGAATTGGGCGAACACGGCATCATTGGCAAGCCTTCAGAAATGCTACCAAGTCGGCCAATTCTTGTGGTTTTAATTGCTGGTCGAGGCCCGACGGCATTACCGAGACTTTGCTCGGCTGCATCTCTTCGATCTCGGTCCGGGCGATGCGCACTTCCTGGTTGGCCCCGGTGACGAGCACGACTTCATCCGGAGCGTCCTTGCGGAGAATGCCGTTGTAGATCTTGCCATCCTTGGTGGCGACCAGCCACGGTTCATAGCTGCGCACGAAACTGGCGCTGGGAAAGACGATGGCCTCAAGCAAATCCTGCTTCGTGCGAATCCTGCCGATGTGGGTAAGATCAGGGCCTACGTTGCCGCCCAGATAGCCGATGGCGTGGCAAGAGGAGCAAGCTACTTTGGGATTCTGGAATACCGCCTGGCCTCGTCGAATATCGCCGGAATGCAGTTCGGCGACGAGCTGCTCCAATCGGGCCTTCTGCTTGGCCAAATCGGCATCCCCGGAGGCGAAGAGTTCCTCGGCTTCCTTCCGCACACTGGGAGTGAATTGTTTCAAGCGTGGCCTGAGCATCTCCAGGCGCACCGCCAATCGCGCCGGCGACTCCTTCAGAGCGGCCAAGAGGCAATGGCCCACGCTGTCATCGGCGGACTGGGCAAAGGCGTCCAGGAGTCGATTCACTTCCATCGGCCCGACTGTCTTGAGCGATTCGGTCAGAGCGCGGAGTTGCTCGGAAGTCAATTTCGCCTGTGCCAAAACTTCAGCAGCCAAGATCCGCGCGGCCGCGGCTTGCTCCGCTGCCAGCTGGGCGCACAAAAAGTGGAAGAGCGAGGCATCTACGTGCGTCAGTCCGTCCGGCAAGGCGGCGAGTGCATTCAGGCGCAGACCGACGGGTGCCTCGGTGCTATTACCAATCTGCAATAAAGCGGCGACAAGCTTTTCGGGCCGCTGTTTGGGCATCCGCAAGGCACGGGTGGTGGAGACGGCTTCCTGAACCAGCGGCATGTCGCTACTTGCCAGCAGTTGCGTCAGGCCGGCAAGCCAGGATTCGGGCGCTTCCTTGAGGTTCGACTGGGCCATTGCACGCAGGACAATTCGGCGGGCGTCCGGTGCGGCTCCAGAATCGAGCAGCCGCTCGGCCAAAAATTCCTGTACCCGCTTGGTGCGGGCAAACCGCGCTAGCTGAGCCACCAATTGGTCGCGCTCGGCCGCAGTGAGGTTCTGTGCTGCCAGGCGGTCCCGCAGGACGCCGGCCAGAGATCCTCCCCATTCCGGATGATGGCTGGCAATCCACCAGGCGGTTTCGCGCATGCGCGGGTCGGCGGCAGCGAATTCCGCGGCGACCGTGCTGGTTTCGAGACCGCCATGGTCCATCTGGTCCAGGGCAATCAGGGCGGCCCGACGAATGCGGACATTCGAGCTGCTCAGGCCGGCCGCGGTGGCTTCGCGGTCGGCAATCTCGATCAAGGCATAGGTCAAGGAATGTTCCAGCACGCGGTCGGCCGGGTTTCCCACGGCTTCGAGAAGCGCGGGCACAGCAGCTTTGTCGCCGATGCGTCCGAGCGCCTCGGCTGCTGCCCGCCGGTTGTGCAACGATGGATTCTTCAGCAGTCGGAGCAGGTCCGGCATTGCCTCACGGTCGCGCCAGACGCTCACCGAATGAATCGCAGCCTGGCGGACGATTTCATCCGAATCTGCGAGAGCCCGACGCGCAGCCGTCCGCGCTGTCGCCTGGTCAATTCGGGTTGCGGCCCAAACGGCGTTTTGCCGGGCCGTCACGGATGGATGGGAGCCCAGCACGTGCGCCAGCGCCGGCACGGCATCCGCACCTCTTTCAGCCAATGTCTGCACCGCACGCCGGCGCACCGCTGAACGCGGATCATCCAGGAGCCGTGTCAACTCCTGGGCCGACAGCCGCGACCATGCTAGTGTTTGACCCCGAGGATCGTCGATGCGCGGGGCACCCTTGCGACGGATGCGGTAGATCGCACCCAGGATGTCCGGCTTGTGCAGTTGCGAGGTCGGGCAGCAGAGCTTGTACCAGCCGCCGGTATCGATCACCAGCAGACTTCCATCGGCGTCCTCCAGCACGTCGGTCGGGTGGAAATCGAGGTTGTTCGAAACCAGGAAATCTTCATCACGTACCCGGAACGTGGCCCCCTCGGGTTCGAGTATGTGGCGGGTAACCTTGTGCAGATTGAACAGGGCGGCAAACAGGTTATCTTGGTACTCCGGACCGAAGACACGCGATTCATAGCGCACCAGGCCGCATGGCGCGGCGGCTCCGAAGTGCGTGAGCACGGGCATCAAATCGGGGCCGGTCCATGGATGGTCGTAGATAACATCATGATCTTTGCCGTAGATGCCGCCATAAATTGCATGGATTATCCCGTCGCGGCGGCCGCCGCCGGGATGCTGGAGAAACGTGGTCGTGAAGATGCGTTCGCCGCCGGGAGTGAAAACCACTTTCACCGGATTATCCATGCCGCCGGTCATCACCGGTTCGAGTCCGGTGCCGTCGGGCCGGCAGCGAAAAATATGGGCGGCCCGTGTCACGAAAGGCGGCCGGCCCGGACGCTCGTAGGTCTGCTTTGCAAATGCTCCCTTGCACCAGTAAATCCAGCCATCCAGGCCGAGGTACGGTCCGTGCAAATCGTTGGCACAGCCGGTAAGCGTCTTCCCCTGAAACCATTCCACGCG
>Ga0070734_10002489_pt1 | contig 22121 bp, 14 predicted proteins | sample Coa_R1_8_FD_66444 | JGI IMG/M metagenome (GOLD analysis project Ga0070734, IMG submission 66444) | Surface soil microbial communities from Centralia Pennsylvania, which are recovering from an underground coalmine fire - Coalmine... | ecosystem: Environmental > Terrestrial > Soil > Unclassified ...
GCTTCAATGAGGCCGAGGCGCGTGCGCCTCGGATGCCCGTTCCGCTCCATCCCATGGGCCGCAAGGAGGCCCGGCTTCAATGAGGCCGAGGCGCGTGCGCCTCGGATGCCGGTCACGACATATCACCTGACGTTCCAGTGCGGATCGCTTCAATGAGGCCGAGGCGCGTGCGCCTCGGATGCCGTCTTCTGCCTCGCGTTCGAAGTTCAAAGGGTTGGCGGCGCTTCAATGAGGCCGAGGCGCGTGCGCCTCGGATGCCTACCCTGCCGGAAGGCGAGGTGGAAGACTACGAGCAGCTTCAATGAGGCCGAGGCGCGTGCGCCTCGGATGCCGCGCATGTATAAAGAACGCGCGCACGCGCGTAGCAAGCTTCAATGAGGCCGAGGCGCGTGCGCCTCGGATGCCCACCAAGCGCATATCCGGTATAGTGACCGGCTTTTCGGCTTCAATGAGGCCGAGGCGCGTGCGCCTCGGATGCCGGAGAGTATCCGTCAGCTGGCGCGTGCGCTCAAGAAGCTTCAATGAGGCCGAGGCGCGTGCGCCTCGGATGCCGATTGCGTCGCCTGCCCCGGTCGCCGAAACTGCATCCGCTTCAATGAGGCCGAGGCGCGTGCGCCTCGGATGCCGGTGGCAGCTAGCTTGGGTTGGAGGATGTCACCCAGCTTCAATGAGGCCGAGGCGCGTGCGCCTCGGATGCCCTTCCGGCAGCACATTGCGGAAGTGGATGCGTTCGTGCTTCAATGAGGCCGAGGCGCGTGCGCCTCGGATGCCCTGTAGCTTCTTGTAGATGCGCTCTTGGTTCGCCCCGCTTCAATGAGGCCGAGGCGCGTGCGCCTCGGATGCCCGGCGCGCCAACACCACAAACGGCTTTGCGGAAGATGCGCTTCAATGAGGCCGAGGCGCGTGCGCCTCGGATGCCGAAAGAACTCCTCGAAGCGGTCGTTAGGCAAACGCTAGCTTCAATGAGGCCGAGGCGCGTGCGCCTCGGATGCCGGCTCGTCTCGAATGCTGCCTGTTGCAGGATTTACCGCTTCAATGAGGCCGAGGCGCGTGCGCCTCGGATGCCCCACGTCTTGGCGCCACCTCGCCCGCCATACGCAACCTTGGCTTCAATGAGGCCGAGGCGCGTGCGCCTCGGATGCCCGTGTATACCGCCGAACACGGCTCCGCAGGATCTCGCGCTTCAATGAGGCCGAGGCGCGTGCGCCTCGGATGCCCGAGGTGACGGATAAGCTTCCCACGTTGAACCCGACGCCGCTTCAATGAGGCCGAGGCGCGTGCGCCTCGGATGCCGTCTCACATCTCAGCGCCAAGCGGTCGACTCCGGTCTGCTTCAATGAGGCCGAGGCGCGTGCGCCTCGGATGCCAACCATAGTCCAACAGATAATAAATTACGTCTCTCTCGCTTCAATGAGGCCGAGGCGCGTGCGCCTCGGATGCCGGGGGCACATTGTCATCACGCGAGCCCAACCTTTGCGGGCTTCAATGAGGCCGAGGCGCGTGCGCCTCGGATGCCAACGATTATCATATCGTCGCATTTGACGATATAATATGCTTCAATGAGGCCGAGGCGCGTGCGCCTCGGATGCCGGGATGGTCGTTCGCCGTCAGCGGCGAGGAGAACCGGCTTCAATGAGGCCGAGGCGCGTGCGCCTCGGATGCCGGTCAAATGCCAGCCGCGACCTATCGAAGTCCCGCCGCTTCAATGAGGCCGAGGCGCGTGCGCCTCGGATGCCCACGCGTAGTTCCGTTTGATGAGAGGGGAATACCACCATGCTTCAATGAGGCCGAGGCGCGTGCGCCTCGGATGCCCTCTAATCGACTCTGGCGAGCGCGCCGCAAGCCCCTCGAGCTTCAATGAGGCCGAGGCGCGTGCGCCTCGGATGCCCGCACGATGAAAGGTTGCGTTTAGAGGCAGTAAATCAGGGCTTCAATGAGGCCGAGGCGCGTGCGCCTCGGATGCCGATGAGCCCGTAACCAAGGTCGTACGCGATGGCCCGCTTCAATGAGGCCGAGGCGCGTGCGCCTCGGATGCGTGCGTGAAGTCTTGACAACCTTGGTGACCTGTTTGCGCTTCAATGAGGCCGAGGCGCGTGCGCCTCGGATGCTGGGATTGACCAACGCGGTCAGTTCTTTAATGGCCGGCTTCAATGAGGCCGAGGCGCGTGCGCCTCGGATGCAACCCAAGCATCATTTCGATGCCAGGTGGGTTTCCGGGCTTCAATGAGGCCGAGGCGCGTGCGCCTCGGATGCGACGCCTATGAGCAGTACGTGAAGGACACGAGGGGGCTTCAATGAGGCCGAGGCGCGTGCGCCTCGGATGCTGAGGGCCGGCGTCATCTTCATGCCCGGCCTCAAGATCGCTTCAATGAGGCCGAGGCGCGTGCGCCTCGGATGGTTCCGGCGCACCATGGTGGCGTCGGAAGATGCGATCGCTTCAATGAGGCCGAGGCGCGTGCGCCTCGGATGCAATTCATCGGGGTTTTTAATAAACTCGCCCCCTCTGCTTCAATGAGGCCGAGGCGCGTGCGCCTCGGATGCTTGCCGCTTCATGAAATGTCGACCGACGACTTGCGCGCTTCAATGAGGCCGAGGCGCGTGCGCCTCGGATGCATGGCGCCGCCTGTTCAAATGCCGGGAATGCCGCCGGCTTCAATGAGGCCGAGGCGCGTGCGCCTCGGATGCGCCGGAATGGCTCATAGCGCGCTGCAAAGAGGCGCGAGCTTCAATGAGGCCGAGGCGCGTGCGCCTCGGATGCATGGCGAGTGCCCGCAGAATGAATATGGGGCTGGTCCGCTTCAATGAGGCCGAGGCGCGTGCGCCTCGGATGCCGTCATGCGGAAGGTCTTGCAGATGTTGGGTTACGAGCTTCAATGAGGCCGAGGCGCGTGCGCCTCGGATGCACCCCCGTTTCTACCCACGGAAGCTCACACTACGTCGGGCTTCAATGAGGCCGAGGCGCGTGCGCCTCGGATGCCACGAACCGCCAGCCGCCCCACGACACAAGGAAACGCCTGCTTCAATGAGGCCGAGGCGCGTGCGCCTCGGATGCCCGGTAGAATGCCAACCATTCGTCATCAGGAGCTTCGTTGCTTCAATGAGGCCGAGGCGCGTGCGCCTCGGATGCCAGCCAATCCTTGAACGCTTCGACCGACATTTCTGTGCTTCAATGAGGCCGAGGCGCGTGCGCCTCGGATGCCACCTGCACCAAAGCGCCTGGCGACATTTCTACGCCGCTTCAATGAGGCCGAGGCGCGTGCGCCTCGGATGCCCGGCCGTGTCGTTTACCTCATAAAGATTAAAGGAAATGCTTCAATGAGGCCGAGGCGCGTGCGCCTCGGATGCGACGCACGTCGGCTACCGTCAACCGCGTCTCCGCTGCTTCAATGAGGCCGAGGCGCGTGCGCCTCGGATGCGGCCTCGCGGTCGCGGTCGCGGCGCTCGAAACCCTGCTTCAATGAGGCCGAGGCGCGTGCGCCTCGGATGCGGTCGCCGATTGGGAACGCGCGCAGGAAAAGGGTGAGCTTCAATGAGGCCGAGGCGCGTGCGCCTCGGATGCATACATCGGAAAGGTAGTATCCGCCTCCAGGGGCCAGAAGCTTCAATGAGGCCGAGGCGCGTGCGCCTCGGATGCACGTGCGCCAGGAACGCCTCGGCCTCCTGATGCAGGCTTCAATGAGGCCGAGGCGCGTGCGCCTCGGATGCCCTGTTGCCGCCGCGCCGGCCAGGTGCGCCGGCGTGCGCTTCAATGAGGCCGAGGCGCGTGCGCCTCGGATGCCTCGACCGTGAGACCCGACCTTATGGGCATCACGATGCCGCTTCAATGAGGCCGAGGCGCGTGCGCCTCGGATGCGGGTTGGTTTCCAGTTCTCGCACACTCCGTTCAATGGGCTTCAATGAGGCCGAGGCGCGTGCGCCTCGGATGCCGGCCGCTCCAGCTGCCACTGCAACGCCTGCCTCTAAGGCTTCAATGAGGCCGAGGCGCGTGCGCCTCGGATGCGGCCACGATGGCGTCGTCCGCAAGGTCCGTAGTCAAGCTTCAATGAGGCCGAGGCGCGTGCGCCTCGGATGCCGCTCACGGCAGCGGACACGGTTATTTGGTTTGCGCGCTTCAATGAGGCCGAGGCGCGTGCGCCTCGGATGCGCCCACTCTCGGTCGCCGTAAGCTGATTGGGTGTGGGCTTCAATGAGGCCGAGGCGCGTGCGCCTCGGATGCACCAATCAAGACGGATGTCCCTGGCTAGAAGGGGCATTCGCTTCAATGAGGCCGAGGCGCGTGCGCCTCGGATGCGCGCCTGGAGAGGTGCCCCGTTCAAGCCTTGAATTGGCTTCAATGAGGCCGAGGCGCGTGCGCCTCGGATGCGTGGCTCTCAGCACGGACAAGGCCGTCAATCCCATGCTTCAATGAGGCCGAGGCGCGTGCGCCTCGGATGTTCTGACCCATGTCCCAAGGCAGTTGCGCAATTCCGTGCTTCAATGAGGCCGAGGCGCGTGCGCCTCGGATGCAAGCAGCCGAAAGAGGTAGAGGAGGCCGCTTGGGCTGCTTCAATGAGGCCGAGGCGCGTGCGCCTCGGATGCCCCGCCGAGCCCGCCGCAGCCGCACCGGTAAACGTCGCTTCAATGAGGCCGAGGCGCGTGCGCCTCGGATGCCTGTGGTCAATCTCCCAACTCTTGTCACCTTCTTTGCCGCTTCAATGAGGCCGAGGCGCGTGCGCCTCGGATGCCCATCATCCATCGCGCCCTAAGTGCGTTACGGCGAGGCTGCTTCAATGAGGCCGAGGCGCGTGCGCCTCGGATGCAGCGTGTTCCGCGTTGTGCGTATCGACCCATTCGTAGCTTCAATGAGGCCGAGGCGCGTGCGCCTCGGATGCAAGTTCCTTAAGTTCTGTTCCAAACTGAAGGTCCAATGCTTCAATGAGGCCGAGGCGCGTGCGCCTCGGATGCTTCGTCCTTGGCCGCGGCGAATGTGTCGTGACGATAAGCTTCAATGAGGCCGAGGCGCGTGCGCCTCGGATGCGTTCTCGATATTTCGGCCGGCACATGCACTGATAGTACGCTTCAATGAGGCCGAGGCGCGTGCGCCTCGGATGCGTTGGAACGACTGCATTCCGGCGGATTGGCTCATTCAGCTTCAATGAGGCCGAGGCGCGTGCGCCTCGGATGCCCAGCCAGGCTTGAACAAGGGCGCATTACCATCGGCGGCTTCAATGAGGCCGAGGCGCGTGCGCCTCGGATGCTACAACGCCAAAGCCGGCCGTTTCTATGTCAAGGCCGCTTCAATGAGGCCGAGGCGCGTGCGCCTCGGATGCGCTGGGACCTGCACGGTTGCGGCTAAGTTTTCCTCGCTTCAATGAGGCCGAGGCGCGTGCGCCTCGGATGCAGCGCTGGGGTGAATGTGCTAGCCGGAATTACGTCAAGCTTCAATGAGGCCGAGGCGCGTGCGCCTCGGATGCAGCTTGAACCGTGGACATGGAAGCCTCCGCGCACAAAGCTTCAATGAGGCCGAGGCGCGTGCGCCTCGGATGCCGGCCGGGTCAACAGTCACGGCATTTTCACCAGACCGCTTCAATGAGGCCGAGGCGCGTGCGCCTCGGATGCAGGGATGGACCCACGGCACGCTCGATCAACGCGAGATGCTTCAATGAGGCCGAGGCGCGTGCGCCTCGGATGGTTGAGACTGATAACCCTGAATCTGAAGCATCCGAGCCGCTTCAATGAGGCCGAGGCGCGTGCGCCTCGGATGCCCCCACGACTTCGATCGATTCGACCTTTCCAGGATCGGCTTCAATGAGGCCGAGGCGCGTGCGCCTCGGATGCGCAGCACCAATACCTAAAGCCCCCCCGATCTCAGGGCTTCAATGAGGCCGAGGCGCGTGCGCCTCGGATGCCACGAAGGCAAAAGCCGGAGCCAGATCCGTGTAGCTCGCTTCAATGAGGCCGAGGCGCGTGCGCCTCGGATGCTCAAGAAACGAGAGCCGGCAAATGACAGTTCATAGCGCTTCAATGAGGCCGAGGCGCGTGCGCCTCGGATGCCTTCTTCTTCGGCGTCTCGGGCTTTGGGGCTGGGAACGCTTCAATGAGGCCGAGGCGCGTGCGCCTCGGATGCGGCTGAAACTCGACACCGAGATGGATAAGGAACGGTTCGCTTCAATGAGGCCGAGGCGCGTGCGCCTCGGATGCCACTACCCTACAAGTGTTTGTTCGCTAAAGCAATCCGGCCACATTTTCGAGCGGCACGCGACCGGGATCGACCGCAGGCCGGCATCCGAAGCGTTCCGATCTTGACGATGTCAAACAGCCACGCAAGTGCAACAGCTTACAGTGATTCGAGCGGCGGCAGCTATTTCGTCGTCACCTGGGCGCTAGAAACATATCGGCGAACACAGTGCGATGAATGAGTGCCCGCACCGCACCGCGATTACCACGATGCCCCCGGCGCCCGCTATATCACGACGGCACGCCGCTCCATTTTCTTGAACGTCTTGCCGATACTCTCCATCGCCAGCTCGGTTTTGTCCGCTGGACCAACATCAATCAGGAGAACATGATCCTCCCCATTTTTCACCAGTTCGCGCAGTCGGGTCTCCAATTCGGCGCGTCGGCGACGAGAGAGGCGGCACTGGAAGACCGAAAGCTGCAACCAATCGCCGAATCCATGCATCGCCTTGAACACGCGGCGCCAGCGGCGCTGATCTGCGATATCATAGGCGACAATGAAAAGACGTTCCTCATCCATGCACGCGCCTCATCGCGGCAAATAATGCGGGTAGCTTGGCAATTCCCCGAGCAGAAAGCGCGACAACAGCCGCGCCTGCACTAATAGCATGCGTCGCATGCTGACCTGATAGCCAAACACCGGATGGGTTGTATCCTGGGAGAGCCGCCGCTCGAATGCGTCCACGAAGCGCCGCCGGCCGCTCTGTGTCAGGCCAGTCCCCGTCACGGCGACAACGAAATCACTTGGTCCTACTTCGCCGGTGTTGATCACCGAGAGCACGACCGAGTCTGCAATGATAGAGCGAAACGGCTCCATGATGTCGAGAGCAAGCGCGGGGCGCCCGTAACGAGGCGCATGATAGAAACCGCGATAGGGATCGAGTCCGACGGAGGCGAGCGTGATCGTCAAATGGCGCGTCAGCATCGCATAGGCGAGCGACAACATCGCATTCACCGGATCAGTCGGCGGCCGCCGATTGCGGGCATCGAAGCGAAACGGCGCCAGTTCGCCGCGCTGATCCTGCTTGGCGGCCGGCGGCTTGATGAGACCCGCGAAGGCCCGAAAATAAGCCGCCGCAGCGTCGCCCTCGATGCCGAGCAGGGCTGTGATTGTCGCCACGCTGTCGGCGGCTCGACGCGCCGCCGCAAGGCGATCGAGCACTGACTGGCGCGCGTCCGGGTCGCCGCGCCAATTCCGCCGCAGGATCGTGCGTTGGTTCGCGATCTTTGCAGCAACCAGCTCCCTCGCGAAGCGTAAGCACGACGCTTCATCGAAGCTCATGCGATATTGCGCGGTGCGCACCTCGACGTTGCGGTGACCGACGCCGTGAGCAATTCCTCGGAACCATCCGCCGTGACTGTGGAAGGTGACTGGGATCTCCCGTTCGAGCAGAGCCGATAGGGCGGGAGTCGTGATCGACACGTTGCCGAACAACGCGACATCCGAGATCTCGATGAAACGGACCCGCGTTTCGCCCTGTTCCTCATCGGTGATCTTGAGCGTTTCGCCATCTTTGCCGATCCGCGCATGTTGCGATTGAACGATGAGCGGCAAAGCCTCGTCAGCGGGAACGGCGATCGGTCGAGGCGCGAGCGAGGAGCCTGTCAGCGCGCGAACCTCGTCCGGTAAGCAAATGGTAACGAGGGCGCAGCGCGGACATTTCGGACTGTCCTTGAGTGGCGGTGGAATGCGGCTTTGGGAAACCGTCAGCCGCAGATCGCTCACCGCGGCGCGCGCAGCGGTCCGCAGCGCCGCGTCGAGCACGATGCGCACCCGTTCGCGGCTTTCAGCATAGTAGATCGCGCCTTCTTCGACTTGGTAGCCATGCTCCTCGAGAAGCAGGCCCTGAAGACACACCTGGACGCGTTCTGGCTCATAGACGCCCTGCGCCACATGAGGACGCCGGCCGCGCTTGTAGTCGACCGGCGTGACGACGCCATCCTCGGCTTCCGCGACATCGATTTTGGCGATGACGCCGAGGGTCTGCGAGGAGAGCATCAGGGAGCGGCTGATGATTTTGTCTGGTGGCGCCGATCCGTTCTGCGCCGATGGTGTCTCGCTCCCCTCGTTTGCGGTTTCGCTGGCCGATAGTGTCTCGCTTCCCGCCTTTACGGTTTCGCGTGTCGTCGATGTGGCTTCGACATCGGGGGAGGCCGAGACTTCGAGCGACGCCGGCGCCGGAAGCGGCGCCCCCGGACGATCGACCCGCGTATGAATGCGTCGCCCCTCGACAGTATCGCCGGTCTCGGACCATTCGCCCTGCGTCCACATCAGATAGGCGAGCCGCGGGCAATAGACGAACTCGTTCACCATCCGCGCCGGGATGAGCGGCGTCTCCCCCGTGACGGGCGGCGCGGGGAGGTGGAATTCGAGTTGGTCCGAGGTCATTGCGCCCGCCCCCCGAAATCTCTCGCTTTACCCAGCCGGGACAAACAATCCGCCCCCGAAATGGCGATCGCGGCCGAGAAGGATGGGACCGGCCACGGCGGTGCGATACCTGAGCGTTACGAGGCCGAACAGCCCCGCGCCCGGCTTTGCGAATGTCTTGGCAATCTCGATCTGAGGTCGCGGGAATCCGGCGCGCCTGCATTCGGCGAGGAGATCGGTTTCGAGCGCCGCGGCCGCGTGGCTCAGCTTAGCGTGTCGCGTCACGCGATAAGGCGTGAGGCTTTCCCATCTCGATGACCGCGCGAACAGGGGATTGTCCTCTATCTCGACAGGACAAGGTAGGAGAGAAAGCCGGCCTGCTGCGCCAGCACGCAATTCTCGAAGATCCTCAAGTGCGCCTTCGAGCGTGCGAAGATTTTCGCGCTCGCCTTTCGAAGCTTCGCGTCGTTCGAGGATATGCGGCGCAATGATAAGCAATCGCTTTCGCGGAGCATCAAACACGAAAGCAAGATGCTCGTGGCGGCCCGAGCGCGATGGAGCGCCATCGGCCGCATGACCGGTGAAGAAACGCGGCAGCGTCGCGCGCTCACCTATCTTGTCCTGTACACGTGCCATGACGGCGCGCCGCAAGGCGCGCGCGAGTCCAAGCGGCTCGGCTTGGTCCGTCAACCCATCTGCAATAGCAAATGGGAACACCCCCTCGATCCGCCGGACCGGCGCCATCAGGCCAAGGCCCAGATAGCGGCCATCGCCGATCAGCAGCGGCCCCGAGACGCGCCGCGCAAAGGCGATTTCGATGTGCCAGAGCCGCTCCTTGCTGAAGCGCGAGCTGGTCGCAAAGGATTCCGCACGCCGCCCCTTGGCGTCGAATGGTTCCCGCTGGACCCGGATCGCCTGCACCGATGTGTCGATCCCAGCGTGGCGCAGCGCCTGCCGCACCTCCCATTCCGCTGCCGCATGCTCGCGCACGCGTTCAGCACCATCCTTGGCTTCTTCGCACATCCGATGAGGATCTATGCGCCGGCGCGCGGCGCGTTCCGGAAGCGCAGCAGGCGAGACGGTCCGCCAAAGGCGTGCGGATGCCCTATCTTGGATACCATAGTGCGCGAGCATCGTGCGATCGTCGGCCGGGACCAATGCCGCGCCATCGTCCCGCACATCGCCGGTTGTCGAATCGAAATCGAGCGCAAGTCCTGAAAATGCCCACGCGACATCGCCGGTCGTGATCGGACAATCCGGCGGTACCGTCACAAGCACGCGTCTAACCGAGCGTTCCGTCTGGGCATGGCCGATGGATGGGAGAGGAGTTATCCGGATGCGCTGCGCTTTGTCGGCTTCCCTGGAGTCACGGCCGATGAAGACCTTCTCGATGCAGTCTTCTCGTTTCGGGTTATCGCGCTTCCAGTTCGACCTCCTCAACCGTTGCGTGGCCAAATCCCTAACCTGTTCTGCAAGCGCGACAACGCGCTCAACGCGTTGAGGTGCGAAAGCATCGGCTTTCTTGATATCGAAGAGAAGAAAAACAGGTGGGCTGTTGTACGGAACCTGACCGAAGTCGGGCTTCGGAGCCTGCGAGAAAAGCTGACTGGCCCTCGCGCCTTTTCCGACCCTCGTGAACCGCTCGCGCGTCTTCTTGAAACGCTTCATCAAGCTCGCCAGCGAGCCGGGATGGGGGCAGGCCAGCGTTACGCTGTCGCCACCCTTGTTGGGACGCCACAGAATGCCGCCCTGCTCGCGAAGCCGCGCGTTCGTTTCGCTTTCCTCGAAAACCTCGCCTTGTGCCCAGGCCATATCGACGCCGCGGCCCAATTGGTAGAGATTACTCACGATCTTACAGACCGTGCGCGACTGGCGCTCGGCGCCCACGCTGTGCTCAAATGTCCACGCATACAGCAACGGAGCGGTGGCATCGAAAGTTCGCGGGCGGACGATCTTGCCGGCCCGTATCTCGTTGATTCGTGCCGGATCGCCGCCCATCGCGTCGAGATCGTTGTTGGGGACAAAGTTTTTGAAACCCTGCCCCGCGTAGGCCGAAGGCGCAGCAATGGCCGGCGCGTCCAAACCTTCGAGCCATTGAAACGCCTCCACCGCGTCCGCAGGCAGGCTTTCGCCACACGCCGCACCCGCAACCAGCGCCTGGAATAGGCGCGCGGGCGATGGCGGCCAATCTGCACTGCCGTGATAGCGGCCGTCGTGGAAGCGGACGGAGATGAGGAGGCCGGGCATGAGTCAGGCTGCGTCCTTCGTCTTTTTGCCTTTCTTTTTGTCCAGTTCCTTCAAATCGGCCTGGGCCAGCTCCCTCTTGAAGGCGACGCGTCGGTCAGGTCCCACACCAAACTTTTTCGCCGCGTCCCTGGCATAGTCGAATGCCAGCGCGGGCGAGAGTCCGATGGGCGTGCGAACGCCGTTGCGAGCAACAGCAAACCATTCGGCGGGTGCTTTCTCGTCCGGCACAAGGAGGCAGCCTTGGCGAAGGAAGCCGTCGAGCGGTTCCGCCGCAGCCACCAATGCGAGGCCGAGGATGTACCTTTTCAAGTCTTGTGCGTTCTCGCCATCAAGCTTACGCAGCGCCACAAGGTTCACGGTGACCGTGCGCTCGATGAGCCCACGTGCAACCACGCCGCCAGGTATCCGCCGATCTTGATTAGGCCTTCCGTCCCGATATTGGGGAATTTTCTCGTTAGTCGTCCATGTCGCTGGCACGTGAACGAACCCACGTTGGGCAAGTGGACTCTCCGTCTTGCCCTCGGCCGCTTTCTTATCTTCTTCGGAGAAGACGTCGAGCTCCGGGTCCGCGTAGTTAAGCGCGGGGTTGAATTGTGCAGAACGGTGCAGCTCGTCCACATCCCAGGCGCGGACAATCGACTGCACTAGCCGCGGGAGCTTGGCCTGGGTGTCGCGCGAATCCCACACGCCGAAGACTAGCGAAGTCGGCGCAAGCTTGGCCAGGGCTGATGCGTCGGCGGTGTCGAGAAACAGCTTGAACGCCTTTTGCGCCTCGTCTTTCAGTTCGGACGAGCGGATCACTGCGTCGCCGAGACGGTGACCAGCTTCCAGGATCGAAATTGTTTTTTCGTTTCCATAAGTAATGTCGATTTGCGGAACGAGCTTTGCCAGCGAATTTTCCTGCTCGCCGGGCTTCCGCGCTTTGAAGATCGGCTCTATGCGGTTGGCTTGGCTGCCGACGCTGTCAATGGTGGCGACCTTGGTGCCGTCCGACAGCGTATCGATGTTATAGCCGATGTCGGCATAAGTCGGCGGAAAGATCACACCTCCTTCACCCTCGACAGGGAGAAGCTTCTGCTTGCAGACAACCGCGACCGGACTTTTGGGGTCGTCGGCCCACGAATTGATCACATTAGTCGTAACGACTTCTGTCATGGTGTAGGCTCCTCTTGTGCGTCGACGATGCAGCGCGCTTGTCCCTCCTGGCCCGGCCAGCCAAGGCGCATGCGAAACAGACGAATGGGAAAACCGAGGCTTTCGCCGCCAAGAACGACGCGTGCGAACGTTGTCGGCAGCATAGCGCTGGACACGCCATAACGGTAGGCAAGCTTGTTGCGCGCGTCCACCCTCTGCGGCCTAGCGTTTTGCATCCCGATAGCGGCAAGAAGCTCGACAAACGGATAGCCGACCATCTCGATGGCGCCGTGCTCGTTGGGCGAAAATCCAGCATCAAGGGGGATGTAATCTCGCCGCCAATCGAACCGAAAGCTGCTCGATTGCGGGGCCGACACATTGAATGGGTCCTCAGCTACGGCGGCAAGCGCGTTGTCCCCAAAACCACGGACGAGATTCAAAGCATCACGGGTGAGAGCGGCCCCCGGATAGCCCGCAGCTCCGGCCCAGAACTTCACATTGTCTCGGTCAGAGCCGTCGGCCCAATGCTCGATCGGAATCGAGTGCCCTTGATTCGTGAGGAGCGCAGGCAGCGCTGCCGGTGAGTCCGGGGTGGGGCAGGGAAACATCGCGTCATGGCGCCGAAGCGTCTCAATATCCCATTTTTGAGTGGATAGCTCAGAGTCGCGCGGCGCAATCGCTTGGGCATTCGCGCCGCAAAGAAAGCGCAAGATTTGCACAACGGGATCTTGTGGACCGTCCACCCTCAAAACGAAATCGACCGAAAACTCAGCGCCTTTGTAGGCGAACCAGCCCTCGCAGGGACCGCAGAGGATTTCTGCCGCCTCCATGAACCCCAGACAGGCGAAGACCTGGCCGGGGTTAAGAAGATCAACGGGGACGCGCGCTTGGGCCATTGCCTGCCTCCCTGTCCGGCCCGGTGGGGTCGCTGCCCTCCTGGTTGTCGCGTGATGCCTGCTGGTCGGCCGCGCGCAGAAGTGCCTCCCACCACGCGAGGCGCCACGGCCCCCATCGCTTCTGAAGCTTAGCGAACCGCAGCGCGACGTCGCGGGCACGATCTTTGAGTGCTGAGGGCGGCGCATCCTCGCAGCCACTTGTTGCGATCACCGGCCGTGCCCGTCCGTGATGGGCCGCGATGAGATGCAGAACGAGATCGCGCCAGTCCTGCGGAATGTCGTCGATCCGCTTTTGAACGTCCGCCGGAAGGTGTTTTGCCCAATCGCTTCCCTGCTCGAAGACGGCGAGGGACCCGAATTCGTGTCGATAGCCGTCCAGGATAGCTTGGTCGATCGGTCCCCCCGTCTTGGCGAAAACCTTGTAGATGCCGTCGCCGTCTTTCTCGCGCGGCGCCCGGAAAGCACGTTGCCATCGCGGAGCCCTCTTGCCTTCATCATGCAAGAGCGCTGCGAGCGCCAGCGCTTCGGCGGCAATATCGGAAAGTCCAACCGTTGCGGCAATTTTCCGGGCCTTCTTTTCGGCGCAGCTTTGGTGCTTAAGAAGCTCCTGTGACCAGGAGATCGAGCGGGCGTCCTCCGATTGCGCAGCACTCTTGTAATGCTCGATAACGAGCCACTCTTCCAGATCACCATCGTCGGTCTGGCGAACGATGAATTTGTCCTCGAAATACCACGCTCCGTTCTCGCCTCCCTCATCACCCGTTTTCTCATCTGGACTCGATAACCGCACACGAAAACCGGCGGTACGCCTCCACGTATCTAATACATCGGCGGTCTCGACGGGGGCATCGCTCGTCGCCTTCAACATGCCGCCTTCAAGGCCGCCAAAGCTGGCGTCCACGATAAGAATCTTTCCGACAAGTTGACTGTGAAAGTCCTCCTTTGTCTTTCCCTTGCGCTCCTGTGCCAAATTGCCAAGCGTAAAATGCGTCGCGTAGCGGCCGTCGGGTGAGAGCACGAAAGCCACGATGTCGTCGCGACCCAATGTTTTCGCGCTTGGCGTGTGCGGCCGCGCCTCGGCGTCGATCAAATCGATCTCGTCGCCAGCAAGTGTTTCAGGATCGGCTTCGTCTCTTTCCGTGGGTTGCTCCACAGGTTGGTTGAGCAGAGCCCTGGCGCGGTTCTGAGCCCACTCAGCGATGCGATAGGATTCTGTCTCCAGCTTCTCGCTTTCATGGAGCGGAGCAGCTTCGAAGAATTCTTCGATTTCTTTCTTCTCGGTCAACGTTCGAGGCCACTCGGCGATCCCTTTGCGTATCGGCAAGTACAAACGCCACACGACGGCGGCCTGATAATCAGGCTCCACCCAGCCGCGCAGCCAGGGCGCGATTTCTGGACGGCCCGTGTGATGTTCAAGCGAGGTCATCGACCAGGCATCAACCAGCGCGCGTGTCAGCGCGGGGCGCAGCGGTTCGGGCGTGGAGGCTTTCTCGACCTCCTGTTGGCCGACTTGGCCGCGCAATTCCAGCAGCGTCGCGGGCCCCGCTTTACCGCCAAAATCGTTTTCTATCCGCTTGAGCAGGTCGCGCGTCGCCGTCAGCAGCGCTTTTCGAGCCTCATCCTTCTCGATCCCGGAGGTGTCGAAGACAACCACCTGGGCCTCGCGGCCGTCGCCGCCGCGCCGATTGACGCGTCCAAGACGCTGGACCACGCGCTCCCACGGCACGAGATCGCATACCATGTGATCGGCATCGAGATCGACGCCCACCTCGCCGGCCGACGTGGCCACTAGAAACGTCGGCCTTTCGAGCGAGCCCCCTTGGCTGGTGAAGCCCAGGTCGTGCAGCTTTCGCGCAACTTGCTCGCGTTCGTATACGCGGCGGGCGCCAACAAGCAGCTCCGGCGGATTAATCTCGATCTTCTCTCGTCCCGCCTTTTTGTCCCCTCTTGCCAAGACCTCGATCGCTTCTGCTACACCCCTTGCGCTTGGACCGGCCCCGTCGTCCTTCTTGTCCCGACGATTGCAGAAGACCACCACGCGCGCGGGCCCGCCTTTGGTTGCCAATGCAAGCGCCATTTCGGCAAGCTGTCCGTCGTGATCTGTCTCAGCCAGTGGTTTGACGCGCAATTGCTTGCGGGCGTTCAATCGCTGGGAGGCCGTCTCATCTTGCCAGTCTTCCTCTTCAAGACCGAACGGTTTGGCGCCGTTCGCTTCCGCAGGCCGCTCGCGCTGCGTTGCGGAGAGTGGCAGAACGATGAAGCGCGGCAATGGGGTTTTGGGCCAAAGCGATACCTCGCCTTCGATTGCTCGCAAGAGATGCGCGAACGGCGGAACGAGATGAGCTTCGTCGAGGACGACAAGAGCGTCCACGCCAAGCAAGCCCGCGTGATAGGGCCGCACCTTGCGCGACACGCCGTATCCTGAAAACAGAAGCCGCGAACCGATCATGTCGACGGTGCCGACGACAATTGCGGGAGCTGCGGGATCGTCGAGCCACTCGCGGTTATCGACACGCTGGCCACGCAGAGTCGAAATTGGGAGAGTGCCGTCGAGCCGAAGCCGCTCCTTCAGATGCTTTGCCTCTCCTTTGAGTGCAGTGCGCAGCTTCTCGGCCTCTGCCGTTGCCTGATCAACCACCGCCCGTCGATCGACGACGTAGATCAGCCGGCGCGGAATGGTTTTGAGCGCGCGTTCCTTTGCAAGGGCTCGCGCGAGTACCCAGATGGCCATTACAGACGTCTTCCCCAGGCCGGTCGGCAAGTCGAGTGCTGATGGCAAATCCCCCTTGACAAGCCGCTCAAACAACCGGCGTTGCCACCTAAAGGGCTTAGGACCCATTAATGCTGCGAATTGGCGATCGAAAACGTCGACCGCCGTGATCAGCTCCCCCATCGACGCCCCTCGATTTTTTGCGGATTCTTGCGATGTCGCTCGGCCCAACCCAACCAAGGTAGCGTCCGCGGATTTTGCATATGGCGGGTTGCGAGTCGATAGAAAAGACGTTTTATCGCGTAGGTTGCGGCAAAAGCGGGGAATTTCGGATTCGCTTCGCGATCAATCGGCGCTCCGCTGAAAAGACGTTCGGGTCAGGCTCAGCAGACGCACCGAGTGGCTGGCCGCTCGGTGCTTTTTCATTCAGTCTTTAAATTCAGATTCTGCAATTGCCCGGGCCTCCGGGAATCTCTTGCCCGATAGCACTTCTGCGACCCGTCCCGGATTTACATGGTAAGCAGCCGCGAGCACATGTTGGGCCTCGCCCTCCGCTCGACGTTGCCATATTTGCACAGCATCGGACAGCGTCAGATGACGTGACACACGCTTCGCCCGCCCCGAACCATTTTTCATGGTCAGCTCCAATTCAATTTGAGCGAGCGGCTTGCCTAACGGACAAAATGCGTTATGAAAAATATGTGCGTCGCATCCCGCGGATAAGCCGCCCAATGTGACCCGCGACCGTGAACGCGTTGGCGCGCGTTCACGGTCTTTCGTTAGACAACTTCCATCTGGCACAGAATCTGGGCAGGAGTCAACTCGCGGAAGCGTGCGCTTCGCTTCAAAATCTCATGAATGAGTGAATTGACCTCGGTCGCGAAGTTCTATAAGTTTCCCTGTGCCGGGTGGATATCCGAGGCGCGCGCGCCTCGGCCTCATTGAAGAATGAGATTTTGCAGCGCAGCGCACCACCGCCGAGCAAAGTCGCATGCTGCCGCTCCACCCGGCATTTTTCCTCCACGTCACGCCATGACGGGATATTGGGATCCGCGATCCTGCCCTCGATCTTGACGCCGTCCGGGATGGGGAGCGGCCAAGCAGTTCTTCGCCGCGATCGCCAGATGACGTGTTTGAGCGGAAATGGACCGCAACAATAATAACTGCTTCACTTCATTGGTTCATGTTGCGCAGCAAAAACAATCCAAAAAACAACCCAAAGTTGACAAAACCCGAGATGGCCATATAATAACGAGTTTAGTTATCGTGGTTATCAGAGAGAAAAGTAAGAGCACCGGAATAGCCTCAGATTTTCAAAATTCCCTGTTATTTTCGCTGTTCTCAGGGAATTTGGAACCGCCAGTGTTTGGAGGATTGGCGGTGAGAGTGCCGGTGCGGCCATAGGGAGATAACGGCGTCATGCCGTTAACTGCTTCGAGTTCGCCGGTTGCCGGTATCGAAGTCCCCGAGGCCGGCGGCGCTTCTTGCTCGTGATCCGCGAGGCGCTCCAGGCAAGAATGCCTCGACCAACTTCACCGCATCCCACTCTCTTGCTTGGGCGGCACGGCACGCGGCCTAGAAAAAGAACGGCCCCGAAGTGTGCGGCGTTAGGGGAGACAGTCTGTGGGTCGGGGCCGTGCTCTGTGCGGTCCAGGCTAGAGCAGCGGCACCGTATCCGAGTCGACCGCTTGTGTAAGTCGCCGACCCGACGTTGCCGCATAAACACCAGGGATTAACGCTAACGACGAACGGCCCCGAGCAGCACGACGGAGGTCACATGCCGATCAAAGCGGTGCTCTGGAGTGATTGCGAGCATCAACATCGTACACCGGGCAGCCGCTGGCCGCATTGGACCTAGGGCCAACATGAAGCAACTTCGGTGTTCTCGCATTGTTAGCCTTCGGGAGGGTCTACAGGAGATCCCGATGTCAAAGGTTCCCAAGTTAAAGACAATAGTTGCGCTCGGCACTGCCCTCTTCATTGTGGGCGCGGCACATGCGCAACAGCAGGCTGGGCACTTGGAAAGCCAGGGTGCTGGCCATCAGATGCTGAGCCAAGAAAACATGAAAATGCTGACCGATGCCCGACTTAACGTCGCGAAGGCTGTGCTGCAACTCAGATCGGACCAGGAAAAATATTGGCCAGCCATCGAGAATGCCGTCCGCAGGAGCGCGGAGGATCGGTATCACCGGATTTCTGCCTTGGCATCGCGAATTCAACATGCGCGTGAGGGGGGCGAAATCAATCCGATCGAAGTGATGCAACACCGCGCGGATGCTTTGGCTCAGCGCTCCGATAATCTCAAGAGGGTTGCGGAGGCGTGGCAGCCGCTCTACCAGAGCCTCAGTCAGGATCAGAAAGATCGAGTTCGTCTTGTCGCGACGCATGTTCTTGGCCGGATGAGGGAAGCCTTGGAAAGCCGTCGCATGGAGGCTTATGAGGAGGGTGAAGAGGCGGACTAGTCAGACGCCTCGCGGCGGCAGGCCCGCTTTGCACGCGTCGCGCAGCCTCACCATCTAGCGTTGGTGAGGCTTTTGCGCTATCCGATCACGTTTGCCTCCGATTCCAGCTCGTTCAAATGCCGAAAGACCGAGAGATGCGGCTTCCCGGGCTGATCGCGCTCACGGCTGAAACATTGAAAGTAATAATCTTGAAGGCTCAGACCGAGGAAGAGGTTGCGAAACTCAATCTCGGCTTGCTGAGCAGGAAGCGTGGGTCTCACCGCAACATGCTCCGTGGGCCGCGTATCAACGTTCTCGTCCACACCTTGGTCAGCGCTCGCGACGGCCGCCGTGGCACCAACGGCTCGCAGTCGGGAGCAATTTTGTCCACGCAGCAACCTGCGAGGATAGCGTGGGCATTGCGACGGCACAGCCGGGAGAGGCCGCATGTCAGAGCAGGCGCAATACCTACCCTGCGGGATATGCCGTTATATGCCTGCCTCATGTAATTCTCCGAGCCTCTTCCTCTGCTGCCCATCCGCGTCGAAATTCTCCGGAGCAAGCCAGCGCTCGAACGCGATCTTCCGGGCCGGCCATTCGGTTTCCAGCATGGCGAACCACGCAGTGTCGCGGCTGCGGCCCTTGATGATCATGTGGTCGCGGAAAATTCCCTCGAACGAGAAGCCCAGCCGCAGTGCGGCACGCCGCGATGCGGCATTGAGCGCATCGCATTTCCACTCGTGGCGACGGTAGCCGAGCGTCTCGAAAGCATATCGCGCCAGCAGGTACTGCGCGTCGGTGGCGAGCACGGTGCGTTGCAGGGATGGACCGAGCAGGATGTTGCCGACCTCGATGACTCGCATTTCCGGACGGATCGACATGAGTGTGGCAAGTCCGACCGCGCCGCCGGACGGCTCTACGATCGCGTAGTAGTACGGATCGGCAAGCTCGACGCGCGACGCCAGCCAATCCGAAAATGCGCCTTCGTCTGCGAACGGACCATAGGCCATGTAGGTCCAAATTTCGTGGTGGCCCCGCACCGCGCGCCACAGGCCCGCGCCGTGACGCGGCGGATCGAGCCGTTCCACCCTCCCGTAGCGGCCCCTCAGATTCACGGCGCTTGGTCGTTTCGCCGGCTGCGAATTGACGTGAGCGCCGATCGGCTGACCGGTATCAGGATGAATATCGGGCATCAACCAGTGGGGGATGCGCGATCAACCCGCCAAGACCCGCTCGAAGCTGCCGTCAAAACGAACTTCTCAGCTTCAAATGATCAAGCCGGTTGATCGAATGAACATGAAGGCTGAGCTGTCGATGGTTTTGAAGCACATCGAGCGGGATGTCGGCGCCTGCGTCGCCCTGAGACCAGATCTTGCGGTAAAGATCCGGCAGATTCTTCGGCTTTTCGCCATTGACGGCAAGTATGATGTCGCCCTTCCTCAAACCGGCCTTCTCGGCCGGCGCGCCGGGCGTAACGCGACTCACGACCAAGTGCCCGCCGACATCGTCCGTGTTGATTCCTAGCCAGGGATGGGCGACCGCTGGCCGTCCGTCCGAGATCAAATCGGCGAGGATCGGAGCCAGTCGATCGATGGGCACGAACATATTACCGCGTTTGCCTTCGCCCTTTCCGGATGTATCGGTGACGATGAGCGACCCGACGCCAACCAGCTTGCCTTCATGGCTGATCAGTGCCGCACCGCTCCAGGCCGGGTGCGGCGGGGCCGTAAAGATTGCCTCATCCAGCAGATATTCCCAATTGCCGGCAAATTCCCGTTTCGCGGCGACGTGAACGGGCGACATGCCCCGCGGTCCACCGTAGCTTGCGACGATCACCGGGTCCCCGACGTTGATATCGGCAGCCTTGCCCATCTGCAGGGCGCGCACCTTCAGAGGCGTGATCGTCTGGAGCAGTCCAAATCCGGACTCGTTGTCATAGCCCACGACGTTAGCAGCGACGGTGTGACCGTCATTGGTGGAAATCTCAGCCGAAACCGCCTCGACCATCAGGTAGCCGATGGTCAGGACAAGCCCGTTGTTGTCGATGACGATGCCTGTTCCCTCGCGCTCGCGCCCAAGGTTTTCGGTCGTGCGCCCGTCCGGCGTTATGTACGTCTTGATGTGAACCACGCCCGAGAGCAGTTGTTCGAGGGTCAGCGACTGCGCCCGGGCCGCGACGTTGGATGAAGCCATCAGAGCGATGCCTAACATCAGCTTGCAGGCACCAATTACCGTCATCAAGCCCAACCGATTCCGCATGTCTGCCTCCTTCGGGACAGCCGCAGCCATGCATAGATTATACCGGTTCCAGGCCGAACGGATATCACGTCATCGTCAGGCGATCGCGATCTCCACTGTGAAGGGACCTTTCAAGGGTCGCTTAATACCAGGCTGACCTTTCTTTGCGCGTGTATAGTCCAAGACTTACGCCGCTGCGGTGAATTGCGATACCTCCGCTTTGGCCGTGCTCATTCTGCCGCGGCTTGTTGGGAGCCGGCGTGAGTCGACACGATGTAATCCATCGCGGCCTGGACGCCGGCTTTCTTGATCGGAACGCCTGCGAGCGTGAGCGCCATCTCGGTCCCGGCGAGTGCGCCCAGGATCGTCAGATCGTTGGTGTCGCCGAGATGGCCGATGCGGAAATACTTGCCGGCGAACGGGCCGAAGCTCGTTCCGTAGGAGATGTTGAAGTGATCGAGCGCAAGACTGCGCACCTCGTCCGCATCATGGCCGCTCGGCAGCAGTACAGCCGTGATGGTCGGAGAATAGTATTTCGGGTCGCGGCACAGGATTTCGAGCCCCCAGGCGCGGATCGCGCGTCGTGTGGCTTCCGCGAAGCGCGCGTGGCGGGCGAAAACGTTGTCGAGCCCTTCTTCGTGCAGCATGTCGATCGAGGCCGCTAGGCCATGAAGCATCTGTGTCGCCGGCGTGTAGGGGAAGAACCCGATCTTATTCATGGCGAGCATGTCGTCCCACGACCAGAACGACTTCGGCAGGCTCGACTTCTTTGAAGCCGCGATCGCCTTATCGCTCAGCGCATTGAAGGACATACCGGGCGGCAGCATCAGCCCCTTCTGCGCGCCCCCGACCGTGACATCGACGCCCCACTCGTCGTGGCGGTAGTCGGTTGAGGCGAGCGACGAGATGGTGTCAACCAGGAACAGCGCCGGATGCCCAGCCCGGTCGATCGCCTGCCGGATTTCCGCAATGGGCGACAAGCAGCCCGTCGCGGTCTCGTTGTGCAGCACACAGACCGCCTTGATCTCGTGGGCTTTGTCTTCCTTGAGCTTCGCCTCGATCACAGCCGGGTCGGCGCCGACGCGCCAATCTGTCGGAATGAATTCCGGCCTCAAGCCCAGCTTTAGGGCCATGTTCTTCCACAGGGTTGCGAATTGGCCGGTTTCGACCATCAGCACGCGGTCGCCGGCCGAAAGGGTATTGACGAGGGCTGCTTCCCAAGCACCGGTGCCGGTCGCTGTGTAGATGATGACGGGGCTGGTGGTCTTGAAGATTGTCTTGATACCCTCCAGCACGCGCTTGGCCAGTTTGGCGAATTCCGGGCCGCGATGGTCGATGATCGGAGTATCCATGGCCCGCAGGATGCGGTCCGGCAGGGGCGTCGGCCCTGGAATCTGCAGGAAATGACGGCCAGCGATGCGAGATGAGTTCTTGGACATGCGTTTTATCGACCTTTTCACAAACGGACGCGACTTGCTGCCATCAAGGACGAATGCGACAGTCAGTCAAGCCCGTTCAGGATCCGCCGGATGGGCAGTGACCCAAGTCATTCGCGGCTAAGGTGACATGACGGTAGTGGCAGCGCCGGGACTTGAACACCGGCTCAAGCGCGAAATCAGTGGTGACGTTTGGTTCGACCGTTTCACACGCGGCCGGTACGCCACCGACGCGTCCCACTACCAGATGATGCCGCTCGGCGTAGTGGCCCCCCGATCAGTCGCGGAGGCGGAACGCGCGATCGCGCTCGCGCGGGCGGAGGGCATCACCGTGCTGCCGCGCGGAGGCGGAACATCGCAGAGCGGCCAGACCGTCAACCACTCCCTCGTGATCGACTGTTCGAAATACCTCAACCGCGTTCTCGATCTCGATGT
>Ga0070734_10002490_pt1 | contig 22116 bp, 19 predicted proteins | sample Coa_R1_8_FD_66444 | JGI IMG/M metagenome (GOLD analysis project Ga0070734, IMG submission 66444) | Surface soil microbial communities from Centralia Pennsylvania, which are recovering from an underground coalmine fire - Coalmine... | ecosystem: Environmental > Terrestrial > Soil > Unclassified ...
TAGACGGTCGCGCCCTGCAGCTCGATCTCGCTGACATTGACCTCGGGCGTATCTTCCGGACAGAAGATCGTGGTCTTGATGCCGGTGCGGGTGGCATAAGCTGCCAGCGCGGCGCCCGCATTGCCGTTGGTCGGCATCGCCATGTGCTTGATGCCGAAGGCCCTGGCCATAGATACCGCCATCACCAGCCCGCGGGCCTTGAACGAGCCGGTCGGCAGCCGTCCTTCGTCCTTGACCAGAAGCTCCGCGCTGCCGAGCTTGGCGGCCAGCCGCGGCAGCGCGATGATCGGCGTCACGGCCTCGCCCAGGCTGACGATGTCCTGTACGCGGCGGACCGGCAACAGCTCGCGGTAGCGCCACAGATCGGGCGTGCGCCGGGCCAATGCCTCCTTGCTCAGCGCCTTGGCAACGCCTGCGAGATCATAGCGCACCAGCAGCGGCTTGCCGGCGCGCGATACGTTGTGCACCTCGTCCGCCGCATGGCGCTCACCCGTGTAGGCACATTCCAGATGGGTCACGAAGGTCGGCCGCTCGGCCGTCAGATTGTCCTCGAAATGCAAGTGGTCGTCTCCCCGAACTGCGGTAACATTCGAACCGACTGTATTTCAGACGGAGCCCCACCATGACAAGGACCACGACGCTCGCCATATCCCTCGCCGCCTTCATCTGTGCGGGTTCGGCTGCCGCCTCCGCACAAACTGCTCCGATTTTCGAAAAGAAGAACTACAACTACTCCGAATGGGCGAAGGGCCGCTTCTCCGAGGCCGTGACGGTGAGCTTTTCGGGGCCTGCCAAGATGATCTTCCTGGCCGGCGTCGGGGCCGAGGATGAGAACGGCAAGCCCGGCGACATTCGCCACAAGGACGATTTCGTAGCCCAGTGCCGGTATGCCTATGACAAGATCAGACGAGCGCTCGAAAAGAACGGCGCCACCTTCGCGGATGTCGTGAAGATCGTGAGCTATGTCACCGACATGCGCTTCCAGGCCGATTACGGCCGGTGCCGGTCGGAGGTCTTCGGCGCAACGCCGCCGCCAGCCCACACGCTGCTCAACATCGTCCAACTCGCATGGCCCGGCATGATGGTCGAGGTCGACGTGACCGCGATGGTGCCGCTGAGGTGAAATAAGATCACGGCTGCGGCGGCTCGGTCCCCGTAGCGTGGGCGAAGGCGCACCCGGGACCGTGCATACCCCGACTCTGTGCAAAATGCGCCCTTGCCCACCCTACGCCGCGATCACTTCCGTGGCGCGAAATAGCGAAGGTCCGGCGGCGGCTGGTCCTTTTTGGACGGCATCAGCATATCGTCGCCGCTCAGGAAATAATCCTGGCCGCCGATCAGAACGTGATGATTGTCCTCAGAGCAGTTGTATTCCAACCGGATCGGATCGGGGTCGCGACGATAGCGCTTCGTGACCGTCCAGGGTCGCGTTAAGGCGTGGTCGAACACCGTAATCTCATCGTACAGCGCGTCCGGGTTGGTCTTGTCGAGGAAGAGACGCTCTTTCACAATCGTCTGATTGTCCGCGTGAAATGGCATCCCGGTGCCTTCGTAGGTGCGAGGTCCCTTGAGGCCGCGGGTCTCGATCTCCAGCACGTCGAGACGGCCGTCGCCATCGGTGTCGATCCATCTGCCGATCGAATAACCCAGGAAAGTCGGTTCGATCTCCTTCGGCCAGTCGCGCCCGTCGGTGAGAACCCGCCGCGGCATGGAATGGGCGAACAACATGTAGGTCGTCGTGGGCGTGACGACGATCTCCATGTCGAACACCACCGTCATGACCCGCGGCATCGCGAACGGCACGCAACGCGACGGCGCGTCATTGCCTTGGCCGCCTGCTTTCTGGTCCGCAAGGCTTGCCTCAAAGATCGCCTGGTACTCGGGCGTGAATGGCGGCTCCTGGGCGCGGCCGAGCGGCTTCGTCTGATCCCATTGATTGCCGATCCCGATCGGCTTGCGCCAGACCCCGGCAAAATTCGGGTACTTGCTTTCATCCGATGCGCTTGCGCCGGTCACGATCGAAAACATGCCGAACAGTACGGCCACGCATGTGCCCAACCACGCGCAGAAACGCATGCTTGCCTCCCGAAATGTTTTTCCGCGTCGCCGAGCCAACGCGAGTCTCGTCGCGACGCTGCGGCCGTCACCAAAAAAGCGCTTGGCCGACGTCTGTTAAGAGAGGCGTCGAGGCCTTCGACCGGAGGATCGCTCGCCCGACTATACATCGCGTCATACGGGCCGTGAAAGGGCGCGCGCCCTGGTGTGCGGATCGACGCCAAGCGCATCGTCGCGAATCGCTGCCGAGGGCCGCCACATCGATTTCACCATTTCGTTGTAACTGGCTGTGGCTTCAACGGAGGCAGCTGTGTCATCCGATCGTGAAAAGCTGATCCTGCGAGCCGAGCCAGTGATCGAGACGATCGATAGGCTTCTGGCACGCATCACGGAGCGGTTCGGAGATTGCGGGCTTTCCAGGGTCTGCGCCCAGCTGTTTGAAATTGCAAAAGAAGATACGCAACGCGCGACCCAGATCGGACGCGGTTACATTGGCTTACGTGCGCTCGTTTTCATCCTGGTGGCCGCCGGCCTCGCGATCCTGGTATGGCTCGTAACGCTCATCGACTTCAGCAAGACGGCGGCGGACAGCGTCTATTCGGTTGCCCAGGGCATCGAGGCAGCGGCCAATCTCACAATCCTTATCGGGGCCGCGATCGTCTTCCTGGTCAAGCTGGAGCAGCGCCTCAAGCGCCGCCGTGCTCTGGCCGCATTGCACGAGCTTCGCTCCATCGTCCATGTGATTGACATGCATCAGCTGACGAAGGACCCGAGCAAGTTTATCGTTGGCGCCAATACGCCGTCGTCGCCGCCGCTTCTGCTCAATGAATTTCAAATGACACGATACCTGGACTACTGTTCGGAAATGCTGTCGCTGACCTCGAAGGTCGCAGTGCTGTTCGGCCAGATTCTTGAGGACCAGGCGGTCGCCGAAGTGGTCAGTGACATCGAGCACGTCAGCGCCGGGCTGTCGCAGAAGATATGGCAAAAAATAATTATTTTGCAGGAGCTCAGAGCCGCAACGGACGCTGCAGCCGCCACCCGCGGCAATGAGGCGATCGTCGTTCCCCCTGCGACCGTCGATTGACGCGGGCGGTCCTCGAATTGGGACATCTCTGAGCCGCGTTCGGTTCAGGCGAACGCAATCCTTGCCGCCTCAGTGCCGTTTCACGAAGGCGAGGACATTTTCGTTGAAGACCTCAGGGTGTTCCCAGGCGATCGCGTGGCCGGAATCCGCCACCGCGGCCCATTCGTAGCTCCTGAGGTGGGCCGCCCAAGCGCGCATCAGCGCCGGGGGCGCCAAAAGATCGGCGTCGGCGGCGATGAGCAGTACCGGCATCGTGACGCTGGCAAGCTTCGCGAAGGTGTTCGGCGTGCGCAGCGGCTGGGTGGGCGCGCCAGGTTGTTGGGCATGCTCTTCGATCTGGATCCAGCGTTGCGTTCCCTCCGGATTGGCGCCCCGGTAGGACGGACCGACTTCCCGATAGACGGCGGCCTGCTTGCGCAGCTCGGGAATCTCGATCCGGGCCGTGAAATTCCGCATTTCCGGTTCGGCGAACTGGCCGGTGCTCGCCGCGACCACGAGGCTGCGCAGCCGCTCCGGGCGCCAAGCCGCGTAGTCGAGCGAAACGAAGCCGCCGCCGGCGACTCCGACCAGATGGAACCTGTCAAGTTTGAGGTGATCCGCCAGCGCATCGAGATCGCCCGCAACGCTGCCCGGCTGCGGGCCGGTCGTGGGATCCGCCAGGCTCTTGCCCCAGCCGCGGCGATCAAACGCGATGACGCGATAACCCTCTCGCGCAAAGGCCCGCGTCTGGGCCTCCCAGCTCGCGCTGGTGCCCGTGTTGGCGTGCAACAACATGATGGGAACACCGCTCCCTCCCGTGTCGATGAACCAGAGTTTCACGCCCGGAAGCTCGGCGTAGCGGCCAGGAAATTCATTCTCGACGGCACGTGCCGGGGGCTGAAAGGCCAAACACCCAAAGGCCAGACCCACTATCGCCACAAGCAGCTTCGATCGCCCGCCAACCGCCCTCATGTCATGCTCCGTCGACGCATTTCTGGTGCTGTCCGTGATCGCCTTGCGCGCCCCGAGAATGCCCTCTCGTGCCGAGATTGAAAAGTGATGGCGGGCGGTTGAGTCGGACCGCGCAACGGCGGCTCAGCGACGCCGGTGTCGTTCGCGAAGCTGATTATCGAGAGTGCGCGTCCCGACACTCCGGGGGCGCACGCCGCTTCGACAAGCACCGCAGTACCAGTGCGGTCATCACCAGTGCGCCTTGCGGGTTGCCGGACCTTCGTCTATCATGCCAGCAAGTTGCTGGAACATCTTTCGATTTCGCCGCGCTGATCGGCGCGAAGCTTGGCGGCGATACCAATCGACACGACAATCTCATCGAAGCTCGGGCGCTCGGTCGGATCGCAACCGTGTGATGAGATTTTAGCCCCCGACTTGCGGATCGCGGGCCGCAGTGAGTAAAGGTGACTTTCGATCATTGGCGGTGTCCGAAATGTCCTTTCGACGGCTAGCAAAGGAGATCGCCGCCCGCTGCCTGCTGTGGAGCGGCGTCGTACACGCAATTCGAAAGCTGCTGTGGCGAGATCGCGTTCTGATCTTGGTGTATCACGATCCGAAACCGGAGATTCTCGACTCGCATCTGAGATACTTGCTCAAAATAGCCGAGCCCATCAGTCTCTCCGATCTTTTTCAGAGTTCCAGTGGCCGTCCCCGTGTGGTTATCACGATCGACGACGGGCATATTGGCAACGAAAGATTGCTCGGCGTCTTTAAAGCACACGGGATTCGCCCCACCATCTTTCTGTGCAGCGGCATCGTCGGCACCCGCCGGCAATTTTGGTGGCGCCATTCCAGCGAAGTCGGCAAGCAGGCGGAGCAGCTCAAGCGGTTGTCGAACGCAGACAGGTTGGCAAAACTTCGGACTCTCGGGTTTCAAGCGGATGCTGAAACTGATCCCCCGGCAGCCCTGTCGGTGCAGGCCGTCGAGCGAATGAGGACACTTGTCGACTTCGGATCGCATGGGCGCTTCCATCCGATCCTGACGCGTTGCGACGATGAAGAGTGCAAGACCGAAATCGCTCTATCGCGCGAAGAGATTGGGAAGTTGATCGGGCATGATTGTGCGCATTTTGCCTTTCCTAATGGCAACTATGGCGAACGCGAGATCAGAATTTTGAAATCGGCCGGTTACCGGACAGCGCGGACATTGGATGTGGGATGGAACGACGCAAATACCGATCCGTTTCGCCTCAAGGCCGCACCGGTTTCCGACGACAGCTCGCCCGCGTGGTTTGCTATCCAAGCATCGTTAATTCCATCTTATTTCAGGTACTTGCGGAGCGGCAGTTTGTTCGGGAAATCTCCTCAGTTCTAGCAATGTGGATGAATGGGACGCGATCGAAAATGATGAGCCTATAACCGATGCATTTACCGTTTTGGCATTTTTCGATTAGATTGACATCCGTTATGGTGTCATGGTCGGGATCATCCGGTAAACACAACAAACGGATACCGGATCTGCGGGCACGCCGGGCAATAAGGCGGTTGGTCGACCTGATCGAAGATGCTGCAGCTCTTAACATGCAATGAAATGCGTGATGGTTCCGCAATGGTCAAGCTTAGTATCATCATCAAGACGCTGAACGAGGAGAGCAACGTAGCCCGCGCAATCGAAAGCGCCATTCGTGCTGCCGCGCCCTTTGGCGGAGAAGTCATTATCGCTGACAGCGGTTCGACTGACCGGACCATCGAAATTGCTTTGCAGTATCCCATAACGGTCGTTCAACTCGACGATCCGCGCCAGAAGTGCTGCGGTATTGGCCCACAGCTGGGATTTCAGCACAGCCATGGCGAATATATATACATGCTTGACGGCGACATGGATTTGAATCCTGAATTTCTCCAGGAGGCGATGGAGGTTCTAGACCGTGAGCCTTCCATTGCGGCGGTAGGAGGAATTGTTAACGAGATGAGGTTGAAGAATCTCGAGTTCGAAAAGAGAGTACGACAGTTCCTGAAACGTGGCGTGAAGCATGGTTCGGACGTTGATTGCTTGAACGGAGGCGGTCTCTATCGCCGTGCAGCGATCGAACAAGTCTCGTACTTCTCCGACCGCAATCTCCATGGTTTTGAGGAATATGATCTTGGAGCACGACTCCGCACGAGAGGATGGCGCCTCGTTCGCCTGGAAAGCCGTGCGGTTGATCATTACAGTTACGCACTGAGCACTTATCGGTTGTTATGGTATCGAATACGTGCGGGCCGCCTGCTCGCTCTTGGAGAGATTCTGCGTGCCGCGAGTCGCGGCAAATATCTCAAAAACGCTCTGGTCGAGCTTCGTCCAATTCGCTTTGCGATTGGTACATTGGTCTATTGGCCGCTTGTCGGCCTGGCGGCCGCAGCGGGGGCGAGCGGTGCGTCGCTCGTGGCTCTTTTGGTGCTTGCGGCGAGCATACCGGTTGCCGTGATGGCGGTTCGCGGAGGGTCCCTGCAATCCGGTGCATATGCGGTGGCCGTATGGCATCTGACCGCCGTCAACCTCTTGCTTGGACTGGTTCGCGTTCGCAAGCCCCCGACCGAGGCGATTGCCAGCCGGGTTCTGCGCACCGCAGGCGAGGCGGCCGCATCGTGCAACGATCCGAACAGGGCACGGGCGTGATGTCGCGGTTCCGGGATGAGGTGCGACGTGAGCTCGACGGCTGGGCCGAGCGCGGCCTACGTGCAAGATTTTGGGTGCGAGATGACGATGCCTGCGAAGCATCTGCGCCACTTGCGCAGCTACATGACCTAGCCGCCGAGCATGACATCATCATCGGCTTGGCAGTGATCCCGGGCAAGATCCGGCCAAGCCTTTTGGAATTTCTGACGGAAACGCAGCGCCGATTTTATCCGATGTGTCATGGCTGGCAGCACATTAATCATGCGCGCCCCGGACGCAAGCCATCCGAGTTTGGCGGCGAACGCGCTATCTCGGCATTGATTGAGGATGGCCAGTCGGCCCTTTGCGCGTTCCGCGAACACTTTGGGGATCGCGAAGTCGTGTTTGTTCCGCCGTTCGGCCAGATATCTTCCGCCATGGTCAAGGCGTTGCCCGAGATAGGTTTCGCAGGCTTATCGACGGGCCCTGGATGGCTTGAGCGCAAACTCTCGATTTTATCGTCTTTCAAAATTCATGTTCCGAAAGTTCATATTCCGAAAATGAAAATATGGCATCGCCCCGGCGTGCGGCGGCTCGACGTGCAGATCGATCCGATCGATTGGCGAAGACGCACGGCGCATGCGATGGATACGATATGTGGCGCAATCGTGCGCTGTTTGCGGCCGAGGCGAATGGGATTTATCTCCTCGGATGTACCGATAGGTCTTGTTACTCACCATCTCGCTCATGACACCAGGATATGGGAGACCTGCAATGACGTCTTGGGCCTTTTGCGGCGGCACGGCGGCGTAGAGTTTTTAGATGCCGGCGAGTTCTTCACGGGAACAACCCGCAGGCGAAATGATTGATATGCGAACCATGCGCTTCGAGAACGGCATGACGGCCGTGCCGATGGTCACGGTGACAGAATATTTTTGAGACCCGCCCCAGTGTTGCCGATTGCATCATCGGTCCGAGTCCGCACCCGCGAAATCCTCGATGCGGATCGTCCTGCGGTGGCGCGTCTCCTCACGGAGGGGTTTCGTCGCAGCACCGTCGAAAATTGGTTCGAGATTTTCGATCGGCTTGCGGTGCATCAAACGCCGGCAGGTCTACCAAAGTATGGATACCTCATAGAGAGTGAAGGGGTGCCGGTCGGGGCAATACTTATCATTTCTTCAACGGTGCGAAACGACAACGTAAGCTCGATAAGATGTAACCTCTCGAGTTGGTACGTGTCCCCGTCGTATAGAAGCTTTGCGCATTTGTTCATGTCGCGGGTTCTCAAAAGAAACGAGATCACGTTCGTGAATGTCAGCGCGGCGCCCCACACTTTTCCGATAATTCAAGCGCAGGGATTTTCTAGGTACAGCAACGGGCAGTTCTTTGCGATCACACTCCCTCTCGTTTCTCGTGGCGACACACAAGTGAAGGTGCTTCCGGCGGGGGAGATATCAGACGGCCGTTTCGACGCCTTCGAGCGCGAACTTCTTCACACGCACGCTCAGTATGGGTGCATGAGCATTTGTTGCACCACGCGCGACCAGTCTTATCCGTTTGTCTTTAGGCTTCGCGTGCTCAAAGGCATTCTGCCCTGTGCTCAACTCATTTATTGCCGCAATATTGAGGAGTTTGTGCGCTTTTCCGGTCCGATAGGACGATTTCTAGCTCGCCGCGGGCGGCCTCTGATGATGGTGGATGCGAACGGCGCGATTCCTGGACTCGTCGGCATCTATATCGACGGCATGTTGCCCAGGTACTACAAGGGACCCATGCCGCCGCGCCTCGGAGATCTCGCCTATACGGAATCGGCGTTGTTCGGAATCTGAGACATCACGGCCATGGAACCGTCGCAGGGACCGGGTCGGGATTGGCAATGAGTCCCGAGAGATCGGCGGTTCCGAACTTGTAATTGGCGTAGCGAACCACTGTCGTTTCCGAAGTTGCGCCGCGATAGATCCCGAACTTAGGATAATACATCTTGCCGGCTCCGCCGAAGGGGCCGTGATAGTCGACGACCTGCTTACCGTTGAACCAGCTGCCGTAATACCCATTCACCGGATCGATGATGAATTTCTCCACGAATTGATAGTTCACGCCCTGGCCGATGCGTTCGGCATGGAAGGTCTTGCCGGCGGCCGACCAGGTCATGATCATGTTTTTAACGAAATGCCCCATCAGCCCGGGAATCTGGCCCAGCACGAGCCAATCTGCCGCCAGACGAGGACCGGGCTCGATATAGAGCGCATAGGCGGCCCAATAGGGCACCCCGACTTGCAAAGGCTGCTTATAGCCGTCGAGTTCCGTGCGCTCGTCGCCGCTGCCCTTATCGTTGTACCAAAGATTTCCCGCAATCATCTGGAAACGGACGACATCCGGTCCATCGACTCGCTGAATGGATTCCGGTCTCGGCCCGCACTCAGCCTGGAAGATGTTGCCATTGACGGTGATGTATTCGTCAACTGCGACCGGATGCCAGGCACCGGCTTGTGCCACAACAGTACTGGTCGCAACGGGAGCACTGGTCGCGACAGGAACGGCTGCACTTTGTTGCGAGGCCGCGCCCGCGGCACGGAGGTGATCAAACACATGGGGAAGGCGAGGAGCCAGAACCATAGCCGCGGCGCTGCAGCCTGCAACGGCCCCTAGACAGGCTGGAATGAAAATTGCCCAACGCCATCGCCGTTCGACTGTCCGCGAATAGCGATCTCGAAATCTAAGCCAGTCTTCCGCAAAGCCTCTCGACACAACGTCCGATTCCAATGGATAGAAGGCGCTGTTGGCGTTGCCGCCGCTCTGCGCCAAGCGGATGCGCACATTTTCCACGCCGAACTCGTCGAGCCACTTGAGCCATCTTTCGACCTGGTCAGGCTTGGTGGGCGCGTGGTCCGTTTTGAAAGGCAGATGCATCGATCGAGCCTCAAGTGCGCACACGGGCAGACAGCGCCCGCGTCGGTCAACTCAAGTTGATAAAGAAACCTCGGGCGAACATCTTATGAGAGCGACGTGCCGGACTCCGGCACCTCACTCGATTATCATATGAAAAATGATATCCATGTGATGATTTGATATAACACAACCTAGGTCCATTGTCATCAACCAATGCTTGGAACTGCGTGCTTGCCGGCCTCGGCCTCGCAGGCCACTGCGGCGCGCCAGATGGTCGCGAGGCGGGAAACGTAAACGTTAATGTCGAAGCGCGCGGCATGATCTTGCCGCGCGGCCTTGCCCAGCCTACAGCGAAGCTCCGCGTCTTCGATAAGTCGCCGCAGCGCCCGCGCCAGCGCCGGGACGTCGCCCACCGGCACGATCAGCCCATTGCGCTCGTGCTCGACCACGTCCGGTATGGACCCAACAGGCGTGGCGACAACCGCAATCCCCCATGAAAACGCCTCAAGTATGGCCATGGGAAGCCCTTCGGAGAACGAGGGCAGCACGAAGATGTCCGTTTTACGGAGTTGGGCGGCCGTAGCGCCTGCATCGAGCCAGCCGGGAAAAACACTCTGATCTGCGATCCCAAGCTTGTCCGCAAGCGCACGGGCCTCATCGACGTCACCATTTCCGCAGATCGTGGCGATCCAGTCATTCCGGCCCGCCATGGTGGCAAGCGCTTCGATGAGTTGCCGTGTCCCCTTGTTAGGACCGATCTTGCCGAGAAACGTGATGCGTACCCGCCCGTCGTCGGCAGGCTCGCGCTCGCACGGGCTTGGTGGCGTCGCATTAGCGAGAACGAACGTCTTGCGCCGGGCGGTGGGCACGCGTTCCGAAACAACGCCGGCCCAGTATTCGCCGAGCACGATGATAGCGTGGCTGTTTGCAAAAAGCCGATCGACCGCCGTGGCAATCCTTGGGCTGGCGGTGCGCCAAAACTGATCGAACCGACCGCTGTGCAGGTGAACCACGTAAGGAACGCCAAGCCGACGGGCCAGTGCGGCCAGCATCATTTTTCGATAGGCGCTGCCGCTCGACGCAAGGTTAATATGGACAAGGTCGACCTTTCTCCGCATGGCGGCGAGCCACAGTTGGGCCACCGCCCGCGCGAACACGAGCGAGGCATGGAGCAAGTTGCGCTGCCCCCTTGTTACAAGCCTGACGGGATCAACGCTGAGTTCGGGATGCTCGCGGATGCCGGCAACCATAAGGTCGGTGAGGCGGTCAATTCCGCCGCGTCCGAGCGCTCCAAACGGAGTAGCGAGCAAAACGCGCAAGACGTTGCTCCTCTTTTCTGCCGTATCCATGCCTTCATTCAGTGACAGCTGTTCACCAGGGCTTATCGCCCCCGAAGGTTTGCGCGGGCGTTACTCTTGTAAGAGGCGATTTTACCGTAGGGGGAAATTTTACGTCCTATGTTAAACCATATACCAAGCGCGATGTGCCGGAAGCCGTACTGCGACAGACGAAATTGTCAAGCAAGCCGCGATGCCACCGTTAGCCGGGCAACATCGGGCTGCGGCATCTTGCCACCAAATGTTTATCAGCGTGAGAGATACCGGGTTCCGCCGAGCCGCTGTCGGCGAAACGGGCGCTTATCACCAAACCGTTGCGTTGGCGCCTCCTCCAGGCTTACGCGTTCAGGCCGCCCCAGCGGCTCGGGACGACGGTGCCCAGCGGCGCGGCAGTTCCGGCGGCTCTGATATGGTAAAATTTCTTATTTCTTAGTGCATCGTCAGCAACATTAAAAAAAATTTACCTTAGCACTGCGATCAAACTGCTATGTTCCAGCCCGGGTGATAGAGTGCTGCGCGGGGCTGCCCACCATGGTGTACGAAACACGATGGCCGAACTGGCTGCTTTCGTGGCCAGTGGCACTGCGTTCCCCGAGCGCCTCTGGGCGCGCACGGGACCGCCTGCGATCTCTTGTTCGGGCGCTCGGATATGACATTCGCAAGATCGACGCTCATTTCCAGAAGCGGCCGATTGACTTTATTCGCTCTCGCAATATCGACGTCGTGATAGACATCGGCGCAAATGTTGGCCAGTACGCCACGCGCCTGCGACGTGACGGGTACACGGGGTGGATCGTGTCGGCGGAACCCGTTCGAGCTGCCTATGACGCCCTGGCAACTCGTGCCGCCGCCGATCCACGTTGGAAAACGCTGAATTTCGCGTTCGGCGAAGAGGAGGGGGTGGCTCAAATCAACATTAGCGAAGCCTCCGTATTCAGTTCATTTCGCTCGCAACTTCCTGAGGCTGCGGCCTTCAATCCCGAGTCTCGGGTGATTCGCCGCGAGACCATCAGGATTGCACGATTGGACGAGGTTTTCGCCGAGTTCCCGAAAGGCCGGGCATTTCTGAAAATCGACACTCAAGGTTATGAGCAGCAAGTACTGATGGGCGCGTCCAACTGCATTTCCGAATTCCTTGGCGTCCAGATGGAACTTCCCATCATCCATCTATATGAAGGGACTTGGCGGTTTCATGAGGCGATCGCCTACATGGACGAATTGGGCTTCGAAATAAGCAATATCGCACCCGTCAACTACGATCACGCTGATCCGATGTCACTTCTGGAAGTGGACTGCATTTTCCGGGTCCGCCGGGCTTAGGGCGTGTCATGTTTCCTGACCTTGGACGTTGCGGCAGCATCAATGACCTTGGGCGGGGCGTACGCTGGGACGCGGGCGCGCTTGCGGTCGAGGTCGTACGCAGGACCATGGTTCTACAGCAGCATCGCATTGGTCCCGGCGCCGTGGTTGCAATTTCGCACAGCGGGAGCGCGCCGTTTTTCGCTGACTTATTAGCGGTCTGGAGCGTCGGTGCCGCAGCAGCATGCCTCGACAGTGCGCTGACCGAATTGGAGCTTCAGACCGTTATCGGCTTCATCAAGCCGGCCGCGCTGTTGGTCTGCCGATCGAATGTGCCGGATATCCCCTCGGTTCCGGTTCTCGATCTCGCGAGCAGTCGGCCGTTGAAGTCGACGGCGGGTTCGAGACAGCTGAAGGACTTCGATCCCGATTGGCCGGCCCTTATCCTTTTCACTTCGGGCACAACCGGAAACCCCAAGGGCGTTGTCCTCACGTATCGCGCCTTGCAGACCCGCATAGAACTCAACGCCGCCGCGATTGGCGCCGCAGCCCTCAGGCGCACGCTGGTAACGCTTCCGACGCATTTCGGGCATGGCTTGATTGGGAATGCCCTGACCCCCCTGCTGTCAGGCGGCGATATCGTGCTCGGTCCTCCGGGGATCCTTCTTGGAGACCAGTTGGGGCGCGTTATCGACAAGCATTCGATCAGCTTTCTCAGTTCTGTGCCGGCGCTTTGGAATCTTGCCAAGAGATCAAGTGATCCTCCGGCCGGAAATTCGCTCATCCGGGTTCATGTTGGCTCGGCGCCCCTTTCCGCCAAGCTTTGGTCCGAGATCGTGGCATGGTCTCGTGCCGAGGTCGTGAATTGCTATGGCATGACCGAAACCGCCAATTGGGTTGCGGGCGCATCCTCCCGCAGCGACAGCATCGCGGACGGTCTTGTCGGAAGAACGTGGGGCGGCGCGGCCGCCGTAATGGACAGCCGCGGCATGATGTGCCGCAAAGGCGAAGGTGAAATCGTCATACAGTCGCCATGCTTGATGTCGGGTTATTTCAATCGTCCCGACCTCACTGCAAATGTGATCACTGATGGCTGGTTTCGCACCGGAGATCGCGGTGCCGTCGATGAACTCGGTCGAATTTGGCTGACCGGTCGGATCAAGGACGAGATCAATCGCGCGGGCTTCAAAGTGCAGCCCGCCGAAATCGATATGTTACTCGAGAAGCACCCGGCGATTGCCGAGGCGTGCATTTTTGCCATCCCGGACCACATCAGCGGCGAGGTCATCGCCGCGGCCGTTCGACTGGCGCGCCCCGGCGCCACCAACGCCGACGAACTCCAAGCCTGGTGTCGCAAGCGGCTGCGGCGGAATGCCGTTCCCGAGCGTTGGTTCATCGTCGACTCGATTCCTCGCAATGCGCGCGGAAAGGTCAATCGCGACGCCGTCCGACAAAAACTCGTGACCGCGACCGAGGCGCCCAAAATCGATCCCGGTCAGCGCCACGCGAGTGTCGCGAGCGGAGGCGAAAGGCAATGGCCAAGCGCGGCGAAAAAGGGCTCCGAACCAAGTAGCCGCGATCGTGTGCAGGTGGCGGTGGAACGCGCTTGGACACGCGTTCTTGGCCAGCGCTCGTTTCGCGCCAATACGCCCTGGAATCTGGCTGGAGGCGACTCCATCGGAGCCATGCGCCTCTGGTTGGAAATCGAACAACAATTGTCGATGCAGTTGCCGCTGGAACACCTGCAATTCGACATAGCGCCGACGGACCTCGTACGCACGATCGAGAGATTAGTGGAATCCGGCGGTGAACGGCCTTCTCTCAACCATCAACGCCGGCGGCAACCACCGATATTTTTCATGCCGTCCGCACATGGTGATGATCCGCTGCTCGCGCAGTTTCGCGCGGCGTTCAATGGCGGCATCCGTTTCGAGGTGATCCAATATCCGCAATTGGACGAACTGGTCGATGGCGGGGGCGGGTTTGACGTAGTGGCCGACTTCGCGGTTGCGCAGGTTCTCGCCAAGTGCGGCGACGAGGCCTGCTATTTGATGGGCTACTCTTACGGCGGCTTCGTCGCGTGGGAAGTGGCGCGCCGTCTCATCCAGGCCAAGCGCCAAGTCGATTTTCTCGGTCTCCTCGATACGCGACGTTCACCAAAACAGCCGCAGAATCATAAAAATGCGTTCGCGAAGGCGATCGAATATATCGGCCGGACGTGGCGACATCCCCAGCAAGCATATCGAGATATCCTGTGGTGGCTCGTCGAACTGCTGACCCGGCACTACCCGCTGTCCGCGGTGCGCCGGGTCGACAACTTAGTCTCGTCGTTGCCGGGGGGATTCGCCTTCGCATTCCACTTGGAGCTTCTGGCGCGATTGCGAGCGAATGCTCTTGAGAGGTGGAAGATCGAACCTCTTGACGTACATGCCACGTTGTTCCGGTCGGATGAGTGGTCTAAGGATGCGCCTGATCACGGTTGGGGCGCCTTGTGCAGCCAGCTGACCGTGTTGCCAATCGGTGGAGGTCATCGCACGCTGCTCGATCCGAAATTCCGAAAAACACTATGTGACCAATTTTTCCACGCGGTTGAGAGAGCTCGGGTGAGAAGCCAAGGGACCTTGTCGAAGACCGGCTCGTGAGAGATCAACGGCGACTGCGCCTCATTACGGCGGCTTGGCGTCGGTGCGAGCTATGGAGACGGTAGTTGTCAGACTGGAAACAGCAACATTTATTGGCTATTGTGGAATTTCTCGTGCGGTTAATTGCCATACAACGATGTTAATGTCTGCGTCCCGCAGCAGTTTAGGGCAGTTCCCGATCAGGTTGATCCGAGTAGTCTCGTTGTCCGGCTTAAGCGGGCCACTCCGCGTTGACTCGTGAATGCCTGAAGGTTTTGGCTTAGTTGGCACCGAAGCTGATCAGGGATCACCCCTAGTGCAGCCGAGTAAGAAGAATGTCAACGTGGTTTCTAATGCAGGACGATTGAATGAAAAACCCAAGCCAGAACGTGCCCAAGCCGTCATTGTTTCACGAACACTGGTGGCTTGAGGCTGCGACGAGAGGCACGTTTTCTGAAGTCGAGGTGAAGCAAGGCGACTATTTGGCCGGGCGGCTGCCATTTATCATTGTCCGAAAGAAGGGGTTTCGCACGCTGTGCATGCCGCCCTTCACGCATCTGCTCGGCCCATTTGTAAATTCCAGCGACGGCAAGCCGCAAACAAGAATGATGAATCGCCTGTCCACCGTGCGGTCTTTGATCGATCAATTGCCCCCTTTTGATTTTTTCAAGCAGGCGATCGATCCGTCGATCGATGATGGGCTCGCGCTTATTGATGGCCTCGCTTTTCAGGACCGCGGCTTTCACGTCGGTCATCAATACACGTTCCAGATTGACTGCCGCGCTGATCTCGAAAGTCTCATGGCTGGCATGCACTTCAAAGTGAGGCAGCACATCCGTCGGGCGGAAGAAAAGTACACAATTGCGACCATTGATGATCCGGAACGATTCATAAGCTTTTATTCGGGAAATCTGCAAAAGACCAATCGCACAAGCTACATGCAGTTCGATCAATTCCCCGTCCTTTTCTCGGAGTGCCGCGCCCGAAATTGCGGAGAGATCTTGGCCGCGCTTCAACCTGATGGCGCGCCGGTCGCCATGACATATCTCGTTTGGGGAGGCGGGATAATGTACTATTTGATGACGACGAGAGCACCCGATGTGTCTGACAATGGATCAGTGAACCTTCTCATTTGGTCCGCGATAAAACGGGCGCATGAACTGGGTCTGTTATTTGATCTTGACGGCGTTACGACCAGCGGTACGGCGCGCTTCCTCAGCGGGTTCGGTGGCAGTGTCAAGACACGCCTGGTAATTACTGCGAGCGGTCGAGTCTTCAACACCGTGGAAAGTCTGAAGACGATCATCCGCCGCGGTCGATCTGCCCCCTCGTCCTTCTCGTAGCTCGTTGCGGCAGGGTGTCAGATATGGCACAGATGTTCGCCGTCGCCGTCCAAATGCCGAGGCAGCATGCACGATGCCGCAGGGGAATTGACGGATATCGCCGGCCCAGACGCGACCGGACCGGTCGATTCCGCGCCTCGTCGTGCACGAGCAAAAATCGGGCTTTTTCTTATTTTGGTGGTAGTATTTGCTGCCGCTCTCGACGTTGCCCGCACGGCGGTCCCGTTCGGAGCGAAATTAGCGGTACTCACCTGGACGCCCCTTTTGGCCGACACACTGGGAATGTGGTCGGTAGGACTCGCGGGAGCGATCGCGCTCGCCGTAGTCGACCGCTCCGTGCGGGACTTCGGGTTGAAGGCGGCGCGTCGGAGGTACGTTTTTCTCGCGCTGACGCTGCCGTTTGTGTTTGGCGCCGTCGTTTATGTACCGGTCTGGCTTCTGGAACTAGGCGGGTTTGCCGGGGCCGCATTGCTGGGCTCAGCCGTTCCATCCGCATTGCTGCACTTTCCGTTACACCTGTTCGCTGCGGCGGGCGAGGAATTCGGGTGGCGCGGAGTCCTGGTACCAAATCTGGCGCGCATTTCCGGCAGTAAGGTCGTCGCCTTTTTGCCGGGTGCGGTCTGGGCGCTGTGGCATTACCCAGACATCCTATTTTTTGACTACAACGTGGGCACACCATTCCCGTTCGCGATGACGTGTTTCTCGATTTCACTAGTCGGAGCGGGTGCTTTCTTGTCCTGGATCCGACTGGCATCCGGCAGTGTGTGGCCGGCGGTGATTTTTCACGGCGTTCACAACTCGGTCATCTCCGGCATATTCGATCGCCTCACCGAACCCAAGCCCATAACGCTTTACATCACAAGCGAGTTTGGGATCGGCATGGCGGTCGTAGGCGCCGTGGTCGGGTATCTTAGCTGGCGTAAGCTGCACCTTGAAGAACAAGGGTGGGGCAGGACGCGATGAAGATTTGAATCTGCCGCAGGCGGACGAGATTCCCGTTTACTTCAGCCCGACACCCTCGCCGCAGTCACTGCTTCGTGGCCTCTGAGGATGATATGGGCGAAAGCCTTCAAGAGATAGAATTCGAACGCACCGCGTTCCGCGCGGTATCGCTCGTGCGTCAGTTTGCGTGCCACACGCAATTGGTGCGCCTCGGTCTGATCCGGAGTGATCGAGTGCATCAAGGACGGATTGCTGACCCTAAATTTCAGTGAGACGCCGTCCATGAAATATGCCCCGCACTGCCGGAAGGCCCGCGCGTAGAACGCCGCATCCTCACCGATCCGGATTCGCGTGTCAAAACCGCCGATGCGCTCCACACATTCGCGACGCAGGACCCCTGCGCTGCAAATCAGCAACGTCCGGCGGAACATCATGCATGCGGTAAAGGCCCATTTGGGACCGAAGCGGCGGCACCATGACGCTCGCCGTGCGGCATCCCGGAAGAATTCTTGCTCGTGGCGCATTTGCGCTTCGGGAGCGTTGCCGAACGGTTCGATGCGACCAAATACGACGCCCACTTCAGGATGTTCGAGAAATATCTTTTTTACCGCCGCATAGTGTCCTGCCGGCGCGATATCGTCGTCATCCAGAAAATGAATGAAAGCGCCTTGCGCAAGCGGCCAACCCAGGTTCCGAACCGCGCTTGGCACGCCTCCGGTCGGTGCAGGATTTTTGAGATACCGGACCCGAGCGTCCCCGATGGCGGCGACCACCTCCTCGGCGGAGGCCTCCGGGCTATCGTCAATCACGATGACCTCAACCGACGCGCCGGTCTGGTCGAGAGCACTCGCGATCGCTTCGCGCAGCGGCTTGGGACGCCGGAAAGTCGGGATGATGACGGAGAAGTCAACCGGCATGTCGGCTAACAGCGAGTCGTCGCGTCCGTGGGTCGCTTAAATCGCCAGCAACTCCCGAACCGAAGGCGGCCATTTGTCCAGTTCGATCCCATGCGTCGCAAACATCGCCAACGCCAGGCGATCCATTCCGAAGGCCACGCAAGCGGTATGTGCCAGACCTCCCGTAGCGGTCTCAATGCCCCACGTCTCGCCGAAATGGCCCTGATGATAGTTGAAACTCATGCACGCGGTCGGATTTTCAGCCGAGTTGATTGGAATCAACAGTTCGAATTTCAGCTCCTGCTCGACTTGGCTGACGGCCATCATCTTGCCAGCGCGTCCGAAGAACGGGTCGCTTGCGGCCGTTGTCTGGTGGGGCAGGGCGAGCTGCTTCGCCAATTCGAGGGCACGGATCTTCCAGCGTTCACGAAAATCGACAACCTCCTCCGGTGTCCCTATGCAGACATATTCCCGCATGCGGAATGACTGGAAGCGGCCCAATTCATAGGAACTCTCGTGCCGGAAGCAGTCGCAGGTCACATCAAACCGCAGGCCCCCCGCCGGCACCGCGCCACGCGCCGCCGCCATCGGATAGATCGGATAGCAGGCGGCCGGTGCGAGCACTAAATCCGTAGCCTTGAGGGCTCCGACCCAGTCTTTACCGCTGCCGGCAGACTCGACCACCGCACGTATTTCTAGCTCGGTGCCGTGGAGGCAACTCACGCAGCCGAGCAGATGCGGAAAGCTCTTGAGATAGCCCGATTTCTCGACCATCGCCCGGCTCATGACCGGCGGGAACTTGAAGATTTCCGCGTCAGACGGCCGATACCGGGAAATCAACGCGGTCAAGCCGTCGATGACCCGTTCGAACAGGCCGGTCCGGGCATAGACGCCGCCGACCCCTGAGGGACGAAATAACGCGTGGGCGATCGAATCGACGTGATTGTGCATGACATAGTTCATGTTGAGCGGGACCCTTGAACGCTGGTTTTACACGGGCCGGAAAGCAAATAAAGCAAATTGATTGCGTTCCGCCGACGGGGGCAACGTCATTACGGAGGGAGGGTAGGGAGGGCACAGCATAGGCCCGGCGATCCATCTTCCCCCCGAAGAAGAATGACCCGCGGGTCAATCCCGCGGGTGACGTGCAACTGGAGGGGCAACTCCATCGGGACGCGCTCCAGAGGCCGCGATGCGGGACCAAAAGCTACGCGTAGTCTCGGATGAACGTTGGAATCTCAGCGAGCATTGCCGCATTGGCGGTGCTGGCGAGAATACGGTCGTTGTTGATCATGACCGAAGTCGACAGCACGTCGCGTATGTGGCGCGACACGCTCAACTCGCCGTCATTGCGATAGCCTGCCAGGCCGCATGTCTGCAGCGCGCTCATTACGGCGGAGATCGCATGCTCAGAGGCGTTCACCTTGAGCAAATTCAGCGAAGTCTGGAAATCCATCGTTTCAAACGCATCCGGATGCGCGGCGGCAGCTTCATATTGCGCAAGTGCCGACGCGACCATTCCTCTGAGTGCCCTCAGCGTGGCGGTTGCGCGTGTCAGGTGCATGGCGCCGGGAGGCATTTGTCCGTTCGCGTTTCGGGCTGCCGTGCGCACAAACCGCTTTGCTCTTTCGACGGCGCCGGCCGCGATCCCCGTCCACACGCTGCTCCAGGTGAGGTGGGCGACCGGCATCATGGTGTGGGTATGGATCCGCTGATAAGGCTCAGGCAGAACTTGGTCTGGCTCGCCGTGTCCCTTCAAGGCGTAGCCGGAGCTGCACGTGCCCCGCATGCCGAGGGAATTCCAGTTCATGATGGGGTCGAGCGTGTAGTCTTCCTTCGTGAACGCAACCAGGACCTGATCCGAAGGCGCAGCGTCAGGCGCGCGGCGTGCCGTCGTGACAACTCCATCCGCCTCTGCCCCATACGAAATCACCGTGGCGTTCTTTGCGACCGTGATGCCCGAGCCGGAGCTTTCCACCGCACAGGTGCTGGCGCGCAGATTTCCGCCGCCTTGTCCGTCCGTTGTTGAGGACGCGAGAAGCAGCTGCTCGTCGCACAACCGCCGCAACAGCTGCCTGTGGTAGGCGCTCTTGGATGCGTGCCGCACCAAGATCGTGACCATGATCTGGTGCATCGCGAAGATCATCGCGGTCGAGGCGCAGGAGCGACCAAGCAAGTAGCACACGTCCGCGACATCGGAGACGCTCGCGCCTTCTCCGCCCAGCTCGATCGGAACCTGGATCCCGAGCAGTCGCTGGGCCTTGGCGGCCGCGTAAGCCTCAGCTGGGAATCTCGCCTCCTGGTCGACCTTGTCGGCAGCCGCGGCGGCCGCAGCCGCCATCAACTCGGCCCGGGTTTTCAAATCGACTGAAGAAATAGAATCCTGTACCTTGGTGGCATGAATGGTCATCATGTTGGCTGCACTCGTTTCGTGGCTGCATAAACAGCACAGGGTTGCGCACGTCTTCCCACAGATTGGCCCCGCCAAGCGCCAGCGAGAGCCGCCTTAACGCGCGGTTTTTGCGGCGACCACCAATGACGCCACGTTGCCCGCTGAACCAGTCGAAATTTCCGGCCCGTCACAGCACCGCTTCATTGTGCATAACACAACGCCCTTGCGGCATCAAGAATTAACGATATGGCGTTATCATCTGTCGGGCGTTAATGCTAACCGCACGCCATCCCGCGGCGGCTGCAGCGACGCGACAGTGGGCCAGCGGAACCGCCCAACATCACAAAACATTGTGGACAATCAAATGGCTGCAACAAATACTGGCCGGCGGAAGGCGGCGGCGACCAAATAAGATGTGGACTCCTGCCGGTTCTCTTTTTAAATAAAAACGCCCGTCCGGCAGTTGCCAGGGCATAACATTGTATGTTAATTCGTCTGCAGATAGAACGCGCCGCTCCGGCGGACCAAGTCGGATAGCACCTATGCTTGATCATCGCATGAATTCGCCAACAGACCGGGTCACCGCACTGGTAAATCGCATGCTGACCGAGCGTTCCCTTCGGTTTCCTGCGTCGCCCGATGACGACCTTCGGTCTGCCGGCCTCAGTTCGCTGGACATGGTCAATTTGGTGCTTTCAGTCGAGTCCGAGTTCGACGTGAGTATTCCGGACGCAGACATTACGCCGGCGCGGTTCCGATCGATTGCAACGATCGCGGCTCTGGTTACGACTCTGCTACCCGAGTACGAAGTTACCTGAAACCGCTGCCGAAACCGGTAGCGCGGCAACAATCATCTGCGGATGCCGCTCGATCCCCACGCCAAACGGCTTCTCAACATGGTGGCGGTCGGGCGGGGCGACTTGTCGCTGTTGTCGCCGGGCGCCATGCGGCAAACCATCAGCAAGCTCTCCCAAGCCGTCGACATCAAAAACGTCGCGGTCGGGAGCAGCGAAGATCGCTTAATCCCCGGGCCCGCAGGCAGTCTTCCGATCCGCATCTACACGCCCGCGATGGCGGCAGCCGGCACGCTGCCGGCACTCATCTATTTCCATGGCGGGACAGGCGTCTTCTGCAGCATCGAAACCCATGACGGACTTTGTCGTCTGCTCGCCAACGAAAGCGACTGCCGCCTCATCTCGGTGGACTACCGCCTTGCCCCGGAGCACAGATTTCCGGCCGGCCTTGAAGACGCCTGCGCGGCAACCGAGTGGGTCTTTGCCCATGCCGGCGCACTGGGCATTGATTCAAAGCGTGTGGCATTAGGCGGCGACTCGGCCGGCGCAACTTTGGCGACCGTGGTTTGCCAGCGGGCCAAGCAAACGGCAGGCCCCGACATCGCCCTGCAGGTTCTGCTCTGTCCAGTGACCGACCTCGGCTTGGACTCGCCGTCGCGCCAATCGTTTTCAGAAGGCTATTTCTTCGACATGGCGACGTTGGAGTGGGCACTCGGACATTATCTGACGCCGGATGTGGACATATCGGATCCGCGCTTATCGCCACTGCGTGCGGCCGACCTCGCCGGCCTGCCGCCGGCTCATATCCACACCGCGGAGTTCGACCCCTTTCGCGACGATGGCAAGGCCTACGCCGACGCGCTGGAGCGCGCCGGTGTGCGGGTCGCCTACAC
>Ga0070734_10002491_pt1 | contig 22114 bp, 26 predicted proteins | sample Coa_R1_8_FD_66444 | JGI IMG/M metagenome (GOLD analysis project Ga0070734, IMG submission 66444) | Surface soil microbial communities from Centralia Pennsylvania, which are recovering from an underground coalmine fire - Coalmine... | ecosystem: Environmental > Terrestrial > Soil > Unclassified ...
CCAGGAAATGCCTGCCGCCGAGATGGATCGCGCGCACCGGGCAACGCTCGGCTGTGATCTTTTTCTGGTTTTAGGCTCGTCCCTCGTTGTCTATCCCGCAGCCGGATTTCCGCTGCTCGCGAAACGGCACGGCGCGAAACTCGTGATCGTAAATCGTGAGGCCACGGAGCAGGACCAGTTTGCCGATCTCGTACTTCACAGTGAAATCGGCCCGACCATGAACTCGGCGCTACGCTTCATAAACTGAAGCTGCTTGGCTCGGCTTTTGGGAGCAATAGCCCTCACAACGACTCAACCTTTCGTTCTCTCATGGACCTTGCGCTGCCGTCGGCCTATATGATCGGCCGTTCCCCGCATCGCTCTAATTCAGGAGTACGCAGTTTGCGCCGTCTCGACGAAGAAGATGAAGACGATCCGAAGTCGCAATCTCCGGAGCCACAATCGACGCCGGTCCAGAAGGCACTGTTCAAGTCACGAACGGTGCTGGTCTTCGGCGAGATCGACATGAAACTCGCCGAGCGCGTGTCAGCGCAACTTCTCGCCTACGCGGCGGAAGGCGAAGACGACATTCGCGTGGTCGTCAACTCGCCCGGTGGGCACGTCGAGTCCGGCGACACCATCCACGACATGATCCGGTTCATCCGGCCGAAGGTGAAGATGATCGGCACGGGTTGGGTGGCGAGCGCGGGCGCGCACATTTTTCTCGGGGCAGATAAGGCGCGGCGCTTTTGTCTTCCCAACACTCGGTTCCTCCTGCACCAACCGCTCGGCGGCGTGCGAGGCGCGGCTTCTGACATCACCATCGAAGCGGAAGAAATCATCAAGATGCGCGAACGACTCATCCGTGAGATCGCGAAGGAAACCGGCCAGCCACTGGAGAAAGTCGCGAAAGACACCGATCGGAATTTCTGGATGGGTGCAGAGGAAGCGGTGAAGTACGGAATCGTCAGCAAGATCGTCGAGCGTGCGGACCAGGTGTGAGTGATGCGCCTTGGTGGCGTGGTGCCACCATCTACCAGGTCTACGTTCGCAGCTTCTGCGATTCCAACGGCGACGGGCAGGGTGATCTCGCGGGGCTCCGCTCCAAACTCGACTACATCGAAAAGCTTGGCGTAGACGGGATTTGGCTTTCCCCCATCCATCCTTCGCCCAATCGCGACTGGGGTTACGACATTTCGGATTACGACGGCGTGCACCCCGACTACGGCACACTCGAGGATTTTCATAAACTCGTCGATGACACGCATGCTCGGGGCATCCGCGTGATTCTCGACGAGGTTCTTTGCCACACCTCGGACGAGCACGCTTGGTTCAGGGAAAGTCTCTTGGCCAAAGACAACCCGAAAGCCGATTGGTACGTATGGGCCGATCCAAAGCTCGACGGCACGGCGCCGAACAATTGGCTTTCGGCCTTCGGAGGTCCGGCCTGGTCTTACATGCCGTCACGCCGGCAGCATTTCCATCACAAATTCCTGCGCCAGCAGCCAAAGCTGAACTGGCGCAATCGCGATGCGAAAACGGCGGCACTCAACGTCCTGAAGCTGTGGCTGGAGCGCGGTGCCGACGGGTATCGGCTGGATGTGGCCAATGCCTATCTGCATGACGACGCTCTCGCCGATAATCCGCCCATTCCTCTTTCCGAACGAACGAACGCGACCTGGTCGCATGCTGCGAACTTCCAGCGCCATCGGCACGACAGTAACCTGCCGGAGAACATTCATTGCCTCGATGAAATCCGCCGAACGGTCGCGCAATACCCGAATCGCTTCGTCTTCGGTGAATTCTCTGAGGGATTTGCGCGTTCAGGTGCCTACGAGGCGCCCGACAAAGGTCTCCATTCGGGATACACGTTTGCGATGCTCCGCGCGCGCAAGTTGGGGCCGGACTTCATCCGTGACAATCTTGCGGTCCTTGCGCAGCATCCCGATCACTGGCCCTGCATCTCGTTCTCGAACCATGACGTCATCAGAACCGTGACACGCTTCGGCGGCGCGCCGGAAGGCGACGCTCCGCTCGCAAAACTGCTTCTTGCGATACTCTTCTCGCAGCGCGGTACGATCCTCCTCTACCAGGGCGAGGAACTGGGGCTGACGGAAGTAGATCTCCCTCGCGCCCAATTGCGCGACCCTGTCGGCGATCTCTATTACCCGGTCGCGAAGGGCCGCGACGGATGCCGAACACCGATGCCGTGGCATTCCGAGCAGCCGTCTCTGGGGTTCAGCAGTGGAAAGCCGTGGCTGCCGCCTGGGCCTGCGCACGGATCGCTCGCTGTCTCCCTCCAGGAGAAGAACGCCAACTCGACGCTCTCCTATGCGCGCGCGTTTCTTGCCACGCGCAAGAAGCTGAAACCATTGCAGCGAGGCAGCATCGACATTTTGTCCGCCGAAGCGTCGCCTGTTCTCGCCTATGTGCGTGAGCACGCAGGTGAGCGCGTGCTCTGCGTGTTCAACATGAGCCGCGAACAATCGTCGTTCGAAAATGCGCTGGTAGCGGATGCGGAGGTGCTTTCGATCACGACGGGTGCGCCGGCGAAGCGAGGAACCTCCCTGACGCTTGCGCCGCTGTCAGCCTGGTTTGCGCGCGTCTGACGCGTCGAAGGCCGCCAAAACCGCGTCCAGGGGCAACAGCACGCAGTTGTGCCGGTTCGCGTGTGGGACTACGCCATCAAATGCGCCGAAGGCATCGAAAGGCGCATCCGGCCGATCGCCGCCGCCCAGCATGTCAGCGACCTTTTCCCGCAGCTGCAGGACCTCATCGCGTGAGAAGCCAACGAGTTCCGCCCCGAGTATCGCGGCAGAGGCCTGGGTCAGTACGCAAGCCTTGGTTGCATGGGCGATGCCTGCGATGCGGTTCTCTTCGAGGGCGATATCGATGGTCACGCGGTCGCCGCAGGTCGGGTTGAAGGCCTGGCCGGTAAAGCAGGCGGAGGGAAGCCGGCCCGCTCCGGTGGCGTCAGCGGCAAGCCGGAGCAACTCCTTGCGATAGAGGGGGTCGCTCATCGTGCTCGATAGGCGGCAAGCGCCTCCTCGGTGTCAATGTCCACCAGGGGACCGTCATTGGCGGCTTCGACCTCGCAAACGCAGTCCGCATGCTCGGCCAGCAGGCGCCGAGCGCCCGTGTCACCTTCGAGCTTCAGCATTTCCGGGAAGAAGCGCCGCGACCACAAGACCGGATTTCCGCGCTTGCCGCGGTGTGAGGCCACGCAGATGGCCCGATCCTCGGCCGGATTGAACGCGGCAATCAGCTTGTCGATCAGCGCCGGCGTTACGCCCGGCATGTCGGCGAGAATGATGATTGCCCCATCGCAATCGGCCGGGACCGCCTTGAGGCCGCACCTGAGCGACGTGCTCAAACCCTTTGAATAATCTGGATTGCTGACAACGGTTACATCTGGAACTGCGACGGCCGACTGTACCTCCTCGGCGGCATTTCCGGTGACCAGGATGACTGGCGTGGCCTTGCTGGCCTGGGCAGCGTCGACAACGTGGCGGACCATGGGCTTGCCATCGATCAGCGCAAGCAGCTTGCGGCCGCCCATGCGCGAAGCCATCCCGGCCGCAAGCACGATTGCGGCGATACGAGGTTCTCGCGCACCCTCCGGCAGAGGCTCGTCGCGAGGCTGGGGGCGAGTGGGGATCTCTGTGAGGAGCCCGCCGCATCCCATGCGCGAAATTTCCGCAGCGCGCGCCGGCTGGTTGGACAGCACACGCCAGAGCACGAAATCAACGCCGTTGAGTTTTGGCGAACGGGCACAGCTCGGCAGACCGATGACAATGCGGCCGCGAAGTTCGCCAACAAGAAGCAGGTTCCCGGGATCAACAGGCATCCCGAAATGCTCGATGCGTCCACCAGCGGTCGTGATTGCTGCCGGGATCACGTCGCGCCGGTCGGTGATCGCGCTCGCGCCAATTACGAAAATGGGATCCGCGCCAACCCTCTCGGCCGAACGAAGTGCCTCGGCGACCTTCTCCGTTTCATGCGCGACGGTTTCCTCGAAGATAACGCGCGAGCCGAGGCTGCCGAGCCGGGTATCGAGCGCAGTGCGGTTGCGTGCCAGAAGCGAAGCCTTCATTCCCGGCAAACGTGTTGAGATCAACGCCGCGTCCTTCGGAACAAAGGGAGCGATCCGGAAGCGGTTCCTGCGAGCAACTTCGAGGCCTCGCTCGAGAGCGAGCCGCTTGACCGCAAAGGGGATGACTTTCACCGTCGCAAGCATCTGGCGTGCGCTGACGCGCGTCCCTGGCGGAAGGGTCGCGAGGGTCAATGCTTCGTCGATGCGGTTGATCGCGTCGACCGTCGCGGCGTCGATGAGTGCAAGGCCGTCTGTCGCGGCATAGAGATTTGCGCGCCCGGTAAAGGCAGCACCGATCCGAATCTCTTCGCCGGCCAGAGCTTGGGCAATCAGGGCGGCCGCTTCATCTTCGCCGACATCGTCCTGTTCGAGACGAGCGACCACCACCTGTGTGACACCGGCCTTCGCGAGAAGAGAAGTGTCCTCGGCGGACAGGACGCGTCCTTTCCGGAAGGCGAGGTCACCGGTTTTGATCGAGTGCGCGAGAATGCCGCCAACAGCGTCGGAAGGGGCACAGGGACCGAATTGCATAACGCAAACCTAGAGCGTGATCTCCTCGATTGGAAACACCCCGGGCGCGCGAAGCGCGAACCGGGGACCCATCGCGCGAGCGTCTGCGAGCGCAAAAGAGTCATTTCACGCGACGGGAGCGAGCGTGCGTCAGGCCGTCTTTTCCTGCGGCAGCCGCAGGCGGGCGCGAAGCCCGCCGCCCGCGCGATTTTCGAGCAGCACGGCGCCGCCGTGACCTTCGGCAATCGCCTTCACCAGCGTCAGCCCGAGTCCCGTTCCCCCGGTTTCCACATTCCGCGAACTCTCGAGGCGGACGAACGGCTCGAAGACCCGCGCCTGATCGGTCTCCGGTATGCCGGGCCCGTCGTCATCGACCACAATTTCGTACGCGCCTTCTTTGGACTCGAGTTGGACGTCTGCCTTCCTGCCATAGGCCACGGCATTTTCGACCAGATTGCGAACCGCGCGCTTGACCTCGTTTGGGCGGCAGGAAAGCGGCGCCGGCTCATGCGCGGTCCACGTCACCGGCTCGCCTCGGTCATCGAGATCTGCGCAGACGCTGTCGATCAGCGCAGAGAGGTCGACGTTGCGCGTCGCTTCGCCCGTTGCGCCCCGGGCTGCCGAAAGGACCGCCTCGGTCAGTTCCTGCAGCTCGCTCAAACTGCGTTCCAGCCTCTCGCGCAATTCTTCGTCCGGGACGAATTCGAGATTGATGCGCATCGCCGTGATCGGTGTCCGGAGGTCGTGACCGACGGCCGAAAGCAGATGCCGCTGGGCATCGAGCGTGCGCCTGACCTGGTCCATCATTGTATTGAAGGCGACCGCCGCCTTCTTCACATCCTCCGGACCTTCCTCCGGTACATGCGGCGCGTCGCCGCCCGAGGCCGCGAGGCTCGCCGACGATGCCAGATGCGTCAAAGGCCGCGTCATCCGCCGCGCGATCAGGGCTGCCGCGCCCGAAGCGGCCAAAATCGCAAGAATCGTGGCGATTGCGATATCGAGCGGCAAATTGGGCGCCGGCGGCCGGATGAAGGTCGCTTGCAGCTGGGTGTTTCGCACGACTGGCAGAATGATCCGGATGGCCTCTCCGTCACCCTGGCGCTGGCGGACAGAGGGATCAGGCGAAAGGGGAACGTGAGTAAATTTGACCGAAACGGGAAACTTGCGAATCTTTGGCGGCAAAGCAGCCGACGCGCGCTGCGCCAGTTTCTGCTCGGCAGGCGTCATCGCGAGTGCGTCATCTTTTCCGAAGACCAACTCGTAGCGCCAGAGGGCGGAGGTTGCGTTCAGCTTTGCCGCCACGGCATCGCGTGACTTCGCAGGCACCGTATTGAATACCGTAGCCATCGTCGCGGCCTGATCGACCGCTCGCTCGGTGCGCGCGCTTTCCGTTTCGTTCTCGCGGCCACGCTCGAGCCATATTGCGACCCCCACATTCGAGACTGTAACGACGACGACCGTAAGAACGATAAGCTGAACGCTCAGCGTGCGAGGCCAGAGCCTCATGCGGTTTCCGTTTCCGGCTCGATGGCGAAAATATAACCGCCTCCCCAGACCGTCTTGATGTATCGGGGATTTTTGGGGTCGCTCTCCAGCTTCTTGCGCAGGCGGCTGACATGATTGTCGATCGAACGGTCAAAGAGCTCCGCGTCGCGCCCCTTGGTGAGATCGAGGAGCTGGTTGCGCGAAAGTGCAATCTTGGGCCGCTCCAGAAGCGCCAGCAAAAGCCGAAACTCACCCGTCGAGAGCGGCAACGCGACTGCATCCTTGCCCACCAGTTCGCGTCGGTTGGTGTCGAGGGTCCATTCGCCGAAATGAATTTTGGCCGCGACCGGCTGCTGCTGCCGCGGCGGCAGCGCATTGGTCCGGCGGATGACTGCGGCAATCCGTGCGATCAATTCGCGCGGCGAGAATGGCTTCGGCAAATAGTCGTCCGCGCCCATCTCCAGCCCAATGATCCGGTCGACTTCTTCACCACGTGCCGTGAGCAGGATGACCGGAATGTGCGTGGTGTCGCGAATGAACCGGCAGAGGCTTAGGCCATCTTCTCCGGGCATCATGATATCGAGCACAACGAGATCGATGGCGGCCGATTTCATGATCTTGCGCGCTGCCGCGGCGTCGGGGGCGGTTGTCGCGCGATAGCTGTGCTCTCTTAGATAGCGCGCCAGTGGCTCACGAATGTCCCGGGCGTCCTCGACAATGAGGACGTGAGGCTTTGCTTCCTCCTTGCTCATGGCCGTTTTCCCTCCCGACGAATCTGTCTGTGTGCCGTCCATGCCCTGACAGCTTGAGCCATCCGGCCGCCGTTTCAACTTGGAAATTGCCGCAAATTGTATCAGCGCGCGTCCGTTCGCCAGGAATTGCGACGACTCTCTGCGCTTCCGGGAAAGTTTTGCGACGATTGCAGGTTCCAATGCCTCCGACTTCGGAAAGGGGGGTCACTCATGAAACACGCACTGAAAACCGCCCTGCTCACGGGCGTAGTTGCAATCGCAGCCGCTACCGGCGTTGCCTTCGCACAGATGGACGGGCCGCCGCCGCCGGATGGTCCCTTGCAGGGATTGATGCATCGTGCGGGCGGTCGGCTCGCCGATCGTCTGCTTGCCGAATTTGATCTCAATCATGACGGCAAGATCACGCATACCGAGTACAATACGGTGATCGCGAACCGCTATAACCGGGTGGTGCATGGCGGCCGGGGCATGACGCTCGACCAGTTCATCGCCTTGCATACAGCAGACTTCCAGAAACACGCGTCGGAGATGTTCAGGCGCATTGACTGGAAAGGCGATGGCAAGATCACGCTCGAGGAATATGCGGCGCCGCAGCGCGCACATTTCGAGATGCTCGATCGCGACGGGACAGGCGTCGTATCCTGTGCGCCGTCCGCGCAGCAAGGCTCCGGTGCCGGTTACGACGATTTCGGAAACGGGGGCCAGGGCCGGCGCGGCGTAGCCAGGGGGTCGCGCGGGGCCGGCGGCTTCGGCCTTGCACGCTTCTGCCGCGACAATGATCTCAACGAAGATGGCAAGGTCATGCGTGCCGAGTTCGACAGCGCCATCGCCAAGAGGTTCTCGGCGGCAACCAAAGGCAAGCCAAACATGACGGCCGGTGAGTTCTATGCGGACGAGCTTGCCAGCTTCACCGACATGAACACCCGCATGTTCCGACGCCTCGACCGGGACCGGGATGGCGTCCTCACGCTGCAGGAATACGCGGCGCCGGAGGAGAAGCTCTTTGCCCGGCTCGACAAGAACAATGACGGCGTGCTCACACCTGATGAGTTCAGCTCACGTGCTCGGCTCGCGAACCGTGGGCCAAGCTCCAGATCACGCCGCATCTGACGCCGTGCGCGCGGGCTCGGGCGCCTCCGGGCTCGCGCGCAATTCCTGCGTCATCTCTGCGAGAATCGAAATCGCGATTTCCGCGGGCGATTTCGCGCCGATCGCGAGCCCGATGGGTCCATGAATTCGCGCAAGATCCGCTTCGCCAATACCCGCATCACGCAGGCGCTGAAGCCGCGCCGCGTGTGTCTTCTTCGACCCCAGGGCGCCGATGTAGAAGCACGGCGAACGGAGCGCGGCAATGAGCGCCGGATCATCGATCTTGGGATCGTGTGCCAGCACAGCCAGAGCGCTGCGGGTTCCCAAGGGACCCTTCGCCAGCGCCTCGTCCGGCCAGTCGTGTGAAAGGGACACGTCCGGAAAGCGCTCGGGCGAAGCGAATGCGGTACGCGGGTCTACGATCCGAACGCCATAGCCCGCGAGCAGCGCCATTCTCGCAAGCGGTTGCGCGATGTGGACGGCGCCGACGACAACAAGTTCAAGTGGCGGATTGTAAACGGCCAGGAACCAGCTTCGCCCGTCGATGACGGCCATGCCGCTGCGATCGGCGCGGGCCGCAGAGGCTGCAGCGGTACCGAGCGCCGTGGTGTCCGCGTTGGGGTCGATCAGGCGCTCTTCGCCCGTTTCCAGATCGGTGGCACGGACGATCGCACGTCCCTGGCTGATATCCCGGTTGAGCGCCTCTAGCGTGCGCCGGCGCATCAGTTCACGGGTTCGACGAAAATTTCGACCCGTCCCCCACAGGCGAGACCGACGCTCCAGGCAGTTTCGTCAGTGACGCCGAACTTGAGATTGCGGATCTTCCCGTCATCCATGGACGCCAGTGCCTCGGTGATGACGGCGCCTTCGATGCACCCGCCAGAAACCGAGCCGACGAACGCACCGTCGTCGCGAACAGCGATCTGGCTGCCAGCCGGCCGCGGTGAAGAGCCCCAGGTGTTCGTAACCGTGCCGAGCGCGACCTTGCGCCCTTCGGACAGCCAGCGCGCGGCGGCTTGCAAGGGATCGCCATCCGGCAAGCCGTTCATTGCTGGCACTCGGCGACTGCCCGCTTGGCCATCACGGTCACTAGGTGTGCGCGATATTCGGCCGAACCGTGAATATCCGAATTCAGACTCGCCTGATCGACTTTGATCGATGCTACCGAATCGGGAGCGAAACTGCGGCTGAGCGCAGCTTCCATTTGCGGTACTCTGAACACACATGGCGCCGCACCGGTAACGGCTACGCGTACATTCGCCCCCGTTTTCGAGACGAAGGCGCCGACGAGAGCGTAGCGCGACGCCGGATTCGGGAATTTCTTGTAGGCCGCGCGTTCGGCCACCGGAAACGATATCTCCTTGACGATTTCGCCGTCATCGAGCGCGGTTGAAAACATGCCGGTGAAGAAACTGTCGGCGGGAATCGATCGTCTTGTGGTGACGATTGTCGCGCCGAGTCCCAATACAGCGGCAGGATAATCCGCAGCCGGATCATTGTTCGCGACGGAACCTCCGATTGTTCCCATGTGCCGCACCGCCGGATCCCCGATCATGCCGGCGAGCGAAGCCAGCGCCGGAATGGCGCGCTGGACCTCGGCGGAACCGGCGACATCGGCGTGCTTCGTGCCTGCACCGATCACGACTTGCTTGCTGTCCGCCCGTATGAAGGCGAGTTCTTTAATGCCGGCGATATCGATCAGCTCCGAAGGATTTGCCAGCCTGAGTTTCATGGCCGCAATCAGAGTCTGACCACCGGCGAGAAGTTTGGCTTCCGGGGAGCGGCCAATCAGCTGTTCGGCTTCGGCCAGAGACTTCGCGCGGACATATTTGAACGGGTAGGGGATCATCGCGCGCCTCCGCTCATGCGCTTTGACGCGTCCTCGATTGCGCTGACGATGTTGTGGTAGCCGGTGCACCGGCAGATATTGCCTTCCAGCTCGTGCCGGATGGTCTCACGATCGAGCTTTGGCTTGCGACGAATCATGTCGACAGCCGTCATGATCATCCCTGGAGTGCAGAACCCGCATTGCAGGCCATGATTGTCCCGGAATGCTTCCTGGACCGGATGAAGCACGCCGTCCTTGGCGAGCCCTTCGATCGTGACGACATTCGCGCCTTCGACCTGGGCGGCAAACATCGAGCAGGATTTGACCGCCTTGCCGTTCACATGAACGACGCAGGCGCCGCACTGGCTCGTGTCGCAGCCGATATGGGTGCCTGTCAGCCGGAGCTGTTCGCGAAGAAAATAGACGAGCAGGGTCCGATCCTCCGCTTCCGCGGAAACGGGTTTCCCGTTCACCGTCATCGACACGACGGCCATGTGCCTTACCTCGTTCGTGGGATTTGAGTGGAAAGTGTCGGCGGGGCGGGCAATATCGTCAAGGGGAAGGTTGCGAGGGCGTCATGGCGGTCATCACAGTTCGTCTTCCGGGGCGAAAGCCACCCGAACTGAAGCGCCGCCTGGCCTCCGGACTCACCGAGGTTGCCGCACAGACGCTCGAGCTTGCGCGCAGCGATGTGACTGTCCTCATCGAGGAATTCGAGCGGGACAATTGGGCAAGGGGCGGCACACTCGTCGGCGATGGCAGCGCCCCCTCGGATGCGAGGCAAGATCTCGAGGCGTTCTTCCGGAAGCCTGCCGCAACAAAGCCGGTCAAAGCGCCACCGAAAAAAGCAGCAGCAAAATCACCACGACGCCGATAAGGCCTACAACCCAAACCTCCGAACGGATACCGCTGCGGCCATCCGCGTCCGTTTCGGGAGCAGCCGCCGCCGCGATGCCCAGGGGCTCCGCGAAAGCCGCGCTATCCGCTTTCTTTGCTGCCGCAGGCTCGCCGCTCGCTCCGACGACCGACGAAAACCGCGCGAAGAAATCGTCCGCGATCTGTTTTGCCGCTCCGTCGATCAGACGTTGTCCGATCTGGGCGAGCTTGCCGCCCACCGTGGCCTTTGCGGTGTAGCTGAGCACAGTAGCGGCGCCCGCCTGAGCCGGCGCCAGTTCGATGGTCGCCATGCCCTTGGCGAACCCAGCCATCCCGCCTTGGCCCTCGCCCGCCAGCACGCAATGGTCGGGTGGCTGAAGATCGGAGAGAGAGACCTTGCCTTTGAACCGTGCCTTGACGGGTCCGATTTTCAGCGTGGCTGTAGCCAGAAATTCCGTCGGGCTGGTCTTGGCGATCTCTTCGCATCCCGGGATGCAAGCTTTGAGGACGGCCGGATCATTCAGGCCGTCCCAGACCGTCTGGGCCGTCGCCGGAATTTCATATCGGCCGGTGAAGTCCATGCATTCCTCGTCATTCCGCGGCGGCAAGTGAAATGATTAACGGGCAGCGGGTGTGTACGCGATCAATGACAGATTTGCTTCACCGCTTCACGCAAGTTGTGTTAACCTTATTTTTACCATCGTGAGTATTGGGGCAAACGGGGATGGATACGATCGGGGCGGCGCCCGCCGAGCTGGGTGAAGCCGTACAAATCAGCGGTTCGGTAAAGTGGTTCGACGTTGCCAAGGGCTATGGCTTTATCACGCCATCGGGCGGCCCGGTGCAGGGGGATGTCCTTCTTCACCAGAGCTGCATCCGGCAGTCGGGCTTCAAGGCCGCTTATGAAGGGGCGCGCGTCGTCTGCGAGGCTGTGCAAAGTCCGAAAGGATTGCAGGCTCGCCGGCTGATTGCCCTGGACAATTCGACGGCGGCAACCCAACCGCAAACCCCACAGCGAAATGCGCGCTACCTCGCGGAGCCGAAGGGGCCGAGTTTCGACGCCTTGGTGAAGTGGTTCAACCGCGGAAAAGGCTACGGCTTCGTATCGCGGGGCCCCAACACGCCCGACATCTTCGTGCATATGGAAACACTCCGCCGGAGCGGCATTCGCGAACTCCGGCAGGGCCAGCGGGTTCGTGTCAGAGTTGGCGACGGGCCAAAAGGAGAACTTGCGGCGGAGATCACGCTGCTGGAGTCTCCGGCCTAGAAAACCTCCACCGGGTCCATTTATGGCCGGCGTAGCGGCGCGTCTCCGCGCGTTTCTTTCCGACGCTCTCCACTGGGTCGATCTGCTAAGCGACGTGCCAGCCCGGAACGTCCTCCGGCACGACACGAAGCACCCCGTTTTCCATGGTTGCATCGATTGGCATTCCGCCTGCCATGGCGTGTGGTCCCTGATTGCGCATCGGGGCGTCACTGGCGATGGGAGGCACGCGGAGACGGTCGATCGCATTCTTGAGCCCAGCGGACTCATTCGCGAAGCCGAAGATCTTGCTGCGCGTCCTGAATTCGAGATGCCATATGGGCGCGCTTGGTTCCTCAGGCTTGCACTCGAGGACCGCAAGGTAACTGGCTCGGATCGCCTTGCCATCATGGCGGCAGAGGTCGCACGATCCCTTGTTCTGCATTATCACGCGCAACCGGCCGATCCGTTTGCTCGCGAGTACGCCAATCCAAGTTGGGCGTTGCTGAACCTCATGGACTACGGGGCTTCTTCAAACCGGCATGAGCTCGCCGCGTTTGTCCGAAAACAAGCCGAGGGCATGGCGCCGGCGCTCGATCGTTTGCCTGCTGCCGAAATCGAGGCTGCCTGGCCGGATTTCATGGCTGTCACCGCTGCACTGTGCGAGCTTCTTGTCCGCTCGGGGGCCGTTAACGCTGAAATCGTTTTGCGAAAAGCGTCAGCACAAATGCTCCGACTCCATCCGGTCGAAAAGCCGGAGCGGGCGCACCATCATGCCCTGAACTTCAGTCGCGCATGGTCGCTTTTTTCCGTTTTTGAATCCTCGGACGATGAACGCTTCCTCGCGCTGGCCCTGGATCACCTGGAAACGGGCCTTCGACATCCGTCATGGTGGCGCGGCGACTATCGCGCAGTTGCCCACTGGGTGCCGCAATTCGGAATATTTGCATTGCAGCGCGCCATCGAAACTGGACGGCGAAAGGGATTCAATCCATGAACCGAGCTCTGCTCAATATCCTCTGGCCCGTGCTGTTGTTGGCCATCGTGGGCAGCGCGGCCGGAATGCCACGCGAAACCATTGTCATCGACACGCAAAAGGGTCGGCACCGGTTTCAGGTAGAGATCGCAAAAGATGCAGCATCGCAGGAGCGAGGGCTGATGTACCGGCGTCACATGGCGACCGATGCCGGAATGATTTTCCCGTTTGCAAAACCGGAAATGGTGATCTTCTGGATGAAGAATACCTATCTCCCGCTCGATCTGCTCTTCGTGCGCGGTGACGGAACGATCTCCTCAATTGCGGAGAACGCTGTTCCGATGTCAACGAAGCCTATTCCCTCCGGGGAGCCCATTTCGGCGGTGATCGAGGTGAATGCTGGCCGCGCACGCGCACTTGGGATCGCGCCGGGCGAACGCGTGCATGCAAGGGAATTTCCGTGATGATGTCCGGATAACCGGCAAATTTGTGCGGCGCCGGCGCGAAACACGGCGCTGCGGCTGGCGTCCCGATGAATTGCTGAGGATGGAAAGCCTTTGCGCTATCATGGATGCAGCGAACCAGCCCAAGAAGCGGGCAAAATGCGCAGCCATACTGCCCTAACTTCGCTTGCTCTGCTTTGCTTCTGCACTGCCGCTCACTCTGCGACTTCTCGATGCACGAACGGCGGCATCGGCGGCGATCCACTCGTTCCTAATGCGACTGTTGCCCGAGCGATTTACCGTGCCGTTGCAGATGCCACGATACCGGGCAGCCTGCGACGGTTTCCGATCATCGTGGTCCAAGACGCCGGAGACCATTGGTCGATAACCCAGGCCGGACCTCACAACGAGCCGGTGCGCTTTCCGAAAGCAAAGCCGAATGAAGAAACGGTGATTATGACGATGGGCGGCGGCCAGTTTTACGTGGACATCGACAAATGCACCGGCGCCATTTCGAATGCCGCGCTCAACCGTTAAATTTCAAACTGAGACACTACCGATGATGACCATCCCCTCGCGAATATCGGGGCGTTGGGACGCCTCCTTGGCGCAGTAGTCGAACGCGCATGCAAGGGAATTTGCGCCCGCTGAAGCGGCATCGCCTACACGTTGAAGCCTTCGGACTGATGGTTTATGCACCTCGCTCATCCGGCTTGGTCCCGGGGCGTGGCGCAGCCTGGTAGCGCATCTGCTTTGGGAGCAGAGGGTCGCGTGTTCGAATCACGCCGCCCCGACCATTTCGAGAGCGAGTCTGGAATTATGCGCGCACGCATCTACAAGCCCGTCAAGAACGCCATGCAGTCGGGGAGGGCCCGTACGAAAAACTGGATTCTGGAATATGAACCGGAACGTCCGCGCGAACCTGATCCACTGATGGGCTGGACGAGTTCGTCTGATATGAGACAGCAGGTTCGGCTGGAATTCGACACGGCTGAAGAAGCGGTCGCTTATGCGAAGCGTTATGACATCCCTTACGACCTTTTCGAGCCGCACACCCCTTCGCCCAAACCCAAATCGTACGCCGACAATTTCCGTTTCGATCGCAAGATCCCGTGGAGCCATTGATAGCGGGAAGGATCAGGGTTAGGGCCTCCCTACATCACACGTGGGCGATCTGATACCTGAAGGCGCGAACCGGTCGAGGGTTTGGCCCCGTAGCTCAATGGATAGAGCAACAGCCTTCTAAGCTGCGGGTTGCAGGTTCGATTCCTGCCGGGGCCGCCAGTCCAACGGGCCGCTGGCGCGGGCCCACGCTACCAACCAGGAGGCGGCGGGGGTGGCGGCTCGTCATAAGGGCCGTAGTGCCGGCGATCGTAGGACGGCGGTGGTCCGTCTTCGCCCACGTCATTGCCATAGGACTGCATGCACTGGGCGTAGGCGAGATTGTAGCGGCCTTGCAGACTTCCTTGCGAGAAGCGCGCATCGTTCGCCCCGATCGAGGTGCCGACGATGGCGCCGGAGGCGGCACCGATCGCAGCACCCTGGCCACCGCCCACGGCCGCACCAAGTCCCGCACCGAGCGCGGTCCCGAGAATGGCGGTGGCAACCGCATGATCATTGGCTCGCTTCGCACGGCCGGCGACCTTGCTCTCGGCGTAGTCCTGGCATTCGGCGTCTTCGCGCTGGAACTGCGCGAATGGTTTGCCTCTCGCGGGCATGACCGGAACCGTCGGCCCATACGGGACCTCGACGCACCCACCCAGAAGCACCAGCGCGGAAATTCCCGCGTACGCGGCAGCACGCATCTTCATGTTTTTCTCCGAACAGCCCTTCTCGCGAGGCGATGAAGCCGCAAGAAGCCGTAGGCAAATGGCAGCATTAGGGCGCCAAGCTGAACCTCAGATGAATGGGCGCACGTTGCGGTCGTGCGCAGGAATTTCGCAATCGGACGGAAACAACCCGTTCTGCTGGCGTTGTGGTGACGCGATCCGCCATTGGCCGCTCCATGTCTCGATTCGCGAGTGCCACGTTCCTCGTCGCTCTCCTTGCGCTGGCGGCCGCGCCTGCTTGGGCTCTCACAGCCAGGCCAGTTCAGCCAGCGCGCACAGCTTCGCCGTCAGGACAGATCGCCTACGATCCCAATGGCGAGGCGATCGCGACGGGAGCGCCGAGGCGGCTTTCGCCACTGGCCGGACGGGACAGCGCGGCCTGGGCGCCGGCGGGCAAGCACGGGTCCCGAAGCCATGGTCACATCAAAGTCGCCGCGAAGCCGCTGAAGACGGTGCGATAGCTCACCGGCCTTTGAACTGTGGGATTCGCTTCTCGCGAAACGCGCGAAGGCCTTCACGCACATCTTCGCTGGGATTGGCGATCATCACCGAGAGCGCCGCATCATCGAGCGAATTCTCGAGCGATGTATCGAGACCTTTTCGCATCATGTTCTTGGCTAAGCGCACCGCGAGCGGCGCGCGTGCCGCAATGGCGCGTGCGAATGCAAATGTCTTCTCCCGCAACTCCGCATCCGGCACGACCTCGGTCACAAGGCCGAGCTTCTGCGCTTCTGCCGCGGGATAGACTTCATGCAGGAGCGTCATCTTCAGTGCGCAATCGAGACCCATTGCGCGCGGAAAGAGCCACGCGCCGCCCTCGTCGGGCAGGAGCCCGAAGCGCCCGGAGGTGTCGCCGAGCCGCGCGCTCTCTGCGGCAATCCGAAAGTCGCACGCCATTGCGAGCGTGAGTCCGCCGGCTACGGCAGGTCCGTTGATCATCGCGACGACCGGCTTGTCGATGCGATGGAGTGCCTTGATCACAAGATGCATGCCGGCGCGCATCTCCTGGGCCTGTCCCATCTGCCGGTTGCGGTAATCGGTACCACCGGCTTCGCCGCTCACGTCACCGCCGGAACAAAAGCCACGGCCTGCGCCGGTCAGCACGAGGCAACGCAGGTCATCCGCTTCCATGTACTGGTGGACGGCCCGGACCAGCTCCTCACAAAGCCGCCCGGTGTAGGCGTTGAGATATTTCGGCCGGTTCAGGGTGACGAGCGCAATCCTTGGCTCGGGCACTTCGAACGCGATGTCCTGATATTCGCTCATCTGCGGCTCCTGTCGGGTTTTGCAGCCACCCGCTCTTATGGGAACATGCGCTCGACCCGTTTCGCAACAACCCCGGAGGAGACCGATGGCGTATCCCGATATTCTCTATGACGTCAAAGAACGTATCGCGACGATCACGCTCAATCGGCCTGAGAGGCTCAACGCCTACACCGACCGTATGGCGCAGAGCATCCGGCTGGCGATGGCAGACGCGGCCAAGGACAGTGGTGTGCGGGTCGTCCTTTTGACCGGTGCGGGACGCGGCTTCTGCGCGGGCGCAGATATGGACGTGCTGCAGGGCATTCAGTCCCAGGGTGGCGAACGCACCGCTTCGCGCGCCGATGGCGACGTCGCGGATGCCTTCCGCTCCGGGTTTGGACCCTCGCTCGACAGCGAGTTCGCCGACATGCGGCGCTTTTCCTATTTCATGCGGACGAAAAAGCCGATCCTCGCTGCCATAAACGGCCCCGCTGCAGGCATCGGACTGATCCTCGCGCTCTACGCCGACATGCGGTTCGTCAGCGACAAAGCCGTGCTAACGACGTCATTCGCGCAGCGCGGACTTATTGCCGAACACGGCATCAGTTGGCTATTGCCGCGTCTCGTGGGACCAGCGCACGCGCTCGATCTGCTTCTCTCGGCGCGAAAGATCACGCCTGCCGAAGCCGAGCGGATCGGCCTCGTCAACAAGGTGTTCGGACATGACACGTTCATGGAGAACGTCCTTGCTTACGCGCATCTTCTGGCCAACACGGTCTCGCCGCGCTCGATGGCGGTTATGAAGGCGCAGGTATGGAAATCCTATTTTCAAAGCTTCGGCGAAGCGCTCGAGATTGCGGACGCAGAAATGCCGCCGAGCTTCAAATGGCCGGACTTCAAAGAGGGTGTGGCGCACTTCCTCGAAAAGCGCGCGCCGAAGTTCGCGGATATTTGATTGCAACCTCTCCCTTGTGGAGAGGTCGAAGAATCGCGAATGGAGCGAAGCGAAACGAAGGGATTTTTCGGGTGAGGGAGGGAGCGGCGTCTCCGTGCCCCTCACCCGAAATTGCTTCGCGATTTTGACCTCTCCACGAGGGAGAGGTAGGGCGGGCCAATGAAAATCGTCGGCGGCAAATGGTCGAACTGGTCGGGCGGGGTGGTCTGCAAGCCCCGAGAAGTCGTTGCGCCTCGGGGTGAGGTCGAGCTCGCGGCAGCCGTGCGCACCGCGGTCGGGCCAGTTCGCTGCCCGGGTTCGGGGCATTCCTTCACGCCCCTGAACGAAACGAATGGAATGTTGATCGACCTGCGCGTTTTCTCCGGGCTGAAGGGTTTTGATCCCGAACGCAACGTCGCCACCTTTGGCGCTGCGACGCCGCTCTGGGAAATCGGTTCGCTCATCCATCCCATGGGCGTCGCCCTCAAGAACATGGGCGATATCGACCGCCAGACCCTCGGCGGCGTGGTCGGCACCGGCACACACGGAACAGGACGCGCGCTGGGTAGCTTCTCAGCGGAAGTCGCCGGCTTCCGCCTCCTGCTTGCGAATGGCGAGATCATCCATTGCGCCAGGGACGAGAATGCCGATGTCTTCGCAGGCGGACGTACGTCATTCGGAAGCCTGGGCGTGATGACAGAAATCGCGATGCATGTGCGTCCGGCGTTCAAGCTTGTGGAAGACAATTTTCTCCTGCGTCTGGAGGAACTGTTCGAAAAGCTCGACTTCCTCGTCGCCGACAACAAGCATTTCGAGTTCTTCTGCTTTCCTTACGCTGATACCGCCATCTGCAAGACACTCAACGAAACGGAGGACGAAGCGCCGCCGCCCAGAACGGCCGAGGAGATGCAGGCCCGTGGCGAGATGGCCGGCGCGGATTCGCGCACCTTCGAATGGATCAACCGCGCACTTCCCTATACGCCGTTTCTCCTGAAACCCGCTCACCGCATGTTCTCCCAGCTGATGCCGGGGCGCGGGCGTGTGCGCTGGAGCCACGAAATCTTCCCCTCGCCGCGGCCGGTCCGCTTCAACGAGATGGAATATGCCGTTCCCTTCGAGAGGGGGCCGGATACGGTGCGCGAGATCATCAGGACCATTCGTACACGGCGGATCAACACCGGCTTTCCGCTCGAATACCGCACGGTTGCGGCTGACGATGTATGGATGAGTCCGTTCTATCAGCGGCCAAGCGCGACCATCGCGGTCCATCAATACCGCACGGTGGATACGCGGATCCTGTTCGATGCCTGCGAGTCCGTGTTCCGCGAGGTCGATGGGCGGCCCCACTGGGGCAAACGCCATACCAGGACCGCTCGCGAACTCGCGCAACTCTATCCGCAGTATGGAGCCTTTCGAAATCTGCGGAGCAGGCTTGATCCGGGCGGCAAGTTCTTGAACCCCTATCTGCGCAGCCTATTTGACTAGGAAAGGGGCGGAGTTGCCTCGAATGAACCAGCTTCTCGTGATCGCAGTTTCGGGGCTTGCAGGTGGGCTTGCGCTCGCGCTTGCAGCAGACACGAACACTGTTCTCGGCTTTTTGATGGGCGCGGTGCTCGGCTCCACGACCGCGGTCGCCGCCTATGCCTTTCCGCTCGATCTCGACTATCGCGAACGGCGCGTCTGGCCGCCCCGCGCGCGATAACGGATTCTATCCAGCTTTTCGAAAGAAGCAGGTGGGCGCGCCGGTGTGACAGGCAGGCCCGAGCTGATCCACTTTCAGAAGCAGAACGTCGCCGTCGCAGTCGAGCCACGCCTCCACGAGCCGCTGTGTGTTGCCGGAGGTTTCGCCTTTGCGCCACCGGCCGCGCTTGCGCGACCAATAGGTCACATGCCCCGTCGAAAGTGTCTCTTCGAGCACGTCGCGATTCATCCAGGCGAACATGAGAACGGCGCCTGTGGCGCAGCTCTGGGCAATGACCGGCACAAGGCCGTTATCGCCGTACTGCACTTCGGCGAGAAATTTCTCGCGTGACAACACCTCGCTCATGATGCGCGCCGCAGTCGTGCGAGCCCGGCTTCGAGATCGACGATCAGGTCGCCCACGTTCTCGAGACCGGCGTGAATCCTGAGCACCGGTCCCTTGTGAGCGAAGGGTTTCGCCGTGCGGTGAATGCTCGCCGGAACAATAAGACTTTCATAGCCGCCCCATGAATAACCGATGCCGAAATGCGCGAGACCATCGACGAAGGCGGCGACGGCCCGGTCGGAACATGGCTCGAGTTCAAATCCGAATAGCCCCGAGGCTCCCGAATAATCGCGTTTCCAAAGTTGGTGTCCGGGGTCGCTTTCGAGCGCGGGGTAAAGAACGCGAGCGACGCCCTTTTGCTTCGATAGCCACGATGCCAGTGCGACCGCGGTTTCCTGATGACGCGCGAGCCGCGTTGGAAGTGTGCGGATGCCGCGCAGGCCCAGAAAACAATCGTCCCCGCTGGCATAGAGGCCGAGATTGCCGTGCGTCTCGAGCAAGCGCTCGGCATGGGACTCATTTGCCGTGACGTAACCCAGCATAACATCGGCGTGACCGCCTATGTATTTGGTCGCCGCCTGGATCGAAAGATCGACGCCATGGACAATCGCGGAAAAGAAGATCGGCGTCGCCCAGGTATTGTCGAGAAGGACCGACGCTCCCCGTTCATGTGCGGCTTGCGCAATTGCCGGCACGTCCTGGACCTCGAAGGTCAGTGAGCCGGGGCTCTCGCAGAAAACAGCCTTGGTATTTTTCCGGAAAAGCCTTGTGATGTCCGCGCCGATGAGCGGGTCGTAATAGGTCGTCTCGACGCCAAAGCGTTTCAAAGATTTGTCGCAGAAGGTTCGCGTCGGCCCGTAGCAGCTATCGACCATCAGCAGGTGATCGCCCGCGCCGCAGACCGTGAGAATTGCGACGGCAATCGCATTTAGGCCCGAAGGAAGCAGCACGGTGCGCGCGCCACCTTCGAGTGCCGTCAGCGCTTCTTCCAGGCTTCGCGATGTCGGAGTACCCCGGCGGCCATAGGTGTAGGGAAGGTCGTGCGCTTTCAGGCTCGCGAGGTTCTCGTAAAGAATCGTCGAGGCGCGATAAACCGGCGTATTCACCACGCCGAAATGCTCGCGGCTCATGCGGCCCGCGGAAACCGCGACCGTCTCGCTCTTCTCGGATTTATCGCTCACGAACTGCTCCTGCTCGTCCGATGAGAACACCCGCGAGCGGCGCCAAGTCAATTTTGCCGGACCAGTCCTATTCAGCAGGTCTCGCGGCAGGCACCAGATCCGGAACCGCAGGCTGTTTGTTTTCCAGAATGGGGCGCAACGGACGTTCGAACAACCATGTCACGATCGACGCTACGGCGCCGAGCGCGGCACACAGCAGGAAGAACTGCGACTTGTTCATCTCGCTGAAGAAGCTGCCGATATAGCCTTGCAGCTGGTTTCCCGTGAAACTCGTGATGAACCACATGCCCATCATCATCGAAAGGATCTGCGGCGGCGCTACGCGTGCGACCAGCGCTAGTCCGATCGGCGACACGTAGAGTTCACCGAAGGTGATGACCGCGAAGAACACTAGCAGCCACAGCCAGCTGGCATGTCCGCTGCCCGTCAACCAGGCCGCCAAAGCCATGACCAGATACGAGCACGCGAGAAGCGCATTACCTCGCGCCATCTTGCCCACGGTCGTCGGCTCGTTGCGACGCTTTGCCTGCCAGCTCCAGAACGACACCACCAGCGGCGTGAAGGCAAAGATCATGAACGGATTAAACGCCTGGAACGTGGTCACCGGAATTTGCCAATCGAGGATTCCGGGAATGAGCCGGCGATCGGTGAAGTTCTGCGCCCAGAGGTTGAGCGTGTTGCCCTGCTGTTCGTATGTGGCCCAGAACAGCGTTGTCGGCAGACAGAGCAGGATCAGGGCCATGACGGCCTTCCAATCCTGTCCGGTCAGTTTTTTCTTCTCGACCGCGTGGGATTTTAGGTTGGCCATCCGGTCACGCGGAAGCGTACGCAGCGCGAAGAGATAGATGATCTGCCCAATCAGCATGCCGAGGCCGGCGGCAAAGAAGCCCCAATGATAACCGACGTTCTCGCCAAGCGTCCCGCAGACGAGCGGCGAAAAGAAAGCACCGACGTTGATCCCGACATAAAAGATCGAATAGGCGCGATCGATTCGCGCGTCGCCCGGCCGGTAGAGGTTGCCGACCTGGGTAGAGATATTCGGCTTGAAGAAGCCGTTGCCGATGATCAGCAACAAAAGGCCTACAAACAGAAGATTGGGAGACATCAGCACGAATTCGGCGATTGCCATGGTGATGCCGCCGATGATGACGCTGTACCGCTGACCGATGAGGCGATCCGCGATCATGCCGCCGAAGAAAGGCGTGAGATAAACGAAGGCGGTGTAGTTGCCGTAGATCAGAGACGAGAAGGGCTGCACGCCAAGCGCCTTGCCGCCATTGAAGACCGTTTCAAACAGATGCTTGATGGCCTGGTAGCCGAGAACATGCTCCGACGGTCCGGGCAGCAGCAGGAAATTCGTCAGATAAAGAATAAGGATCGCGCGCATTCCATAGTAGGAAAAGCGCTCCCACATTTCGGTAAAAAAGAGATAGTAGAGGCCTTTGGGATGGTCGAAGACAGAATGAGAAGACACTATCACCCTCGGTTTCTGTAGTTAGGATGCTCAGGTAGTGAATCATTAGGCGTTCCAGCTTGTCAAAAGGGAGTTTTTACTCAGATTTCATTGTCGGCAGCTTATGGCTTGCGGCACAAAGTCCTCCCTGACCGCCTGCGTTTGCGGCTGT
>Ga0070734_10002492_pt1 | contig 22114 bp, 19 predicted proteins | sample Coa_R1_8_FD_66444 | JGI IMG/M metagenome (GOLD analysis project Ga0070734, IMG submission 66444) | Surface soil microbial communities from Centralia Pennsylvania, which are recovering from an underground coalmine fire - Coalmine... | ecosystem: Environmental > Terrestrial > Soil > Unclassified ...
GCGGCGATTTTTACGTTGACGGACTTAACCCATCTGGTATTGTTCTTGCACTCTCCCTAAGAAACACTCTCTCCCTTATTTGCCAATCCGCGATCGGCTGCATCGGCTGACCGAAAAAAATGAATTGCGATTGCCACAATCGCACAAGGAGTGCCCGCCATGAGTCATCCCGTTCTCCGTCTTTTTGACGGCGCCGATAACACGACGCCGAATTTGAGCGACGACGTAAAAGTTTTGCAGGGATTGTTGAATCAGGATGGCGCCGGACTGACGGTCGACGGAGTGTTTGGCCGCGACACGGAGGCCGCGGTGATTCGTTTTCAAAATGAGCACGGACTTGCGAGCGACGGTATCGTTGGGCCTATCACTTGGGCGGCGTTGACCGGAACCCCGGCGCCCGATCCCGCGACTTCGATCTGGACGACGATTCCATCGAATGACGCTGCCATGACGGCGCAGCTTGCGAAAGCCACGGACTTCAAAGATTTCATTCAGGCGGGCGCGGCCCAGAATGGATTTCAAACAACTGTCATCGCGGGTATCGGTTCACGGGAGTCGAATTGGGGACTAGCGCTGAAGCCTGTCGGACCGGGAGGCACGGGCGACTTCGGGAAACGGAGGTTCCCGACGCAATTCCGGCAAGGCGCCTTGCCGGCCGATGGCGGCGGATTCGGGAGGGGACTGATGCAAATCGATTTTGACGCCCAGGAATTTGCGCGAACAGGGAATTGGCAGGACCCGAAACAAAATATACTGAACGGCTGCCAGATATTGGCGAGTGCGCGGGATGTTTTGCAGCGAAAAACAAATCTGAGCGGCGCCGATCTCCTGCGTGCCGCGATCGCCGCGTATAACTGTGGCGCCGGGAACGTGTTGCAAGCGATTCAAGGCGGGCACGATGTGGATTTTTTCACCACGGGCAGGAACTATTCGAGCGACGTGCTGAATCGCGCGGGGTGGTTTCAGACGAAGGGCTGGAGCTGACGCGTTCGCCCTTTTTCAGCTACCGAAGCATGTGCAAAAGTGAGCAGCGGTTCTTCTCCATACGGCATAGCGTTAATGAGGGGAACTGGAAGTGCGTCACTGGGTACAAATACACAAAGAGCCTTCGAGTTTAAGCTTACAAATTGCAATTCTGATATTTAGCGTAGCCGCGATAGCGGCATTGATCGCCTACTCCGCGTATAGCGTTGCGCGGTAACAAAGACCTTTAAAGTTGCTCCAAATCGGTCCAGGTGTGTCCAATGCTCGGAGAGCAATTGTGCCGAAATGTTGTTCGTAAGTAGGATAGCTGCGGAAGTATCGCGGAACGAGAAGCCAGGTCGTTCAGTGAGCTAGTGGTCGGGGCGCCCGGATTTGAACCGGGGGCCTCCTGCGCCCAAGGCAGGCGCGCTACCAGGCTGCGCTACGCCCCGACAGACTACGCAATAATTCTACCGTACCTTTGGGAGTGCTCCTAGCTGAGGCGATTTGGCATGACCGAGTGCCGACACTTTCGGCAGATTCCATCGCCAAGGTGGACCTCCTTATATTTGTTAATTTTAACTTTTTCTGCGAAGTGACCTTTCATACACTCGGTCATGCAACTTGCGAACATTGGATTGCACTTGCGCTAGTAATCACGTCCCAGTAGGGATACGATTTTCGAGTGTTCGCCCAAACAGGATCTTGAAGGGGAAGAGGCAGACAGGCTCTCCGGTGGAATATGGCCGGAGCTCGGGGGATGGCCCAGACCCGCGAAGCGTTGCAGGCAATGCGCAGTCTACAGGTTCGTGTGCCTCGCCAAAAAAATTTTAGTGTTACCGTCCGAGGAGGAAAGATGAAGTCCCTGGTACGTCTTTTCACGGTAGTCGTAATGCCATTGTTGCTGCTGAGCCTGGTGGTTGGCTGCAGCGGACCCGTAACTAATACAAAAACGCTCACCTCGATTGCGGTAACGCCCGCATCGCCAGCGCACTTGAAAGTAGGCGCGACGCAGCAGTTTACGGCGACGGGCACATTCAGCGACGGAACCACGTCGGATATTACTGCGACGGTGACATGGAATTCGGGCACGACGGCGACGGCGACGATTTCGGCTGCGGGATTGGCGACGGGGGTTGCCGCAGGCACGACGGCGATTACTGCGACGCAAGGGGCGGTGACGTCGACGCCGGCGGTTACGTTGACGGTGATTTCGCTGACGTCGATTGCGGTGACGCCGAATCCGGCGACGGTGGCTGTTGCGGGAACATTGCAGTTTACGGCAACGGGCACTTACAGCGACGCGAGTACATCCGATATTTCGTCTCAGGTAACTTGGAATTCGGGCACGCCTGCGGTGGCGACAATCAGCGCGACTGGGCTCGCCACCGGCGTCAGCAATGGCGGCAGCACCATCACGGCGACCTTGGGGGCAGTTGTCTCCCCCGGAGTTGTTCTTGCTGTGGGCGGGGCGGTGGTTCCCGTGTCCCTCAAGGTCTCGCCGGCGAATCCTACGATCATCGTGGGAGCGACGGCGGACTTCACCGCAGTGGAATTGCTGAGCGATGGAACGACGCAACCGGTTCCGGGAGCAATCAGTTGGACGTCCGGGACGACGGCCACGGCGACAATCTTGCCTGCGGCAGGCGTTGCCACGGGCCTGGCGTCTGGCACGTCGACGATAAAGGCCACGTTTGGCACTCTTTCAGGCACTAGCGTTTTGACGGTGGCAGCGGCCTCCGCGCGGTTCGTTTATACGATCAGTCCAAATGACGGCGTTTTGTCCGAGTATGCGATTAATGCTTCGGCATTAGCGCTCGCTCCGTTGCCGTCGTTGGTCGATCCGGGCACGTCGATTCAATTGGTTTTCGAACCAAGCGGACATTTCGCTTATGCCGCTGGATTTGACGGCGCGATTCGCATTTATTCCATTGACCCTGTCAGCGGAAAACTGAGTGCTTCGGGCTTGACAGGCATTCCCTCCGGCGGACTGCCGTCGTTCGTGAATGCGGTCACGGCCGTCACCGAGTCGGTTGTTGATCCCAGCGGTCGCTACCTTTACGTGGTAGATGGCGGCACTGGCTTTGTGAATGCGTTTTCGATCAATTTAGATACGACTTCAGCCAACTACGGCAACCTTACGGCGATTGCTTCCTCGCCAGATATCGCGGCTGGCGCAGGTGCACTCGGCATAGCGGTGACACCGGACGGAACGCATTTGTACGTCACAAATTCAACGGCAAATACAATCAGTGGCTACTCGATCGGTTCGGATGGTGGATTGACGCCGCTCGTCCTGTCCGCCGCCCAGTTCACAACTTTGAGCACACCCGCAATTCCTGCGATCGATCCGACTGGCCAATTCCTGTATGTACCGAACAACGGAGCCAGCACGGTGACTGCGTTCTCGATTACGGCGGGAACCGGAGCTTTGACCCGCATCGGCGCGACCGATATTGGGACTAATTTGAATGTGCCCTTCGAGGCGGTGACCAATCCGGCGGGAAATTTCTTGTTTGTCAGCAATTCCGGAAATGGAACCGTCGCGGCATTTTCAATCGGCGGGACCGGTGCTTTGACAGCAACTACAACTGCGAACTCCGGAAGCAGCTCGGGTAGTCTGCCACTTGGAATCGCTATCGACCCGACTGGATCGTTTGCAGCAGTTGCGAACAATGGTGAGAACACCGTGACACTCTTCACCTTGTCCGCTGGCGTGCTGACTCCAAAATATACGAGCGGTAGCCGGCTCATTCCGCAGTTCGTAGGCTTCTATGCGGGGAGCGCAAGCCCGGCGATCGGTCCATTGAATGTGTTTGCGGCGAACAGCCTTTCGGGAAACATCTCCGGCTTCACCGCGAATAGCGGAACTGGAGCGCTTGGCACCGCGTCGCCCAGCGTCGCGCAAGCGGGTAACAGTACACTGGCGGCCGATATCACAGGCACACTGCTGTATTCGACGAGCGCTAGCGCGAAACTTATCGGCGGATTCAGTGTGACAACTTCGACTGCTGCGCTTACCGGACTGACGGGCGCGCCGTTTTCGCTAACAACGGCGACAGACATTCCGAGCGACGTCGCGACTGAACCAAGTTCTCGCAGCGTGTATGTCGCTGACACAACTGGCAACGTGGTCGAGCAATTTTTGACGGGAACGACGTTAACCTCGCAAGGGACGACGTCGTTCACAAGCGTGAACGACATCGCGATCGATCCGCAGGGCACGTTCCTCATCGAATTTGGGAATGGCTCGATTACTTCCGCAGGAATTAGCGGATTCTCCGGTGGACTGCAACTGGGAGGAGCGGGAACGACGCTGACTCAGGCGGGCACGTGGGTTTCGGGTGCTGTCGATCCGACTGGACAGTGGGTTGTGGCGTTGGATTCGACGGGCAAAACCCTTCAGTCGATTGCATTTACACCGATCCAAAACAGCTTCCTCAACACGAGCACAGATGGGACGCTGACAGCGACAGGACTTCCGTTGCCGACTGGCCTTACGGTGCCGTCCTCTGTGACGTTCGATCCGCTGGGACGGTTTGTGTTTGTTTCCGACGCGACCGCAGGGAAGATCGCGGTATTCACCTTCAACGAAGCGACGGGAGTATTGGCAGCGGCTCCAGGCTCGCCGATTACCGTGGACGCGACTGGTACCGGCCGCGTTTCTGTCGACGCGAGCGGTACTTATCTTTACGCGGCGGTCAAAGGCAATGGCGGCTCCGTCGTTTCCGGTGTTGCCGCTTACAAGATTGGCTCAACCGGAACTTTGACTGCGATAGCGGGCTCACCGTTTGCGACGGGTGCGGGGACGAGCGGAACCGCTGGTGTGGCGGTAACGAGCAGCGTTCAATAGCCCATCTCGAATAACAACAAAAAGAGGGCGGCAATTGCCGCCCTCTTTTTATTTTGCTGCCGAGCTGCAAGTCTCAGACGGTCTTATCTTTCGAATGGCAGAGAGATTCCATGTTGCAGTCCGTGCATTTGGGGCTGCGTGCGTGGCAGACGCGGCGGCCGTGCCAGATGAGTTGGTGGGAGAAAGAGATCCAGCGGTCCTGCGGCAGAATTTTCATTAAATCCTGTTCGATTTTTTTGGGGTCTTCGTTTTGGGTCAGCTCGAGACGATTCGAAAGCCGCTGGACGTGTGTGTCCACGACGACGCCACTGGCAATTCCGTAGGCGGTGCCGAGGACGACGTTCGACGTTTTGCGGGCGGCGCCGGGAATTGTGAGCATCTCTTCCATCGTGCGGGGAACGTTTCCGCCAAAGCGTTCGAGGATGGCTTTGCTCGCTCCGATGACGGACTTTGTTTTGTTGCGAAAAAAACCGGTGGGGCGGATGTCCTGCTCGAGTTCGCTGGGATTGGCGTGGGCAAAAGCTTCGGGTGTGGGATATTTCTTGAAGAGAGTTGCCGTGACCTGGTTCACGCGGACGTCGGTACATTGTGCGGAGAGGATCGTCGCGATCAAGAGCTGGAAGGCGTTTTCGTGGTTTAGTTCACAGACTGCGTTAGGATAAGCCTCGTCCAGTTTTTTCAGAATGGCGGCGACGCGCTTTGGATCGGTTTTTACCGAAGCGCCTGCCTTGGGTTTTGCTTTGAGGGTTTTCGGTTTTGCGGCTGGGCGTTTTTTCTTTTTTACGGGCATAATTTCGAAACTATAGCACGCCGGGCAGCACAGCCAGTAAGCGCCGAAATGCCTTGCCGCGGTGACTGTGTTCGTTTTTTTCCTGAGGCGTCAATTCAGCAAAAGTTTTCTGCAACGGCGGAAAGAAAAATACCGGGTCATAGCCGAATCCGCCGGTGCCGCGCGAAGATTCCAGGAGGATGCCGTCGGTTCTGGCGGTAATGACGGCCAACGCGCGGTTTTGGCGCACCACGGAGAGCGCACAAACGAAATAGGCCTCCCGTAGTTTGCCGGCTTTGCCATTCAGTTCATTCAATAATTTTTCGATTCGTTGCGCGCTTGTGGCGTTTTCTCCGGCGTAGCGGGCGGAGTGCACGCCGGGCCGCCCATCGAGAGCGGGTACGACGAGACCGGAATCATCGGCAAGAACGAAGTCGGCGGTGTGTCGCGCGTAGTAGAGGGCTTTGCCAAGAGAATTTTCCGCGAAGGTCGGAGCGGATTCATCGAATGGCGGAATTGCCTCGAAGCCGGGAAATAGTTCCAGTTCGAACGAGAGAGGCGCGTCCAGGGCGAGCGCGCGGAACTCCTTGAGCTTGCCCTGATTCGAGGATGCGAGGAGAAGTTTACCGGCCACGGGCAACAGACTTCGCGGGAAGAACCAACCGCTGCGCCTCATTCAATCTGCGGATACCGGCTGCGGCCAGCGCCAGCAAGTCCTGCATTTCGCTCCCGGTGAAGGGCCGGCCCTCGGCGGTCGCCTGGAGTTCGACAAAGTGGCCGCCGCCGGTCATAACGACATTCATGTCCACTTCGGCGCGCGAATCTTCCTCGTATGCCAAGTCGAGGAGAGCCCGGTCATCCACGATTCCAACACTCGTTGCTGCAACGGTGTCGATGAGCGGCGAGCTTTTCAAGATTCCGGCGGCGACCATCCGCTCCATGGCAAGAGCAAGAGCAACGAACGCTCCGGTGATGGACGCAGTGCGAGTGCCGCCGTCGGCCTGAATCACATCGCAATCGAGATAAACGGTGCGTTCGCCGAGCGCTTCCTGATCGGTGATGGCGCGGAGCGAGCGGCCGATCAATCGCTGAATTTCGAGGGTGCGGCCGGATTGTTTGCCGCGAGCCGCTTCGCGAGCCGTGCGCTCTTCCGTGGCGCGGGGCAACATGCCGTACTCGCTCGTGACCCAACCTTTGCCGGAACCTTTGAGAAAACCCGGCACGCCGTCGTCGACAGAGGCAGTGCAAATCACGCGGGTCTTGCCAAGTTCGATGAGAACGCTGCCTTCCGCAGTGGAAATAAAATCCGGCGTGATGGTTACAGGCCGCAGTTGGTCGGGCCCTCGGCCGTCGTTTCTCACAGTTCCTCCCGTAGCAGAAGGAAAAATAGCATGGAACGCGGGATCGTGCTCGCGCGGAATTACTTTTTGGCGGGAGGAGGAGCGGACGCTGGCGGTTGTGTTGCGGGAGTTGAAGTTGCCGGAGATGGAAGAGCCTGCGTGGTTGCCGGAGCGCCGGCCGGCGCGAGCTTGACGCTCACCGGAAAAGTTCCGGTGAGGTCGAGATGTCCTGCGAGAGTCTCCACCTCCTGGCCGTGGATCAATATTTTCAGGCGGCGCACTTGCGGGACGTTGGCTTCGATAGTTTTCGTGATCGAATCAATTGCCAGTTGTTCGCTCTGCACGCCGGAGGGGATGGAAGTCGCCATCGCTTCGGAGAAATCGGCGACGGCCGTGCCGTCGGGAAGAATGTAGAAGGCGAGTAAGACGGCGTCGGCGGGCAACGTGCGCAGTTCGGCGTCTACCGGACCGGCGAGAAGGGTGTTCAGGACTTGTTTCGCGCGGAGGGCGGGGTCGTTCGATAGCGGCAGCTCGACGGTATTGGGGGCTAGCTCGGCGTCATCGGAATCCGAAGCCCAAAAGAGCTTTGCTTTCACTTTGGGCTCGTTCGTAGAGAGATTCAGGCTTTGCACGAGTTCGCGGCGCGCTTGCTCTTCGGATTTTTGCTGAACCAAAGCCTGAAGCTTCACGCGGCGCCGCAAAATTGGAAAGTAGATGGCCGCCGCAAGTACGGCGAGCACGAGGCCGACAATAATGCGAGTACGCCACTTCGCGCTCATGGCTTTGCTCCCTGAGCAACGCCCGGCGCAACACCCGGAACACTTGGCGTCACGTACGACGGCCGAAAAGCCACGACGCCGCGCACGATTGAGTCCGCGACGTTGGGCAGCAAACGGTCGAGATCCGCTTTATCTGGCATGGTGACGCTGGAAATTTCCACGGCGATGGCTGGCGCGGCGGTGGTACGCAGTTGGCGAATCGAGGCCGACTGGACGTTCAATGGCGAGCCCTTGAACCGTTGCGCCAATTCGCCTTGAATCGCATCGCCCAGTTTTCGGCTGAGGGTCAGGTACGCGGCTTGCGCCTGGTCCCAGGGAATCAAGCCGCCAGGCGCCGTGGGTGGCATGTCCGGCATGGTGTAAACGCGCACGGTGCCCGGAAGTCCGGTTGAAGAGATGTGCAGGGAGATAAAGATGGCGCCGGTCTGCGCATTCGCGAGAGCGGAGCGGTCGTCAAACGAAGGGTTTTCGTTGCTGGAACGAGTCTGCAAGACCTGAAAACCCTGGCTTTCGAGGCCGTGGCGTACTTGCGTTGCAAGGTCGAGAACGATGTCGCTTTCCCTCATGCCGCCGCTACCGCGTGCGCCGGGGTCCGTTCCGCCATGGGCGGGATCGAGGACGACAATTGCGAGGCCAGTTCGCGAAGCGGGTTGTGTTTGAGCCGGAAAGGAAGCAGGCGCCGCGGGTTGCTGGGAAGGCGCTGCCTGACTTCGCAAAAGCGCGGCTGAGGAGCCAGAGAAGAGCGCCGCCGAAACAAGGAGCGCTGCGTTGGAAAGGGGACGACGCATAAGTGGCACGGACAGCAGGATATCAAAGGTGTCGCCGGCATCGCGCGTGCCAATTTAGCGGCCGCAACGAAAAAGAGACGGCTCGCGGCATCCCGGAAAGCGGAGTAGGTTCCTCGCAGGGCTACGCGATCTCGGCGCCAGAAGGAGGCTCAACTCGCGCGGCGGTCGTTCGAAGGCCGCGCGTTGCACCGTATACCGCAAATCCGCCAAGGATAATCAGCACGCCGAAAAGCAAACCGTTCATTCCGAGGACCGTTTCGGACTCGCTCTTCACCAGCGCAAGGCTGAGGAGGGCAACAGGGAACAGGCCCGTGAGAATCACGCCCGCCATTCCGCCGGGAACCTTGAATTCACGTTTGAGGTTTGGTTCGCGGACTCGCAAGACCACGAGTGTGACGAATTCCAGAGTCAGGCTGGAGCCGTAGAGCATGATGTCGAGCGTAATCAGGCGTGAAAAACCAAGCCCGAGGCAAAGAGCCCAGCACGCCGCGCAGATGACAATCGCTACCCACGGCGCGTTCGTGCGTCTGCTGGTAGTGCCGAAGAACTTCGGCAGCATGCCGTCTCCCGCCATCGCGAGAGGCAGCCGCGAATAGCTCATTACCAGTGCGTTGAACATGCCGAACGCGCTCATCATGCCGCCCAGCACGATTGCAAAGCGAAGCCATTCGACGCCGAGAATTTTTCCGCCAAGCGCGCCCGCGACGGTCGCCCACGACCCTTCGCTGCTGAAGACTGAAGCCGGCATGCCCATGAAATAGACGGCGAGGAAAGGAAGTACGTAGGTTAACGAGACGAGGACCACGGCCGCGATCATCGCTCGGGGATAAGTCCGCTGCGGGCGCTCGACTTCCTGCGCGATGGTGGAGGCGTTGTCCCAGCCCATGTAGTTCCACATTGCGACCAAAACGCCGCCCAGCAAGCCAATTCCGGAAGCAGTGGTGGCCGCGTGCGGCTCCGCGAACGCGCCGGCTTTGAACGGAGTCATCGCAACGATGATGGCGAAGGGCAGAGACAAAAGGAAAAAGAGCCAAAGCGAGGTAATGCCGACGACACGGATTCCGGCGATGTTGAGCGCAGCGCAGGCGACAACGACAAAGAGGCCAGCCCAGATCGCGTGATTTCCTTCACCGAACCACGGAGCCATCTGCTTCAAATAAATGACGAAGAGCGTCGGATAGATCGCCATGTCGAAGATACTGGCGGCAAGCGACAGCCACGCTTCCTGAAATCCCCAGAAGTTTCCGAGTCCGCGACGAACCCACGCGTAGTAGCCGCCTTCGTGCGGCAGCGCGCTCGACAACTCGCCGATCATAAATGCCGTCGGCAAACACCAGAGCACCGGCAAAAAAAGCAAAATCAAAATTCCACGGCCGTAGCCTGCGCCGTGAATTACTTCTTCGGTTCCATAAGTCCCGCCAGACACCATGAAAAACGTTGCCGCAACCAACGGCCAGAGCGTCAGTTTCATTGCTCTCTTTTTCGGTGTGGAAAGTACTTGGGAAGGAATTTGGGCGGGAACCGATATGCTACTCAATTTTTACGATCGTCCTCCTTAAGCGCAGTCTGTTCTCGACGCGGCGGTAGATCAAACTCGCAACGAAAGAATACAAGGTCTGCACTCGGGCGCAAGAAAAAAATGCAGTGTCGAAGAAATTTTTTTGCATAGCGCGGCGGACTGAGGAGCCGCTCCCACCCGCGCAGGCCGCAATGATTCCTGTGGTAGACTCGCCGCGGCATTTTTCATTCTCATTTTCTTCGGAGCACTCATCGATGAAGCGGTTTCGAGTTCTTGCAACAGCGGCTTTGTGCTTGTGCGCCAATCTGGTGGTCGCTCAGCAGTCGACCCAGAGGCCTATTACCATCGCGGACTATTTCCAGATTCGGGAGGTACGCGACCCGCAGTTCAGCCCGGACGGACAATGGGTGGCCTACTCGATTTCGTCGCCGAACAAAGAGGAAGACAAGTCCGAGTCGCGAATTTGGATGATTCCAGCGGCCGGGGGCGACGCGATCGCACTGACGGCAGAGGGAAACAGTTCCAGTCATCCCCGCTGGAGCCCCGACGGCAAGTGGCTGGCGTTTCTTTCGTCGCGCGACGAGGGCAAAACGCAGGTTTGGCTGCTGAACCGGATGGGTGGCGAAGCGCAAAAACTGACGGACTCGGTTCAGGACGTCGAGGACTTTGCCTGGTCACCGGATGCCGCGAGGCTCGTGCTGGTGCTGCGTGACCCGACGGATGAAGAAGCCGAAGCTGCCAAGGCGAAAGACAAAGCTGTCGACGGCGGCGAGTCCGAAAAAACAAAGAAGGCGAAGACGCAGCCGCCTTGGGTGATCGACCGGCTGCAGTTCAAGCTGGACGAAGTTGGGTATCTGGACCGGCGGCGGACTCATCTTTACGTGTTCGACGTGGCGACGAAGTCGCTAAGGCAAGTCACTTCAGGCGATTACGACGACGACGAGCCGGCTTGGTCGCCGGACGGCAAGCTGCTCGCCTTCTCCAGCAATCGTTCGACGCCCGATCCCGATGCGACCTATAACAAAGACATCTGGACGGTTTCGGCCGACAACACGGACAAAGGCGCCCACCTGACGCAAGTTACGACAAATCCCGGGGATGACTCGTCGCCATCGTGGTCGCCTGACGGGAAATGGATAACTTACTCCACCCAACTCGATCCGAAACTGTTTCAATACGCGACAAAACATATTGGTGTGTCGGCATCGGCCGGTGGTCCGGCGAAGGTGCTCACGCTTGCCCTTGACCGAATGGCGTTCGAACCGCGGTTTGCGCCGGACGGGAAGTCCATCTACTTTCTTGCCGACGATGATGGCACCCAGGTTCTTTGCCAGGTCAACCTGGCCGATGGCAAGATTTCCCGGCCGATTTCCGGGCGCTTCATCCTGTATGCGTACTCGCTCGCAAAATCGGGTGAAATCGCCGCGCAAATCGCCACGGCGACGCGCCCCGATGAAATTTATCTACCGCGTGGCGGCAAGCTCGATCGGCTGACTCATACAAACGACGCACTCTTTTCACAGCTGAAGCTCGCGGACCCGGAATACGTGAAGTTCAAGAGCAAGGACGGGACGATGGTCTCCGGCTACCTTTACAAGCCGCTCGACTATTCAGCCGGGAAGAAGTACCCGACGCTGCTCCGACCGCATGGCGGCCCGGTTTGGGCGTATTACCCGGAGTTTGCGCAGTTTGCCCAACTCTTTGCCGCCAATGGTTACGCGGTGCTGTATCCCAACCCGCGAGGCTCGACGGGGTACGGCCAGGATTTCTGCAAAGCCATCTTTGCCGACTGGGGTAACAAGGACTATCAAGACGACATGGCAATGGTCGACTATGCCATTGAAAAGGGAATCGCCGACCCCGAGAAGCTAGGGGTCGGCGGCTGGTCGTACGGCGGCATTTCTACCGACTTCATTATTGGCCAGACAAACCGGTTCAAAGCGGCCATCTCGGGAGCGGGGGCGGCAGAATTCACCAGCATGTACGGCCATGACCAATATCAGAGGGACTACTACACAGAGTTGGGCTATCCGTGGGAGAACAAAGCGCTATGGGACAAACTGGCGCCGTTCTACAAAGTGAAGAGCATCACGACGCCATCGCTTTTCATGGGCGGGAATGTCGATTGGAATGTGCCGGTGCTCGGCGGAGAACAGATGTACCAAGCGTTGAAGGCGCTCGGACGGGAAACCGCTTTGGTTGTCTACCCGGCCGAGTTCCACGAATTTGCCGCGCCGTCTCATATTGCGGATCGTTACGCACGCTACCTTGCCTGGTATAACCACTACGTGAAAGGCGACGCCGCGCCTGCAATGCTGCCGCGGGACACCGCAAAGCTCTACAAATAGGGTGCTGGCCTAGCCTGCCAGACGCTTTTGGCGGGCCTCGCGCGGCGCAAAATGGATGCATCCGCCCGCACCTGAAAGGTGTATAAAAGTTTGGTCGGCCGTCGCCGCCCCGGCGATTGTTCGATTCCGGAGGTCTCTATGATTGAATCTCGTCGACGCATACTGGGCGCCTTGGGCACAATCGCGGGAGTTACTGCGGCCTGCCAGCTCGCGCCGGCTTTATGGGCGCAGCCCAATCCCAGCCAGGCTCCCCAGTACAAGCCTTCGCCGAACGCACCGAAGAACGAAAATGCGCCCGCCGGTTTGGACGGACCGCCACCGACCAAAACGCCCACGCAGATTGAGATGAACCGTCAGCTGCAGGCATCCCTTCGCGCGGATGTCGAAAAATTGTGCGCGATGGCCAACGATCTGAAGGAAGACATGGTTCGCGTAAATCCCAGCGACACGCTATCGCTGGCCTTCGTGAAAAAGGCGCAAGCAATCGAAAAGCTTGCGAAGCAAATCAAGGATCACGCCAAGGGCTGAGCACAGCTCCGGATTCGCTAGCAGGGAAAGTCGACCTCGACCGGTTCGATTAGCGGCATGAGCCAGGCGACAAGCTGCTGATGCGCCGGATGCGGTCTGTATTTCTCGAAACTTTGTTTGTTGGTAAATTTTATGGCTCCGCCCAGTTCATACCCTTGCCCGCGCGGCGATTCGTTGATTCCCACCCAACTTTCCAGGATCTCCGGAATTTGCGATTGAAGAGCGCGAATCTCCGCGACCATCTTGTCTTTTTGTGCGGCCGTCACGCCCGGCTTCATACGAAATGCAAACATGTGGAGGTACATGATTCTTCCTCAGGAATTGGCTTTCTGGAGTTCGCCCAACGCGGTCAGAATTTCACCGCTGTGTTTTTGGACGTCCACGTTCAGCCAGACTTTGCGGATTGTTCCTTGTGGATCGATCAAAAACGTGTGGCGCGCGGAAAGCTTCGCCACGCCGAGATTTGTGAGTGAGCCGTACTGCTTAGAGACTTCGCCTTTCGTGTCGGCAAGCAGCCTGAAGCTGAGTCCTTCTTTCGTGCAAAACGCCTGGTGCGTTTTTTCGTCCTGCGTGCTTATGCCGAAAATGACGGTGTTGCGTTTTTCGTACTCGGCCAGATCCCGCTGAAAATTGTGCGCTTCGACCGTGCACCCACTCGTGAAATCCTTCGGGTAAAAATATACGACGACCCATTTGCCGCGGTAGTCGCGGAGGCTCACGGACTTCTGCTCCTGCGAGGTAAGAGTAAATTCAGGCGCAGCCGACCCTTCGTCCGGTGCCTTGGTGCCGCCTTTTACAAGTCGCGCGCCGCCCAGCAGAATCGCCGCCGCCGCACCGATACCGGCCATCAGAATAAGCATGGGTTTCCTCACTTCTTGCCAAGCCTCATCCTTCACCAGCAAGACGCTTGTATTGCGCAGCAGTTAGAGGCACAACCGACAAGCGTCCAATCCGCACGAGCGGCGAATCCGCGAATAGCTTTTCCGATTTAATCTCAGCGAGAGACACAGGCTTGGCAATCGGCTTTCCCGCCTTAAGGGTCACTTCGGGCTTTTTCGGATCGGCTGTCTTGACTGCAACGACCGATGCCGTCCCAACCGCGCTTTTGCGCTCGCCTGTTTCATAGATTACGACCTTCACTCCTGGCTTCATCTCGCGAAGGTTCTTGACTGCAGTTGGGTTCGAAACACCGTCCCAGACGGTTTGCTTGTCGCGCTGCAAATCGGCAAAGGAATATTCGGACGGTTCCGTCTTGAGCAAGTAGTAGTCAGCCATGGCCCCTCTTCTTCTTCAGGTGAAATCCGGCAGGGATTCTCATCGTGCCACCCTCTGGAAGTATAAATTGTTGGGAGTAACTTAGAAGAGCTACTTTCTCGCTGCTCCCGATATTCCTCCCGAATTGGATCTGTTTTTGGCCTGGCGGCGCGCCGACTGTTGCAGTTTCTGATTGCTATTAACCGTTTGGCGTGGCCGATTCTGACGCGCAAGGCCTTCCCGAGCAACCGACGATAAACTTCAAAGCAGGACCTGGCCAATGCGATTCAGTCGATTGCAGATCAACGCCGCAACGCCTCCATTTGGGGCTGATCTCCCTTGACCCCCGTCGCCACCGAATCACCCTTTTCTCGAAGCAAGGACCGCGTCGTCGTCGCGTCCGTGCTGCTCCTGCTCGTCTATTCTGCCGTCCGAAACGTTGTGGCCGCTGCAATTCGGCCGTTTTGGTACGACGAGCTTTTAACCTGGATCGTCGCCGGCCAGCCTACAGTTTCTTCGGTGTTTCACGCGCTCGCCCAGGCAGCGGATGGCCAACCTCCGACGTATCATTTGCTGGAGCGATTGGCGGCCAAGCTTGTAAGTTCCGATCAAATTGCGCTTCGGTTGCCCTCTATTCTTGGATTCTGCCTGTTTGAGTGGTGCATCTTCGAGTGGCTGCGCAAGCGGCACGATGATTGGATCGCTTTTGTGGCGCTGCTGATCCCTGTCATCAGTCTGTTTTACGGCACATTCGCAATTGAAGCGCGCCCCTATGCCCCGGTTACGGCTTGTCTCGCGCTTGCCGCCGTCGCGTATCAACGAGTTCCGGCACGTTTATGGCTGATCGTGCTTGCCGGAAGTTTGTTGGCCGCCGCATCGCTTCACTATTACTCCGTGATTTTCGCGACGCCATTTTTCGCAGCGGAGTTGCTCTTCAGCGTCAAAACGAAATCCATCCGATGGTCAGTTTGGTTTTCGTTCGTTCCCGTTGTTCTCCCTGTTTTCTTTTTTTGGCCATTTCTCTCGCATTTCAAGAGTTATTACTCCGGCCACTATTGGAGCCACGCCAGTTTTCTTGTTGCAATCCGGTCGTACGGCTGGCTGTTTAACATTTCGCAGGGGCCTCTTAACACGTTTTCGTGGGCAATGGTTGCCGGGCTCGTACTGACGGCGCTCGCGCTTTCAGTCGCAGCACTCTTTATCGTGCGAGCGATGACGGCCGACCCCGCCGCAAATCCCAATTTTCACGAATTCTGTCTAATCGCCGGCTTTCTACTGTTGCCGCTAATCTTGTATGCCGTCACCAAAGTTACGAAGGCGGGATTTTCGCCGCGCTACTTGCTGCCCGTGGTTTTGGGCAGCGCTCTCGCGGTTGCTTGCGGGCTAAGCATGTTGAGCAAACAATCGCTCGCGCTTGTCGCTGCGGCGCTAGTGCTTACAATTGCGATCCAGGAGGCTGGCTTTTGGTTTTCGTTCTCCAGCGCGCGGCAGCTGGGATTTGGCAAATCGAGACCGGTGGAGCAATTGGTCGGCCCCGTCGGCCATGGTGAGTTGCCGGTGTTCGTCGCGAACGGCCACGACTACCTCGAAGCGGATCACTACGCGTCGGCGGCGTGGAAGCAGCGCATGCTGTTTTTTGCGGATCCGGCGGCGGCCGTCGCTTACGGACAGCCGGACACGCTTGAAAAAGAATTGTTGGCACTGCGGAATGTCACTCCCTTGCGGGTTTTTGAATTCGAAAAATCGCGTCCGAAGTTTCCCGAATTCCTCGTTTATTCCGACCCTTCGCCCGAAAACAATCCTGACTGGTGGACTCTGAGGCTTTTGGCGGATGGCTATTCTCTTCAGAAGCTTGCCACCGATGGCCACAGTTCGGTTTATCTTGCGGAGCTTCGTCATGCCCATTGAAATTTCACGCCAGATGATTTGTTCGTGCGCGATCGCAGAGGTGAGCTTGTGACTCCCCAACTGAAAATTGTCATCGTGGGAGGTTGCGGTCACGTCGGCCTGCCACTGGGGCTCGCCTTCGCCAAAAGCGGCGCTCGCGTATTCCTGTTGGACATCGACCAACGCAAAATCGATGAAATCAATGCCGGCAAGATGCCGTTCATGGAAGATGGCGCGGACGACTTGTTGCGCGAGCTTGCAGGCAAGTCGATCGTGGCAACAAAAGATGAATCTTGCCTGAACGACGCGAACACTGTTGTGACCGTTGTGGGGACACCGGTCGATCGGCACCTGAATCCCAACGTCAATGAGATTTACGCGAGCATCGACCAGGTGCTTTCGCGGATGCCAGAGGATGCGCTGCTGATTCTGCGCAGCACGGTTTATCCGGGAGTTTCCAAGCTGGTGTACGAGCGCATCCGTTCGAAGGGCAAAAAGATTCATCTCGCGTTTTGCCCGGAGCGGATTGCGGAGGGAAAAGCGCTCGCCGAGTTGAGCGCACTTCCGCAAATCGTCTCGGCTTTCGAACCAGTTGCCGCGCAGCGTGCCAAAGAGCTTTTCTTGCGCCTAACGCCGACGGTCATCGAACTTCAGCCGCTGGAAGCTGAGCTTGGCAAACTCTTTACGAACAGTTGGCGCTATCTCAATTTTGCGGTTTCGAACCAGTTCTATACGCTCGCCGAAAGCTACGGTCTGGATTTCTATCGGATTTACGACGCCGTTACTCGCGATTATCCGCGCATGCGTAGTTTCGCGCGGCCCGGGTTTGCTGCGGGCCCCTGTCTCTTGAAAGACACGCTGCAGTTGGCGGCATTCGCAAAAAATAACTTCTTTCTGGGACACGCGGCAATGCTCGTGAACGAAGGGCTCCCGAATTTTCTTGTCGAGCATCTGAGGCCGATGGGCCTCGCCGACAAATCGGTCGCGATTCTTGGAATGGCGTTCAAAGGTGATTCCGATGACACGCGCGAAAGCCTCTCCTGCAAGTTGCGTAATCTCCTTCGCGTGGAAGCGAAAGAAGTGCTCTGCACCGATCCTTTTGTGAAAGAACCTTACTTGGTTCCGCTGGAAACCGCCGTGCAACACGCGGACATCGTGATTCTGGGTGCGCCCCACTCCGTCTATAAGGAACTGCGAGTCCCGAAAGGCAAAACAGTCGTGGATATTTGGAATTTCTGGAACTCGTCGGGCAAAAAAACATCGTGAGCGCTCCGCGCCAACCTATTCAGGGGAAGAAATGAAGATACTCATCACCGGTTCAGCGGGATTCATCGGCGGTTACCTCGTCTCGGAATTTCTGGAGGCGGGGCACCAAGTCGTCGGGCTCGACAATTTCAGCAAGTATGGCGCGCTCGCGAAGTCATACGATGCGAGCAAGCAATTCACATTTGTACAGGGAGACGCGAAAGACGTCGAGCTGCTGAAGTCTATCTTGGAGGACTGCGATCACTTTATCGCGTCTGCCGCGATGATTGGCGGCATTTCCTACTTCCACGCGTTTGCCTACGATTTGATCGCCGAGAACGAGCGAATCACCGCCGCCGCATTTGACGCCGCTCTTCACGCGGCAAAAAACAACAGGCTGCAAAAGATCACCGTGCTCTCCTCCAGCATGGTTTTCGAAAGCACCAACGAGTTTCCGACACCGGAGGGAGCCGAGCAACGTTGTCCGCCACCGCGCTCCACATACGGCTTTCAAAAGCTCGCGACGGAATACTTTGCACGCGGCGCCTGGGAACAATACAAGCTCCCATTCACAATCGCGCGGCCATTCAACTGCGTCGGAATTGGCGAACGCCGTGCCGTTCGCGATGCAGAAGTCACGAGCGGCAACATTAAACTCGCGATGTCCCACGTTGTTCCGGATCTCGTGCACAAAGTTCTCGCTGGGCAGGATCCGGTTCACATTCTGGGTGACGGCAGGCAGGTTCGGCATTACACCTATGGCGGCGACTTGGCGCGCGGTATTCGGCTGTGCGTCGAACACCCCGCTGCGCTCAACCAGGACTTCAATCTCTCCAGCCCCGTAGCCACGAGCGTCCTCGACCTGGCTCAAGTCGTCTGGAAGAAGGTCCATGGCGACACAAAGCCTTTCAAGTTTGTCTCGGATGCTCCATACGAATACGACGTGCAGATGCGCTCGCCCGACGTGAAGAAAGCTGAGCGCGTGCTCGGTTACCGGGCTGAAACCACGCTCAGCCAGATTCTCGACGAAGTGATTCCGTGGGTGTCCGATCAAATGAAGCGCGGCCAGATATGAGTTTAGGCTCAGCTTCGGCTCCCAAGCTGAACATTGTCGTGCCGGTCTACAACGAAGGCGCCAATTTTCCTGCGCTACGCGAAGCTCTCACCAGCAAGATTCGCACACCGTTCGAAGCGTTTGTCGTATATGACTTCGAGGAAGACAACACGGTTCCCGCAGTTCAAAAGGTAATTCAGGAAGGTGACGTCCGGTTTCGATTGGTGAAGAATTCCGTGCGCCGCGGCGTTGTTGGCGCGCTACTGACGGGCTTTAAGCAGGTGAAGTCTGGACCACTCCTCGTCGTTATGGGCGATTTGTCGGACGACCTTTCCATCGTCGATAAAATGGTTGAGCTTTACGCACAAGGATTTCAACTCGTTGCTGCGAGTCGCTATATGCCCGGTGGCGAATTGCTCGGTGGTCCATTCTTGAAAGGGAACTTGTCGCGGTTGGCAGGTCTGTCTCTCTACTGGCTGCGCGGAATTCCGACCCACGATGCGACGAATGCCTTCAAACTCTACGACGGCGCGATGATCAATTCGTTCACAATCGAAAGTCAGGGCGGTTTCGAACTCAATCTCGAACTAACCGTTAAGGCCTTCCTGGCCGGCTACCGCATCACCGAACTGCCAACCGTCTGGCGCGACCGCACTGCCGGTGAGTCTCGCTTCCAGCTCTGGCGATGGCTGCCGCGTTACTTGCATTGGTATCTCCACGCCTTTCGCCCGCGGCGCCCAGCCTAGCTGGTGGAGTTAGCGGCAACTATATCCAATATCAAAATGGTGGAGGCGGGGGGAGTCGGAATTCTAATGCTGATTGATCCAGGGTAAGTTACTGATTTCATTAAGCCGGAAAAACGCTCGAAACGCCTCAAACGCGCGACTGAGGTACACGCGGGGTACATTTCTCAGAAACGGAATCAATCAAGAGCGAGTGGGAATCGAACTGTAGAGAACGTTGAAGACGCGCAAGTTATTGATTCCACGAAACCACAAAAGCAGGAAAACGCATACATCCGCTAGAGCGAGGTACACCGCAGGTACGCGAAAAGGACCGCTCACAACTGCCGGAGACTCGCTCTCAGGATGAAGCAGAAAAATGGGGACCGCTCAAGAGCTGAAAAAATCATATCTCTCCGTGCGCAGTTTTGGGGGAGCAGGTCACCACGAAGGAATGTCGGATTCGGACGACTTCGGAATTACACCTGAGGTCCTCGGCGTGATTGGCCCATTCGCCGCAGAATTTTGTCTTCCTGTTCGCACCAATCTAGCGGCAATCGGATCGTGCAGTCGTCTAACGTGAGGTCGGGTCGATGCCTGCCCTCATATGTGTAGGACAGTAGGAACCCGGAAAGCAAAAAAATTAGAGTGACGGCATGAGGCCCGTTTCCCAGTAAGGGCAATAGGGATTCGGGAAGGGTAACGTGCTGCCGAATCCATGGAAGGCCATGAGAAATCAGTACGTAACAGGCTGCGAAGATCCGAAGCCCGGTTAGTGTAGTGAGCTCCTCTCGTGTTGGGGGGGTATTAAGGGCGAATTTCTGTTGATAAAGATTATCGGATTCTTACTCTGGAATCACGGATGATGATGTACCTTTATCAATACTTTCTTTCGGTCCCTTTCCACGAAGTCCGCGCTCAGCATATCGCCCGCAGGCCGCCCACCTACAGTGCGCCGCCTGAGCTGCAATCAAGTGTTTTCCACAGACTGTTCCACGATGCCAACACGAGTTACCGTTTGAGATCATCGGCACACTAATCCTGTTCGGCGCGCTCGAACGGGTCCGTGTCCGTTAGACGTGACGTGGTGGAATAGCCGTTCGAGATTGACCTCGAAAGATTTCGGAATTGGTTCTACCGAGACCGTTACGCCGCGGAAGTCATCGGCTCTTGGCGCGTGGTTCCCGCCGAACTTAGGCCATGCCTTGCACACGGCTTCGAATAGCGAACGGGCTTCGACGGTTACGCGGTGCTCGACGCTCCGCGAATCCCGAAAAGTAACAATGCATTCTTGCAAGGGATCACCAACGGTAGAGGTGAGAAACAAGTTCTACGTCGTTGCCTGTTTGCGGTCTAGTCCGCATCAGTTCACAGCTCGCGGGACAATTCGATCGTCGCAGGCGGGGTATAAACGATTTGTTACTTGACACCAACTGGGAGTTACGTATAGTGCGCTCAACAAATTCTCGCTAGGGAGGTTGCCCTTGCGTACCCTTCGTCCCGTTTGTGCAATCGTTTTGTCTTTTGTCGTCGTCCTCTCCCCGGTGATCGCTCAACAAACCGCAAGTACGGTTCAGCCGAGCACGCTTCTACAGCAATCTCTCGCTGCGCAGACTGGAAACACTTTGATCTCAGATGTGGTCCTTACCGGGTCCGTTCGCCGTATTGCCGGCTCCGACGACGAATCCGGAACGGTCACGCTAAAAGGTCTCTCAGGCGGAACGAACCGCATCGATCTCAGTCTCAGCTCAGGACCGCGCAGCGAAATTCGCTCCGTCTCAACTTCTGGCCCGTCCGGCAGTTGGTCCGGTCCCGACGGCGTCGCTCACGCAATGGCTTACCACAACGTGATTACGGACAACGGCCTTCTTGCGCTTTTCACGATTTCTTCCATACTCTCGAACGCAAATAGCGTCCTAACTCTAATCGGACCGGAAACACGAAACGGTCAGTCCGTCATTCATCTCACCGCCGTCCAACAATTTCCATCGCTCACGGGGGACTCCTCCCTAATGCAGCACCTCACCAAAATGGACATCTACGTCGATGCAACAACCAATCTGCCCGCCCCCCTCGTTTACAACACCCACCCAGACAACAACACGGGCATCGATATACCAATAGAAATCATGTACGCGGACTATCGTGCAACGAACGGCGCACAGATTCCTTTTCATATCCAGAAATACTTGAATGGCTCATTGTTTCTGGATTTGCAATTTGCTACTGCCAGTTTGAACTCGGGCCTTTCAGCAAGTGCGTTAAGCATTCAATAAAGCAATTCAATTTTGAGGAGATCAGTATGCAAAGGTCGCTCTGCTCCTTGCTCGTTCTGATTACCATGTGCGGCGGTCTTTGTGGCAACACTTCAGCTCAAACTAGAAATGGAGTGCCGCCATTCGGGACCGCTGCGGGCGGCCCGGAAACCATAAACCTTGCCAACCTTAATGTTGATTTGAATGTGCCGATACGGAGCAAGCCAGGAAGGGGTACGAACTTTACTTACGCATTGAACTACGATTCCCTCATTTGGACGCCGGTCGCCTCGGGCGGAACCACTTCCTGGCAACCGTCATCTCAGTGGGGCTGGAGTGGCCTCCAGCCTGCGGGCTTGTCCTTCGTGACTTATTCCATGGTTTATACGTCTGGCAATTGTGGGTATATGGGGCAAAGCAGCTACCAGGAGTGGCAATTCAGCAACTTTGCATATTACGATAGCTTCGGCGTCTGGCATTCGTTTCCAAATGTCGGCGGGGTCTACTTTATCTCCCCAGGGGGTAATTGCCCGCCGAACGGCGCACAACCGCCGCAATCATCGCAAACGGCAACGGACGGATCGGCTTACACGCTTTACGTAAACATCGGGCAGTTTCCAACAGTGTATTTGACGGACAAGAATGGCAATACGATTAACGTTCAGAGCGGAACGACTCAGCCCTCCTCGGGAGACACTTCGACCAGCGATCGGAATGGCAACCTGATTTCGCAGCATAACGGTGTCTATACCGATACCTTAGGAACCAACGCGTTGTCAGTCGTCGCTTCTGCTAACACAACGTTTAGCT
>Ga0070734_10002493_pt1 | contig 22100 bp, 12 predicted proteins | sample Coa_R1_8_FD_66444 | JGI IMG/M metagenome (GOLD analysis project Ga0070734, IMG submission 66444) | Surface soil microbial communities from Centralia Pennsylvania, which are recovering from an underground coalmine fire - Coalmine... | ecosystem: Environmental > Terrestrial > Soil > Unclassified ...
GCGCCACGTCGATTGGAACGTCTACGCCCGCACCGAACGCGCGTATCTGAAGCGCTATCGCGGCGAAACGAATAGCCAGCTCACGCTGATGCTCGATTCGAGCGCGTCCATGGGCTATTCATCGCACGGAACCTCGAAGCTGGATTACGCGCGGTACCTTGCTGTCTCGCTCGCTTACCTAGCTAATCAGCAGCGTGATGCGGCGGGCGTGATTGTTTTCGATGATGACGTCAGACACTACGTGCAGCCATCCACCAGACAGGGCCAGTTCATGCGTGTCGCCCACGCCGTCGAAAAAGCGGAGCTCGGAACCCGCACAGATTTCGCGAAACCGTTTATCCATTTCCAAAATTTTCACCGGCGGCGCGGCATCGTCGTGGTTCTCTCGGATTTTTACGAAAATCCTGATGTCGTCATCAACACCATGGCCCCGCTGCGTTTCCACGGCAATGACCTGATGCTGTTCCATGTCCTCGATCCGGAAGAGATCCGTCCCACGCTCAAAGAGCCCATCCTTTTAGTGGACATGGAAACGCAGGATGCGCTCGATGTTTCGCCCGAATACGCGCGCGAAGAGTACGGCCCTAAGATCGACGCGCACGTCGACGCGCTGCGCAAGAAAGCCCGCGCCCATAACATCGACTATTTCCTGCTCCGCACCGACCGTCCTCTCGACGACGCCATGCGTGAATATTTTCTGATCCGCAAGGGGAGGATGTAGCCGTGGGCTTTCTCGCTCCCTGGTTCCTCGCCGGACTCGCCGCCATCGGCCTGCCGCTCTGGATCCATCTGCTGCGCCAGTACCGCAGCACGCCGCATCCCTTTAGTTCGCTGATGTTCTTCGAGCGGCGCACCCAAAGCTCCATTAAGCATCGCCGTCTCCGCTATCTGCTGCTGCTCTCTCTGCGTGTGGCTCTGCTGCTCTTGTTGGCGCTCGCCTTCGCCAATCCCTTCGTCACCCGATCCGCCGCCAGTTCCAGCGCCCGCAAGATGCTTTTGATCGCGGTCGACAATTCGTTCAGCATGCGCTATGCGGATCACCTCGCCCGCGCCAAGCAGGAAGCGCTCAGCGCCGTTTCGCATCTCAACGCCGGCGAACGGGGCCAGGTTCTCGCGATTGGTTCGCGCGTCCACATGCTTACGCAGCCGGTGGAAGAAGCGGATCAACTTAAGGCCGCTATCCAAGCAATTCAACCATCGGACGAACGCAGCTCTTACGGCGAACTGGCGCGCACCCTGCGGACCATCGCGCAATCCTCACGCATGCCGCTCGAAGTCCACTTCGTCAGCGACATGCAGAAGTCGTCTCTGCCCCCTTCATTCGCTGACCTCCGCTTGGGAGGCGAAACGAATCTGATTTTCCATTCAGTAGCCGACTCTCGCGAACCGAACTGGCTGGTCGAAAGCGTAACCGCGCCCGGGAAAATCTACGGTCCTAAGAAGGTTCGCGTGCAAGCGGTTGTTGCGGGCATCGGAACCGAAGCCGCTAAACGAACCGTGTCGCTGGCCCTGGACGGAAAGGTTCTCGAAACCAAATCCGTCGACATACCGGCCGGCGGACGCGCATCCGTCGAGTTCCTGTCGTTAGAATCGCCCTACGGATTCCACAAAGGCGAAATCCGGATTGAACCAGCCGACTCGCTCCCGCAAGATGATCGTTTCCAATTTGCCGTGGAACGCGCCGACCCGCATCCAGTCCTCTTTCTCCACGCGTCCGGCCAGCTGCAAGGCGAACTCTATTACCGGTCCGCTCTGGAATCAGTCACCGAAGCCGGATTCGACCTCGAACCACTTAACGTGGATCAAGCCGGAAACCAGACGCTCTCCAAATACGCCTTTGTCGTTCTATCGGACGTCAGCTCATTACCCGCGGGCCTTGAAAATAGCCTGCGCGCCTACGTCAACGGCGGCGGATCGCTGCTTGTCGCTCTCGGCCCCTTATCCGCCGCGCTTTCGCACGTGCCCGTTTCAGGCGAACCCATTCAGGGAACCAGCTACGCCGGACGCGAAGGCGACCGGTTCCAAATTGTCGCCAACGCCGACGCTGAGCATCCCTCGTTGCGCCGCGCCAACAAGCTCGACGGCGTGCAGTTCTACCAAGTGGTGAAAGTCGACCCCGGATCCTCCCGCGTCATCGCCCGCCTGTCCAATCAAGTGCCGCTGCTGTTTGAAAAACGCGTCGGTGAAGGCCGGGTCCTGGTATTCGCATCCACCTTCGACAACATCTCGAACGATTTCCCGTTGCACGCATCGTTCGTTCCATTCGTTGAAGAAACCGCCCAATATCTCGGCGGACAGCAAGGCCGCTCCACGAACGTCAGCGTAGATTCATTTATCGAGCTCCGCTCCGCCAAAGATCAAGGCGCATCGGTGGATGTCATCGATCCGGACGGCAAGCATCCGCTATCGCTCAAGGAAGCGGCCACCGCGCAGTCCTTCCAAGTGAACCGCGAAGGCTTCTACGAAATCCGTCGCACCAACGGCCGCGTAGAAATGGTCGCAGTCCATGCCGACCGCCGGGAGTCAGACATGACGCAAGCTCCCAAAGACACTCTCGAACTCTGGCACAACACCGGCAACGGTCCGGAAACTGCTAACACGAGCAGCGACGCCGCGAGCCAGCCTCGCCCGCAAAGCCTTTGGCGCTACGCCTTGCTATTAGTCTTAATAGTGGCAATCATAGAATCAGTGATCGCGAGCCGATATTTATCGGTAGAAAAAGAGGCCGCATGATGTATCCGTGTTTATCCGTGTCCATCCGTGGCCAAAAAAGGAGCCTCCGATGAGCCCCCTCGATCAACTCAACGCATACCTCCGACGCCTGGAAAGCCGCCTGCGCTTCTCGGCCGTCTCGAAAGGCACGTCGCTCGTCACCATCTCTGCGCTCGTGGTCACGGTGCTCCTGGTCTGGATCATCAACCGCTACGCGTTCTCGGCCACCAGCCTGCTCATCGCGCGGATCCTTCTTTTTCTCTCCGTCGCCACCGCCATAGCCTTCGGACTCGTGATCCCGATGCTCCGCATGAATCGCCGCAACGCGGCCCGCAGCGCCGAGCGCGAGTTCCCGGAATTCCAGGAGCGCCTGCTCACGCTCGCCGAAAAACCGAATGCGTCCGATCCCTTTGTCGAACTGCTCGCCGACGACGCGATGAAAGTCGCCGCAGCGAATCAGCCCGAACGCCTCGCGCCCACCGGCCCCATTCTCGGATTCCTCACCTCCGCCGGCGTCGCAGTCGCAGTCCTGCTATGGCTGATTCTTGCCGGGCCCGGTTACCTCGGCTACGGGACCTCGCTGCTCTGGGCCGGCGCCCCGCACTCCGGAACTCACGCATTCTACGACATCCTGGTCAAACCCGGCGATCGCACGGTCCGCCGCAAGTCCGATCAATTGGTCACCGCGCAGCTTCTCGGATTCGAAGCGCCCAAAGTGCGCCTCTTCGCCCAATCGAAAGGTGCCTCTAAATGGGAACCGGTCGAAATGCGCCCGTCGCCAGGTGCATCCGGCTATGAATTTCTGTTCAGCGGACTCGCCGAAAATGTCGAATACTACGTCGAAGCCGGCGCCGTCCAATCCAAGCATTTCAACCTGAAGGTCATCGATCTTCCGTCGATCCAAAAAATCCGCGTCACCTATCATTACCCGGCCTGGACCGGCATGAAAGACACCGTGGAAGATCCCGGCGGCGACGTCCGCGCCGTCGAAGGCACGGATGCCGAAATCGCCATCCTCACCGACCGCCCACTCAGCAAGGGAATCCTGATGCTGAGCGATGATTCGCAGATCGCGTTCCAATCCGGACAAGGCAACTGGGTTACCGCGCATCTACCTGTGCAAAAAGACGGCATGTATCACATCGCCGCCATCGAACAGAACGAAAACGTTCGCATGAGTGAGGATTTCTTCATCGAAGCCCGCAAGGATTCGCCGCCGTCCGTTAAAATTATCCGGCCCGGCCGCGATGCAAAAGTGAATCCCATCGAGGAAGTCACCGTCGAAGTCAACGCCGAGGATGATTTCGCACTGAACGACGTCACTCTGCACTATTCAGTGAACGGCGGAGCCGAAAAATCGGTCTCCGTGCTTTCGCAAAAGGGAGCCAAGAATTCGGAAGGCAAGCACGTCATCGCTCTCGAAGATTACAAGCTTTCTCCGGGAGACATCGTCAGCATTTACGCCACCGCCAAGGACGCCCGCAACACCACCAAGACGGATATGTACTTCATCGAAGCCGAGCCCTTTGATCGCAACTACTCTCAAGCGCAGGCGGAGGGTGGCGGAGGCGCTGGCGAAGAACCGCAGCAGATCTCCGAGCGTCAAAAGGAAATCATCGCCGCAACCTGGAATGAAGCCAAGAACGTCAAGGATCCGGCGCTTGCCGCCGAAGATGCCAAGTTCCTGAGCCAGATTCAAGACAAATTGGCCGCGCAGGCCAAATCGTTAGCCGATCGGGTGAAGGCGCGCCAGTTGGATAGCAGTCCCGAAATGCAGAGCTACGTCAAGAACATGGAACAAGCGGTCCAGACCATGACGGAGTCCGCCAAGAAAATCCGCGCGCAAAAGTGGAACGAGGCATTGCAGCCCGAGCAGCAGAGCCTGCAGCATGCCCTGCGCGCCGAAGATACGTTCCGCGATATTCAGGTGGCGTTCGGGAGTAAGGGCGGCGGGCAGGGAAGCGGCCAGGCGCGCGATCTGCAAAATCTCGCGGACCTTGAGCTCGATCGCGAAAAGAACCAGTACGAAACCGGCCAGCAGTCGGCATCCGACAGCCGCGCTAAGCAAATCGACGCGGCATTGCAGAAGCTCGCTGAATTAGCGCGCCGCCAGCAGGAACTCGCATCGAAAAAAGATCAGCAGCAGGGCTTCCGCCAAAAGTGGGAGCAGGAAATGCTGCGCCGCGAAGCGGAAAAGTTGCAGCGGCAGATGGAACAGCTCACGCGCGGCGACTCTCCGCAACAGCAGCAATCCTCGTCGCAGCAACAAGGCCAGCAAGGTCAATCCGGACAACCGAGTCAGAGCGGCCAACAGAGCCAGTCGTCCTCACAATCCAATTCGCAGCAGCAACAACAACAACAGCAACAACAGCGAACCGGTCAGACCGCCGATCCGCGCCTGCAGCAAGCGCTCGATCGCCTGGCGCGGGCCACCGAGGACATGCGCCAAGCGGAAAGCCAGCAGGGCAGCAACTCCGATCAATCCAACGCCGGACAACAGCGCGCCAGCCAGCGTTTGCAGGAAGCGCGTGACATCCTGAACGGCATGCAGCACCAGAATGCGTCGCAGCAGCTCGACGACATGGCGCAGAAAGCCGGACAGCTCGCGCAGCATCAGAACGATTTCCAGAATCGTCTGCGCCAGTCTTTCTCAGGCGGACAACAACCCGGAGAATCGCAGCAACAAGCTGGGCAAATGGCTCGCGAAAAAGAACAGATGGCCGACCAGCTGAAGCAGCTCGAAAAACAAATGACGGAAACAGCGCGCAGCTTGGCTGGCGCGCAGAACCCAGTCTCCAATCAACTGCGCGACGCGCTTTCCGAAGCCGAGCAGAATGAACTCGAGCTTCGCATGCGCAAAGCCGCTGAGTGGATCCGGCAAGGCCAGGGAATGCAAACCTGGGTGCGCGAATCCACAGTGACCATGGGACTCAACAAGCTGCGCGACCAACTGCAACAAGCCCAAGCCGGCATGCAGCAGCAGGGCGATCCGGGCAAAGGTGCCGGCGACAAGGCGGACATCGAAAAGGCGCTCGCCCAACTCGAAGGAATGCGGAATCGCATGCAGCAGATGACGCAGGGTCAGGGCCAAAAAGGGGATGGCCAACGCGGAAGCACAGGAAAGCCGCAGCCAGGCCAAGGCAAACAGCCGGGACCGGGTCAAGAACAAGGCCAGGGGCAACCTGCGGAAGGACAGCCCGGGGGCCAGGGACAACCGAGCGACTCCGCATCGAACGGCGCGCCCTATGGCGGAGTAGGAAATCGCGGGGGCTCCGGCGAAATGGCGCCGAATAACTTAGAGCGCGGCTATCGCGAATCGCTGCGAGACATGGGCCAACTGCGCGACTTCATCCGCACGCATCCGGAGTACTCGGGCGAAGTGCTGCAGTTGATGCATTCGATGAGCCCGGCCTATGCGAATGACGCGGAACTCTCGCAGCGGATCGGCCGCGAAGTGATCCCGCAAATGGAGCGCCTCGAGCTTGAACTGCGCCGCCAACTGGATTCCAAGAATTCGGACCAAGTCCGTAGCGCCGGCGCCGAACATCTTCCGCCCGGTTACTCGGACGCCATCGCTGAATACTTCCGCAAACTGAGCAAAGGCAAATAGCTCTGTTGCAAATTCGCGGAACAGAGACCAAGATTTTCGATCCGAAGGACGGCTTCGCGCCGTTCACCGATCTGGTGGTCGCTACGGATTCTTCGGTCGTCAAGCGCGGCAACCGCTGGTGGATGTACCTCGCAGGGCCGGTTGTCGGACATCCGGCCATTCAACTCTTCAGTGCGTCGCTTCCCGAAGGCGCGCCGCTGGCTGCGTCCGGTTGGAAGTTGACGCCGCGGGCCGACGATCCCACCAAGATCGAACTTTTGTCCGGACAGACCGCTAGCGCGCCCTGGGACATGAAAGGCGGCCGCCACTGTCCGTCGTACGTGCGCGGCTGGGATCCGGATCGCGGCGATTGGGTGGAGCGAATCTACTACGCGGGCGGCGCCGAAAACGTCTGGGGTCCGTATACCATCGGCTATCTCGAGTGGGACGGCCATCGGTGGATCGATCAGCCGGCGCCCGTTTTCGAGGCGAATGAAGATTGGGAGCACTCGAGCGTCTACGAACCAAATCTCATCTACGTGGATGGCAAATGGAAGATGTGGTATGTGTCGGGTTCGAATCAGGAAGATTACATCGTGCACGGATTCGCCGAAAGCCCTAACGGCCGCGACAATTGGAGCAAACACCAGATCGTATTTCCAGCCGAAGAGAAGGTCTTCGATTTTTGCGTCATTCCCAGCGAGCGTGGATATGAAGCCGTGTTCTCGCGCGTCTGGCTTGCGCAGGCGCCGGCATCTCCCAAGACCGGCCTATGGTGGTGCCACTCCAAAACGCCATCCCCCAACATGTCCGATTGGAGCGCGCCCATCCACATCATGACCGCCGAAGATCGAGGCTGGCATTCCGGTCCGTGGAAACCGTCCGTGCATTATTCCGAGACAGATCCGAATCGAATCCTGGTCTTCTTCGATGGAATCTACAAAAAAGACGAACCCGGACCCTTCCCCTTCGTCTTCACTTTAGGTTGTTTGGAGATCGACGCTATTTCGTCGTGACGCTGTTGCCGAGCGCCTGCGAAATCACGCTAAGCCCAGTGGTAACGTTAATCGAAGAAGTCGCTATTGATACGTTCGGCGTCACCGCGACTTTCAAGTGAGTCGGACTGAGCACCGTCACTTTGGTCACCAGCACATCGCTCGTACCAAAACCAACGATGGTCTGGCCATCCACGAAGCTCGTATTCGCACCCGTGACATCCACGGTGGTCGCCGTTCCAGCGCTGAGCGTCTTGGGCGAAACCGTCAGCGATGGTAATAATGCCGCAGATGCCGTGGCGCTCGCGATCCCGTACGTGAATGTGGACGGCGTCGGCTGCAGGTACAGCGAACTCTGGCCATCCGCATTCAGCGCCACAACCGTCGCCGTATAACCGGCCTGCGCCGGCGGCGGAGTCACGATGAGTTGTCCAGCTTTGTTCGTGCCCTGAATCGTGCCCGGCTGGCCGTCGAAAAGAATGGTCGTTTCTAGCACCGTGCCGCTGACCGGATCTACCGGGAACATCCCCGTTCCCGAAATCAGCACAACTCGATTGCTATTCGCATCGGTCGCTGGAGTAACAGAGGTAATGGAGGGCGCCGGATTCGCCACCACCGAAAACGCGGCCGGTAGCACGTACAGATCGTTGGGCGTCGCAAAGAGCATATGCTTCGGCCCGTACCCGGCCGTTACGCTGGCCTGCACGTCCACAGCGATGTAAGGCGTCGGCGGCGGATAAGGCCGCAGATTGCTCGCGGTGGCCGCTCCGCCCAGCACGGAAATGGCGAGACCGGGCATCACAACATTATTCGAATTCGGTTCGAGCAATCCTTCGCCGTTCGCCGCAACCGGCGAGGGCGCCGCCGCGCCGGCCATGATTGGCGGCGACGCAACGGGTACATTGGTTGGCGAGAACCCGTAGGTCCGCACGCCGTAAACCGCTTGGGAAGACCGCTGGCTTACGTGGAAATCGACGCCCGAGGTGAGCAGTCCCGGAAGCACCGAAATCAAGTACGCGTGATTGCCAACGTCGCGCGTTCCGCCATAGGTCGCGCTGAAGAACTGCGTGGCGAATGCGGTGTAATTCAAGCCGATCGGATTCCCGTTTACATCGGTCGGATAGATGATGTTGTTCGGCGTGCTCTCGCCATACTCGGCCGGAGGCAGCGGATGCGCGTACACGTAATATTGTCCGGGCGGCACTCCGTCCATGCGATAGCTTCCATCCGGATTCGTCAAGATGCTGATCGCCGGGCTCGTCGCCGACAGTGCAACTACCGACGCCAAGCTCAATCCGTTGGGATCGCGCGCTACTTTTCCGCTGATGCTGCCCACCGTTGCAAGATATCCATCCACCGGATACAAAACCGAAATCCCGGCGATATCGTCCGCGCCAAGCGGCGTCGCTTTGCTGGCTGCCGTGGTGTAAATTGTCGACATCACGCCCGAAGTCAGCGTATGCTGCAGTCCCAACGCGTGCCCGAATTCGTGCACTAAGGTCACGTAAAACTGTTCGCTGTAGCTCAGGAAGTTGCCGACCGTCGAAACCTGCGTCAAATCGTTCGGCAAATAAATTCTCGAGCGGACGATCGGAACAATCAGGCTGTCGGTGCCATAGGAAAGGTTGCCGGTCACTTCATGGACCGTGTACGCCACCAAGCCCGGCGGGATTTCATCCGAAAATTCAACTTCAATCCCAGGCGAAGTTGCCGGAGCAGCGCTGGCGGTGAACAGCCCGCCATACCCCAGTTTAAGCTGCGAGCTGGCTACGTTGCTCCAAACCGCGGCGGCGCCGCGAATCTCGCCGATGATCGCCTGATAGCTGTCGCCCGGCGCCATCACAGCCGGAGGTGCATCCGAAATGAAAAACGGAACAGTGTTGTTGACCAGCGAATTCAGGTTGAATTTCTCGACGATGGGCTGATTGAACGGGCCGGTACTGGTGTTGTAAAGAATGTAGTAGTAATAGCCCCAACTCTTCGACGCCAACAGGGCCGCGCACGCGAAAATTGCAAAACGAACCCAATACGCTCGCTTCATGGTGTGGTTTGGGTTCCCAGAACGCTCGCGATCTCAGCCTTGAGAGCGCTAAGGCTCATGTTGATGTCGTTTGTAGTCACCGGTTGCCCGGCTGAATTCAGAGTTTGTTCGGCAGCCGCTGCTCGCATCACGGTGGGAGCCGTACCGGGCGTGGAGATCACCGAAAACAAGCCTTGCGAAAGCCCGATCACTTGGGTCAGCCCACTCTTGCTGGTCCACAGGAACAGCACATAATCCTGACCAGGGGTGAGGTTGGGAGCGCCTGCGACGCGTTGGATCGCGCCATTTAGCGATCCGCCCGGAACACCAAAGTCGATGGAGGACGCCGCAGTCTGGGCGGAGCTTTTATAAGTCTCGGTGACCTGGATTGAATAGTGACTAAAGATGGTCGACCCATGATACTGGACGGTGGTCGCTTGTACCGTTCCCCGCACGATCATCGTGGATTGCCGGATCATGTCATCCAAAGTCAATTGGCGCAGTGTGGACCCGGGCAGGGTACCCAAAGCGGCAACCAACGCAAGAATGAAAAATCGACGCATGCTGGCTCAATAGTCCGATAGCAAACCGGCTTCCATTGCATGCCACTGAAAATAGGACACTTTTCAAGGATCCGCAGGCCCTCGGTGTATCCGATCGACACAATGCTTGTCCAGATCAGTGCCCGCGAACCACCAAGAGCGGCATTTTCAATTTGTGACGGACTGCATTAATTGTAGTCCCGAATACAATGTCTTTCAAGCCTTTATGTCCGTGAGCGCCCATAACCACAAGATCCGGCTTGAGTTCCTCGGCGTACGCCACAATTGCCTCCCGGGGACGCCGCGAGTGCCGGACCACCGTTTCGACAGCCACTTGCTGCTTCTCAAGCTGCGCCGCGATGTCCGTCAGGTACTCGCTTCCGGCCTCGACCTCGGCCGTGGATGCCAGCGACCCGTACATTTGGCTGGTGACGCCCTCCTCAACGTGCAGCAGATAGAGCTTTGCGTGATGCTGCTTTGCCATGGCCGCTGCGTGCGCGATGGCGTCCCGGTCTTTATCAGTGTGATCCAACGGAACCAGGATTTTCTCGTACAGCGGACTCGGCAGATCAATCGCGACGGATTTCGGCAGTTCAATGGGCGAGCTTCCCAAGCGCCGGATCCACGGCGGCAGCACCGGCTGAAAAATCACCCAGGCGAGAAGAAGCGAAAGCACCAACAGGACCGGCGCGAGCCCCAATTCCAGCCAAACGCGCCATTCTCCGGAGCTGGCGAGCCAATCGCGGAGGCTGAGTACGACCAGCCAGATGTCGAGCGTCAGGATTAATGCTGCCGAACTCCAAGCCAAAACCTTTACCCAACCGCGATTCGCGAACTCGCCCATCCGCTCTTTGCTGCCGGTGAACTGAATCAGCGGAATCACCGCGAACGGCAATTGCATATTGAGAATCACCTGGCTCAGGATCAGCAACTGATACGTGCCATGTTCGCCCGCCATGTATACGGTGAGCGCGGCGGGAATGATGGCAATGGCGCGCGTCACCAGCCGTCGCAGCCAGGGACGCATGCGAAAGTTGAGGAAGCCTTCCATCACGATCTGTCCCGCCATGGTCCCCGTGAGCGTAGAAGATTGTCCGGAACAGAGCAGCGCAATGGCAAAAAGAATACTCGCCATCGTTGTGCCGAGCAGCGGCGTGAGCAGCTGATTGGCTTGCTGGATTTCCGTCACCACCATTCCGCGATTGAAAAACACCGCGACGGCCAATAACAGAATCGCAGCGTTTACAAACAGCGCGCCGTTGAGCGCGATGGCGGAATCGATCAGATTGAAGCGGCAAGCCGTCCGCTTTTCGGCATGCGTGATTCCGATGCGGCGCGTCTGCACCAGCGCCGAATGCAAATAGAGATTGTGCGGCATCACGGTGGCTCCGAGGATGGCGATTGCCGCATAGAGATTCTTGTCCGTGATGTGTGGAACGAGACCTGGCAGCATCTCTCGCACCACCGGCCAGCCGGCCCACCAGATTTCGATGAAGAAGCATCCGGCAATCACCGCGATCAGCGACAGTACGAAGCCTTCGATCACGCGGATTCCCAATCCTGTGAACCACAAAAGCAAAAGCGTATCGGCGGCCGTCAGCAGAACTCCATAAAGCAGCGGGATGTGGAAGAGGAGATTCAGCGCAATGGCCGCGCCCAGCACTTCCGCCAGATCGCAGGACGCGATCGCGATTTCGCAAAGAAACCAGAGCGAGAAGGAGATCGGGCGCGGATATGTTTCGCGGCAGGCCTGAGCGAGATCGCGCTGCGTGACAATTCCAAGCCGCGCGCTCAGCGTCTGCAGCAGAATCGCCATCAAGTTAGACAACACCAAAACCCAGAGCAACTGGTAGCCGAAGCGCGAACCGCCTTCCAGGTCCGCCGCCCAATTGCCTGGATCCATGTAGCCGACGCTTACCAAGTAAGCTGGTCCGGCAAAGGCGAACAGCCGCTTCCAAAGGGAAGGATGACCCGTTCCGACAGTCGAATGGACTTCGGGCAGGGATGTATTGACTGTGGTTGCAGACGGCAACTTAACTGTAGTTTATTCGATCTTCCCGGACATTACAAGGCTCGGCTGATTCCGAGCACCGCTGGTGGTTTTCGGCCAGAATACAATTGTGTTATCGAGTTGAAAACAATAGATTTTACCGATGGCCAAGCGATTGCTTTTTAGGTCGCGAACAGCATGAAACGCATTGCCTTATCGATCGCTGCAATCGCGGCGCTCATCGCTGGCTCGGTGGTTGCGCAAGATCCGCAAGGGCCCGGACCGAACGATCCGCAGCAGCAGGAGCCGGACGGCCAATATGAGCAGGGTCGTGGCGTCGCGCGCATCAGCATCCTGAGCGGCGAGGTTTCGGTACGCCGCGCCGATTCGGGCGATGTGGTGGCTGCGGCGGTCAACGGTCCCCTGATGGCGGGAGACAGCATTCTGACCAGTTCGTCTTCGAAGGCCGAAGTGCAACTGGATGCGTCAAACCTGATCCGGGTAGGCCCGAATTCCGAAGTGCGTTTCAGCGGCCTCGACGTTCGTGGCTTTCAGATTCAGGTTGCGGCCGGAACGGTGATGTACCGAGTGCTTCGGCAAGGGCAAGCCCAATCGGAAATAGATACGCCAAGTGTCGCGGTGCACCCGCTAGGCCAGGGAGCTTATCGCATCGGCCTACGCGGCGATGGAACGTCGGAAATAACCGTCCGCCAGGGCGAAGCGGAAATCTTCAGCCAGCATGGAAGCGAGCGGTTAGCGATGGGCCACACGATGTACGCGCGCGGCCCTGCCGCCGATCCCGAATTTCAAGTTGTAAATGCGATCCCGCAGGACAATTGGGATCGTTGGAACTTCGAGCGCGATCAATATCTGTTGCGCACGCGGAGCTACGATCACGTCAGCCGCGATATTCCGGGCGTCGAAGATCTGGATCAAAACGGCCGCTGGACCAACGATCCTAGCTATGGCGCCGTGTGGCAGCCGAACGTGGATCCGGGCTGGGCGCCATACCAAAATGGCCGATGGGTTTGGGAAGACTACTACGGTTGGACCTGGGTGAGCGCGGATCCTTGGGGCTGGGCTCCGTATCACTATGGCCGCTGGTTTTTTGGTGCGGGCGGATGGTGCTGGTATCCGGGACCGATCTTCGCGCACCCGTACTGGGCGCCCGCTTATGTCGGATTCTTCGGATGGGGCGGCGGAATCGGAATTGGATTCGGATTCGGCGGATTGGGTTGGGTGCCGCTCGCGCCCTTTGAAGTATTCCATCCCTGGTATGGGCGCGGCTTTTATGCGGGATTCCGCGGGGGCGGTTTTGCGCGCGGGACCACGATCGTAAACAACATCAACATCGCGAATACCTATCGCAACGCGCGCGTACCAGGCGGCGTGAGCGGAACTGCGGCCAATCAATTCGGACGCAATGGAGCGCAGATCACCTCGCTCAGCCATTCGCAGATTCAGTCGGCGGGGTTGGTGCATGGAGCGGTTCCAGTGGCGCCCGGGCGATCGAGCTTGCAGATGTCGAATCGTACGCCGAACGGCAATTTCGCGCAGAGCCGCGCGACGACATTCGCCAGCCATATGCAGGCGCCGGCAGTGAGCCACGTCTCGTTCGCGAATCAGCAGCGCGGGATGCAGCAGCTTTCGCATTCCGATTTCTCAGCGCCAAGCCGCAGTCTTTCGCGCGGCGGCTTAGGGAACCCGGGCGTGCAATCGGCGCGTCCTTCGCTTGGTGGAAATTCAACCGGCTCGGCTGGCGGACACGGCTGGAATCGTTTCGGCGAGCCGATTCATGCCGGATCTGCAATGTCCGGAACAATGACGGGCGGAGGCTGGCAACGTTCCGAAACCACTCGGCCGAGCTACGGAACATCAACTGGCACAAGCACCGGACGCGCGGTGCGGATCAGTCCGCCGATCGTCCAGCAGCGCAGTTACTCTTCTCCCGGTTATCAAGCGCCGCGCAATTCGACCACCAATAACAGCGGGTCTTCACGGAGTTATAGCAATCCGGGGCCCTCGCGGTCCAGCGGCGGCAGCACCGGAACCTCCCACGCAAGTGGCGGAGGCGGAGGCCACGCAAGCGGCGGTGGTGGCGGACACGGAGGCGGCGGTCACCGCTAACAGGGATTTCGTTTTCGATTTATAGATTTCTTCCCTCGGGCTCGAATAGCACCTCCCAGCGATTCGGGCCCTTCTTTTTTCTGTCTCGTTAGAGCAATCTGTGGGTCACTGATACAGCCGAATGGCGCTGGGAAGATCGGCCGGCTGACCGCACAACTCTCAGAGCTACTCAGCCTTCATGCACGCCACCGGATCCACCGCCGACACCCTCCTCGCGGGAAGGTACGACGCCGCGAGTGTGGCCACCACGAGTGCGACAGGCACCGCCGTAAAGGTCATCGGGTCCACTGGAGCCACGCCGTACAGCAGCGACTTCATCAGCGGGGTAACGGCTGCCGCGGCGCCGATACCGATCGCAATGCCGATCGCACAGAGGCCGGCTCCGTAGCGTACAAACATCAGGCGGACGTCCGCCGGCCTGGCGCCGAGGGCCAGGCGGATGCCGATCTCGCGTGTTCGTTGTGATACGGCATACGCGATCACACCGTAGATTCCGATCAAGCCAATTAGCATTGCCATCGCGCCGGCGATGGCCAGCATGAACAGCGTGAAAGATGTGCGCGCCATGGAGCGGTCCACCAACGCGCGCATCGTTTCAGGATTCGCCACTGGCAGGGTGGCATTCACCGACCATACTACCCGACGAATTTCGTTCAGCAACGCTGCGGTTCCGGCGCGATCCGTCCGAACCGTGAACGCCGCCGCCCTGGTTGCTACCGAGATAGGGGGTGGGTAGGAAAGTTGCCCGAAGATCGGCCAGTAAACCACCGCCGGCGCCGGCTCTTGAGAGCTAATGTGGCGCACGTCCTCCACCACACCCACAATCTCGCGCCAGACGTCACCATCGTTGGCGCGGACATGTTTGCCCACCGCGGCCTGGGCCGACCCCCACAACTCGCGCGCCAGGTTCCCGGAAACCAGCACGAACTTGCGGCCGTTGTAGATATCGGTCCACGTAAGGTCGCGCCCGGCCTCGATCCTGATGCCGAGCGAGTCGAATAACCCCGGTGACACGTTCAAATAGAGCCGCATGGGCGGACGACTTCCCTGCGCATAACTTTGGCCTTCCTTGAGGATTCCGTCCCAATTGGGATGCGCGCCATCCATCGGCAGCGCGCTTGCAAAACCCACCGAGCTCACTCCGGGGAGCGACGCCAACTTCTGGGCGATCGCCTGTTCCATTCGTGTTACGCCTTCCTCATTAGGAACCAGCGTTGGCGGCACCATCACACGAAAAGTCTGCACCGCCTCAGGCCGTTCAAAGCCTGGGCGAACAGTGCGCATCGCTTGAAAGGTTCGAATCATGAGTCCGGAAGAGATCAACAGCACCAGCGCGAGAGATACCTGCACCACCACAAGCGTGCTTCTGGCGCGATGGCGATCCCGGCTAGTGCTCATCGTGCGTCCGCTGTCCCGAACGATGAGGGAAACGCCCGGTCCAGCGTATCGCAACGCCGGTAGGAGACCGAAGAACAGACCGCAAGCAATCGACACGATCGCGCAGAAAGCCAGCGCATGGGGGTCCAGCCCGATCTCGCTCAGGCGCGGAAGGTTCGCAGGTCCAGTCCGGACCAGCAGCCACAGTCCGCCGCATGCGATGGCGAGGCCAACGGCTCCGCCGGCGGTGCCCAGTAGAAGGCTCTCCACCAGTAACTGGCGGACAATCCGGCTCCAACCCGCCCCCAGAGCCGCCCGGAGCGCAAGCTCCGATTGGCGGCCATCCACCCGCACCAGGAGAAGATTCGCCACGTTCGCGCACGTGATCAACATCACGATCGCGAGCGTACCCATCACGACCCACAGCACGCTTCCGATGTTGCCAACGACACTCTCCTGCAACGGCCGGATGTTTGCGCCGATCTGCCACGAAGACAGAAAGAGCTGCTCAGCAAAGCCACCGTCGCCCGGAACGCCCCCTGGATTGGAAGCCCACGAGCGCGCCCAGATGGGAAGCAGGCGCGTGATGTCCGCATTTGCCCGGCCGATCGAGACTCCCGGCTTCAGCCGGGCAATCGACGCAAGGTAAAAACCCTCCAAAATTGCCTGTCGGCGATCCAGTTGCATCGGAAGGATGATATCGGCGGGCGTATCCGCGATGCGAAAGCTGGCGGGCATCACACCGATAATCTCGCGAGCTACGGCGTCCACCAGAATCTTTCGTCCGATCACCGACGGGTCGCCTCCAAATCGCCGCTGCCAGTAACCGTCGCTCAACAGCACCGTGCGGTTCGCGCCAGGGAACTGATCCGCTGCTGTAAACGGCCGTCCGATCCGCGGCTGCACGGCAAGCGTCTGAAGCAATCCATCGCTGATGACGTTCGCGAATATCTGTTCAGGCTCCCCCAGGCCGGTGATGGCGACCGTGCCGGAGGTCCAGACCCCCATGGATTGAAACGAACGGTTCTGCTCCGCGTAAGTGAAGTACATCGAAGTGGAAAGTCCCAGCCCGCGGCTGCTGAGGACGCCGCCAGCACCGGGGGCGACTAGTTTCAGGTCCACCAGTTCCTCCGGATTGGGAAAAGCGAGTGGCTTCAACAGGACGCTATTCACTACGCTGAACACCGCCGTATTCGCGCCGATTCCCAGGGCCAGCGTCAACATGGCGACGGCGGCAAAGGACGGTTGTTTACGCAATCCGCGCAGCGCATAGCGCACGTCGCCGGAAATCGAATCGAGCCACGCAACGCCATTCATCCGATAGATCTCCTCTCCTCGCGCAGTCAGATTGCCTGCTTGTCTCAATGCGGCCGCTCGAGCTTCTCGCTGCGTCAGCCCCTGCGCCAGGAAAGAATCAATCAGCATCTGAAGATGCGTCTCCATTTCCACGCGCCATTCCCGATCCACTTGATCGCGATGCAGAAGGCTCCGCCAGCGCATGATTATGACGTCCGCATGACCAACTGAATCGCGCGTACCATTTTGTTAAAACCGCTTGACTCCGCTTCCAGTTGCTTTCTCCCTGCCGGGGTCAGCCGGTAAAAACGTGCCTTCCGGTTGCTCTCCGTGACGCCCCATTCGGCCTTTACCCATCCCTTGAGCAGCATCCGATTCAGGGCTGGGTATAGCGAGCCGTCCTCGACTTCGAGATCGCCTTTGGACCAATCGTGAATATGCTTGCCGATGGCATAGCCATGCAGCGGACCGTTTCTGAGGGTCCTCAGGATCATCATGTATAAGGTTCCCGGCAGGAGATCGGGATTCGAGGAGTTGCCGCCCAAGTTGAGAATACCTTTCTGAACTATGTATAGCCCAGAAAGTGAAAGATGTCAACAATTGCCCGGATGAGAGTCGGTCGCCCAGCGCGGTGGTGAACGCTACGAGCGCAATGCATCCACCGGATTGGCCGACGCCGCTCGTTGCGCCGGACGCCAGCAGCCGAGCAACGCAGCTAGCGCGATCACTGGAATGGCAACAGAATAGCTCACCAGATCCACCGCGGAAATTCCGTAGAGCAAACTCTGCAGAGCGCGCGAAACTGCGAGCGCGCCGATGACTCCAAGAAACACCCCACCGCCCGTCAGCGCCAAGCCTTCTTTCATCACCAAACGCAGGACGTCGGCCGACGTGGCGCCCAGGGCCATGCGGACGCCCATCTCATGCATCCGGCGCGACACGGAATAGGAGATCACTCCGTAGATTCCAACCGCGGCCAGAAGAAGCGCAAGACTCGCGAAAATTCCGGCAAGCACCGCGGTGAATCGTACTGGCGCCGCGGCATGTTCCACATAATTCGCCATCGTCCGTACTTTCGCCAGCGCGAGATTGCGATTGCGCTCATGCAACGCGCGGCGGATGGTGTCGGCGAGCGACAGCGGGTCCAGGCGCGTGCGCACCGCGAAACTCAGATGGTCACGCGTGGTTTGGGTATACGGAATGTAGATTTGCGGGCGCAGCTTCTTCGACAAAGAGTGATTGCGAACGTGCTCTACTACGCCGACCACTTCCGCCCAAACCGGGACAATGCCGCGTGGCGTGAAATGCTCGGCTTCGATCTTCTTGCCAATGGCGCTTTGTCCGGGCCATGTGACGGCGGCCAGCCAATCGTCCACGATCACCACCTGCCGGCCGTCCACGCGATCCTGGTCGTCAAAGAAACGGCCGGCCAGCAGTTTGGTTCCCATCGCACGCAGATAACCCGGAGTACTGGCACGCTCGTCCGCAAGCATCCCGGCAGCCTGATTCTCGGTCATACCTTCGCCTCGATAGGGACCGTACCAGTTCGGGTAATCGTCGAGAGGCAGATGCGTGACCGCCCCGGCCGACTCGACCCCAGGCAGCGAACGAAGCTTCGATTCCCATTCATTTACGAATTGGATTCTTTGCGTGCGATTGTACGACGATAGATCGAGTTCAAACGTCAACAGCCGCTGCGCTTCGAATCCCGGATCGACGCTCTGGATTTTGTTATTCGTGCGGATCAGGAGCCCGGCGCCGATCACGAGCACGAATCCTAGCGCGATCTCGCCCACGATCGAGAACGCCCGGATGCCTCTGCTCGCCGATGTGCGTGTGGTGCGCCCGCCGTCCCGCAGCGCCATTGTCAGATTCGTCTTCGCCGACTCAATGCTGGGAGCCAATCCAAAAAGCAGCGCGGAGGCAAAGGCGATAGCCGCGACGAAAGCGAGCACCGGCCAATTCAATCCAACGCCGGAGATTCGCGAAAGATAATCCGGACGGATCGCGAGTAACGCGCGAAGCCCGGCCCATCCGAGACCCACGCCGGCAAGGCCGGCGATCACACACAGTACCAAACCCTCGACGAACAGTTGGCGGACAATTCTGCCTCCGGAAGCGCCGAGCGCTGCCCGGACCGCTATTTCTTTGCGCCGTCCGCTGGATCGCACCAGCAAAAGGTTGGCCACGTTGAGGCAGCAGATCAACAGGACGAATCCGGCCCCCGCAAAGAGCGCGATCAGCGCCGATCGCACTTCGCGCGTGGCGTCGGCTTGCAGCGAGACCACTTGAAAATTTAAATTCTCGGCGCCGAATTCGTTATAAGACGCCCGGACCTGAGCTGCCACCCGATCGAGATCCGCTTGCGCTTGTTGCACGGTGACACCCGGTTTCAAACGAGCCACCACGCGCAGAAAATACAGCGTGACCGGCGATCGGTAGATGTCGTACGGAAACGGAGTCATGGCGCCGACCTGCCCGACATTGGAATCAGTCGAAAAGTAAAGCTGGAAATCGGAAGGCAACACGCCGACCACGGTAGAACTTTCATCGAGGAATGTTACGCCGCGCCCAATCATCCGTGGATCCCCGCCAAAGTGCCGTTGCCAGAGTCCGTGACTCAACAGAATTACGGGCCGTCCGCCCAGGGACTCTTCTTTCGGAAGAAAGACGCGTCCGAGCGCGGGTTTCAATCCAAGGACCGCTGGAAAGTTCGGCGTTACGAACGCCGTCTTCACCTGCTCGGGATTGTCATCACCTGTGAAGGTCCCATTTCCGGTCCAGATGGCCGCGACGTCTTGGAACAGGCGGCAGCGCTGTTGGATTTCGCGCAGCAGCGGACCCGAAGCCGGTCCACGGGGAATCGTGAGTTTCTGATACTTCGTCCAGATCAACACGAGTTGTTCAGGATGAGAATAAGGGAGCGGCCGCAGCAGAACGGCATAGACCACGCTGAAGATTGCGGTGTTGACGCCGATACCGAGCGCGAGTGTAAGGATCGCTATGAAAGTGAAGCCGGGACTCTTGCGCAGCGTCCGCCAGGCGTAGCGCAGGTCCTGCAGACAGGATTCAACGCTTGTACCGGACGACGGCTCGCTCATCTGCGCCGCTAACCGCCCGCTGTATTCCGCAGACGCGCGGCGACGCGCTTCGCCGGGCGGCACACCTTGCTCGATGAACCTATCCGCCAACAGGTTGCGGCAAGCTTCCAACTCGGCTTCTATTTCCTGCCGGCGTGCGCGCGATTTCCGAAACCAGAACATAAGTCACGACTCCGCTTCGAGCAATCGATTCACGGCGCTGAAGGCTTTGTTCCATTTGCGCTTCTCTTTGGAAAGCTGCGCCCGGCCGGAAGGTGTCAGCGTGTAGTACTTCGCTTTGCGATTGTTTTCCGATTCGCCCCAGTGGCCCTGGATCCAGCCGTTTTGCTCCAGCCGGTAAAGGGCGGGGAAGAGCGAGCCGGGTTTCACGACAAACACGCCGCGCGTAATTTGACGGATGCGGTCGGAGACGCCGAGCCCGTGCATGGGAGCGAGAGCGAGGGTCCGCAGCACGAGCATATCGAGCGTCCCTTGCAGGATTTCGGAGGCTTCCGCCATGTTCCTATCGACCGTCTAGATCAGCATACACGTGTTCCTACAGACCGTCAATAGGAAGATGCGGCGGCAAGCCTCCGGCTGGCCAGGGTCTGAGGTTTAAGGCCGTGCCGACAAATCCCGGAATTTGGCCGGCGTCAGACTGGTGTGCGTCTTAAACATCGCGCAGAAGTGGCTTTGATCGGAAAATCCGCACATCAACGCGATTTCAGAGAGCGACTTATCGGAATTCGACAGCAGGTGGCAGGCGTGTTCGATGCGCCGCTTGCGAATGAACTCGCCGATAGTGGTGTCGTAGTGCTTGCGGAATTCGCGAGACAGGTGAACCGGATGGACTCCGCCAATGGCGGCAAGTTCCGCGAGACTGGGCGCCAGCAAATAGGAATCTTCGAGCGCCTCGCGCACGCGGCGCAGCCAGATCGGGGCATGCGCTCCGCTATCGCCGATGGCACGCGCGCTTTCGGCGAGGATTTCGAGCAGCACGCCTTCCATCGCAAGCGGCGCAATGTCGTCGGATGCCTGGAACTCGCGATACATCCGGTTCGCGAGCCAGGAAGAAGCCAAACCGGAAACTTCGCCTGGATTGGATAAAACCGGCGCGTGATCTCCCAGGCGATGCAGCGCCATCGGATCGATCCGGACCAACAAGCACCGCACGGCGTTGTCGAAATAATTTTCGTGCAACTGGTCGGGCGGTAAGTAACGGAGTGCACCCGCGCTGCAGTTGCATTCGCGGTCCGCGTACTTTTCGCGATAGGAACCGGAAAGAATAAAGCTCAAGTAAGCCTGCGAGTGCCGGTGCGGCTCAAGCGCGAGACCTTGTGGATATGTGTTCTCAGTCAGAGTGAAGCCGGGAATTTCCCGCTGCTTTACCACTGTGCCGGCGAGGCCTGTCACTGGACCGGCATAAAACGGTTTATCAAGTACGACGTTAGCGGCATTCATGAGTTCGAAACTCCATTTCCCACTTTCGATGTTGGACGCGTTGCGATCTGAAAAGTTAGCGAATGAGGGCGCAAGTTCATACGTAGATATACGCAGTTCAATGCAAATGAGTTGAATCTTTTTGCGCAAGGTTTTGCTAGTCCCACGAGCGGACAAGCAGTCCCACAAACGCACATAACGTGGCCGAAATGATTTGACATTTTGCTGATCTCGAATCGGCCTAACCACCGGCGATATTCAAAGTCCACTCACTTTAGACGATGAGGGAGACGCCGGCCATGACACTCGTCACACTTGACAAACTAGTGAAGCAAAGCATTTTCCGGGCCATGTTATTGGTGAGTGCCCTGGTTCCAACAGCGCTTGCCGGGCCTGCTGACGGAAGTGAGTGGGGGCAGCGAAAGGAGGCTGGGCGCAAGGCGTTCGAGTTGGGCCGCTATCGCGAAGCGGAGGTATTCGGCCAAGAGGCGCTGCGCCTTGTGACACTGGTACATTCCGCCGACAGCCCGGAGGTCGCCGGGTGCTTGAACGATTTAGGCGTCGCCGAAAACGCCCTCGGGAAGTTCGGCGAGGCCGAAGAGCTCTACCGTCGAGCTGTGCGAATCTGGGAAGAGAATCCGGGACGCGAAGCATCGGAAGCGAGAGTTCTCAGCAACCTGAGTGTGCTGTTGGTTTCGCAAGCCCGTTATGAAGAAGCGGAAGCGATCGGGCGCCGTTCGCTGGCCATCCACGAAGACGTGGTGGGCGTGGATCATCCCGATACCGTGCCAGCGCTGATCAATTTGGGACAGCTCCATGAGGCGCAAGGCCGCTATAACGAGGCCGAGGTCTTCTTGATCCGTGCCGCCGGCATCCGTCAAAGGGCGCTCGGAGAGAATCATCCGGAAACTGCGCTGGCACTTGCCGCGCTG
>Ga0070734_10002494_pt1 | contig 22099 bp, 15 predicted proteins | sample Coa_R1_8_FD_66444 | JGI IMG/M metagenome (GOLD analysis project Ga0070734, IMG submission 66444) | Surface soil microbial communities from Centralia Pennsylvania, which are recovering from an underground coalmine fire - Coalmine... | ecosystem: Environmental > Terrestrial > Soil > Unclassified ...
ATTGACGAAAATCGAACTCTCAACGAAAGTACTCACGTCCTGCCTCAACCAGCCCGGCATCACGTGGACTCGTGGCCCGGCATCCGGTGGAACCGGCGGCCGACATGCGTGGAATCAGCAGCGGCGCAACAGATCAGCTGGCTCGCCTTTTTGTCCCCGCGACTCATGAGATCGAGAAGATCCCCTGCTTCGGCAAACGCCCCCTCAAGGGTGCGACAAAAATTCGAGACGACGCTAACGCCTGCACGTCGGTACCGCTCAAGCTCTGCCAGAGAGCTTGCTTCCAGCTCAGAGGTAAGCACCCGTAATTGTCCCAGACAATGGCCGGATCGAAGCAGCGCTTGCGCTGGCGCCGAGCTCTAAGCGTGCTGATGCTGGAATCGCCATCATGATTTCTTCGCGCGCAGGTGTTTGTCGAACCACTCGATTACACGCGCCGCATAATCAATCACCGCCGGCCACCGGCGTACACCGTGCCCTTCTTCTGGATAAGTGACCAATACCGACTCAATGTCATTCTCCAGCAATGCATGGTGGAATTGCACCGCTTCCTCCGGCGGCGTGCAGCGGTCCAGCGCCCCACAAACGTTCAGTGTGGGCGTCTTGACCTTGTGGGCCTGCATGATGGGGCTGCGCTTAAAATACTGGCCGCCAGGGTTGTTGTATTTATCCTTAAGAAAGAGGGACACAAAGTGAGGAATATTTCCGATCAAGTGCCCTGATACTTGGTTTGTGATGGGGGCAACCGGCACGGCAGCCGCGAAACGCGGATCCTGAGTAATAAGCCAGGAGGCCATGAAACCACCGTAGCTGCCGCCCATTACACCCAGGCGGTGAGGATCTGCGATACCGTTCGTGACAAGATCATCCAATCCAGATAAGAGGTCGTGGGCGTCCGCGCCGCCCATGTCACCGACCACACGGCGAGCGAAGTCATGGCCTCGACCCGTGCTTCCCCGCGGATTGGGGAAAAAGATGGTGTATCCCTTCTTTGCCAACATTAGGAAAAGGGCCCCTCCTCGCCCCAACCACACCGAATGCAATAGGGAAACAGGTCCCCCGTGGACATTCATAATCAAGGCGCCACTATCCTTTCGCTTGGGTCGCAGCAGCCAGCCTTGGATCGATAAACCATCTGGTGCTTTCCACGCCCGACACTCCACCGAATCGATCGCTTCGACATGGGCTGCATAGCCGAGATTGAATGATTTCACGGTTTGATACTCACCCCGACGAATCACCGCAATCTCAGGCGCGCGTAAAAAGCCTTCACCGATCAGGACGCAATCACCCGTATTGTTGAGTCCCGCCACTTTGACGTAGACGCCTCCGGTGCTGATGTCTCGGCTGCTCCACACTTCAGTGAACGTCGCGGTCACTGACTCGATGAGTCCGACCACCGTCTCGAATCCACGGTGCCCAGCAACAAGTACCGCTCGATCGGAACGCCATTCGACATAGGCAATGTCGACACCCAATGTGTCCACGCGCCGCGCGCGTCCGGACTTGGAATCAATGAGCTTCAATTCGCCGGCGACAATCCCGCGATCGCTACACACCCCTTCGACAATCGCCAGTTGGTGGCCAGAGGGGGAGGCCGCCAGGCATCCTAGCTGATCAATCGGCTTATATATCTCGCGGCCCTTATCAGCATCAAGCTTGGTGACGTGCAGCGCCGCGCTGTACCAGAGTCCTTCCCCTGGCCCGGCTGATTCCACTGACGCGAACGCTTTATCGCCACACCAGGCACATTCCCAAACATTTGTGTGTGCGCGGCTGACGCGACGTACGGCACCTGAGGCGACATCGTAAACCCAGGTGCTGCGCCACCGATAAGTTTCGTCTCCCGTTTCGACGAAGGGCAGCCAGGAGGGCAGTGCCTCAGCGACTTGCTTACTCGTCTCCGCGCCTTGGCCACCCGCGATATCGGCCCCATGACCGGCCACGCCGAGAAGAATCCGAGCACCGTCCGGCGACCACTGCAGGTATTCGACCCAGCCATCGACTCGCTGCGTGTGTTGAACCGCGCCGCTGGGCGGATCTAATAGATAGAGTTGAAAATCGCCGGACTTTTCGCGGTCAGATAAGAAGGCTACTCGAGTACCATCCGGAGAGAACTTAGGTGACCGATCCATGTTCGGTCCGAATGTCAGCACGCGAGTGTCGCCCGTGACTAAATCTGTCGAGCAAATGCGCGTGGGTGGCAAGCCTTCCAGTTTGTCAACAATGACGCCGGCAAATACCGTGCGGCGGCCGTCCCTCGAAACATTTGCCTCCGCGGCGTCACTGATTTGACCTGTGCCTGGCTGCCGTAACGACTTACAGAGATCCTCGATTTCTCGATATAGCTCGGTCGCACGCATATCCCTCTTCATTGTCGTTCCTGATTGTAATATTGAGGCAGCTAACAGCTTCTCCGAGCCGCGAAGACACGAGAGCAGAGGTCAACGCGTGATCCTCTTTTACATCACTGTTTTCCCCCTCTTGCGCCAACTGCAAATCACGGGTCACCGTCTTGCTCGCCTTCCACAAATACCAACCGCCAAACAGATATCCCGGGCACAGTGCTAACAAGGCATAACGTAGCGATTCCTCCCCCAGCAATGGTCGGAGTCGATCACTTAGAGCCCCTGCTATCAGAGGTCCTAACCCCAAACCGACCAGGTTTGCGAACAAATAAAACAGCGCGATCGAAGTTGCACGCATGCGCGAAGGAATTAAGGTTTGAATCGTGGCAAACATCGGACCATTTGTCATTGCTCCGAGCACTACCGCGAGGCCCGTTAACCCCAACGCCAAATATAGATCCGGTGACAGAAAAGACAGGAACAAAAGCGCGGCCGAAATGCTATACACAAGCGTGAGCACCTGAAGCTGCCGCCGCTCATCATTGACGGCGAAGCGAGACGCCCATTCGCCTCCGCCGTACGTCCCTAAGAACCCTCCTAGGCCGTAGATCAACGCAAACCAAGAACCCAATTCCCCTGTTTTGACACCATAACTGCGAATGAAGAAAGCGCCTTGCCACTGCCCGATTCCAGCTCCAAATAAAATGCATACAACCCAGGAGAACAGCAAGTACCGGAATGTCAAGTTAGTCCACAGAATTAAGCAAACATCTTTGACGCTCTGTGGATAGGGAGGCGTAGCTGCCGCATTGGACTTTGGAACAACCTGTGAAGCGGTCTCCTTCTCGCCAGCCCACCGCCAGCCTTTCTGCAGTCGCGGCTCCTTCAAAGTAAGCCGAGTCAACACTGCGAGTACCAATCCGGGTAAACCGAGCATCATGAAGGTCGCTCGCCAGCCATAGAATTCATTGAGCCAGCCCGCCAAGAAATTGCCTATCACGACACTCAGTGGCCCACCAAGCATATACACCGCGACCGCTCGCGGGCGTTCCGCCCTGGTGAAATAATCCGCTATGAGCGAATGCGCCGGGGGTATGCATCCAGCCTCCCCGACTCCGACCCCTACTCGGATCAGCATCAGTTGTGCAAAATTCGCCGCCACACCGCACAAGGCCACCATGACGCTCCACAACGCCGCAGCGATGGAGATTATTGTGACGCGGTTGCCTCGATCTGCCCAGCGGGCAATGGGAATGCCCATCACTGAATAGAACAACGCGAACGCAATACCGCTCAACACTCCCAACTGCGTATCACTCAATGCTAGATCGGACTTGATATCTTGAAGTACAAGCCCGAGAACCAAACGGTCGACGTAATTAAATGCGAGAACTACTAGCAGAACGGAGAGCAAATACCTCCTATAACTACCTGCGTTCATATCGATAACGCGGCGCGCCCCTTCACGACAGGCCGTCACGCCAAGCAACCGTGTGCCGGCCGCCGACCCTGCTAAGTGATCCTAGACGCATATCTGATGCACATCACTGGGAATGCGAGACTCTTCTATACAACCGCATGCCGTATCCTAAATGTTGCATGAATCCTTCGGCGTCTGGATTTCTGAATGTAAAGACGCGAAATGCATCGTACAAAAGGCCGTCTGTCCCATCGGATTCCAGAAGAAATTTGTCATCCCCTAGCGGATTCAGGCGCGCCGGGTCTGTCGCCTTCCTGGACATGCTCTCGTACGAAGCGAATTTGAATTGCCTGGACAGTGCAAGCCCGTCGGATGTCCGGGAGACATTGAACCGAATTTGCACGGCTTCATAGGTCCCAACATATTTGTTTAGGTCTATGCTCGTTCGTTCCGGTCGCGCAGTGATATCTCCCATACCGTACGGCCTCATGGCCCCGAATTCCTTGAGCCACGGCTCCATGAATTCATTGATCAAGACAAAACCGTGCTCCGTGTTGCAAAGGATGGCCGCAGCGAATTCGTGCTCCGGATATGCGTAGAGCACCGACACTATGCCCGGACCGCCGCCCGCGTGGTGCAGCAGACCGTCCTCGAATATCATCCACCCTATTCCGACATTGATATCGCCGGTATAGCCCTTCCCTTTGTTGCTCATTGTCATCCGCTGCATCGCCTGCGCGCTGCGCTCGGAAAGGACTCGCGCACCATTGATCCCCACACCGCCCTCCATATGGGCCCCTGCAAAGGTGATCAGGTCACTGGCCGAAGTCATCAGAGTAGTTCCGCAGGGGGCGAAGCTCAGCGGCAGAAAAGCAAACGAAGTACGGCGCAAAGTCTTTGACGCGGAACAGTAGTAGTGTCCAACGCTCGCTCTGTGCAGCAGCGCTTCCTCTGGCAGTGCTACCGCATGCTTCATCTGCAAAGGCTCAAATATCCTCTCCCGTAGTAAGCGGTACCAACTCCTCCCGGTCAGCTTCTGCGCAAGATATCCCGCGATGACAGTCGCCGCGTTGCAATAGGAGTACTCTGCCCCTGGAGGAGCGAGTTGCCCCAGATTCGCAAACCGCGCAATTCCCTTCTCAATCGTTTCCTCATCATGCCCATGATCGGGAAGCATCTCTCCGTCGATTCCGGAGGTGTGGTTGAGAAGCATTTTCACGGTTATCTGTTCGAGAGCTCGGTGGTCCTTTAGTTTCAAGTCAGGCAGATATCGCACCACGCGCTCTTCCAGATCGAGCCTTCCCGCATCGACCATTTGCATCACCAACGTGGCGTTGAATATCTTTGTGATTGAGCCGATGTGCATCACCGTATCGGGCGTGACCTCCACGCCCGTGTCAATATTGGTCACTCCAGCCGCGGCGGTGATCAGCTCGCCTTTGTAGAGGACCGCGATGCTGGCGCCGGCAACATGGTGGCGCGCAAGACCTTCGGATAGCCGCATTTTCAGGTCTTTGGATTCTATCTTCATGGATATCTCAGCTACGGAAGTTGATTATGTACGCGTCGCACTACGCAACAGGCGCAAACAGGTGATTCGATGCATAGTATTTCTCGGACGTCGTGCTCACCCGATGCGGGAACGGCGCGATGCCAATACCTCTCACAGCTTAATGGAGCGAACCGCTCGGCCACTGGGTGTCCGTTGATTTAACAACCGATGCTAGAAGTCTCGACGAATTGACAAGGCCACATTGGTAGGGTCGCCTACGACATTCCCGTAGTAGAGTGTCTGATAGTTGTTGATCAAATAGTGCCTGTCGAAGACGTTACGTGCATTGAACTGCGCGAGCCATTTCCCGATCGTATAACTCACTGTCACGTCAACTAATGAATACCCTGGGAGATCCCTGGTGGCGCTAAGGAACGCTGCGTTGTTTGCCGTAGCATTGTCATATGATGTCGCCTGCGAAGCGATATAGCGCTCACCGCCACCGACCGAAAGGCCGTGCAAGGGCCCAGTTGAAACCGTGTAGGTCGTGTAGATACTGAACGTCTGCTTGGGAAGGTAAAGCTCGGTCTGTCCGACGATTTCTGGTGTTGAGTCCTCTACGATTTTGGGGTCTAAATACGCATATCCAGCGTTGACTTGCCACTCGTGTGTGATCTGCCCCAGCGCTTGCAGCTCCAGACCCCGGTGTCGCACCTCGCCGAGCGGCCTATAGAAATCAAATCCGCCTATTGTTTGGTAATATTCGGCGAAATTTTTCTCTGTGATTTGGAACAAGGCAGCTGTAAGCAAGAGTCGGCGATCCGCCGTTCGATACTTCAATCCAACCTCGTACTGATTGCCCGTCAGAGGCGGAACGGGCGCGCCGCCCCCGCCGTACTCGAGATAAGGCTGCGGGTTGAACGATTGACTGTAAGATACGTAGACATTCGATCGGGGCAAGAACTCATAAGTGAGTCCAGTGCGATAACTAACGCGACTAGAGAACGAGAAATCCTGTCGCAGACCACCCGCAGTGTAATTGGCGGTTGAATTCTCCTTCGGTTTTGAGTAGGAAGCGCCAACCAGAAGCGAAAGCGGATCGATGATCTGGAATAGAGATTGAGCGGACATCGTCAGCGTGTCTTCACCTATATTCACAATTCCATAAGTTAGGGGGCCACGCAGCACCGCCTCAAAGGCTTGGTTAACCGCCTCCTCCCCATCGAATATGTTCGCTTTTCCCGATCCATAAGGATCATTCTGTGCAATGTGGTTGTATTGATATAGCGCACCCAGCGAGACAAAGCTGCCTTTAAGGCCTATAGCGTCCAACCGGTAAATTGATGAAGCACCAATCCCATAATTATTGACCTTGCCCTCCAAAACGTTCTCCGCGGTTATGCCAATATTTCCACTCGTATCAAGACAACACGAATACCCCAGCTCACCCGTGGTGCTCGTATATTCATAATTCCCCCTGAGACTGAAGTCGAACATGTCTGTCGCATGCCAAGTGAGATCGCCTTCAGCGTGATATGCCGAAGTCGTCAATTCATCGTTAGCCAACCCTATGAAAAATGACCGTGGCACGGGCGCGGATGACCCATCGGCCTCGGTTGGAATCCCGTCAAAGGGAGTGCGCCGGAATCTCTCGTATCCACCGTGCAAATACGCAGTCACCGAGTCACTTAGATCGAGATTCACACCGCCATAGACGGAAGCCTTCCTGTGGTTTATCGAGTCCATGAAGCTGTCGCCCTGGTCATAAACGGCAATCCCAATCGCCCTGATGCGATCCGCAGCATCCAGTGCCCCTGCCGCCTGCCCCTCCACACGATAGCTGTTCCAGCTACCACCCTGGACGAGCAGATAATCCGTTGTTTGCGCCGTCGGACTTTTTGTGACGAAATTGACGACTCCGCCCGGACTAGCGACACCGTAGACGACAGAGGACGGCCCTTTAACGACTTCCAGCCGTTCGAAGATCGCGTAATCAGGTTCGTAATTGCTGTAGCCAAGCACATTGATTCCGTCCACCGCTCGACCCGCAGCAAAGCCGCGCAGCTTAATGATGGACGCTAAGTTTTCTTGGTTGCCAACATTGATTGCCCCCGGCGTGTATTCGGCAATTTCCCCCAATGTCTTGAGATCCGCGGCTTTGATAAAGTCTTCACTCACGAGACTGATGGACTGGGGAACTTTTTCGATCGGTAGAGGAAGGTTCGTTGCGCCGCGCGTATCGGCGCTCAGAAATTCATATCTGGCGGTGACGACGATTTCTTGAAGGCCCTCCTCCTTCTTTCCCGCATTCTGCTTATTTACTGCTTGCGGCCCAACAGAGCCTTGATCCACTTGAGCCAGCCGAAGCCGGTCTCCAGAGCGCTTGTCGGTGTCCGAAGGCATCCCTTCCGACGCCTCTGAGGATGACATTGCGGCAGACGCCGCCGTCGGCTGAATCTGCACTGCCGCGTCTCCTGACTTTCTCTCATCTTTGTGCTTGATCAACACGACGGACGCTGGAGTAATATCGAAAGCCAGGTCAGTACCGGCCAATAGCTGGCGCACCGCTTCTTCGGCTGTGAAGGTTCCGGTGAGTGCGCGACTGGTCTTGCCGGCGACGAGGTCGGCGCGGTAGAGAAGCTTATGATGCAACGCTAGCGCCAGCGTTTGGAGCGCGGCATCGAGACTTTCGGCAGGAATATTCAGCTGATAGGTGACGCTTCGGGCTTCGACTTCCTCGCCTGGAAGAGCCGTGGAGATTAAAACAACACTCAGCGCGCAGGCGAGACACGCATGCTTAGTCGTGGTCATCCACTTAGCGATAACATTCACTTCGGGCCCCCATTTATTGTTTTGCTTCAGTTGGGGGGACATAAGGTCCTTCAAGAGATCCCCCTATGAAGGAATACGGGAAGCCGACGAATTACCTCATCAAAAGTTCAAAAGAATTCTGCCACTGATGCGAAGAGCCGACCTCGGTGAAGTAGCAGATGTGCTCAGACGTTGGCTCGGCCCACCTCCTATCGCGCGGTGCAATCAAGTGCATCACCACCCACGACGCCTCGTCCTACTTCATCTGCAGCTTGATTATGTCGCTTTGCGAGTAATCCGCAGTGACCGGAAGGTAAGCCTGAACCGCGGCGGCGAAGGCACGACTGTCACCGGCCTCGAAGACGCCGCTAACACTTAAATTCGCGAGCTCATCGCCATCGATCATGAGCTGCACCTTGGAATAGCGGTTGAGGCGCCGAACGGCTTCCGCCAAGGGCTCAGAGTGAAATATCACCTTGCCCTCGCGCCAAGCGGTCGCAGCCTCCATGTCGGCCTTGGCCGTAACCGTGGTTTCGCCGTTTTGGGCGAGGCGAAGCCCCTCTCCGGCCGTCAGCTCGATCGCCTGCGGCGGTGAGCCGGTGGATCGTGCCGCCGCAGCGCTCGACATGTTAGGGAGTCCGGCCGCACTAACATTCGGGGCATTCGGTGTCAGGACCGTCACCTTACCCTCTATAAGGGCTACCTGGACTATCTGATCCACATAGTCAACCGTGAACACAGTCCCCACATCCACGATTGTGTGGTTACCGGCTTTAACCTTAAACGAACGCGCTGGGTCGTGCACTACATTGAACTGAGCCTGTCCGTGGGTGATTTCGACGATACGCGCGTCCGCGGTCATGGTGACCCGGATTCTGGTAGCGGAATCCAGTGCGATTCGCGAGTGGTCAGCGAGTTCGATCGCGCGCTGCTCGCCGATGCCAGTCTCATAAACGCCAGCCTGGTACCCATACGGCGAGAGCTGCCACACGATACACGCGGCGACGGCAATACCCAGAATGCTTGCTGCTATACCCCAAGACTTTTGGACGTTCCTACAACGTAGCGACCATCGGCGACCGTTAGCGCGGCGAGCGCGTGCGAGCGCTTGCTCTCGAAGCGCCAGAAATTCTGGCCGATTGGGGTTTTGGCCAATGCCTTCCCAGACGCGTTGGACCCTTTGGGCAGCAGTCGCAACTTGCGGATCCTGGAGCAATTGCCGCCGAAAATCGCCGGCGCACTGATTCCCACCGCAAACGAATTCCCGAGCCGCGCGTGTTTCAGGATCGACTTCTGAACTTACTGACTGTTTTTGGTCAGACGGGCTCATGATCATCCATCTGGCGCGAGAGATGTGCAAGCGCCTTGATCATGTGCTTCTCGACGGCGCTCACCGAGATGCTCAGCATTGTTGCGATGTCCGCATAACTCATCTGTTCTAAGCGGCTGAGTACGAAAACGTCCCTGGTTCGCTCATTGAGTTGTAGGAGCGCCGCGTCGACGCGATGCAACTCCTCCTCACTCAGTAAAACGCGCTCGAGCGGTATCCCCTCAGTGGCCGCACTCCCGATATTCTCGTCCCACGAAAGTTCCGAGCCACCTTGGACCTTGCGGTGGCGCGCTTGGTCACGCCAAAGGTTTGCTGCTGCGCGGAAGATGTAGCCTTTGGCCTGGTCGACCGACGACCACTGCGCGCGGCCCAATGTGCGGACAATGACTTCCTGGGCGAGATCTTCGGCCTGCGGCAGGTTCTTGCACCGGCGGCGGAAAAAGCGCACTAGAGCCGGACGGGCCTCTGTCAGAAAGGACGCGGAGTCGATCGGTTCAGAAATGGGTAGCGCGTCCGCCATGGGTCCTGATGTTGCGCCGGGCCGTAGATTGTTTCAATCTGGTTCCGTAACCAAAATATATGTCGATTTGCGATGAGGTAAAGATAGGGAAGCGCGTTTTTGCTCTTTCTCACTGATTCAAGAGACTTCGAATCGTGGCCCCCGATTTAGGTCTCGATTTACAGGCATCGATTACCGATCCGACCGCACCGCTTCAAAGCTATTCGAAGGCGTCGGACGCCTCATTCTTCAAAACCCTGATGGGGCAGTAGGTGGGCACTATCAGGGGGATGGCTGCCGGGTGATAGGTCGAAAGGCCTTATTTGCATACAACTACCCCAACAATAGGACCGCTACAGCAGCCAGGAGATTATGTGGTGTCTCCAGCGCGGGGAGGGGCGATGCGCTCAGGGGCTGGCGAGCCTTACTCGCGTCCAAGGACGGGCCGAGGCGAATCTCAGATACCCCTCAAAATCCGGGAGTTGCTCGATCTCACTTGCGAGGACTGCGGACTCGATCAGTTGCTGCTCGCTGGTCGTTTGGCTCGAGAACCAGTGGTCGGGTTGACGTGTGCGTGAGTAGCTGGTGCGCACGATCTCGCGCTCACCGATGAGGCGGCTGGCGAACTGCGCGGTGCCTCCGCCCTCGCTCGCGGAGCACCGCAGGATCAGCGTGTTGCCGCAGTTCTCGATGATGGTGTCGGCTTCGCCGCGACCGTAGAGGGCGGCGATCTGACCGATCGACTGGAAGCCCAAGACGCAACGGCCGCCGAACTTGCGAAGGCGCGTGAGCGCGTCCTTGAGCCCGTCGATCGCGCCCACCGCATCGAGCTCATCGACCACGAACCAGAGTCGTGCATCGCCCTCGGCGAGTGAGAGTGTCTCGAAGATCGCGAGGCGCATCCAGGTGGAGATGAGGGTGCGGAGCGCGGCGATCTCGGTGGACTTGTAGGGGAGGAAGAGCACTCCCCTGCCCTCGCGGATCCAATCGCGAACCGAGAACGGCGCCGCATCCTGGTTGTTCACATAGACGAGCGCGGCGAGGGCGCTCGTCGCGACGGAGCGGATGGAGCCGAACATGCGCTCGTTGCCCGCCTGGACGAAGGGTTGAGCGGGTGTGCCCTCAAGAAGCCCTTCGAGCTCCGCGCGCGGCGCGACGGCGAGCGCTCGATAGAGCGCGCCGGAGGTACAGATGTCCGCTTCGGGCGCGCGCCGCAGGAGCGCTGCGAGGAAGGTTCTTGCGTACTCGCGCCACACGCGCTCATCGCCGTGGCCCTCCGCGATGAGCGCGCCGGCGAGCTCATCGGGATCGTAGGGCGCTTTGATCTCAGCAAAGAGGTCCCAGCGTTTGGAGCCCTCGTGGAAAGGGTTCAGGATCACATCGCCGCGCTCGGGATGATAGAAGCGCGACAGGTAGCCTGCATCGGGATCTGCGATGACCGCGCGATCGCCGCGTCGCAACGCGCCGGTAAGGAGCTCGCGGATGGCGGTGCTCTTGCCCGTGCCCGTGGTACCTATGAGCTTGAAGTGCTTTGTCTCATCGGAGGGTGGAATTGGAAGAGAGGCGAGGGAGAGGGACTCTGTCTTGGTGGCGCGCGCGGGGGAGGTGCGTGAGAAGACGGCCCGGAACAGAGTGGCGAGGCGCGACGGAGGGTTCGGTGGGCGCGCCAGGCCAGTGCCGCGCATCCAGCGGGTGCCGCCCTCAGAGCTCGAATAGCAGCCGACGGCATAGGAGAGCGCACCGGTGAAAAGCGCACCCAAGATATTCTGCGCGGTGGGCGAACCCACTGCGGGGCCGATGAAGGACCACAGGACCATCGTGATGAGCATCACGGGGAGTGCCAGGAGGAGGCTCGCGGCGTACGCGATCGGCGGCTTGCGCACCGTGCGGCAGCCGGCCCAGATCGCGGCCGTTACAAAGGCATAGACCATGAGCACGCCATGGAAGCCTGCGGTCCAGGCGTGCGGCTCGGGGGGCGTTGCAGGGGGCGCGACGGGCGGGATCACATCCGTGTTTCTCGCAAGGCGTTTGAGCGTTGGCTAGTGGGTAATTTGACGCGTTTGGGGAGAAATGCAAGGCGGATGACGGGAGCGCTAACGCAATTCGTTGTCGAGCCCCTCGGCCTGGCAATCACCCGATATCCTGCCCGCAGAGGCGTACACGTACCAATCCCCGCTGTTCTTTTGAGGCTCACCTAGCTCGCGTCGAACTTCCTTCACGGTTGTTCCGAGGCACACGCGCGACTGCATAACAACGCGAGACATAGCACGCAACAATTTAGGGCACTGGGCGAATTCCCGCCGAATCGTCGTGCTTTCGCTGGAGACATTTACTGTCGGGCGGTAATTTTCCGCCCAAGTGGTATGAATTCAACTAGTCTGCGCTCGGTGGAACGGCCTGTGGCGTAGCCACCCGCCATCTCAGGTCGCTTCCAAAACCGCCGAACCACGCCGAGTAAGTTATTCGTGTGGGGACTGTGCGTAGCTTTGTGAAAACCAACTCCCAAGGCAAAAACTTCAAATGCGGTGCTCAAGAATGAGCCTTTAAATTCTTTCGCCGCATCGTCCCAACGACGGAATATCTGCTCGCCCCCGCTTTCCGCGATGAAATCGAAAGTCTCTGCGAATACCCGGCCCAATTCCTCCTTTCCTTTTGGGAACGCCATCGCAATGCTGACCGACTCGTCATCCAAGAGTTGAGTGAAGTCTCGGAGTGCGGCCAAAGTGATCTTGTTCGCGGGGCGTGCATGTAGAACTAGGAAGCGGATCACCAGTTCCAAGTCGAAACGCTCTTCTTGGAGGCGCTCGCTTAACTGCGTGGTGGCAACGAAGCTTGGTAACTCAGCAAGAGTTTCAAGCCAGGTAAAGAACTCGCTTGAAACGGCGACAAGCAGTGCAGAGCGCATCTCCTGAGCCGTGAGAGCAGATCCGTAACTGTTGAGACGTTGAAATAGATCGAATTTTGTTGCGGGAGACGATTCGCGCTTTATGATTTTCAGGTCAATTTTTGTTCGCTTTATATCGAGCCTTTGCGCCTCAGATAGGCTTCCAGTAGGGTCACTTGCCTGCCAGACGCGTCCTTCCAATGCAGGTAGATATTTTGTCCCTATCAGCATCAACGGGGAGACCGGCTTGCCATCGGCATCCTTGAGTTCCCCCTGTAGCTGCAAAATAGTGGAGACTCGTTGAAGGCCGTCTATGAGCTCCCACTTACCGTCGTCAGTTTGCGCTACAAAGATCGACGGCAGAGGGATGCCCAATAGAAGGCTCTCGACCAAGCGGGATTTTTGAGTCTCGGTCCAGCGGAATAGCCGTTGGAATTCAGGCCGGATTTTCAGCTCTCCGTCGCGATAAAGATTGGTGAGCTCTCCGATGCTCATGGGATAGCCATCGGAAGAAATAGTCCTCCGCGCCTCGGCAATTTGCTGCTCAAGCAACGAAGAAGATAAGTTCCCCATTACTTCCACCCTTCCGTGCGACTTAGCTCGACGCCTAACGACGGGAGCTCCGGAAATATCATGGTTTCCCCGAAACCCAAGAGCCGCAATGAATGGGCTAGCTTCTCACGGCTGCCCGTTACTTCAATTCTCCAGATTCGAGCGGTTAGGTCAGCTGAGATCGTCTCTAGTGGTTGGACCTCGTTTCCCCATACCATGAACGTTCCCCTCTGCGCCACGATTCGGCCCGAGTTATGTGCCCCGAACATGGCGATCGGGGATTTCATGCGCCTCTTTGTTGACAATGGGCGATACGCCTCCAGTTCCTCGTCGGCGGTTGTCAGCACCTGAATTACTTCACCGTACTCCGACAGCACAGGAGTTGCGCGATTCCACTCCACGGGATCCAGGCACCAAACGATCACGCTGCACTCTCCTGCATGGCGGTGAGAGGGCGGCTGCTCGATCGCGAAATGAGCCGCGACGAAGAGATTTTCAGTCCAATCCAAAAGACGGGTGGGTAGGCCGTAGTGCTGCATCGCAAATAAGTGTTCCCAATCATTCTGCGGATACCCGGCTGGCCAGTAGGGCATGCTTCTTTGACGAAATCGCGTAAGTAGGCGGCGCTCGCGATCAAAGACCTGATCAGCCGTCTTACTGTCCCTCAGCAGCTTCGGCAGCAGGCCGTAAGAATGGCAGTTATGGCCGCGAAACCAAAGAAAACCGTCAGATGGCAGATCCGCGGCGATTGACAAAACTTCGTGCAACAAGCCCTCTAAGCCATCGACAGTGCGCGTCTCAAGCGGCATTTGGGTTTTCCATTCCTGGTCCGACCTGTCTAGGCAACTTGGGGCCTAGGGATACGTCACGTGAGTAGTTTTGGGTCGCCGTCCGTTGGCGTTCCGGAGAAGGCATCCAGTCGTCCAGACCATCCGTAGTTTTCGATCCCGAATTATCTGCCCGAACAGCGCCGGAAATCCACAGCAGGGGCGCCGCCGGCGCCCAGATACGCCAGGCGCGAGGTGCCTATGAAGTTCCGGCGGTTGGCGGGTGAACAAGGGGAACGCGCGATATCCCATCCTCATGGAAGCTCCATGAGTTCGTGCTCGATCAGCTGGCCGAGCGGGTATCTGCGCCACGGCGCTTGCAGGTCATTCTGACCGAAGCTCGAAGGTCGAGCCGAATGCGCACGGCCGCAGACCGCAACCCTCAAGGCTGAGCTGAAAAAGGCCAACGGCGGTCTGTTACGGGGGCGTTTACGGTTCCTATCAATCCGTCGTAGTACCGACGCGAGTCAACCTCCGTCATCTGGCCATCATAAGGCGTTTTCGTCGTCGAGGCCGCGGCCGACTTCTGGGGGGGGGTGCGCCCTGCCGTTATCAAGGTAGTGATGGGGTGCGTCGGCTGCACCATGGCCTGGGTTCGCGGCGCGGGACGTTGGATCAAATTCCGGTTCGAGATAATCGTGTGCGAGTTCCTTCGGGCGCGCACGGGAGAGCAGGCTGATGAAGTGGGCGCGCGCGCTGGGATCGGCTGGCGAGGATGGGGCGGCAGCGGGAGCGCCAATGTCCTCCTCGGCATAGACGAGGACAGCGCTTTCTCGGTGGCGTGAGAGCGCGACATAGGTGGCGTGCCGGTCAAAGTGGCGGCTCGCGAGGATGAAGCTCTGATCGACGGTCGAGCCTTGGGCCTTGTGGATCGTGGTGGCATAGCCGTGCTCGAGGTCCTGATAGAAACGCGGGTCGACGGCGATGCGGGTCTCTTCGGGATCATCGAGGCGCACGCTGAGAAGGCCGCCTTGGGTTGACTCGACGGTGCCCAACGAGCCGTTCTTGACGCCGAGGCTGCGCTCATTTCGTAGAAATAGGATCCGATCGCCGCTGGCGAACTCGCGGGCGCCGCGGGTGGTTTCGAGGGTGTGGGTGCCGTGGCGCAGCTGCCCTTCCGCTTTCAACCGATCGCGCGCGGCTAAGTTGAGCGCGCGCACGTCATCGCGGGTGTATGCGAGCATGAGACGGGACTGCTCCGGGGCCGTACGGCGCGCATCGTCCCAGCGGTCGAGGAGCGTTGCGCGGGCGGCCTCGTTTGTCGCGGTTGCGATGAGGGCGCCGTGCGCGGCGTAGGCATCGAGCGCGTTTTCCGTCTTGCCGGCGGAAAGCTCCTGCGTCGCCTCGCGTGCCCATTCCGCGTTCTGGCGCTTAACTTGCGTGAGCTCGAGCCAGCCCGCCTGGCCGAGCACTCCACGGAAAGCGGCGCCGGCCTCGATCGCCTGTAACTGCTCGGGGTCACCGACGAGCACCACCTTGGCTCGAGCCTTCTCGGCCGCGGCGAGCATGCGCTCGAGCTGGCGGGTGCCGATTAGGCCGGCTTCATCGATGACGAGCACGTCGTTCGAGGTGAGGGGATCGTGATTGGCACTCCAGGCGAATTCGTAGCTCGCCAGGGTGCGGGATTGAATCCCTGAGGCGAGCTCGAGATTCTCGGCCGCAATTCCGGAGAGGGCCGCGCCTTTGACCTTGAAACCCTCGGCTTCCCAGGCGATACGGGCGGCTGCAAGCAGGTGGGATTTACCACTGCCCGCGACGCCCACGATGGCCTTGAGGTCCCCTCTGCGGGTGAGGTGGATGAAGGCGGATTGTTGCTCCTGTGTAAGAGTGCCGGCGACTTTGAGGGCCGAGGCTTGGCGCGAGGTCGCCACTTCATGCCCGAGGCGGCAGTCGAGCTTTCGGGCGCGCTCGAAGAGCGAGCGCTCGGCATCGAGCATCCCGCGCGTGGTGTAGCGCATCTGGTTGTGCTCATCTGCGCCCAGGGGTTTGAGCTCGATGGAGGCCATGATTTTTAGACGCGCGGCATCGAATTGAGCGGCATCGGCGGTGCGGGTGTGGAGCCATTTGGCGATATCGCGCTCGGTGAATGTGGCGCGCTGGCGCGAGAGGGCTTCGAGGGCGAGCGTCGGGTCCTCGAGAATCGCTTCGCCGTTCTCACGGGCGATTCGCTGCTGTTCGTCGATGCGCTCGGCGATGCGGTGCGGAAGACGCTGGTCCTCGTGGCGCTCCGGGCCAATGCCGATCTTGCGGCCGGGGGTGAGCGGGAGCGATTGCGCTTCGAGCGAGCGGTGATCGATGTGGATGGCGTGGCCGGCGCGGGCGAGGTGCTCGTTGGTGGCCTCGGCCCAGGCGGCGCGCCAGGTGAGGAGGTGCGACTTCGCGTTCCAGCTGCGCTCCTTCGGACCGAAGTTGTTGTCGACGAGCTTGCGCATCGTGAGGAGCACGTGCGCGTGCGGGTTCTCCGAGTTGTCTCGATGGATGGAGAGATCCGCAATCATGCCCTTCGAGACGAAGTGCGCCTTAAGGTAGTCGCGCATGAGATCGACCGACTCTTCGTGCGTGAGCTCGACGGGGAGCGCGATCTCGAGCTCGCGGGCGAGCTGTGCGTCCTTGCGCTTCTCGACGGCCTCGACTTTGTTCCACAGGGCCTCGCGATTGAAGACCCAACTCGGGGACCCTGCGGGGGCCAGGATCTCGAGGTGGGCGATGCCGGCTTTGGCGGTGTAGTCGTGCGTTAGTCCATAGCGCTGATCGGCGAGGCTCTGTCCTGAGCGATAGGCGGCGGCGGCGACCACGCTTCGTCCGTGCGCGCGCGCGTGGATCTTCACGGTGAAGTGGTAGATGGCCATGCGGTCCTTACGGCCTTGTGTGTCGGTGCAAAGTCCGTCGTCCCTTCTTCGGGCCGGCGGCAGCCGGCCTCTTACGTCGCGCAGCGACGTATAAGTGCGCTATTGCTCCACGCTAAACGAACGGATCCCGGTCCGCAAGGGGGTATCGGCACCCTCCCCTATCCGCTTACGGCGAGCGAAAGGCATCGCCGCCGAGGAGGCGGATCACGCCGGTGACGGGCGATGTGATCTGGGCGATGTCGGTTGCGAGGCCGTCGGTGCGGATGAGCGCGAAGCCGAACACGTCGATCCGCGGGATCTCATCGCGCAGGAGCACAGCGGCGCTCAGGAGGGTGCGACCGCGCGTAATGATGTCATCGACCAGGAGGATCTGGCGGGTTGGAGGAGAGTGATCGAGGATCTCGAGCGAGTCGTGATGCTCGGCGAACGCGGGGCGCGAGCCGGGCCGAGCCCACGCGGATTTTGCGATGGCCGTGCGGCGGATGAGCGCGGGCCAGAAGTGAACACCGATACCTGCTCCGAGGAGTCGGTGCGCGATGGCAGCGGGAGCCGAATTGGTTGAGAGCGCTCGTACGGTAGGCACCCGTCGCGGGATCGGCACGAGCGCGAGGGACTGGATGGAGAGGAAGGATGGCGTGAGTCCGGTGTGGAGCATTGCGACGAGGCGTTCGATGCACAGGTCGAGGATCCGAGGGTTGCGGCTCTTGATGAGCAGCCGCAGGCCTCGCGAGCGCTCAGCCGTGAGCGATTCTCCGCGGGCCGAATAGCAGAAGGGACTGAAGTACTCGAGGGAGGCAGCCCGCGTCGTGGAGCGCCGCCGCGACGGTGATGACGGGATCGGATGCGGTGGAGAGACTGGCCGCGCTGGCGGGCTGATGCGATCGAGAACCTCGAGGTCGGGGGTGGCCATGGAGAGACTGTAGAAGGAGCGGCGCGGCCCATTGGCGCTAACGGAGTGGTTCGTGAAGTTTTGGAATTTCGGGTGATTGGGGGTGGCTTTTCCGAAGAGGCGCGCGAGCCGCGGACTTTGGTGTGCTTGCGTTTCTGCGCGAAGGCGCCGGATTCGAGCCTTGACGAGGCTGCGGGGCGATAGGAAGGTATTGGCTGTGTATCAGTGACGTTGCGGCGACATCAAGAGAGACTTCGAGGCGAAGGGCCCCGCGGGGCGCTGCTCAGGAGGGTCGGTGAGATTCACGTGGCAAAGCTCGACGACCAAATAGCGCTTGCCGAAGAGCGCCTGAAGACGCTCAAGCTTCGTTCGAAGCAGATCGAGGCTCGCAGGGCCGCGCAGCGCGCCGCACGCGATAAGAAGGTCGAGACACGGCGGCGGATTTTGGTCGGTGCCGTGGTGCTTGCACGGGTTCGGGACGGCTCGATGAAGGAAGAGGAGTTACGCGCTTGGCTCGATCCAGTGCTGACGCGCACGGAAGATCGGGCGCTGTTTGGTCTCGATTGAGTGTAGGCTCGAGCTCCTCGGTTTGCTCAACAGACGATTCAGTTTCCTATCCCCCTTTTTTTTGCTCTCGTGCGAAGAAGGAAGTTATAGGTAGATAACAGGGATATAGAGGGGCACTCCGTAAGCTTCTGATTTGGTGGACGGAAACGAGCCTTCGCGGAAGCGATGCAACGCCTAAACGGAAGGGATGGCACGGCGGCGCGGGAGCGATGCGACGGTTTGGGGGAAGAGTTGCCACGCTGGGCTGGAAGACTGACCTGCATAGAATTCAATAGAATCAATAACTTAGTGGATAAACGGAAGAGATGTAACGCCCTCCCCTACCCCTGCGGCAAATGACGGTTTTGGGCCCGATTTTTAAAGAATCACGCAGAAAATGTAGCTGTGAGGCGGAAGAGATGTAACGGGTGCGAAGTCCAGAGGCGCGCCCGAAAGCTCGCGCACATCGTCAGCGAGAACGGTCACACCGGGAGCGAAGTAATCCTAGCGAATGAAAAAAGCCTGGTGGCCCTGCCGCTAGCGCTTGAGGAGCGCTCGAGCGCTCGCAACGTGCGGACGGGACGGCAGAAGGAGCACGCCGGCTTCGCTCACTTTGAGCTTGGCTTCGGGGTACACGACGCTCACGCGTTTCAAGGAGTCCAAGAAGAACTGGCGGAATTTGCGGGGCAGGCTGTAATTGTGGCCGAACTGATCGGAAAGCTGCGACCAGGACACCATGCTGGGCTTTCCCAAGTGAAAGAGGCGGTGCACGAGCCACGCATAGACATCCAAGTCCATGGGGCTCTTGCGCAGACGCTTGATGGCTTGCGTCGAGAGCGGCGCGGAGCGCTCGAGAATCGAGTGAAATAACACGGTTGAGAGTGTGAGCGAGGAGCCGTTGCCGATGAGGCGCCCTCCCCGCTTTTTGTCGGCTGCACTCGCCGCAGGCTCCTGGGGCTCGTCCCACCAGAGCTGCGCCTCTTCAACGAACAGCGCCTGGCGAATATGCAGGCCCGAGCGACCTGCTCCATCGCGAATGTTCTCATCGATGGTGACGGTGCTATGAATCAAGCGCAGCAGTTGATTTGCGTAGACGCTTAGAGAGCCGCGCGCGCCCCGCGTGATGGGAACATCGAGGCGGCGCAGGAAGTCGTGCACGGAGTTGCCGAGAAAGATTTCCGGCGAGTGGGTGCGGATCGCCTCCGAGGTGCAATAAATCGTAAGGAGTCGTGCAGGCACGCCATAGGGCAAGCCGGCCTCGGGCCGCGTCGTGCCGAGCGTGAGCTCGAGCCAACCGTTGCGACGTGTGAAGCTGCGCGCGTGCTTGGGATCGGTGTGCGGGAAGGAGCACTGGATCAGCGGTACGTACTGAAAGGAGATGCCCTCGGCCGTCGTCACCGCTTGCTGGATGGCGCGATCGACGGTCGGTGAGACGGTCGAGGGCAAAAGGGGCACCGCACTGCCCTTCCCTTTTGCGGGCAGCATCGGCTTGGGTTGCTCGGGATAGGTGAATGCGCTTTGCGGGAATTCGGGGAATCGCGCTTTCAAAGGCTCGATGGGAAGGCGCGCCGCCAGCATCTGCTTAAGCATGCTCTCGCGGGAGATTCCGAGCTCCCGGTAATGCTTGAGCCGGCGCTCAATAAGCTCGGCGGCCAAATTGGACGGGAGAGTCGCAGATACGTCGGACAGGGTCTTCTCATCCGGGTGGCTTTTAGGCACCCTACTCCACCTGTCCGCACGGTTTTCTGGTAAATTCCATGCGATATCCGTGTGTCGATAGCATCCCTAAGGAGTGAGTGTGCCAGCAATCCGCGCGCTCGACAAGTTGGACGATATCCTGGCAAGTTCCGAGAACTTCCTGCAGAAAATGCACGAAAGGGGCAACGATCCCCACCAACATAAGCAACTCAACCGGTTATTTTCTCCCTCCGAGGCCGCCGAGATGGTCGGCAGGGATCGTACCACGCTTGCACGCGCAGAGGCCGAACTCGGCATGGAATCGCTGCAACGGCACCCGGAGAACAATCGTCGCATGGGCTATAGCCTGGACCAGGTGCAGGCCTTCAGGCGCCACTTCGGCACGCTCCCGTGGCGCGATCCCGAGACCGATGCGGCGCTGGTAATCGCGTGCCAGAACTTCAAAGGTGGGGTGGGGAAGTCGACGACCTGCGTCAATTTTGCGCATTACCTCGCGCTCAAGGGATATCGGGTGCTGGTGATCGATACGGACAGCCAAGCGACCACGACCTCGATGTTTGGCTACATGCCGGATGCGCAGGTGACGCAGGAGCACACGCTGCTGCCGTATCTCGACAGCAGTGAGTCGACGCTGGTGTACGCGGTGCGCAAGACCTATTGGCCAAACATCGATCTCATTCCGGCGTGCCTGGCGCTCTATGAAGCGGAGATGGCAATTGCGGCGCACCTCGCGAGTCAGGCGGACTTGGCGAGGAGGGTGGAGTTCTTCTCTGAGCTTAAGTTCGGGATCCAAACGGTCTCGGAGCACTACGACGTGGTTCTGTTGGATTCACCACCGGCACTCGGGTTGATTTCCATCAACGTACTGCTCGCAGCCGACGTGCTGCTGGTGCCGACGGCGCCGCGGATGTACGACTTCACGAGCACCGTGCAGTTCTTCCGCATGGTGCGCAATTACATCGGCCTCATCGACCCGGAGAAGGAATACCGCTGGATCTCGGTGCTGACGACGCTGTTTGATCAGCGGCTGGCGAGCCACCGGCAGTTTTTCGATGTGATGAAGGCGTGCTTCGGCGATGGGATTTTCCAGCACGTGTTTTTCTCATCCTCGGAGATCATCAACTCGGCGGTGCAGTACCTAGGCTCCTATGAGCAGCCGAAGCCCAATCGCAAGGTGCTCGAGATGCTCGATGGAGTCTTCAGCGAGATCGAGGTGCGGTTCCTGCGCGAATGGCCCTCGAAACGAGCGCTCTTACATGAGAAGGGGATAGCGTAATGGCGAGCAAATTGTTTGGCGGGGTGAACCTCTCGGATGTGGCGAAGCAGATCAAGGCGAAGGGGGATCCGTCACCCTATGAAAACTCTCCTGCACGGCCCAAGGTGCCGGCCGCGGAGCTCGCGCTCACGGGGCGAACGATGCCCATGGCGGAGCGCACGAACATTCTGTCTGTTGATCCGAAGCGCTGTCGGCCGTGGAAATATCACAATCGCAGCGCCGCCTGGTACACGAAGGAGCGGTGCCAGGATCTCATCGACTCGCTCGTGAAGGACGGGCAACTCGAGCCGGCGCTCGCGCGAAAGCTCAATGGCGATCCGGACTTTGATTTTGAGCTGATCTATGGGATGCGCCGGCGCTTTGCAGCCGAATTCACGCATAACAAGCTCAAAGTGCGGGTGGTCGATGCAGACGATGCCAAAGCCGCAGTGCTGATGCACATCGAAAACGCCGACCGCCAGGACATTACCGCGATGGAGCGGGCGCTTTCGTTCCAGCAACAGCTCGATGCGAAGATCTTCTCGACCCAGGAGGCGATGGCGGAAGCTTTCGGGCTGGGGAGTCCGCAGGTCACGAAGCTCCTGAAGGCAGCGCAGCTTTTCAAGCACGCCTCGATATCTGCGCTGTTTGCAGACAAGAGCGCGGTTCCGGTTGCACCCGCGTACGAGCTCGTGACGT